>Ga0134121_10000726_pt1 | contig 34819 bp, 30 predicted proteins | sample KB301_FD_96463 | JGI IMG/M metagenome (GOLD analysis project Ga0134121, IMG submission 96463) | Terrestrial soil microbial communities without Nitrogen fertilizer from Kellogg Biological Station, Michigan, USA - KB3-0-1 | ecosystem: Environmental > Terrestrial > Soil > Unclassified ...
CCAACGCGCACGCGTTCATCGAGAAACTTCCGCGGGGATACGACACGGTGCTTGGTGAGCGCGGTACGCGGCTCTCCGGGGGACAGCGCCAGCGTATCGCCATCGCCCGCGCCCTGCTCACCGATCCGCCGATTCTCATTCTCGATGAAGCGACGTCCGCGCTCGACACCGAGTCCGAACGCCTCGTGCAGGAGGCCATCGACCGGCTGCTCGAGGGACGCACGGTGTTCGTGATCGCGCACCGGCTCTCGACGATCGTGCACGCGACGAAGATTCTGGTTCTCGAGCAGGGCAGCGTGGTCGAGAGCGGAACGCACGACGAGCTGCTGTCGCAGAACGCGATGTACGCCCGTTTGTACGGCCTGCAGCAGCCGGTCGCGGGATGACAGCTCCAGCGCCGGCAAAACAACCGCCCCGGCGTGTCCCCAAGCTCCACGATCGCGCGGAGTACGTGGCGTGGCGTGCCATCGTCGGTCTTGTCTCGCTGATTCCGTGGCGAACCGCGAGCGCGCTCGGCGCGTCGCTCGGTAAGCTCGGATACCGGCCGTTTCGCATCCGGCGACGGGTCGTCGAGCATCAGATCGCGGCGGCGCTCCCAGACGTCGCGGACAACGAACGCCGGCGCATTGCGGTCGGCGCCTATGCGCATCTTGGCCGCGTCGCCATCGAGTCCGCGCGCGTTTCCCACATGACGCCGGGCTCGGCGCTCGCGCTCTTCCACGAACCGTCGGGCTGGGAGCACGTGGAGCGCGCCACCGCAGAGGGGCGTGGCGCGATCGTCGTGTCCGGGCACCTCGGAAACTGGGAGCTCGGTCTCGCGTATCTCGCCGCGCGCGGGAAACGCGTCAGCGCCGTTGCGCGGCAGATGGGTAATCCGCTCTTCGATCAGTATGTGACCCAGGCTCGGATGCGACTCGGCCTGAACATCATTCCGGATCGCGAGGCGGTGCGCCGCCTCCCGAGGTGCATCGATGAGGGAGATCTGGTACCGATGCTGGCGGATCAGGGCGTGAAGGGACTGGCGTCGATTTTCGTCCCGTTCTTCGGACGCGATGCGAGGACGCCCAAGGGTCCCGCGGTGCTCGCACTGAGGCTCGACGCGCCGTGCCTGTTCATGGTCGTGCCGCGGGAGTCTGACGGGCGTTATCGCACGTATTTCGAATCAATTCCGCTCGTGTCGACGGGTGACCGCGAGCGCGACGTCCGTGCCATCGTCACCGAGTACACGGCACGCCTCGAGCACTGGGTGCGCAAGTACCCCGATCAGTATTTGTGGCAGCACCGCCGCTGGCGACGCAGGCCGGACGGAACATCCGAGGACGTTTGACGTCGCGGTCAGCTAGCGAGCTCTGCCAGGCGCACATCACGCTTGCCTTTGCGAAACAGGAGCCAGCGTCCGCGGATCGCTTCTGACGCGCCGATGCTGGTGCGATCGGCGGCCACGCGATCGCGATTGAGCGAAAGTCCGCCCTGTCCGATCACGCGCCGCATCTCGCCTTTGCTGACGCCGAAGAGTGCGGCGACGTTGTCCAGGAACGCCGCGCCGTCCTGCGGCCACGAAGCCGACGGAATGTTGTCGCGCAGCATCGCAAACTCGTCATCGCTCAACTTGGCCGGATCACGATCCGGATCGAAGACTGTTTCACTGACCGCGATCGCCGAGTCGACGAGTGCGCCGTGCACGCGCCGCGTGACGTCGGCGGCGAGCGCGCGCTGCGCCGGACGGGCGCCCGGCTCGCGCTCCTGCTGCGCGAGGAGTCCCGCAATTTCCTCTTCGGGGAGCAATGTGAACAGGCGCAGCAACCGCCCGGCGTCGGCGTCCTCCGTGTTGACCCAATACTGATAAAACGCGTAGGGCGACGTCAGCTTCGCGTCGAGCCATACCGCGCCCGACTCGGTCTTGCCCAGTTTCTTGCCACTCGCGGTGGTAATGAGCGGGTACGTGAGCGCGTGCGCCTCGCCGGCGACCGAGCGCCGGATCAGCTCGACGCCGGCGGTGATGTTCCCCCACTGATCGCTGCCGCCGATCTGCAGGCTCACGCCGTGATGCTGGTACAGCTGCAGGAAGTCGTACGCCTGGAGCAGCATGTACGAGAATTCGGTGTACGAAATCCCGGTCTCCAGCCGCGACTTCACCGTATCCTTCGCCAGCATCTGGTTCACGGGAAAATGCTTTCCAACGTCCCGCAAGAACGCGATCGCGCCGAGCGGCTTGAGCCACGTGGCGTTGTCGATCACGCGGATGTCGGCGCCCAGCACGCGCGAGAGCTGCGACGCGATGGCCTGGCAGTTCGCGGCGACCTCGTCAAGCGACAGGAGCGGGCGTTCCGCCGACTTACCGCCTGGATCACCGATCAGCGCCGTGCCGCCCCCCGCCACGGCGATCACCGTGTGGCCGCCCTCGATGAGCCGGAGCAGTCCCATGGCGGGCACGAGGTTTCCGACATGCAACGACGCCGCCGTCGGGTCGAATCCGCAATATGCCGTAGCGGGCCCGCGCGCCAGATGCTCCGCGAGTCCTTCGGTATGCTGGTAGACGAGGCCGCGCGCGCGCAGCGCGTCGAGCAGTGATGAGCCGGTCGTCATCGCCACGAATCTAGCGTGACGCCACGGTACGGGCGGTTGCAATGCGGCTCCAGTGGCGGCGCGCGACACGTGCGCGGACCGCTAATTTTCGCATAGCGTGAAAACGTCGTTCGCCTCCCGAATCCAGCGGCTGAAGCGTGGGAAGCTGTACCAGCGCCTCACCCAGGGCCCGGTGCTTCGCCGCCTCGTCATCGGCGTGCTCGGCCTGGGCGCGCTGGGTTTGTTCGTGTTCGCGATGCTGTGGTGGCGCGTCTGCGCGGGAGACGCGTGCCCGTCAGTGGAAATGCTGGAGAAGTACACGCCGAGGCAGACGTCGAAAGTCTACGCGGCCGACGGCCGGCTGGTCGGCGAGCTCGGCCTCGAACGGCGCACGCTCATTCGCGTGAGCGAGCTTCCGGCGACGGTGAAGAACGCGTTCGTGCTCACCGAGGACAAACGTTTTTATCAGCACCACGGCATCGACTACAGTCGCATCTTCGGGGCGTTGCTCCGCAACGTGCGCGCACTCGGATTCAGCCAGGGATTCTCTACGATCACGATGCAGCTCGCGCGCAACGTGTTCCCCGAACACATCTCGCGAGACCGGGCGCTCGGGCTCCGTCCTCTTATTCGCAAGCTGCGTGAAGCCAAGGTCGCGCTCGCGATCGAAAGGAAGTTCACGAAGGACCAGATTCTGGAGCTGTACCTCAACCAGATTCCGTTCGGATACCGTGCGTTCGGCATCGAGACCGCGGCGCAGCGCTATTTCGGAAAGTCCGCGCGCCAGCTGAACGCCGCGGAAGCTGCGCTCCTCGCGGCGCTGCCCAAGGCACCCGAACGCTACAATCCGCAGCGCTTTCCCGAACGCGCCGTCCAGCGGCGCAATGTCATTCTCGAGCTCATGCACAACGGGGGCGCGCTGACCGACGGGGAAACGTCGCTCGCGAAAGCGTGGCCGTTGCAGCTGGCGCGGCGGACCGCCGCAAACGGATCGCAGGAAGTGGCGCCGTACTTCGTCGAGTGGGTGCGCCAGCTCATGCAGCAGAAGTTCGGTCCGGGACTCTACAACCAGGGCTACGAGATCCACACGACGCTCGACCTGGACCTGCAGATCTCCGCCGAGCGCGCGCTCGCCGCGCAGCTCCAGGCGATCGAATCGGGACAATTCGGCAAGTGGGAGCACCCGACGTTCGAGCAGTACATCAGCAAGGGAGCGGACAGCGCCGACAAGGGGCCGAATTCTCCGTACATGCAGGGGGCGTTCATCGCGCTCGATCCGCGAACGGGTGCCGTGCGCGCGCTCGTGGGCGGACGCGACTTCGATGACTCGAAGTTCAATCGCGCCACGCAGGCCGTGCGGCAGCCGGGCTCGACGTTCAAGCCGATCGTGTATTCCACCGCGATTCGCGCCGGGCGTCCGCCGACGTACATCCTCGACGACGCGCCGCTCACCATGCTGCAGCTCGACGGCACGGAATGGGCGCCGCAGAACTACGACCTCAAATTCCTCGGGCCGATGCCGCTGCGCCGCGCGCTGTACGAATCGCGGAACTTGCCGGCGATCCGGCTCGGCATGGAGATCGGTGAAGAGAGCGTCGTCGAGATGGCGCACCGCTTCGGCATCACGAGCGACATTCTGCCCGTGCCGTCGATCAATATCGGCGCCGCGGATGTCGTCCCGCTCGAGATGGTGAACGCGTACTCGGTGTTCGCAAACATGGGATGGCGCTCGCAGGCGAACCCGATTCTGCGCGTCACCGATGCCACGGGCAAAGTGTTGTGGGAGCCGCAGCCGGTCCGCGAAACGGTCTTGTCGCCCGAAGAAGCGTGGCTCATGACGGACATGCTGCGTGACGTGATCCGCCGCGGCACCGCCGTGAACGCTGTCTGGAACAAGGGCTTTCAGCTTCCGGCCGGCGGAAAGACGGGCACAACGAACGACGGCTCCGACGTGTGGTTCATCGGTTTCACCGCCGACCTCGTGGCCGGGGTATGGATGGGCTTCGACAAGCGCCAGAAGATCATGGACAACGCGCAGGGCGGCCGGCTCGCGGCGCCCGCGTGGACGGCGTTCATGCTCGACGCGTATCGCCGGAAGCCGGCGCCCCCGGAATGGCCGCGGCCGAGCGCCCTCGTGTCACTCGAGGTCGAGGAAACCACGGGGCAGCGGCACGGGCTGTGTCCGGGACGCGGCGTGACGGAGTGGTTCATCCGCGGCACGGAGCCCAGCGACATGTGCGTGCCGGGCATCAACCGCGCGCGGCGCCACTGACCGCGCGGCTCCGTGACGCTCTTCCGCGCACGCTGGGTCCTTCCGAACGCAACGACAATCATTCGCGACGGGGTCGTCGCGACCAACGGGCCCCGCATTGAATGGATCGGGCGGCATGGCGACGCCCGCATCGCTGGGCGCGAGGTCGAGGATCTTGGCGATGCGATCCTCGTGCCGGGTCTCGTCAACGCGCACATCCATCTGGACCTCGCGGCGTTTGCGCACGCGCTCGACGGGCTGACGTTCTTCCCGTGGATCCGGACGCTCGTGCAGGGACTGCGCGAGGTCGCGACGCCGGAGATGCTGCGCGACTCGGCCGAATGGAGCGTCGCGGACCAGCTCGCGCACGGCGTGACGACCATCGCGCACACCGGTCCGGGGCGCGAATCCATCGATGCGCTCGTCAAGCTCGGCGCGCGCGGCGTGGCGTACGCCGAAGCGTTCGGGCCCGACCCCGCGCAATGCAGCGAATCCATGCGCGCGCTGCGCGTGCATGTGGAGGGAGCGCGCCGCAACGAAACCGCGCTCGTGCGTGTGGGCGTATCCCCGCACGCGCCGTACAGCGTTTCAGACGCGCTCTATCGCGCGGTCGCGCAGTACGCGCGTGAGGAGGCATTGCCCGTCGCCGTGCACATCGCGGAGAGCGGCGATGAGACGGCGCTGGTCACACGCGCCGCGGGTCCCTTCGCGGACATGCTTCGCGCGCGCGGGATCGAGGTCACACCACGTGCGCCTTCACCGATCGCGTTGCTCGCGTCAACCGGCGTGCTCGAAACCAAGCCGCTCTGCATCCATGCCGTGCGTGTGGACGACACAGATGTCGCCCTGCTCGCGGCGGCAGGCGCGTCGGTCGCGCACTGCCCGCGCGCGAACGCATGGTTCGGCCACGGATCGGCGCCCGTGCACGCGCTCCGCGCGGCCGGCGTCACGATCGGAGTGGGCACCGATTCGATTGCGGGGAACGACCGCGTGCGTGTGCTCGCCGAAGGGGCCGCCGCCGCGGATGAGACACTCACCGCGGCTGATCGTCTCGATCTCGTAACGGCGCACGGCGCGCGCAGTCTCGGGTTGGTCGGCGGAGTGCTCGCGCCGGGTCACGACGCGGACCTCGCCGCGTTTTCCGTCGCCGACGGGGAACGGTGTGACGCCGATCCCGTGCGATACCTGCTGTCGCATTGTTCCGCCGAACCCTCGCTCATGACAATGGTGGCCGGAGTTGTTCGAGCGCGGGGAGGGCGCGCCACGGAGCTGGAGCCCCGGCTCGCTGACGCCGTCCAGGCGCACGGCGCGCGCGTGCGGGCCTGGGCGGCGCACTGGCGTGGCGAAAGTACCGTCTCCTAGATTGGAAAGGATGAATCGGAGTGACGTTCAATGAGTGCGGTTGCGGGCTGTCTCGCGCTCAACGCGTCGTACGAACCGCTCACGATGGTGCCGCTCCGCAGGGCGCTGCGGCTGGTCATCGACGGCAAAGCGGAAATCGTCGAAGCGGATCGCGAGCGGCTCGTTCGTTCGGCGTCCGTCTCGATGCCGCGCCCGATCGTCATCCGCCTGACCAAGTTCATCCACGTTCCGCGGCGCTTCCGCCGCCAGGTCACGAACACGTTCCTGTTCGCGCGCGACGCTTATACGTGCCAGTACTGTGGCCGGCCGTCGAGCGCGCTGCGTCCGCGCGAAGCCCTCACGCGTGACCACCTGGTGCCGCTGTCGCGCGGCGGCACGAATGCGTGGACGAACGTGACCACCGCGTGTTCAACGTGCAACACGAAGAAGGCGAACCGGCTGCCGCACGAAATCGGCATGCACCCGCACACCAAGCCGGCGGAACCGCACTTCGTGCATCTGAGCTGGGCCGTGCGGAGACTGACGCCCATCCAGGAGAAGTACATCCGCACCTTCTACGGCGCGGACACCGTGGCTCAGCTCGCGGCGCTTCGCTGAGCCTCGCTGAGCCGCGGGGCTCAGCGCTTCACGTATCGAAGAGGTCGCTGCGAGCGGTGGCGTGCTTGACGTCGCCACCGAGCAGCCGCGAGAACAGCGTGAAGATGCCGCGCGTGAGCGCGGACCCCGGATTGCGTTTGCCGTGAATTGATGGCTCGACCTCGCCGGACAGCCAGCGCCGCACTTCGAGCAGGTCATTGCTGTTGAACGTCTCGATCGTCACCGACGCGGCGTAATACAGTCCGCGCCGGTCGGGCGGGGCAGGGAGTGCGATCCGCGCGGGCGCGCTCAGCGTGTGTCGTACGGCATCGAGCGTCGCGTGACGGCTCTCGTCCCCGATGCTGTCCTCGAGCACGCGGCCCACACGAAAGGTCTTCGAGAGTGCGTCGTACTGCACCACGCGCTGAATCGTGGTGCTGGAAATGAATTCGTCGAAGAACGTTCGGCTGCGCCAGAGCTCCACGGTGAGCGTGATTCGCGCGGGGAATCCGCTCGTGAGCAGCTCCTGGCTCCGGTCGTCGCCGAACACGTTCTGGATGGCGACGGTCGGTCCGTCGCTGATGCGCGCGCCCGCCGCGGGGGCAATCACGTCCACGGCGAGACGGGATTGCGCCGCGGCGGGCGTTGGCCACGAAAGCGCGAGCAGCAGGGCGGTCGCGCCGAGCGCGGCCGGCGAGCGAAAGTGCACGAACGCTAGAAACGCCGGCTGAGGCGAACGATGAAGTTCATCGGTTCCTCGCGGTCACTCATCGACTTGGCGAGCGAAAACGACAGCGCGCCGAAATCGAGTCCCGCACCGATGTCGGTCTTGAAGGTCGAAAGAGCGGGGAACGATTCGACCGGATATGAACTCCCGCCGTCGGCGTGCGCGCGCCAGCCGCGTCCCGCGTCGGCGAAGACCATCCACGTTGGAAGGTCGAGATCGCTCGGGAGCCACCGCCGGTCGCGGCCGCGGCCCGAGTGCCACGACAGATCGCCGCGATACTCCATCTGGAAGAGCGCGACGCGGTCACACAGCACCGGCACGTCGCTCGCGGGCCCCGTGCCTTCGCTGCACTGCAGCCGGTCCACGCCGCTGCCGCTCGTTGTCCGGAAATCGAAACCCGGCAGCGTACCAGGGCCGCCGACCGACAGACGCTTCTGCAGCGGGAGCGCGTCGCCGTTCATCCATCCGCCAAGAACGACTCGGAAGTTGAACTGCGCCCAGGGTGCCAGCCGGTTGTACCGCCGCGCGTCGACAAAGCCGCGCGTATACGTGCGCTGCACGGGAATCGGGCCGTCGACAGGAATGAGACTGTGCGGGACATCGGGATCGAACGTCGTGTGTTCGATATCTCCGCGCACGTACCAGCCGTTGCCCGGCGAGTACCGCTCGTTGCGTGTGTCGATCTGCAGCGTGCCGTTGAACATGTGCGCACGCCCATCGTCGACGGCGGGGTTGGGACGCCAGGTCTCGTCCCCGCGAAAGAGCGTCCACGGATCGCGCACCGCTCGCGATTCCCAGCGTTCGGCACCATAGCCGGCCGTGATCGCGGCCCACTCGAATGGATACATCGAAAGAAACACGCGGCCGCCGTGACGGCCGTAATAGTCGCGGTAGTCGCGATGGATCACCGCGGCGGCGAGCGCGGCTTCGTTGTCGCTCAGGTGCCACGACTCGACGGGATCCACGCGATCGAACGCGTTGACGCCGACGCCGAGGCCGCGGCGCGGGCCGCGACGAAGCTCGGCGCGCACATCGTGTCCGAGCGTTCCACGCCCCCAGTCGATCGGCTCCGCGGTCCGCACGATCGCGCGCGCGGACAGCGAGAACGTGCCCCACTCGCGCCGCACGCGAATGCGCGGGCCAAGGCGGATCGGATATCCCTCGACGCGGTTGTAGGCGTTGCTTCCCGAAACGGCGAAGAAGTCCACCGACGTCGTGTAGTCGCGATCCCGCCGCCAGAAATCGTCGTCCGTGTGGCGACGGACCGCTGCGCGACTGTCGTCTTCCTCGACCACGAGCTGATCGTCCTCCAGGCGGTATCGCAGTGTCTCCGCGTATGCCCGGAAGTCGCTCCCGATCGTGGCGTCGCTGCGTCCCGTTGCGGTGCCGCCAACGACATACACCTGGCCGTCGATGCGCGCGCCGGGAAGGAACGTGACATCGGCGTTGATGATGACGAGCGAACCCGTGATATGTCCGCCGATCCTCGCCGGCCCAACGCGTACGGCGAGCGAGCCCTGAATGGTTGAATCGCGCGCGAGCTCGAACTCGCCGCGCACGCGACGCGTGTCGGGCGCGTTGTACAACGACGTAATCGCGCGCCCCACCTCCTCCGGAACAGCCTGCGGCCGCACGCGTTGGGCAAGCACCGGCACAGGTCCGAGAAGCGCGGCGATGAGGAGCAGTCGTTTCATGGAAACAGCTCGCATGTCATAGGTCACACTGACGTAGTGCAGGTGCCATGCCAGGTGCGGACGATACGTCACAGGAAGTTACCACCGCGCGCGGGCCCCTCGGGCAATCGCCACTCGCGCAATCGCCACTCGGGTATTCGGGCATTCGGGTATTCGGGCACTCGGGCACTCGCTTCCGTGTCTTTTCCCGACGAAGCGTGTCACTCCGCCTCGCGGCGTGCGTCGTCGTCGTTTCTCCCTGTGTCGATCCCCAGGCGGCGCATGCGGCGGTACAGATTCGGCCTGTCCGTCTGGAGACGGCGCGCCGCGTCGGCAATGTTCCCGTCCGCGAGCGCGATCGCGCGCTCGATGAGCTCGCGCTCGTAGATATCGAGCGCGTCGCTGAGCGGACGGTCCTGCAGCGCCGGTGAGCCTCCGGGGGTCGCGCGTGAAACCGGCAGCAATGCGTTGACGTGTGCGGCCGTAACCGTCTGGCCGGCGTGCATGATGGCGATGCGCTCGACGATGTTCTGGAGCTCGCGCACGTTGCCCGGCCATCGGTATTTGGTGAGCGCCGTGACGGCGTCAGTGCCCCACGCCGGTGCGCGCTGTGCGGAGCGGACGCGGTGCAGCGCGGCAAAGTGCTGAACGAGCTGCGGGATGTCATCCGCATGCTCGCGCAGTGCGGGAACCTGAATCGGAATCACGTTCAGGCGGAAAAACAGGTCTTCCCGGAACGCGCTGTCGTCCACCGCGCGCTGCAGATCGCGATTCGTCGCCGCGACGATGCGCACGTCGATCCTGATGGGCTTGCCGCCGCCAACTCGCTCGATCTCCCGCGCTTCGATCGCGCGCAGGAGCTTGGCCTGCGCTTCCGCGCCAAGGTCACCCACTTCGTCAAGGAAGAGCGTGCCCTTGTGCGCGAGCTCGAACCGGCCGATACGGCGGTCCGTCGCGCCGGTGAACGCCCCGCGTTCGTGGCCGAACATCTCGCTCTCCACGAGGTCGCGCGGAATGGCGGCGCAGTTGACGCGCACGTACGGCTGCTCGCGTCGCGCGCTCTGTGCGTGGATCGCCGCGGCGACAAGCTCCTTGCCCGTGCCCGACTCGCCGGTGATCAGCACCCTCGCGTCGCTCGCCGCGATCCGCGCGACGAGCGCACGGAGGTCGCGCATGGCCGAGCTGTCGCCGACGAGCGTTCCCGCCACGCCGAAGTCGGCGCGCAGTGCGCGCGCCTCGAGGCGTGCGCGGCGAAGGTCGAGTGCGGCGGTGAGCGCCAGGAGCGTCGCTTCCGGCGTGAGTGGTTTCTCGAGAAAATTCACCGCACCGAGCCGCGTCGCGCGCACGGCATCGGCAAGTCCTGCACGCCCGCTCATCATGATCACGGGAACGTCGGGCAGCTGCGCACGGAGACGCTCCAGCGTCTGCAGGCCGTCGAGGTCGCCGGGCATCATGAGATCGAGCAGCACGGCGTCGGGCTCGAGCTCGACAGCGGCCGCGAGACCGCTCGCGCCGTTCGACGCGTCGCGCACTTCGTACCCTTCCGCCCCGAGGACCGCCGCGATCATGCGGCGTATGTTGGGCTCGTCGTCAATGAGGAGAACGCTTGGCACGGTCGTTCGCTTACGGGCGTCCTTCCGCGTCGCCGCCCAGGGCGCGCGGTGCCTTCTGTTCGGAGAGCAGTCTGGTGGTGAAGCGCTGGCCTTCGCTCACGCGCTCGATCTCGATGGCAATCGATTCAATGGCGTGCTCGATCCGGTCCAGCCGCGCGTCGAGCTCCGGGGACTGAAGCGGCGCACTGCCTTCGCGCTCGAGGCGTTTGGCGTACGCCCGCACGAGAGGTACGAAGATCGCGATTGCCGCACCCGCGATGATCGCAACTATCGGAATCAGTTCCCCGGGAATTCGACCCATGCCACGCTCCGTTCAGGTTGATGTAGCGGGCTTCAGCGGCAACACGAACCCGATTTCCGTGTCGCCGGGGTCGCTCTTTGCAAAAACCTCGCCACCATGCGCCTCGACCGATTGCCGTGCAATGGCAAGCCCGAGTCCAGTCCCGCCTGTCTTATGCGTTACGTACGGATCCCAGATCGAAGTGATTCGCTCGGGTGGAATGCCTGGTCCGGAATCCCTGACAGCAATCCGGACTGCGAGTTTCTCACCCAGCTGTGCGGGCGTCACGGCGACATCGATTTTTCCATCGGCGCCGCAGGCGTCGACGGCGTTCAGAAGGATGTTCGACAGGGCGCGAAAGAGTGCGTCGTGTTGTCCGCGCACCGTAAACACGCGATCGCACGAGACCGTAACGGCGAACCGCTCGGGAACGGCCGCGCGCGCGGCGTAGGACACGAGCTCACCAACATCAATATCGGCCGTGGGTCCTTCCGGGAGGCGGCCGAATTGTGAGAAGCTCTTCGCCATCGATTCGAGACGCGACGATTCCGTTTCGAGGACATCGATCGTGTCATTCAGTTCCACCGGCGCGTCTCGCTTGAGCCGGGAAATCGCGAACCGGATGGGGGTCAGGGGGTTTTTGAGCTCGTGCGCGAACTGCCTCGACGATTCGCGGTAGGCGCGCAGACGCTCGGCTTCGATCGCTTTTTGGCGTCCCGCTTCCAGCTGCTCGGCCATGCTGCGCATGCGTTCCTGGAGCACGCCAAACTCGGGCGCGCCCTGTGCGGCAGGGCCGGGTGGGATCGGTTCGCCGCGTGCGACGAGGTCCGTCCAGCCGACCAGCTCGTCCAGCGGCCGGCTGAGCTGCCGGGTGAGATGTCCCGCCACACGCCATGTGGGCCAGGCCAGCACTGCAAGCGCAAGCGCAGCGATGGCGACAAGCACAAGCGCAACGCGTCGTGAGAGGAATGCCACCCGATGCGCCGAATTCAGCGACTCGCTGATCTCGCGCTCATGGTTGTTCACGGCGGCTTCCTGCTGCGGCGTGAGGTGCTGTGATCGCGCTGCGGCGATGGCGGCGCTCCCGGTCGAAGCCACGCGGTCCCACTGCGCGCGCCCGCTCATGAGCGGAGCGACGGTGTTGAACGCCAGCACCCACCCGGCGGTAAGCGCTACGGCGGGAACCGCGGCGAACAGGGCAAGAATGAGCAGCAGGCGGGCTCGAAAAGTCAGGCGTGACACCCGGGAAAGAGAAAAGGGGAGAGGGAAAAGGGCAAAGGACTAACGGCAGAGGAGAGAGAGGGGGGCGTGAACGAGACGGGGGAGGGAGGGGGAGAAGGGGGCCCGAACCGTCCTTTTTGACTTTGTCTTTTCCCCTTTTCCCTTTCCTCTGTTAGTTTCAGTTGTCTCGCGCCCAGCTTGGTCGCGTGCGGGTGCATGACGGACCTGCCCCATGCAGGCCCGCGCACCGCGCCACGATCAATCCGGGAAGCGGACCGGCATGCGCCGCGGCGGAGCATAAGGTTCTGCCGTTGGGCGCGTGCCGCTCGACACCTTCACAACTCGAGCATGACACGTCCGACTCGCGGCGCACCAATGCGTGCGCCCGTCGCTCCCGTTCACCGGGGGCCTGGCGCCAGCGCCAATCACGCCGTTACGGGTGCACCAAACGCCGCGCTTCTCATCGATTTCGATAACGTCACCCTCGGCATCAGGTCCGACCTGCAGACCGAGCTTCGAAATCTCCTCAGTTCCGACATCGTCAAAGGCAAGGTCGCCGTGCAGCGCGCGTACGCCGACTGGCGACGCTACCCGCAGTACATCGTCCCGCTGTCGGAATCGTCCATCGACCTGATCTTCGCGCCGGCGTACGGGTCTTCCAAGAAAAACGCTACCGACATCCGGCTCGCGGTCGACGCCATCGAGCTCGTGTTCACGCGGGCCGAGATCGGCACCTACATCCTGCTCTCGGGCGACTCGGACTTCTCGAGTCTCGTGCTCAAGCTCAAGGAGTACGGCAAGTACGTGATCGGCGTCGGCATCCGCGAGTCGTCCAGCGACCTGCTCGTCCAGAACTGTGACGAGTACTACAGCTACAACGCGCTCGCGGGCCTCGTGAAGAACAGCGAGGAGGACGCCGTCCGCAAGGATCCGTGGGAGCTCGTGGTGGAAGCCATCGCGAAGATGAAGACGAATGGCGACGTCATGCGCGCGGATCGGCTGAAGCAGGTCATGCAGGAAATCGATCCGAACTTCGACGAGGGCAACCTCGGCATGGCGAAGTTCTCGAAATTCTGCCTCGAGGCGGCACAGCGTGGTCTGCTGCGCGTAACGAAACTCGAGAATGGCCAGCTCGAAGTGGCGCCGGCCGACGGCACGCCAACCCCCGCGGCCGCACACGTGCCAGGTGCGACGGCGGAACGCGCCGAACGCGCCGAACGGCCGGAGCGTGATGGGCGTCGGCGGGGACGCCGCGGGCGCGGAGGCCGCGGCGGCGACCGCGAACACGGATCGAACGGGACGCCCGCTGCAGGGATCGGTGCAGCGCATAGCGCCACCACGGCATCCCATGGTTTGCAGCATGGCTCGCCCCCGGCAGCCGCCCCGGCAGCACCGTCGCAGCCGGGCCGCAATGGTATCGGCAAGTCCGGTGAGCGGCTCTCGCGCGATGAAGCGTTCGTCCTGATCAAGCGCGCGGTGGGCGACATTGCGACGACCGACGCGCCCGTGAGCGCCACTGCCGTGCGCGAACGCGTGCACACGCTCCTGGGGCGTGACAGCGAGAGTCTCAGCGAGCGGTTCTTCACGCGCATTCTTCGCGATGCGCACGACGCGTCCATCGTTGACGTGCGGAAACACGGCGATTCGTACGAGGTTGCGCCGGCGGGCGCCGCACCGGTGACGGATCAGTTGAGTAAGGCGCAGGCGGCGCGCACGCCGCAGGCTGCTGCTGAACCCGCTCCGCCGCCGCCAACCCCAAGCCCCCTCACCGGACGCCGCGGCACGCGCGGGAAAGCGTCGGCGCCACCGCCGGAGCTACTCAGCCTCGGCGTAGTCCAGCTTGAGCCGGTCGCGGCTCCCGAGACTCCGAAGGAAGCGAAGCCCGCGCGAAAGAAGACCGTCCGCAAGACGGCGAAGAAAGCAAAGTCCTGAACGGCGATTGACGGTTTGCTCCGCAAGAAAAAAAACGGACCTCGTGAGAGGTCCGTTTTGCGTTCGATGCTTCGCGCTTCAGTTTCGCACGTCTCGTTCGATTCGCTATTTCAGATGTTCAATGGCGCTGCCGAAGTTGTATCGCAGGCCCGCCTCGACGTAGTACGAAAAGCCCTTGCCGTTGATGAGGAACTTCCCGTTCCCCTGCGTCGGCATGGTGGTGGCCTGCACGAACGGCGCGAAGCGCTTGATGTCGAGCTGAAGGCCCAGCGTGCCGACCCACGAGCTGCGTGTCTTCCCGCTCTGAATGCGCGCGAGCACCGTGTCGCGTGCGAGCGAGTTCGCGAAGGCATCGCCCTGGCCGGGCTCGGCACCCACGACGAAGTTGAACGCGTATCCGAGTCCGAAGTAAGGCCTGAACGCGTCCGCCCACACGCGGGGGAAGAGGTACATCGCGGTGGTGAACCGGCGCATGTCGCGGAGCTGCACCTGGCGTTGCACGCCGTTGGTCGGCGCGTTGTCGACCGTGGACAGCACCTTGGAATCAGCGCCGCAGTCCTTGTCCTGTGACTCGAGACAGCCGAAGTAGGCCTGATCCACCGAGACATAGAGACCGAACTTGGACCGCGTGACCAGCCATTCCGCGCCGACCACGGGAGCGGTCGTGCGTGCCACCGACGTGTGCAACACGGCCACTCCGCCCTTCGCGCCCCAGAACCATGAGTCCACGAAAGGATTCTTTTCCTGGGCTCGGCACGGCCGGGCAAGGATCGCGGGGGCCAGCACCAACGCGAGTCCACTCAGGAGGCGAGTGCTTCGCATATGCAGAACCTCTCCTTCCTCATTAATGAAGAGCGCGGACCCCACCGTTCCGCATCGTGCGAAATCGGTGCGTCCGAGCCAGGCCGCGCCTGGGCGCGAAGCCTCACGATACGGACGAGGAGCGCCGCTTGCTAGTCACTGGGAGGGCTAGAGGGCTGGAGGGCTAGAGGGCTAGAGGGGACAGTATGATTGCATCCAGCGCCGCAATCTCCCCGCCCCCTCTAGCCCTCCAGCCCACTAGCCCTCCAGCCCTATTCGCGCCTTCCTGCCCACCCGCTTGAAGGCGTCGATCGCAAAGTCCAGGTCAGTCCGGGTATGCCCGGCGGAGATCTGGCAGCGGATTCGCGCCGTGCCGTGCGGCACAACCGGGAAACCGAATCCCGTCGCGAATACCCCTTCTTCGAGGAGGAGCTCGCTCATCCGGATCGCGTCCGCCGTTTCGCCGACGATGATCGGGACAATCGGTGTTTCGCCTTCGAGCGGTTTGAACCCGGCCTCGGCGATCGATTCACGAAAGTATTTCGTATTCTGCCGAAGTGTTTCAACTCGCTCGGGGTGCGCCTCGAGATACTCGATGGCCGCGAGCGCGCTGCACGCGACCGTGGTCGGGAGCGCGTTGGAAAAGAGCTGCGGACGCGACCGCTGCGTGAGGATGTCGCACAGTTCCTCGGAGCCGGCAACAAAACCGCCCGCTGCGCCGCCCAGCGCCTTGCCCAGCGTGGAGGTGATGATGTCAATCTCGCCGACGAGCCCGAAGTGCTCCGCGGTTCCGCGCCCTGTCTTTCCGAGCACCCCGGTGGAGTGCGAATCGTCCATCGCCAGAATCGCATCATAGTCGCGCGCGATCTGCACCAGGTCCGGCAACCTGGCGATGCTCCCTTCCATGGAGAACACGCCGTCCGTCCAGATCACGCGGCGGCGCGCGGACTTGTTCGCGGCCAGCTTCGCGCGCAGGTCATCGAGGTCACCGTGCGGATAGACGGCCGTCGTGCATTTCGTGATCGCCTTGGCCAGGCGGATGGAATCGATGATCGACGCGTGATTGAGCGCGTCCGACACGACGAAATCGCCTTCCTGCACGATGTTGGTCGTGAGCGCCTCGTTCGCGTTCCAGCACGCGACGTACGACAGTGACGCAGGCGTACCAACGAGTCGCGCGCAGGCCTGTTCCAGGTCGCGGTGAATCGTGTACGTGCCGCAGATGAAGCGGACGCTCGCCGTGCCGGCGCCGTACTTCTTCAGTCCGTCGATCCCCGCCTGAATGATCGAGGGCTCATCGGACAGGCCGAGGTAGTTGTTCGAGGAGAGCACGAGAATCTCGCCGCGACCTTCCATCTGGACGCGGGCGCCCTGCGGCGATTCGAGGTAGAGCAGGTGTTTGTACGTCTTTGCCGCGCGCAACGCGTCGAGCTCGGCGCGCAGTCCGGCAGTGAGTGCGGTATTCATGGAAGTCTCTCGTTCTCTCGTTCTCAGTTTCACCCGATCTCAAATACTATTTTCCCCGCGTCCCCGCCCTTGATCAGGGCCATGGCCTCGTCGAACGCTTCCATCGGCATGCGGTGCGTGATGACCGGCGTGGGGTCGAACGATCCGGACCGCAGGAACTGGGTCATCTGAAGCCAGGTGTCGTACATGCGCCGGCCGACGACGCCATAGATCGTCACGCCTTTGAAAATGACTTCCGTGGCGAGATCGAGCTCCATGGGCTTCGATGGAATGCCGAGCATCTGCACGTTGCCGCCATTCCGGACGAGTGCGAACGCCTGGTGCACGGCACTGGGCACGCCGGACATCTCGAGCACGACGTCGGCGCCGAGTCCGCGAGACGCGCGACCGACGGCGTCCGCAGCTTCGTCCGGGGCTACGGCGTCATTTGCGCCCATGGCGCGGGCAAGCGCGCGGCGCTTGGGATTCGGGTCTACGGCAATCACGCGCGATGCGCCGGCCGAGTGCGCGATACCGGCGGCGAAGCACCCGATCGGTCCGCACCCGGTGATGAGCACGACACTCCCGGGAATCGGCGCGGTGAGCGTCGTGTGGAACGCGTTGCCCATCGGATCGTGGATGCCGCCGACTTCGTACGTAATCGCATCGTCGAGGTGCCAGACGTTGCGGGCCGGCATCGCGATGAATTCGGCGAAACACCCGTCGCGATCGACGCCGATGATGCGTGTTTGCGGGTCGACGTGTGCCTGACCGGTGCGGCTGAAGTACGACAGCTCGGGAACGATGTGGCCCTCGGCGGTCACCCGGTCGCCGACGCGCACGTCGGTGACGAGTGCGCCGACTTCCACGACATCGCCAGCGAATTCATGGCCGACGACGAACGGTGGGCGGCAGCGTCCGCTCGCCCACGGATCCCATTCGTAGATGTGCACGTCGGTGCCGCAGACCCCGGCGCGGCGGACGCGAATCAGCACTTCATCACCGCGGATTTTCGGCGTTGGCACGTCGTCGAGCACGAATCCGCGACCCGCGGTGCGTTTCACGAGCGCTTTCACTCGCAGTACTCCAGGAGAGATGTTGACCGCCGCATAACACTAGCACGCGACGCGAACGCGGTACATCAGTGATGGTGCGCGTCGTGCGTGTGCGTTGTCTGCGTGCTTTTCGTGACCGTGTGTGTTCCTGTGTGCGCTGAATGTGCGCGCGGCGTTCGCACGACGTCGGCGCGTTTGCGTGACGTTTGCACGCCCGCGCGAGTCTGGACACCGAATAACCGATGTGAAAGAAAAACGCAAAACACTATTGCATGCGGATTTGCACGTTCCTATATTCTCGTTCAGCGACAAGCTGGGCTTACGCCCGAGGAACTGCGTGGCAGCTGTGCGACGCGAACATCCAGAGAGCTTGAACGCTGTGGCGGCGAATCTTCACAAGCCCCCAGCGGACGATTGCTCCTCCCCTGTCGCCAGCAGATTTCACTCCCCATACCGATTCACGCGCGGTCGCGCGTGCACACCTACACGATGATTACACGCGGTCCGTGACCGCGTCCCGGTTTTCCGGCGCGCGCGCGAATTCGCGTGCGTAGCGGAAAACGCTCGACGCTCCACCGGGGGAGCGATCGAGTGGTTCGAAACCTCCTTGCAAGGAGTTCTACCATGGCTGCAAAGAAGAAGCGCAAGAAAGCTGCGAAGAAAGCGACCCGCAAGCGCCGCAAGTCTGCGAAGAAGCGCTAGCGTTCGCGCTGCAAGAAAAACGAAAGCCGGTCCTCACGGGCCGGCTTTCTTTTTTGCTGCGCACACCCGGCGCGGATCGCTACGCGGCCTTGGTGGACGTATCCGGTTCCGCGTCGGGCGCAGGCGCCCAGATGTACATGCTGAACCGCGGCTCGGGCTGCTCGCGCGTTCCGCGCGAGATCACGATTCCAACAACTTCCGATTCCGGCGCTGTGTCCCGTTTCTCGTGCATGGTGGACTCCAACTGCGAGTGGTCGTGGAGGCGTGCGCGCCGGTCAACGGACGGAAGGCGCGCACTGCGAGCCAGCAGCACGACGGGTGCCACCGCGCGATCGTAACGCATCTCGTGTGATGGCAATGCGTTGCGTTCATGGAACCCTGCCACGAGCACGGCGGGATTTGTAGCGAAACGACACGCGGAACGTGTCCTTTCGATACGTCGTCAGGCCTTGCGGGCCACGAAGGTCGGATCGCCCAGGTCCGGGTCCCCTTCTATAGATACGTCCCAGCCCGCATACGATTTCCGCAGCTCCTCCAGGCCGAGGCCGGTAGAACCGGCGGCGATCGTCTCGACGAGGTGCACACCTCCATCGGCCGTCGCACTCTGCAGCACCGCGAGAACGCGCCGACGCTCGGCGGGCGTCAGTCCCGCGAACGCCGCCTGTGTGCAGAACACGCCGCTGAGCGGAGCCGATGGGGCAAACGCCGTGAGCGCCGTGTTCACTGCCTGCAGCCGCGCACCCAGGCCGTTTTCGTCGGCGGTCTTCAGAATGCGCGCAATGATGTCCGCTTTCGGTTCCACCGCCGTGACCGTGCAGCCGTTCGCCGCCAGAAACAGCGCCGCACGTTCTTCACTGGGTTGCACCACCAGGACGTGCGCATCGTGCGCCGTGGGAAGATTGCGAACCACCGGCGCGTCGGACGTAAGGCCCCACGCTTCGGGGCGGCGCAGCAGTTCGAGCTGCTTGCGGCGACGCCGCGCCCACGTCTGGTACGCCGGAATCCTGAGTCTGGCCGCGATGATGCGGTCGACTTCGATCCAGAGCACCATTTCGTTGAGCGTCACCTGCTCCTGCGCATGCAGACGCTGCGCGGCCTCATCGGCGATTTTCAGAATCGCCGTGCGGGGAACGCGATCCTTGTATTCCTCGATCTCGCGTTCGACGAACCGCTCGTACTCGTGTTTGAGCGAAACGCGCGCTGAATAGCCCATCGAGCCGGGTGGGAATAGCACAATGTATGACGCGGGAGGCGCGAAACAATGGGATTGCCTCCAGAGCGGAGACGCGCACCGCGTGTTCCGCGTAACGCGCGGCGTTCAGTCCGCGCGCAGCAGCGCGCCTTTCAGATATCCGGTTTCGGGGATCGTGAGGATCTCCGGATGGTCACCCGGCTGGCCCGTCAACGCGAGCAGGGTCACGCGCCGGTGCGCGTCCGCGGCGGCACCCTGCAGCATCTCCAGAAAGAGCGGCTTGGTCACGTGGTAGCTGCAGCTCGCCGTGAAGAGCGCGCCTCCGGGCGCGAGCAGTCGCAACGCGTGCACGTTGATGTCGTGGTACCCGCGCAGCGCGCCGTGCAGCGAGGCGCGGTTCTTCGCGAAGGCGGGCGGGTCGAGCACGATGGTGTCGTAGCGCGCACCGCCGCGCAGTTCGGCCCGCAACAGATCGAAGACGTCCGCCTCCACCCAGTCAATGTTCGCACACCCGTTCAGCGCGGCGTTCTCGCGGCCGCGCGCGAGCGCCTCGGCGGAGGCATCGACCGCGCGGACGTGCGTCGCACCGCGTGCAAGGTGCAGCGCAAACGAACCGTGATAGGCGAAACAGTCGAGCGCGCGCCCGCGTGCCACGCGGCCGGCGAGTAGCCGGTTCTCACGCTGGTCGAGAAACGCGCCTGTCTTCTGTCCGTCGTGCGGGGCCGCCAGATACCGCACGGCATGCTCCCGAACCTCCACGGTGCGCGGCACGATGCCGTGAATCGCTTCGATCACGCGGGGCAGCCCTTCGCGCGTCCGCACCGCGGCATCGTTGCGTGCCAGGATGGCCTCCGGCCCGGCGACTTCGAGCAGGGCGCGCACGATCGGCTCGCGAAACGTCTCGAGGCCGGCGCTCAGGAACTGCACCACGAGCCAGCGGTCATACTGGTCCACGACGAGCGATGGCAGGCCGTCGCCTTCGCCGTGCACCAGCCTGCACGCGTTGACGTCGTCGCGCAGGCCGGCGCGCGCGGCGTGTGATTGTGCGATGCGCGCGTGCCACCACGCGTCGTCGATCGTGGCGTCGGGGTTGGTGTCGAGCAAGCGCAGCGATATTTCCGACGCCGGGCTCCACAGCGCATGACCGAGAAATGCGCCGCGCGTGTCGTGAACGGGCACGACGCCGGCACCGGTGTCCGGGCGGTCGCGAACGTCGCTGCGAAAGATCCAGGGGTGACCGCCCGCCCAGCGACGCGCGCCTTTTGCGCCGACAACCGCGCGTGTGCTCACGTGTCCATGGCGCCGCGGAGCTCGCGCGCGGCGGCCTCGGGGTCCGGTGCGCCGAAGACCCCCGCGATGACGGCGACACCAGCCGCGCCGGCGGCGCGCACCGTGCGCGCGTTCTCCGCGGTGATGCCGCCGATGCCCACCGCCGGCACGCGCACCAGCGCGCGAAGTTCCGCGAACCCGTCGGCGCCGATCGCGACGCCCGCATCGGCCTTGGACGACGTGGAGAACACCGGTCCGATGCCGACGTAATCGGCGCCGCTCGCGGCGTCCGCTTCGTCCGCATCGCCCACCGATGCGCCGACGATGAATGCGGCCGGCACGATCGTTCGGATGGCGCGCACCGGAAGATCGTCCGCGCCGACGTGCACGCCCGCCGCGCCCGCCGCGAGCGCGACGTCGACGCGGTCGTTCACGATCACCGGAACGGACGTCGCCGCGATGCAACGCCGCGTCACATCCGCCATGAGCCGCGCGTCCGCCTGTTTGAGCCGCACCTGCAGCATCGTCGCGCCGCCGCGAACCGCGGCCACCGCACGCGCAACGAGCGCATCGACGCCGTCATCGACGTGGTCCGTGATCGCGATCAGGCGGAGCTGTTCTTCGCGGACCATGGTCAGCCGCCACGCCGGCCCGCGCGCGCGCCTCCGCGCTGAGCAGAGTCTGCGCCCGCCGGCTTCGACGAGTCTGCGCGGGCGGCGAGTGAATCGGCGCGCGCCTTCGCGCGGGCGGCCGCACGGATCTGCTGAATGGCTGCTTCGTGTTCTTCGAACGTCTTCCGGAACTCGTGATGACCGTCGGGTGCGGCGACGAAATACCGATACGGCACCTGGGCCGGGTAGAGCGTGCCTTCAATCGCGGCGGCGCCGGGAGAGTCGATCGGTCCCGGGGGGAGTCCCGTGTGCCGGTAGGTGTTGTACGGCGATTGCACGTCGAGATCCCGATAGTAGACCCGCGACGCCCACTTGCCGTTGGCGTACAGGACCGTCGGATCCGCCTGCAGAAACATCTTCGCGCGGAGCCGGTTCCAGTACACGGCGGCGACGACCGGCCGTTCGTCCGGCTTCTGCACTTCACCCTCCACGATCGATGCCAGCGTCATGATCTCGTGGCGCGAGCGGTGCAGTGTGTCGAGGCGCGCCGTCCATTCCGGCTTCCACGCGTGCTCGAATCGCGTCACCATCAGTGCCACGACCTGGCGCGCCGTCGTGCCGAGCGGAATCACGTACGTATCCGGAAAGAGGTAGCCCTCGAGCGATTCCGTCGGCACGCCGAGGCGCGCGCGCATCGCGCTGTCGCGCACGGCTGCCTCGAGCGAGTCCGCGGGAATCTGCAGTTCCTTGGAGAGGTACGGCACGATGCGCCGGAGCGGCCACCCTTCGGGAACGACGACCGTCGCAACCGCACCTTTCCCCGTGTGCAGCGCGTCGATGAGCACGTCCCACGGCTGCCCTCGCCGCAGCCGGTAGGTGCCGGCGCGGATCGTGCGATCGCGTCCGCGATAGGATCCGTACAGCGCGAAGATGCGCGGCCATCGGATGAGCCCCGCGGTGGCGAGTGACTCCGCGGCCACGTGAAACGAGGCGCCGGTCGGTATCAGCACGCGGGCCGGCGTGTCATTCGGGCCCGAGGGGCGCGGCGTGGCGGTGAACCAGATGCCCGCGATGGTCGCAACGACCAGCAGCGAGGTACCGAGGGCCGCGCGCACGAGCGTACGCGCTCGCGATGGCGACACGCGATTACTCCGTGAGCCCGAGGGCATGCTGGAGCAGCACCGTTGCCGCGAGCGCGTCGACATCGCCGCGGCGCTCGCGCGCGTCGCCGTCCATGGCCCGCACCGCGCGGCGCGCGATGGCGGTCGTGAATCGCTCGTCGACGAGCCTGGACGGCTTCCCGGTGCGCCGCGTGAGCTCCGCCGCAAGCCACCTCGCGTCCACGGCACGCGGGGTGTCGTTGCCGTCGCCGTCGAGCGCGAGGCCCACGACGAACGCGTCCGCGCCCAGCTCGTTCGCGCGCTCGATGAGCGGCTGCACGGGAATCTTCTTGCCGCGTCGGCGCATGATGAATCCCGCCGGCGACGCAATCATGCCGAGCGGATCGCTCACGGCGAGCCCGAAGCGCTTGTCGCCGACGTCGATGGCGAGCGTCCTCATCCGCCTTCGGCCATCGCGCGGAAAAAGTCCTTGTTCGTCTTCGTGTGCGACATCTGTCGCAGCAGAAACGGCATCACCTCTTCTTCCGGCATGGCGCCGAGAAACGTGCGCAGGAGCAGCGTGCGATTCCGTTCTTCCTGCGAAAGCAGCAGTTCTTCCTTGCGCGTGCCGGACTTGAAGATGTCGATCGCCGGATAGATGCGATTGTTCGCGAGCTCGCGGCTCAGGACGAGCTCCATGTTACCCGTGCCCTTGAACTCCTCGAAGATCACGTCGTCCATGCGCGATCCCGTTTCGATGAGCGCGGTGCCGATCATCGTGAGCGAACCGCCGTTTTCGATCTTCCGCGCGGCGCCGAAAAAACGCTTGGGCTTGTCGAGGGCCTGCGCGTCGATGCCGCCCGACAGAATGCGCCCGGTGTTGGGGAGCACCGTGTTGTGCGCGCGCGCCATGCGCGTGATCGAATCCAGGAGGATGACGACGTCGCGCCCTGCCTCGACGAGGCGCTTGGCTTTTTCGCCGACCATTTCGGTCACGAGCACGTGCCGCGACGCGGGTTCGTCGAACGTCGAGCTGATGACTTCCGCCGTCGGCACGCTCGCCCGCATGTCCGTGACTTCCTCGGGCCGCTCGTCGATGAGCAGCATGATCAGAAAGACTTCGGGATGATTCTCGGCGATGGCGTTCGCGATCTGCTGCAGCAGAATCGTCTTGCCCGCGCGCGGCGGCGCAACAATGAGACCGCGCTGCCCCTTGCCGATCGGCGCGAAGAGATCCACGACGCGCATCGCCAAACCGCCGCTCTTCGACTCGAGATGGATGCGCTCGTCGGGGTATCGCGGCCGCAGGGTTTCGAAGTCGCCGCGGTTCACGGCCGTCTCGATGTCGACGCCGTTCAGCGTCTCGAGACGCACCATCGCGAGGTAACGCTCCCACGGTTTGGGCGGGCGGATGAGTCCGACGAGCGTGTCGCCGGTGCGCAGTCCGAACCGCTTGATCTGCGACGGCGAGATGTAGATGTCGTCGGGGCCCGCGAGATAGCTCCACTCCGCGGCGCGCAGAAACCCGTATCCCTCGGGGAGAATTTCGAGCGTACCGTCGCCGCGCATCTCCTCGTGCTTTTCGAGCAGCGCGCGGCCCGTCCAGAGGATGAGCTCCTGCTTGGTCGCCGTCGACGTGTTCGCGAGGCCGAGCTCATCCGCAAGGGCGAGCAGCTCGGGCGCCGACATTTTCTTGAGCGAAGTGAGATCCACTGGCGAATCCGCGCGCAGCATCAGCCCTGTTGCACCTCGGGCGAGTTGGCGAATGGCGGAGGAAAAACGGGGCGGAGGAGGGTGTCCGGAAGATGCGCGCGGAGGGATTCGAACCCACGACCTTCGGCTCCGGAGGCCGACGCTCTATCCAACTGAGCTACGCGCGCGGGTTGCCGGCCGGGAGGGCGTGGCACGGCTCGCGAAAGGTAGGGAAGGCACGGAAATGGCGAAAGGGAGGGTTGAAACGTGTTTGCGCGGATTTCGTAGTACACGCCAGTCACTTACCAGAGCCGATTGTGGATTCACCCGTGTACTCGCCCGTGTTATCGAAGCTCTTTCGCGGCGCGCTGCTTGCGGCGGCCATTGCTGCCGCCCCGTGTGCCTCTCTCCCGGCGCAGGTCCCGCTTCGCGACGTCCCGAAGCCGGTCAAGGAGATTGAGGAGCCGTTCACGCTGATCACGTCCATTCACGAGATGAAGGGCGGGCGCGTGCTCGTGGCGGACGCGGCCGAGCAGCAGGTGTCCTGGGTCGATTTCGCCACCGGCACGCTCACGAAACTCGGTCGACAGGGCGCGGGCCCCGGTGAATACAGTGCGCCGGCCGGCATTTTCCGCCTGGCTGGAGACACGATCTGGATTTTCGACCAGCTCGGTCAATCCGGGCGATTCGTGTCGTTTCTTCCCGACGGAAAGCCGGGCACGACGTTCCCGTTCATTTCGTTCAATACGGCGGACAGCTCACAGATCGCGCAGCCGCTGATCGATGCGCGCGGCATGGTGTACGCCATGGCTGTGCCGCTCAAGATCGCGGGCGGTGGCGACGCCGCCGCGGCCGGAGGTGCCCGGGCGAACATTCAGCTCGCCGACAGCAGCACGCTCGTGCGGTTCGATCCTCGTGTCGTCAACGGTCCGCGCACGAAAGTCGCGCGTCTCAAGTTCTTCACGTCGGGGGGCGGACGTGGCGGAATGACGCAGCAGGTCGTGGGGACGAACATCAAGATGACGATGGCGTACCTCGGCATGAACACCGGTGACACGTTCGCGTTGTTCAATGATGGGCGAATCGCGATTGTGCGCGGCACGACCTATCGGGTGGATTTCATTACGCCGTCCGGGGCGCCGGGCGTGTCGGCGACGATTCCGTACGAGCATGTGAAAGTCACGGCCGCGGATCACGAGCTCGAGATGAATGCCGCGCGCCGCGTAGTGAAGGACCAAATGGTGATGGTGAAGAAGATGTTGCCAGCGGGCTACACGCTCGAGTTCGAAATGACGCCGCCCGTCTCGTGGCCGGCGGAGTATCCGCCGGTGAACGCGAGCGGGGTTCGGCCAGCGCCGGACGGACGGCTGTGGGTGCAGCGTTTCGTGCCGGAGCGCATCGGGCGCGAGCAGTGGGACGTGATCGACGCAGCGGGCAAGCTGGTCGCGCGGTGGCAGTTGCCCGCGAACGTTCGCCTGCTCGGGTTGGGCGAGAACGGCGTTGTGTACGCGGCGCGGAAGGACAACGACGATCTGCTGTACCTGCAGCGGATTCAGTTGCCGCGGTGACGCGCGCTTTCCCGTTTTTTCGTGAGCTGGTCGCGTAGCCGGCGGAACACCATATCAGCTCCGCCGCGGCTGCGGAGCTCGGTTGGGGTGACGCCGGCGTAGCGCTGCAGCAGGTTGCGAAGCGCCGACGGCGACGCGAAGCGAAGCTCGTCGGCCGCCGCGGCGACGGTCGTCGCGTGGCTGTCGAGGTAGAGGGCCGCGGCGAGCAGGCGGCACCAGCCCAGGAGCTGCCGCGGCGTGAGCGAGGTCGCATTGCCGATCCAGCGGTCGAGCGTCTTGCGTGGCACGCCGACGCTGGCCGCGAGCTGAATAACGGAACGCGGTTGCTCACCGCCTTCGATGGCCAGGCGCACGGCGATCTGCACGTTCGGAGCGGCGGCCGATGCGAGCGCGGCCGCCATGTTGCGGCGGCGTTCGCGCCGCGTCGCCCGCGCCAGCGCTTCCGCCACCTCGCGCCGCAGGTGTTTGCTCCGTTCGTGGACCGTCGCGTCCGCGCCGGAGAACGGTGCGAGGGCCGCGCTGATTCCGCGCGGCGACTCCACGATGATGACGGAAATCTGCGGCACGGTGCGCCGCATGCGTGCGACGGCCTCGAGGCCGGCGGTGTCTTCCACGATGCGCCGGAGCAGGAAGATCGCGATGGCGGTGTGCATGGTCACCGCGTGCTCGGCCTCGGCGAGCGTTTGCCTGTGCTCGATGTTCGCGCGACCGTGGGCGGCCCAGGTAACGGCGGCACGAATGCCGGCGTTCGGCAGCACGGCCACCGCAACCGGTAGTGAGCGTGCCCGTGCCGCGGACAGTCGTGGAGAACGCATAACCACGTAGGATATGGGCCCCGAAGAGACACAAACGTGCTGTAGCGCGCCCGAACATGACCCAGCGCGCCCGAGGCTGGCCCGGCGAGTGACGCGGACGGAGGCGCTCGGGTAGTTGTGAGTGCCGGTCAGGGGTACGGCGCGCGTCTCACGGCGGCCGTGACCGCCCATCGAAAGGAGGGGCGACCGGCGGGGGTGGCTATCGGAAGCGCCCGTGGAACGGGTCAATCCGAAAGAAAGTCTTGACTTGCGCCATTCTCGGTCGTACCTCATTGGCAGTTCGGCGGCGGCGTTTTTTGCGTCGCCAGTTGAACGGCGTTGGCCAACCCCGGTTTGCCACGCTAGCTTCTCCGTTCGACCAACAACAGGGCGCTCGCTGCCGGGGCGGGCAACAACTTCACGAGACGACGCAATGGAAGCTCAGAGGATGCTCAGTCGGGTGGTTCTGCTCGGGGCGGCGCTGTTTACGTTCGCCGCGTGCGACGAGAACAGTGCCAACGCCGGCACCGGGATCTACGACAAGGCGAGCGGCAGCATCAAGGCGTCCGTCAACGGTACGACGGTCAACGCCACGAAGAACGTGCACGGGATCCTCACCGGCAATGACGCTGCGAACTCTGCCGTACGCCGCCTGCTGATTCAGGCTGAGAACAGCGACGGGACGGTGATCTATCTCCACGTCGAGAGCGCGTTCGGCCCCGGTACCTATCCGCTCGGCGGCAGCCCGGCCACCCCGTCCTACGGCGCGGTGTCTCAGGGCGGCACGACGCATCTCTGGATCTCGAACGCGCTCGGGGGAACGGGCTCGGTGACGATCGACGAGATCAGCGATTCGCATGCGAAGGGATCGTTCACGTTCGTCGCGGTTCCGCAGCCGGGCTCGCCGGTTACGGGATCGATGACCGTCACGAGCGGCACGTTCGACATTTCGCCGAACTGACCGCTCGCCTGTTTCGTAAGACAAAACGGCCGTCGCGGATGCGACGGCCGTTTTCATTTGCCTCGGCTTTTTCAGTGCGCCCGGAGGGACTCGAACCCCCAACCTTCTGATCCGAAGTCAGATGCTCTATCCAATTGAGCTACGAGCGCAGGGGCAGAACGAGAGAACGAGAGAACGAGAGAACGAGAGAACGAGAGAACGAGAGAACGAGAGAACGAGAAACTAACCGCTTCTCGTTCTCTCCGTCTCTCGTTCTCTCGTTCTCTGTCCCAGTCGGGGCGACTGGATTTGAACCAGCGACCTCCTGCTCCCGAAGCAGGCGCTCTACCGGGCTAAGCTACGCCCCGCGACTGACACCATCCTCTACCCTCATGCGCCCGGAGAGACTCGAACTCCCAACCTTCTGATCCGTAGTCAGATGCTCTATCCAATTGAGCTACGGGCGCGCACTGCTCTCGTTCTCCTCGTTCTCGTCCCAGTGGGCGGTACAAGACTCGAACTTGTGACCTCCACGATGTCAACGTGGCGCTCTAACCAACTGAGCTAACCGCCCGCACCTCATGATGTGGTCGTACGCTCTTCACTTCCGTGAAAAGAGCGGGAAACGGGACTCGAACCCGCGACCCCAACCTTGGCAAGGTTGTGCTCTACCAACTGAGCTATTCCCGCGGATGAGACGCCTGGTGCAACGAGGGACAGTCCGACTGAAAGTTACTTACAACGGGATCGTGAAAGTGGAGGCGAGGGGGATCGAACCCCTGACCTCGTGAATGCCATTCACGCGCTCTCCCAACTGAGCTACGCCCCCCGACACGGCCCGTGGCGGATGCCAAAAAAAAGGTGTCCGCTGGGAACCGAAAATTCTACCAAGGGGTAGAGGGCAAGTCAAGCAAAAGACTCTGGCGGAACCCGGGGAAATTCGTATCTTGTAACGCTCCTGTGGTTCGTCCTGAGGCGCGAAAGGGAGGCGCGATGAATGAGTACGGCCAAAGTCGCGCGCCGCGTGCGAAATAAACACAAGTCATCCACGTCGAAAGCGAAAGCTGAAAAGCCGCGCGCCGCGAAAGGCGCAGCGAAAGCCAGCGCTTCCAGACCCAAACCGTTCGCGACCGCCAAGCAGTCTCCCGCCAAGGGAGCTGTGAAGGCTGCGAGCGCCAGGAACAACGGCGCGCGTGCGAACGGCAAGGCGTCCGGCAAGCCGTCGGCTTCCCCGCACGCGCCTGCCAAACCCGTCGCGGCCAAAGCCGCTCCGGCCAAGCCGGTCGCGGCCAGAGGCGTTGCGAAAGCAGCGCCGGCAGCCGCGCGTCCAGCGGTGCGTGGAAACGGCGCTGGTGGGACGACACCGCAGGAGAATCCCCCTGCAAAGAAACCTGGTGGCACCGGAGAGGTATCAAGCGCTCCGACGCCAGCCGCTACCGGAAAACCCCCAGTAATGACCGAAGTCAAGAAGCGTCGGCGCGGTCGCTCGACGCCCGTAGGCATCGCTCCGTCCGAGCCGGAACGCGACATTCTCGACCAGTACCTGTACGAAGTCTCCACGTATCCGCTGCTCAAGGGACACGAGGAGATCGAGCTCGCGCGAAAAATCCGCGCCGGCGACCAGGAGTGTCTCCAGGAGCTCGTGAAGCGCAATCTGCGCTTCGTGATTTCCGTCGCGAAAAAATATCAGAACCGCGGCCTGCCTCTCATCGATCTCATCGGCGAAGGCAACGTGGGTCTCCTCACTGCCGCGCGAAAGTTCGATCCCGATCAGGGCGTCAAGTTCATCTCGTACGCCGTGTGGTGGATTCGCCAGGCCATTCTTTCGTCGCTGGCGCGGCAGGGGCGCACCGTTCGCGTGCCCCTCAACCGCACCGCCGATCTCTCGCGCATCATCAAAGCGTCGGAGATCCTGCGGCAGAAACTGCGCCGCGAACCGTCGCCGGAAGAGCTCGCGCAGGTCACCGGGCTCTCGGTGGATGTCGTGCAGTCGCTCGCCGCGCTCAACACCGGCGACGTTCGGCTCGACGCGCCCATGGATCCCGACGGTGACCGCTCGCTCATCGAGCGATTCGTCGCCGACGAGATGCCGGACACCGAGGAGGAAGCCATGAACCGCTTCCTCACAGACGAGATCGAGGCGGCCCTCAACACGCTGCCACCGCGCGACGCGAAGGTGCTGCGCCTTTACTTCGGGCTCGAGGGCGGGCGCGAGCACACACTCGAGGAAATCGGGTCGATGCTCGGCGTGACGCGCGAACGCGTCAGGCAGCTCCGCGATCGCGCGCTCAAGCGGCTTCGCGAAGGCGACGTCGGGCGGGCGCTCGGCAGCTTCGCGGCATAGGTCCAGCCAGGCGAGATGATTTCGCTCGTCGACGTCCACAAGTCGTTCGGCGAGAAGTCGGTCCTGCGCGGCTTCACGCTCGATGTGCGCGAAGGCGAAACGATGGTCATCCTCGGCGCATCGGGCTCGGGGAAATCGGTCACGATCAAGCACATCGTCGGCCTCCTCAAGCCCGACAGCGGCACGGTATTCGTCGATGGACAGGAAGTGCCCACGCTCGCGCGCTCCGAGCTGTACGAGCTGCGCGCGCACATCGGCTACGTGTTCCAGTTCGCCGCTCTGTTCGATTCGCTCACCGTCGCGGACAACGTCGCCATGGGCCTCCGCAAGCACGGCGGGATGAGCGAGGAGGAAATGGCGCGCCGCGTGGGCGAAACGCTGGAGCTCGTCGACCTCCCCGGCGTCGAGACGAAAATGCCGGCCGAGCTGTCCGGCGGCATGCGCAAGCGCGTCGGCATCGCGCGCGCGATCGCGCTCAAGCCGAAGTATCTGCTGTACGATGAACCCACCACCGGTCTCGATCCGGTGACGAGCGCGGTGATCGACGACCTCATGGTGCGCACGCAGAAGACCCTCGGGGTCACGAGCATCGTGATCACGCACGACATGAAGAGCGCGTATCGCGTGGCCACGCGCATCGCGCTGCTCCACGAGGGCACGGTGCGGCAGGTCGGCACCGTCGAGGAAATTCAGCACACCGACGATCCGGTCGTGCGGCAGTTCATCGAAGGCCGCGCCGAGCTGGACGCGGCGCACGTCTGATCAGCCATGCGCGCAGAGACATCGGCCGGAGGCGTGGTCGTGCACCGCGGCACGGACCAGCCGCGCGTGTTGTTGATTTGCGATGCGTACCGCAACTGGGGGTTTCCCAAAGGGCATGTCGAGTCGGGCGAAACGCTCGAATCGGCGGCGCAGCGTGAAGTCACGGAGGAGACGGGCCTTCGCCAGCTGGTCGTCCGCGCGCCGCTGAATCCGATCGCCTGGCAATTCCAGTTTCGCGGTGACCGCGTGCACAAGACGTGTCATTTCTTTCTGATGGAAACGTCGGACCCGGCGACCACGCCGCAGCATGACGAAGGCATTTCTGCCTGCCAGTGGATGACGTTCTCGGAAGCGGAGGCGATGGTGGCGTACGACAACGCGCGCGGTGTGCTGCGCCAGGCGCGGACCCTCGCGTTGGGGTGACCGTGACGATGTCGATCGCGGCGTACGCGCCGCGTGAGGCGACGCGCGCCATTTTTCGGCACGCGTTTCCGCGCCGCCGCGCGCGCCTGATCCTCACGCGCAGTGCCACGGAGCTCGAGTCGATTTTCAAGCGCGAGCTCATCGACGCGGTCGTGCTCGACGCCGGTCACGCCGGGGATGACACGTGGCGCGCGGCGGCGCTCGCGCGCGAATTTCCGTCCGCGCCGTTCTTCGGCTTCGCGCCGTGCCGCGGAGCGGACGCCCCGGCCATCGCGCGCTGCGCGGCCTGCGGGTTCGCGGATGTGCTCGCGGAAAGCGTCGACGACGGCGTCGTGCGCGAGCTCGTGTTTCACGAGTCGTTCACCGCGCGCTTCTCGCGCGCAATGGCCGCGCCGCCGCCCTCGCTCGGTCTCGACGCGCCACTCCAGGTAGACACGTGGCACGCCGTGGTCGCCCACGCCGGCCGGACCGTGCGCACCGACGCGCTCGCGCGGGCGCTCGGACTCACGCGCGAACACCTGAGCCGCCGTTTTGCGAGCGGCGGCGCACCAAACCTCAAGCGCGTCGTCGACCTCGTCCGGCTCATCGCGGCCGCCGAGCTGGCGAAAAATCCCGGTTACGATGTATCGGATGTCGCGGCCGTTCTGGAATTCGCGTCGCCGTCACACCTCGCGACGACGACGCAGCGCGTCGCCGGTGCAAAACCTGCCAGCCTGGCGCGGCTGCGCGCCGTCGATCTCATCCGCCGGTTCGCAGACGGCCGAGGCAGATCGCGCTCCTGAGCGCACGCGCAACGCAATCACTCGGCTTCCAGTCGCTTCGCCATGTGACTATTTTCACAAGGCTGATCGCACACCACCACGCACGCATTCTGACCAATGGCTTCTGACACGATCCTGCGCCCGGGCGAGATCAAGGACATCCTCCTCCGCGAGATCGAGGCGGCGGATCTGCACCAGCTCGACGTCGAGGACGTCGGCTCCGTCATCGAGGCGAAGGACGGCATCGCCCGCATCTACGGCCTGCAGAAGGCCATGGCCGGCGAGATGCTCGAAATCACGGCCGCCAAGACCGGCGAGAAGATCACCGCGCTCGCGCTGAACCTGGAAGAAGACAACATCGGCGCCGTCGTACTCGGCGATTATCTGCAGCTCAAGGAAGGCGACGAAGTGCGCCGCACGTCGCGCGTGCTCGAAGTCCCGGTCGGGCACGAGCTCGTCGGACGCGTGGTCGATGCACTTGGCCGTCCCATCGACGGACTCGGCGCGCTCAACGCGACCATGTCCCGCAAGGTCGAGAGTCCGGCCCCCGGCATCATCGTGCGCCAGCCCGTGAAGGAGCCGCTCCAGACCGGCATCAAGGCCATCGATTCGATGATTCCCATTGGCCGCGGCCAACGCGAGCTCATCATCGGTGACCGCTCGACCGGCAAGACCGCGATCGCGCTCGATACCATCCTGAACCAGAAAGGACAAGGCGTCATCTGCGTCTACGTGGCGATCGGTCAGAAAGCGTCCACCGTCGCGTCGGTCGTGGAAAAATTGCGCCAGGCGGGCGCGATGGAATACACGATCGTCGTGAACGCGAGCGCGTCGGATCCCGCGCCCATGCAGTACATCGCGCCGTACTCGGGATGCGCGATGGCCGAGTACTTCATGTACCACGAAGGGAAGGCTACGCTCTGCATTTACGACGACCTCACGAAGCAGGCCGCGGCGTACCGCCAGCTGTCGCTCGTGCTTCGTCGTCCGCCGGGCCGCGAAGCGTATCCGGGCGACGTGTTCTATCTCCACTCGCGTCTGCTCGAGCGCGCCGCGAAGCTGCGCGAAGACGCGGGCGTCGTGGACAACACGATGATCTTCAAGCCCGGCGGTTCGCTCACGGCCCTCCCGATCATCGAAACGCAGGCGAACGACGTCTCGGCCTATATTCCGACGAACGTCATCTCGATCACCGACGGGCAGATCTTTCTCGAAGCAGACCTGTTCAACGCAGGCGTTCGTCCCGCGGTGAACGTCGGCATTTCCGTGTCACGCGTCGGCGGATCCGCGCAGACGAAGGCCATGAAGCAGGTCGCGGGCCGTCTTCGTCTCGACCTGGCGCAGTATCGTGAGCTCGAGGCGTTCGCCGCGTTCGCGTCGGATCTCGACGCCGCAACGCGCAAGCAGCTCGAGCGCGGTGCGCGCACGGTCGAAGTGCTCAAGCAGGGGCAGTTCACGCCCATGCCGATGGAGACGCAGGTCATCATTCTCTACGCCGTCACCAACGGGTATCTCGACGATGTGCCAGTCGCGAAGATTCGTGCGTGGGAACAGGGCTTCATCGAGTACGTGACCGCGCAGTTCCCGCAGGTGGGCGACAAGGTCAAGCGCGAACGCACGCTCTCCAAGGAAACCGAGGCCGAGCTCAAGCAGGCGATCGCGGGATACCAGAAGGTGGCAAAGTAGCCCGTGGCCAAGGGACGAGAGCTCAAGGGCCGCATCAAGTCGGTCGAAAACACGCGCAAGATCACGCGCACCATGGAAATGGTTGCGACGTCGAAGATGAAGCGTGCGCTCGACCGCATGATGGCTGCACGTCCGTACGCGGACGCGCTGCGCGCGGTGATCGGGGATCTTTACGCGCCCGATCTCGCGCTGCAGTTCCCGCTCCTGCGCCAGCCGCAGGCGGAGCGAAAGGCCGCCGTGCTGCTCATCACGAGCAATCGCGGTCTCGCGGGCGCGTTCAACGCGAATCTCATCAAGGAAGCGCGCAACCTCGTGGCGCGTCTCGAAGGCGCCGGGACGAAGGTGGACGTGCACGTGGTCGGACGCAAAGGCATCGGGTACTTCAAGTACGTCGGCCGGGCGCTTGCAACGCAGCGCATCGACATCGGTGATCGCCCCAGCGCCGCGGACGCGACCGCGCTGGTCGATGGCATGATGCAGAGCTTCATTTCGGGCGATCTCGACGCGGTCTACGTCGTGCGCTCGAAATTCCAGTCCGCGCTGTCCGCGCCGCCGGTCGCAGATCGCGTGCTGCCGGTCGAGCCCCCCTCCGCCGGGCGCCAGACGCACGACTGGCTGATGTTTCCGTCCGCGGCCGCCATTCTCACCGAGCTCCTTCCGGCGTACGTGCGCAACTCGGTGTACCGCGCGCTGGTGGAAACGGCGGCGGCGGAGCAAGCCGCGCGCCGGACTGCGATGAAGAACGCCACCGACAACGCGTCGGAGATGCTGAACGTGCTCAAGCGCAATTACAACCGCGCGCGGCAAGCGCAGATCACGCAGGAAATCGCCGAGATCGTTGGCGGCGCAGCGGCACTGCAGGGGTGACGAGTGCCCGAATGCCCGAATACCCGATTGCCCGAATACCCGATTGCCTGATTAGTCGGTTAACCGAATACACCTGTTTATGGCGCAAATTGGAAAGATCGTTCAAGTAATCGGCCCCGTTCTCGACGTCGAATTCGAGAGCGAAAAGCTGCCCGAGATCTACAACGCACTGCGCATCGACGCGGTTGCGCCCGACGGCACGACCATCAAGGTCGTCGCCGAAGTGCAGCAGCACATCGGACGCAATCAGGTGCGCGCGGTGGCGATGTCGACCACGGACGCCGTCGTGCGCGGCATGGACGCGCTCGACACGGGGTCCGCGATCACGGTGCCCGTGGGCGCGCCCGCACTCGGACGCATCCTCAATGTGCTCGGCGACCCGGTCGACAACGGCGATCCGATTCCCGCGAGCGCCGAGCGCTGGCCCATCCATCGCAAGCGCCCGGATTTCGTGAATCTCGAGCCGAAGACGCAGATCTTCGAAACGGGCATCAAGGTCATCGATCTCATCGCGCCGTTCGTGAAGGGCGGAAAGATCGGCCTTTTCGGCGGCGCCGGTGTCGGCAAGACGGTCGTCATTCAGGAGCTGATCAACAACGTCGCGAA
>Ga0134121_10000727_pt1 | contig 34743 bp, 31 predicted proteins | sample KB301_FD_96463 | JGI IMG/M metagenome (GOLD analysis project Ga0134121, IMG submission 96463) | Terrestrial soil microbial communities without Nitrogen fertilizer from Kellogg Biological Station, Michigan, USA - KB3-0-1 | ecosystem: Environmental > Terrestrial > Soil > Unclassified ...
AGCGTCGAGGCGGTCACAAGCGCCGCGAACGTAGAAGCGTTAAATCCGTGCTCGGCGTAGAGAATGTTGGTCGAATCAAAAATGCGGGCGACGTCTTTGTCCGGCTCTTTGCCGAGCGCCATATAAAGGAAGCTTCAGGGCAGGAAGCCGCTGCGATTTCGTCGAGACAGGCTGTCGCCGCATACAGGGTGGTTCGCGAGGCTGGCGCCATGGCGAGGGCGATGACGATGTGAGACGGATCGGGATCGATCTGCGAAACCAGGGTCCAGGTCGACCCGCTGTTTGTCGAATGATAGAGATTCGTGCCCGCGACAAACATGGAAGACGCACTGACGGGGTCGATAACGAGTGGGGAGAAAGTCGCCTGAGGCTCCGTGACCGGAATTGCCGTCACGGCAGTGAAGGTGGCGCCACTATCGAGGGATCTGAAGACCTGCACGTTCCCAGCCGCGGCCACAACGGGCGAAGTGCCGCTTCCAACCGAGACGGCTCCGACCGCACCCACTGTGCTGACGCGTGTTTCTGGAGTTCCGGGCACGAGCCAAAGCCGAAACAGTCCTGCGTTGCCCGCGCCCCACAGCTTGAGGGAAGACGCGGAATCGAAGCTCACTCCCTGCAGGTCGGCGGTTGGCGGCTGGGTCACGAGCCGCGGCACCAGCGCGAATTCCAACCCCTGGTCCCCGCCCACCAGAAGGCTGTCGGAGCTGAATACGGCGCTGTGAAAGCCGCCCAGGGCCGTGGAAACTGGCGTCCACGTTACTCCTTCATCTGCCGAGACGCTCAGCTTCTTGCCGGCAATATAGAGTTTTCCATCCAGGGGATTCGAAATCAGTTTTAGCGGCGGTTCCGCGAGGCTAACTTCCAGCGCGGAAAACCAGGAGTTTCCCGAATCGGCGCTGCGGTAGAAGTCCACCGTGTCGCCCGGGCGCGAAGCGGCCAGATAGAGGGTTCCGGCGAACGCAGCGATGCTGACTCCGGTCGCTGGAGCGGGGGGAAAGTTGAGACTCCCAGGGATCGTTAACTGCGCCCACGAAAGGCCGCCGTCAGAGGAGCGCGCGACCAGTTTTTCACCGGTTGAGGCAGTGCCTGCGTAGACGACATTTGGACCATCGAAAACGAGCGCCGTCACGACCGCATCGAAAACCTTCTTCCAGGAGCTCCCGGAATCGGTCGAGAGAAACACGCCTTCTGCCGATCCCGCCAGCAACCGGGCGGAATTCGCAGGGTCGACGGCGAGGGAGCAGATTGGCGAACTGGTGAAGCGGGGCAGAAACGTCCACGTCTGGCCTCCATTTGAGGATCGCGCGACTCCTTGTGCGGATCCGGCCTTGGAGTAGTAGTTTCCGCTGCCGGCATAGACGACTTCGGGAGAGTAACTGTCGATCGCGATCGAACAATACTCCAGCGAGGACTCGTCGGACTCCATCAGCGATGCCCACGAAGCGCCGCCATTCTGGGTCTTCCAGATTCCCCCTCCCGACGCGGCAAGATACACGATGCTGCTGTCCTGGGGATGAGCGGCCAGCGAGATAATTCGGCCCGATGAAGAATAGGGCCCCGCGGCAGTCCACGAGACCTGGGCATATCCAGCACTCGAAAGGGCGATCGAAAGGCCGACAGCCAGCCCGATTGAAACCCCTATCCGGCGCCAGTGCCGGCCGGCCTGCGGTCCGGCGTTTATCTTCATTGGACCGCCGCCAGCGGAGCGGTGCTGGCGGGACTCGAAACGCCCGAACTGGTAATCACCACCGGCAGTTCATCGCCCCCGACATGGTCTCCCGGCACGTACAGCTCGATAGCGTAGACTCCGATGTAACCTGGCGCCAGTCCCGACCATAACACCCAGTACGGCACTTCGCCGATGGAGACGTCGATCGTCTCTTGTGTCGGAGATGATGGTTCCGCGGGTGTCTCTTCGCCCGCAGCAACGCGCGGATTTACCGGACCCAGACCGGTGGCGTAGAGGAAAAGGTGCTCGTCTCGTTCCGCGGGGTAGACGGGTGTCACCAACGCCCCGTCCGCGGCATGAAATAGCATCGCCCGAGGCTCGCCGTCGACGTCTATCGAAAAAACACCGGGGCTGGCGGGCTGCAATTGCACCGCGACGCCGTTACTCGCGACTCCAAGTCGGGTGGAGCGTATCCGGAGTGTGACGCTCCGATTGTTCACCAGTTCGGGCGGTAGCTGAGCGTCGATTTTGGTGGGCGACGTGGCGATCAGTGGAATCGAAATCTCGTTTGCCGTAACGCAGACTCCGCCGAGGAAGCGCGGCAGGGGGGCACCGGGCGCGGTCTCTGCATCCGCCAGATTCGTTCCCAGAATCGAAATCAATGTGCCCGCCGAGACCGGGGTGCGCTTCGTGGCAGTGTTCACGACACCGCTTGCGGCAAACGCAGGGATCTTGCCTGAGTTCGAGACCAGAGAGACGATGCTCAATCCCGAGACCGTCATGATGTAAGTGTTCGTTCCATCGACCGCCATGCCGCGAGGCAACAACTGGGTCTGATTGTTCACTCCGATTTCGAGAGCGGTCGCCCGCGGCGGCCAGAGCCGGGTTCCGATGCCGGTGGTGAGGGGCGTGATATCCATGACCTGTTCCGCAAGACCGGCCTGAAAATCCAGCTGAAGCGTTGCCAGGTTGTAGCGCTGAAGACTCTGAACCGGATTCGTCGCTGATAAGTTTTGTATACGAAGGACGGAGTTTGCGGTGGATACAACCCCGAAAGCCAGCGCCGCCTGCGCTCCGCCAATACCCGCAGCCGCGGCTACGAGTGTGCCGACTGGAGTAAGCGCGAGGTTCAGAACGGTATTGTCGACAATAAAGAAGCTTCCATCTGCGGTTGCTGTCGCTGTTCCACGAAGGGGTTGCGGCACGGTTGCTGCACGTGTCACTGCGATGGAGTCTGAAAGAGGATCGTAGAGACGCACGGTCCCATTTCCATCAACGACCAAAATCCCCGAGCCGCCCGACGGCGCCGAAAGCAGGTTGCGCCCCTGCGTGGCAATCGCGGCACCCAGGTTCAGCTTGGGAAAGGCGGATCTAGTCAGAATGCTGGCCTGCCAGATCGAACCGTTGCCGGGAGCAAGTCCTGCGGTGGCCGGAAGCGGCACCGCGGAGAACAAGATCGCATTCGACGACGCGGCAATGGAGCGCGGGAACAGGGGCGTTGCGTTAAGGGGAATGGGGCCCATTGAAATCTGATCGACCTCTTCCATGAGATCGAGATCGACGACGGAGACGTATTCACCGCCGGCATTCGCAACGACAAGAGTCGACGGATTTGCCATGGCCATCGAGATCGGGCGGTTCCCGACGCGAATCGGCACAAGAAAGGTCTGGCTTGTCAGGGAAAACACGTCAATCTGATCGAGTGTGTAGTCGGCAATGTAGAGAAGCCGGCGCGCCGCATCGATCTGCATATCGACACCCACGCCACTCATGGGAACGATGGTTCCTCGATCCGTGATATCCCGGAAGCTGAGGTTGACGAGAATCGCCGGCTCTACGTTGATTGCCTCGGGAGATGTGAGGATCACGGCATACTGCTGCGTTCCGCGTGTCGTGAGGTTCCGCGGATCGAAAGTAATCGTCAAGGTGGAAGGCGCGACGCCCGTTCTCCCCGTCAACTGGACGGGCGCTGCCTGATTATTCATCGTCGCAGCGTATGTCATTCGGTTGGCGCCAAGGTTTCTCACCTGGATGGTCGCGGTGGCCAACGTTTGATTGCAGGGGTCCACGGACAGGACCACGCTTGCGGAGCTCACATCCAGCACGGGCAGGTTGCCGAGTTGTCCAATCGGTATCACCAACAGCCCCGAGGTGGATGTCGCAAAGAGATTCTGGCCGTCCGCACTGGCAATGATCTTTGATGTGACCGGCTCCGGTATGCGCAAGCCGAGTTCCGGCGTGAGGCTTGAGGACCGCATGAGTTGCAGGACGGACTGGCCGGTTGTTCCACCGACCCCTGCCGGAGGTGTGAGTCCGGTTGCATTCTGGGGATTGTTCGTGTTCAGCGGATTGATCGCGGGTTGCGTGGAGAACGTGGCATAGACCGTGTTGCCCTCCACGGAGAAGGCGCTGCCGCCCGTCAAAGTTGCCGAGACTGTGCCGGCTCGTCCCAGAATCGTCAGTGTTTGGGTATCGAACAGAAACGGGCCCGCCATGAAGCGAGACCCGTCAGGCGATGCCGATAGAATGGACCGGAGTCCGGTGACGTTCCGGCTGCGCAGCACCGTTCGGGAAGCAACCTCATACACAAAGAGGCGGTTGGTCGAAAGCCCGATCATCAGGCTGCCGTACGCCGTGGGCACCAGCCCCGCAAAGAAGTTCGCCGGCGTCGCGCTGGCGACGACGTTCACACCGACGGGAGGTGTCGGCGGTGGCGAGATCGGCACTGCCGTGACGCGGCCGCCGATGGGGTCGAGGTACAGCAGTCCTGCGGAACCGAGAATTACAACGACACCGTCGTTACCGACCGCGATCGCATCCGGACGAGATCCCACGAGGTATTCATTTGAGAGCTGGTTGGATAAATTGACCGCCGAAACACTCAGAGATCCCAGATTGGCCACGTAGAGGGTATTGCCGTCCGGACTCAAAGCCAGACTACCCGGCTGGAGCCCCGCCGTAATGCTCCCCGTGAGCCGGCGAAGGTTGACCGAGTACACGTCCACCTGATTGCGGGAAGGATTGGCCAGGTACACAACACCCCGGGCTGGATCATGCACCATGTCCGTGATCTGCCCGACCACAGGGATGACTGTCCCAATCGTGCCGGCAAAACCAGTTGATGCGAAAACGATAGACAGCAGGACAACCGCAAAACGACGCATAAATACAAGGTCCTTCGACCCAAAAGCATGGGCGTCCGTACTCCGGTGGCGGCCTGAAACGCACGGCATTGGCAGTATGACGCCCTGGGTCGAGCGGACTATATGTCAGAAGTCCGCGATCGGCAAAGACCAGCCCTGTTTTTTTCATTTTTTTACATCGTGACCGCCGCCTGGCGGCGGGTGACTCGAAGCATCACCCAGGGGACGCGGCAAGCATCTTTGAGCATTCGGCTGGAATGCCTTTGTACTCGCGGGTTGCTTCCGCGAACGTCAGTTGAAATTTGCTTCCCGCCGGAACATACTGCGAATCACTTTGACGGACCTCCTGAGGACATGTTGAAAAGGCTCTTGAGAACGGGAGCTGTGGCTGCGGTATCTTTCGCGATGGGAGTCGCGGCAGCACGCTATTACGACGCGCATCGGCCAACGGCGAAACCTGCGGCGCCGCCTGCCGTCGCTGTGGCGCGGGTGGATCTGGAGCATGAGCCCCTGTGGGCTTACGGATTCGACAAACCCGCGGCGCCCGGCGAAGCCGCCAAACCGCAGGCGCCTCCGAATCGAAATTTAAGGCCGAACGAAGATGCCGGCGAACAGACACGGTTGAGACGCCTGGAAGGCAGCAAGGCTGAATACTCCCTGGTCGACGTCCGTGATGGTCAGAACGTGATCGACTGGTTTCCCCAGGATCACCTCCCCATGCCCGACGTCATCAAGCACGGCCCCGCGGCGCTCGGAGACAAGAAGCGTGGCTGCGGCTCCTGCCATTTGCCGAATGGCAAGGGCCGTCCCGAAAACGCGGGAGTGGCCGGTCTGCCGCTTTCTTACATCATGCGGCAGCTTTCCGATTTCCGGGACGGGAAGCGTCATAGCGCCGATCCGCGAAAACCAAATACGAACACGATGATCGACCTGGCGAAAGCCCTCAGCGGCGACGAACTGAAAGCGGCGGCGGAGTATTTCTCATCTTTGCCTTGGACGCCATGGATTCACGTTGTCGAAACGGATCTCGTGCCGAAATCCCGCATCGTCGGGAATCTGTTCCTGCCGCTCGAAAAGACAAAGACCGAGCCGATCGGCGCGCGCATTGTGGAGATGCCGGAAGACGAAGAGCAGACGGAGACCTTTCGCAATCCCCACGTCGGCTTCATTGCGTATGTGCCGCCCGGCAGCCTCGCCAGGGGAAAGGACCTCGTGACAACCGGAGGAGCCAGGATGCTCGGGACCGAGTTCATTCCCGGTAAGGCGACGCCGTGCATCACCTGCCACCGCGAAGATCTGATGGGCGCCGGAGACAGTCCGCCTATTGTCGGCCGCTCGCCCAGCTACATTGCCCGCCAGTTATGGGATTTCCAGCAGTCAACACGTCACGGCGAAGCCTCGGAGTTGATGAGACTGACTATCGCCAAACTGACTCCCGACGATATCATCGCTATCGCAGCGTACGTCGCTTCGCTGCCGCCTCCGCGGCCCGCCGCGCCCGCATCCGCTTCGGTTTCCCGCCAGTAATGAACAGCCGGGGTTTTGCATTTTTTTACATCGTGACCGCCGAAGTTTCGGCATAAGATGTGCCCCACTTTACCCGGGGAGAGATCTGCACCGGCAATGACAATGCGATTTCAGCGAAATGGAGCGGCGGCGGCGCTCCTGGTTTATTCCATACTGGCTACGGCCTGCGTGCATACGGCTGCTGGGAACAGGACATCCAGTTTCACCCGAAAGACTCAATCCGGATCCGATCCGCTCAAGGACGACTCCCGAATCCAGAGTCTCGAGGCCGAGGTGCGCGCCAATCCGAAGAATCTTGCGGCAAGGTTGGAATTGGCGGGTTTGTATGAGGGCTATCACGCCTTCGACCAGGCACTGTCGCACTATACCGAGATACTCCTGGCCGAGGGACCGAATGTCTCCGACGAGGTGACGTCCGGGCTTCGGCGCGCCTCAGAGGGCTCGGGCCGGAGCACTGAGGCGATACCGTTCCTTGAAGCGTTTTTGAAGACCTCGCCATCTGCGAATGCCTGGAACGACCTGGCCCTTTTATATGACGGCGTTGGGAATCATGCGGCAGGGGAAAAGGCGCTTCGTGAGGCGCTTGACCTGAACGCGGAATCCGTCCGGTTTCACAACAATCTGGGCTATAACCTGGAGCTTCAAAACAGACTCGAAGACGCCGAACAGGAGTACCGATCCGCGCTGACGTTGAATCCGGAATTCGCGGCGGCTCGCAACAATCTCGGAGCGCTTCTGGGCCGCCGCGGTAACGTCGCTGGCGCGCTGGAGCAATTCAACCTGGCTGGGGACGCAGCCGCAGCGCACAACAATCTGGCGGTCGTCCTGATCGACGCAGGTCTCTATGAGCAAAGCCGCGAGGAATTGATGAAGACGCTCGAAATCCGTCAACAATTTGCACCGGCGCTGGAGAATTTGAAGCTCGTACAGGAGCGGCTGCGGGAGCGGGCTTCGAAATAAGAACTGAGGTTATACGATGAAAAACTTCTTGCTTCGATTCTGGCAGGAAACAGAAGGTCAGGACTTGATTGAATATGCGCTGATTTCGGCAGCCATCGCCCTCGGCCTCATTGCGGCCTTACAGGGAGTGGCCCAGGCGCTCTCCAGTCTGTATGCAAGTATTCAGGCTGCCTTAACGCTTGGAACCTAGCACCGGCCGTCTCGTTCACAAAGCGCACTTATGACCAGACTGGCAGCGATCGGCGTACTTGATTCCGCTGCTCGCCCGAAGGCTGAAGTGTGCGTGTCGCCGCTTGCGTCGATGGCCCTGCCCAACCTGGGCGTGGTTGTGTTTGTCGTAACGTTGCTCCACGTACTGTTTCTCTCGGCGGGCGGGACTTCCCTGTTTCGCGACAGCGACGCCGGTTGGCATGTGCGTAATGGCGAAGCGATCTTAGCCGCTGGCGCGGTGCCGACAGTCGATTCCTTTTCATACACGCGTGAAGGCACGGAGTGGTTTGCATGGGAATGGCTCTCGGACGTACTGCTCGGCGGGGCGCATCGAATTGCCGGACTGCCGGCCGTGACGCTGCTTGCGGCGATCGCCATCGCCGGTTCCGCATGGGGCGCCGCGCGATTAGCGCTCTCTCTGGGCGGCAATTTCTTTTTCACCGCCGGATCGTCGGTTCTTCTCCTAGGCGTTACAAGCATTCATTGGCTGGCGCGTCCCCATATTTTTTCCTGGGGCCTCGCTTTGATGTTCGTCGCCGCTGCGGAGCTGGAGCGCCGCAAGCCCTCGCGGTTGCTGTACGTCCTTCCGTTGGTGGCGTGTGTCTGGGCGAATCTGCACGGCAGTTTTCTGCTGGGTCCCGGCATCCTCCTCATCTATGCGATCGGAGAGACGATTCGATCCCTGAGCATTTCCTTGAGGCTTCGCCCTACCGGGCTCGCGCTCCCCGCCCGTCTGCTCCCATTGGTCGCAGCCACTTCTCCTCAAGAGGGGACGCGACGCCGGTTGTTTGCTGCGTGCCTGGTTTCTTTGCTTGCGACTTTCATTAACCCGTACGGTTGGCGATTGCACGAGCACGTCATCGACTACTTGCAGAACGCTTACCTGATGGACCATGTCTCCGAGTTCCAGAGCTATAGCTTTCACACCATCGGTTCCTTTTATGTCGAGCTGTTCCTGCTGGCAGCGGTCGCAGGCATTTTGCTGATGGTCAAGCAGCGCTCCTTCGCGCGGGCGCTTCTCGGCGTCTTACTGCTCCATATGGCGTTGTTCTCAGCGCGGCATCTTCCTACCGCAGCGATGCTGCTTTTGCCCCTCTCGGTTGCCGCGTTTACCCGCGAAGCCGGAAACTGGAAGCCGTTCTCCCGCATGCTCGCGTATTCCGAACGCTTGCGGACGATTGACCGCAAAATCTGGGGCATCGCGCCCGTTATCCTTGCGATTGTAGCAAGTGCGGCAGCACTACAGGCGGCCAGCCATTCCGGGAAAGTGGGCTTCAGTTCGCAGATGTTTCCGGTACGCGCCGCCGATTACCTCAGCGCTCATGCAAACGGCGGCAGAGTCTTCGCAAAGGATCAATGGGGTGGATATCTGATCTACCGCTTCTCCGGCAGCATGAAGGTCTTTATTGACGGGCGAAGCGATTTCTATGGCCGGAGTTTTCTGGAAACCTATGCCGACGTGGCAGACGCACGGCCGGGTTGGAAGGCTGTCCTGGACCGCTATGGCGTCCAGTTTGTGATGGCCGCTCCGCAGAGCGCTTTGGTTTCGGTCCTCCGTTTGAGTCCGGAGTGGAAGCAGGTCTATGCCGACTCCGTCGCATTGGTGTTTAAGAAGATCCCGGCGGTGACTCCACCGATCGCGCGGGCCCTCTCCCCCCGGGAGAGGGTGGCCGAAGGCCGGGTGAGGGCGCCTGGGAGTGCGGCAACTCTGGCGGCCCGCTTCGCGGCACCCTCTCCCGGAGGGAAAGGACGACCGAGTTGGGTCTCACTGAGCGGGCTGCGATTCACGCTCCTTGCTCTCGTAGTGGTTGTGGCGGCGGTGACCGATCTCCGATGGCGGCGGATCCCCAACTGGATCACCGCCTCCGGCGCCGCACTGGGGCTCGTTTTTCATCTGTTAGAGGGCGGCCTTTCCGGAGTCCTATTGTCTATCGCTGGTGCGGCATTAGGCTTCGCCATCTTTATCGCGTTCTACGTCGCAGGGGGAATGGGCGCAGGCGATATCAAGCTGTTCAGCGCGGTTGGCGCGTTGACCGGGCCGTCCGCGCTGGTGACGATTTTCGTATTCACAGGTTTGCTGGGCGGCGTCGCCGCGGTTGCCGCTGCCATTTGGCACAAGCGAGTCCGGCAGACGTTCATCCCTTATGGGGCGGTCATCGCAGCGGGGACGTTGCTTTCGCTCCCTGTCATTCATTAAACGATTCTATGCAGCGCCATCGTGTCTTACTGGCTTTCGGAATTGCGTGGACGGCAGCGTTGCTGCTGAGCTGGTGGGTTTATACGCGGACCGCCGCGCCCAAGGCTCGTGACACGGTGCGCATCGTCGCCGCGGCGCAGGATTTGCCGATCGGCAGGAAGATTCAAGTGACGGACCTTAAGCTGGTCGAAGTCGATCGCAACGCCGCTCCGAAAGGGGCGTTTCAAAAAACGTCCGATGCCGGAGACCGCGTTGTTTCAACGCCGTTGGCTGCCGGGGAAGTCCTGCTTTCCTCGAAGCTGGCTGCGAAAGGCGGGGGCGAGGGCCTCGCGGCGTTGATTGAGCCGGGATTCCGCGCTGTTTCGGTTCAGGTGAATGAAAGCTCCGGCGTGTCGGGATTCATTCAGCCGGGCACGCGTGTGGATGTGCTGTTTACGCGCCTGTTCCCCAACGGCGACGCAGCAACAACCACCATTCTGGAGAACGTCAAGGTTCTCGCTTACGGCCGCCAAACCGATCCGGCCGCAAAGCCCGACCCGCGAGACGCGAACAGGACTACGGCCGCGGCGGCGCCGACGGTCGCGACGCTTTCGGTCTCCAGGGCGGAGGCCGAAAGGCTTGTCCTTGCGGTGCAGCGCGGCAAGATTCATTTTGCACTGCGCAACGGTTTAGACGCCGCAGTGGCGGGGCCTTCCGATCCTATGAAGACGTCCGATCTCGGTATCGAGGATCCACGAAAACCCCAGCCTTCGGTTCCGGCTCCCCGTCCCGTCGCGGCGCCAGCACCTCCTCCTCCTCCAGTTCCGGTGAATCCTCGGAACGTTGAGGCAACCAAAAAAGCGGAGATCAAAAAACCCGTAGTGCAGATCTATCGTGGCGACAAGCTCACAGAACAGGAACTGAAATGAGGAATTGGAGGTCGCAAACGATCCTCCTCCTGACCCTGGGTGTTGCCATCACACTGACTGGACAGGATCAGCCCCAGACCAAGCGGGCCACCGTGCTTCCGTCTCGGGCGTTGACGATTACGGTGTCTCGCGGTGAACTCGTTCAATTTGACGACGAGGCAACACGCGTCTCCGTCTCGGATCCGGCGACTGCGGACGCGGTCGTCGTCTCCCCACATGATGTTGTCTTGAATGGCAAGGTGCCCGGGACCACCACGATCATGATCTGGCACGGGGATAGCGTCTCGCCGTTTCAAATCACGGTCCATGCCGACCTGGCCGAAATCCAGAGTCAATTGCGCGCGACGTTTCCGAATGAACGTATCGAAGTGTCCAGCGCCAGGGACGCCATTCTTCTTACAGGCATTGTTACAGATGCCGAGATCGCAAAGCAGGCGGCGGCACTCGCTTCGATTCATGCCAAATCCGTCGTGAATCTGCTCCAGGCGCCACCGGCCGACAATCGTCAGGTCATGCTGCAGGTGAAATTCGCGACGATCGATCGCACGAGCCTCAGCCAGTTCGGATTGAATCTGTTCAGCACGGGAAGCAAGGTCCTGGGTACGGCCACGACACAACAGTTTTCGTTTCCCCGCATCGGCCAGCTTCAGTTGTCGCAGGGGGCGGATGGCCAACCTCAACTGGGAAACACTCAAGTGACGGTAACGGACCTGCTAAACCTGTTTGCGTTCCGCCCGGACATCAATGTCGGCGCAACCCTGCGGCTGCTTCAGAATAACAACCTGCTCGAGATCCTTGCAGAACCCAACCTCATTACTGTCAGCGGGCGCGAAGCGAGTTTCCTGGCGGGCGGAGAGTTTCCGTTTCCGGTAATCAGCAACACCGGCAGCAGCGGGAACACCGCTCCGACGGTCACCGTTCAGTTCCGGGAGTTCGGCGTCCGCCTGTTCTTCACGCCCACCGTGGAGCGGAGTGGCCTCATCCACTTAAAAGTGCGGCCGGAGGTGAGTTCTCTGGACTATGCGAATGCTCTCACGATTCAGGGATTCGTCATTCCTGCCATCAGCACGCGCAAGGCGGAGACGGAAGTGGACCTTCGCGAAGGAGAAAGTTTTGCGATTGCCGGGCTCATCGACAATCGCGCGGTTCAAGTCATCAACAAGATTCCCGGCATCGGCGACCTGCCGGTACTTGGCCATCTTTTCCGCAGCCGCAGCACCCAGAAAACCAACACTGAATTGCTGGTCCTCGTCACACCCGTATTCGTGAAGCCGCACCCCGCCGGTGAGACTGTTCCACTGCCGGCATTCCCGGAAGGCTTCCTGAAGACCAAAGAGGGCGCAACGTTCGTTGGGCCAAGGGGCGCCCAATGAGTGGAGCGAATGCAAGCCCGACAGGGCGCAGCCATCAAGAGATGAAGGAAATAGCCCCCGCCTTGGGCAAAAGTTCGACAAAGGGTGGTCGAGCGTTGTCCCCTCCTCTTGAGGAGGGGTGGCTGCGCGACAGCCAGCAGGCTGACGCGCAGACGGGGTGGTCAAAGTTTGCGAAAAGTTTCGGTGTCCTGACCACCCCGGCCTTCGGCCACCCCTCCTCAAGAGGAGGGGACAACGCTCGACCACATTTTGTCGAATCTTCGGGCAAAGCACGAACCGCGAAGGGAGCGGCGACTATTTACTTCGTTCTCCTGACCGTTGTAGTCCTGGGCCTGCTCGTGATGGCTGTGGATTTCGGACGGCTGTACTTGATTCAGAGCGAACTGCAGACAGCGGCGGACGCGGCCGCACTGGCGGCGGCATCGCGGCTAGTGGGCACGGCGAACGCGACGCTTCATGCCAATGACCAGGTGACCGCGTCGTTCGATACCACGACCGAGAATGACAATCGCTTCAACCTTCGAACGAACCCCATAGGCGGCGGAGGCGTAGGCCTGACGACAACGACGGAGATCGAGTTCTACGGCGCACTCCTCGACGCACAATCGAGTGCGAATGGCGGACTGGCAGGAGGCATCGACTGGGGAAGCGGCTCGTATCCGAAGTATGTGAGAGTCCACCTGGGCGCGGAGGCTCCGGTCGTGTTTGCCCCGTTTCTGACTGGCGCGCTGAATGCCTTGCCCATCGTAAACGTTTCCGCGGTGGCCGGAGTGAGCGGGCCCGTGTGTAGCGCAATGGGAATCGACGGTGTCTCCGTTGTCGATCAAAGCGGTGGCAGCGATTTGTTGAATTATGGTTTTGTTCCGGGCGGCTTCTACACGCTGTACCTGACACCGGCGCAGAATTCTCCGAATGTCGGCAATATCCCGGCGCCGCAGGCCGGAACACTTGCTTCTGTTCCCTATGAGATTCTCGATCACGTTCCCGCAGGCGTGGCGGGCCTCGATCTGGATGGGCTGTTGTTTCAGATGGGCGCCGGAGGTATTTCGACGGCTCGCGGCTTGACGCCTCCGGGAGCGATCACTATCGACTCGGTCGAGGCCGGCTATTCCAACCTTGCCGGCAACACCACGGCCGGAACCACCGTGGGCCGTGATCTCCTATGCGGATGGAACACACGGTTCGGCGTCGATCCTCTCACGAACATTTGCGGTACTCTCGACAACGGCCAGTTCGCCACGCTCGCGCCTTCATTTTCGGCCGATACAGACGTCGGGGCGGGCGAGTTCGCCGCCGGCACCGGTCTTCAGGACTTTGCCACGGAGTATGACGGCAACCTGCGCCGCATCCTGACAACGGCTGTTGTCGATGCCGTCGATTCTCTGACCGTCCTGAATTTTCGACAGTTTCTCCTCGAGATGGCGCCGGCCGGCGTGACGGAAGGATTGAATCCGCAACTGGCCAACGGAGCGTTTCGCGTCCAATATATCGGTGCGCCAGTCCCGATCCGCGCAGGCACCGTCGGTGGAACCTGCCGCGTGTCTGCCGGCGTCGGAAGGGTGGTGCTCCATTAGAAGTGGCTCCCAACGCGGCCAGATCACGATCGAACTGGCGCTGCAAATTCCGCTCATGATGCTTCTGTTGTTTGGCGCCGTGCGGATCGGACGGGTGTTCTACACGTATCACACGCTGCAAGAGGCTTTCAGGGGCGGCGCCGGGGTGATGGCACGCGCGGTCAACGTGAACTACTGCGATCTCAACGATGTGGCCTTCCAGGATGCGAAGAATCTGATCGTGTACGGAAACCTCCAGGGAACCGGCACACCCGTCGTATCGGGATTGACGACCGACATGATTCAGATTCTGCCGGAACGGCAGGACAGCGGTGCGACGAGCGTGACTTCGTGTCTCTGTGGGCAAAACGATCCGGACAGCTGCGATCCCGCTGGAGGCGGGCGGGCGCCGGACTTCGTTGTGGTGAGGTTCCAGGACGGTTTCCCGATGCTTCTGTCCTTTCCATTCGTTGATCTTGCCCCGCTCAATCTTCGGGTTTCCGTGCGCATGCCGGTGACAGGGAGCTAAGGGTGAACCTTCGTAGTTGCGGTAACGCATTCGAGCGGTCGTCCCCTCCTCTTGAGGAGGGGTGGCCGAAGGCCGGGGTGGTCAGGAAACGAGGTTTCGATCGGCCTGACCACCCCGGCTCGCTTCGCGAGCCACCCCTCCTCAAGAGGAGGGGACGGGGACGACGCAATTGCCGCGGCCAGGCGACTCTGGAGATGGCCCTCGCGCTGACATTTGTGATCGTGCCGATCACTTTGGGCCTGATCGCCTTCACAGAGGTGGCCTGGACCTATCACGCGCTCGCCGCTCTGACGCGACAGGGTGCGCGCTACGCGGCAACCCATTGCTGGCAGGACAGCCTGGGCTCGAACGTCGTGACCTGGATACAGAACAATGCGCCGGCATTTCCGGACCGGCCCCAGTTGCAGGGCGGAGGCATTCAAATTGATGTGAAATACTGGACCCACGATCTCGATACACATCAAAGCGTGCCATTCGAGTGCGGCGGTGCGTGCAGCCCGGACTGCGTTCCGGATTCCGTTACGGTGTCCGTAAGCGGATATCAATTCAACCACTTTTTCCCGATGCTGGGTTTGGACCCCCTGCAGGTTCCACCCTTTGCGTCGACCGTTGAAATCGAGAGTGCCGGCGGTAATCCCGAAACGGCCGCTTCGAACCCCTAGTTGTTATGGCGATTCAGTTAATCGTTGCAAGCTCTGAACCTAGGTTTCACGACTTCGTGCGCGACCAGTTGGGTCAAACGCCGGGCGCCGCGCTCGTCAGCGGGCTCGAGGATATGGGGCCGAATCTCGCCATTCGCATCCTGCAGGATCTCGGAGGGAGCCCTCAGGCGGCGGTCATTCTCGATATCTCATCGGATGCCGAGCAGGGATTGCGCGCCCTGGAACAACTACGGCAAGCCGCGCCGGACTTGTATGTGATTCTTTCCAACACGCACGGCGCATCCGGGAACGACGAGTTCCTGCTGCGGGCGATGCGGCTGGGAGCTTCCGATTTTCTCCAGCAACCTCTCAAGCGAGCCGAATTCAGCGAAGCCCTGGACCGGCTGGACCAGCACGCCCAACGCGTTCACCGCCAGGGAACGACGCGTGGCCGGATGTATACGTTTGTCGGCGTTAAGGGCGGAGTGGGAACGACGACTGCCGCCATCAATTTTGCGGCAATCTGCGCGAAACAGAACAAATCCACTGTGCTCGTCGATCTCGATATGGATTCGGGAGACGCCGCGTGTTACCTGGGCTTGCGACACCAGTATTCGATGGCCGACGCGGCCGAAAACCTCGATCAGTTGGATCACGCCATGCTCGAAGGAATGATGGTGCGCGACGCCCTCGGGTTCTTTGTCCTCTGCGCGCCGGAAGAGGTCGAACGATCGCGGACGATCGGCGCGGACCATGTGCGTGAGATCTGTGGCTTTCTCATCGAGCGATACGATGTCGTGATCGTCGACGGCTCACACGCACTCGACGACCTGCTGTTGAGCTGTCTCGAACTATCGGAATCCATCTTCGTTGTGCTCACGCCCGAATTCCCGGCGGTGCGAAACGCGCAGCACTACCTTGGAGCCCTGGCGCGAGCGGGATACGGCGCCGAGGCCGTGGCGCTCCTTCTGAATCGCTACGAAAAGCGCGGCAGCAGTCTTCAGGTGAGCGCCGACCAATTGCGGCAAACGCTGGGCACAGCGCCTTTTTGGGGTTTTCCGAATCGCTATGAAGAAGCAATGAAAGCGATCCATGAGGCGCGGCCAGTCGTCATGCGGAGTAACACGGATCTGGGCCGTTCCTACCGGGACTTCGCGAAGAAGCTCGGCCTGGAGGCTCCGTCCGTGCAGTCCGCTCAGAAGAAGTGATATGGCATCTCCTCGACCAACCGCCCCCCGCATTCCATTCGCCAGAAGGATCGTTCCGGCGGCGGCTTCCGAAAAACACTCGGAGCTGAAGTCGAAGGTCCACCGGAAACTCCTGCAATCGCTCAATAGCGACACCTTGCGCCTGATCAGCAAGGAACGCCTCCGCGGCGAGATCGGTCAGGCGGTCGAAAAGCTGCTCCTGCAGGAAAAGATCCCGATGACGCTGCCGGAGCGCGACCGCATTATCGAGGAGATCCTCGACGAGGTGTTCGGCCTCGGCCCGCTGGAGCCGCTCATGAAAGACGCCTCCATCAGTGACATTCTGGTGAACAACTTCGAGACGGTCTATGTCGAGCGGCGGGGCGTCCTTCAACGCGTTTCGATTCAGTTCAAAGACAACAAGCACCTTCTGCACATCATCGAGAAAATGGTGTCGGCCGTCGGAAGACGTATCAATGAGGCCAATCCCATCGTCGCCGCGCGGCTCGCCGACGGCTCGCGGGTAACCGCCGCAATTCCGCCGGTCACGCTGGACGGACCTGCGCTTTCGATACGGCGTTTTGGCGGCCGGGTTCTCAGGAATAGCGAGCTCGTCGCGAATGGGACACTCACGCAGGAGATGCTGGAGCTGCTGGAAAATTGCATTCGTGCGCGTCTGAACATTGTGATTTCGGGCGGCAGCGGAAGCGGGAAGACCACGCTTCTGAATGCGTTGTCCCGGTTCATTCCGGAATCGGAGCGCATCGTGACGATTGAGGACATCGCAGAATTGATGCTCCAGCAGCGGCACGTGGTGCGGCTCGAGACCCGGGAAGCCAACATCGAGGGAGAGGGCGCCGTGACACAGCGCGACCTGATGATCAATTCGCTGCGTATGAGGCCGGACCGCATCATCGTGGGGGAGTCGCGAGGACCGGAAGCGCTCGATATGCTGCAGGCCATGAATACCGGTCACGACGGGTCGATGACGACCATGCACGCCAACTCGCCCCGGGATTGCTTCCACCGCATTGAAACCATGGTACTCATGGCGAATGTCGGCCTGACCGAACCGGTGATCCGGCAGCAGGCGGCATCTGCCATCCAGATTGTGGTTCAAATGGCACGAATGCGTGACGGATCGCGAAAGGTGTCCAGCATCGCGGAAGTTATGGGATTCGACGGTGAAGCCGTCGAGCTTCAGGAGCTTTTCGGATTCGAGCGCACAGGTGTCGAAGAATCCGGCCGCGTCACGGGACGTTTCGTTCCCAGCGGATGCCGGCCGCGGTTCATGGACCGGCTCCAGTCTCGCGGACTGGGTGTGGGTGAGTAGCGCATGATCACCCTGCTCACATTACTGGTTTTCACGATTGCCACGACGATCGCGGTGGAATACGCCTGGCTGGCGCCGCAACGGCGCGGCCAACAGGAGATCGAGCGTCGGCTACGTGGTCTACGGGTTGAAGGCGGACGCCGGCCTGGCGCGCTCCTCCGCCAGCAACACCTGATGGGAGCGGGTTTCCTGTCCCGGTTCGAGTTGATGCAGGCGCTCCAGGATACGATCGACCAGGCGCGCTTGCCCTATCGTGCCGGTAACGTCCTGACAGTAAGCCTCGCGCTTCTCGGGAGCGGTTACCTTGCGGCGGATACTTTCGGATTGTTTCCGTTCCAGATTCTGAAAGTAATGTTCGCGTTGGGGTGTTCCCTGGTTCCGATCTTTTATGTCCGCATCAAGCGCCAGAAGAGAATGCGCGAGATTGAGGAGATACTTCCGGATTCCATCGATCTCTTCACTCGGGCAATGCGCGCGGGCCATAACATCCAAAGCGGGCTGGCCGTGCTGGCCGAGGAGACACCGGAACCTCTCGGAAGTGAATTCAAGAAGGTGGTGGAGGATCTCACGCTGGGGTCCACCGCAACGGAAGCACTGCACAGCCTGGGCGATCGCATTCCTCTTCTGGATTTGCGGTTTTTCTCGACCGGCATCGTCCTGCAAAGGGAAACGGGCGCCAACATCGTCGTGGTCATGGAGAGTCTGTCTGCAGTGATCCGCGAGAAGATGCGATTGCGCGCCCGCCTTCGAGCGCACACAGCGCAGCAGCGCTTTTCCGCAAGCTTGCTTTGCGGCCTCCCCGTCCTGATGGGCGTGTTCTTCTATTTCATCCGCTACGATTACATTTCCTTATTGTGGACGACGCCGAGCGGCTCCCAATTACTGATCTACGGAATCGTGTCGGAAATCGTCGGAATTCTCGTCATCCGCAGAGTTGCTTCGGTGAGGTTGTGATGGATTACCGCCTGATATTTCTTCTGTGTTCGTTGGCGAGCGCGACCATTTTCGTGTTCGGGATCCGGCATTACCTGAGCAGCCGGCAGGATGCACTTGCGCAACGGCTTCAGGAACTGCAGGAAGGGCCTCTGGGAGGAACGTCTTCTGCCGCGGGTGGCGGCGACGCATGGGATCTCCTGCTCCGGTCGACGTACGGCACGATTTTCGGCAGGACCTGGTTCCGTCAGAAGGAACTCGAGTTGATGCGGGCAGGTTACCGGGGGGCAGGAAGTGTGAAAGCCTACGGCCTCCTTTCGCTGGGGTTCACGGGAGTCTTGCTCGTTGCTTCGATCATCGTGCTGCAGCCCCAGGAGATGTCCATCCGCCTCCTGGGGGTGGCAGGCGCTTTCGTGCTCGGCTATTTCATCCCGGAGCAGGTTCTGGTGTCGCTGCGAAACCGGCATCGGCTGAGCCTGATGGCCGCCCTGCCGGACACGACGGACATGCTCAGTATCGTTCTGGGCGCCGGCCTGTCGCTGGATCAGGCGATTGCCCGGGTGGCGGAGGAAATCCGCTATGTTTATCCCGAACTGGCGGATGAGTTGTACTGGATGACTCTCGAAGTGCAGGCGGGGCAGCAACGTGCGGTCGCCTTTCAACATATGGCTCAACGCACGGGCCTGGCGGATATCCGCTCGCTGGCGGGCATGATCGCCCAGTCCGAGCGGTTCGGGACGAGCCTTTCGCAGGCGCTTCGGATCTTTGCGGAGTCGGTTCGTTCGAAACGGCGGCTGGAAATTGAAGCCGCGATCAACAAGGCGGCTGTGAAAATGGTGTTCCCGATCGTGTTATTCATTTTGCCCGCCCTGTTTGTGGTCATCCTCGCGCCTGGTGTAATCTCCATCCTGCGCGATCTGAGAATGCTCGGCGGTCGTTAACGGCGGACGGCGGATGACCGCCCGCCATCTCACTCTGGAGACTGTTCATGACACTTGCACTTTGGCTGCTTCAAGAAACCGCGCCTGAAACGGGCGGCAATACCACGACCATTCGACTCGTAGCAGGCGTGCTCGCTCTCGTCTGCGTCGTCGTCGTCATCGCGCGGCGCAAGAAGAAGGCCTCGAAGGAGGACTGGTAGACGACGGATCGCGATTACTGCGCGTTTGAAGGTAGAACAGTTCCTGTAAGTCTCACTTCATTTCTCCGCGATCCACTCGAGCGCGCGCTCCTGTGTCCCCAGAGGCAGGCGGTTCTTTTCCCTGGTTCCTGTGCCACGATATCGAGTCAGTCGGCAATAGCAACTCCTCGCATTGTGGAACGCACGGATGCCAGCTTTTCCGAGCAGGCAGCCTCTCCTGTCTGACCCTGTTAATAAATCTTAATCCTCCTGTTGCAGGTCGATAACAAACGGACGGCAATCTTCACAGCTGACCCTACTAATGCTGTCCGAGGAGGAATCTTTTAATGCATCGGAAAATCGTGTTTCTCGGTCTGTTTGCTCTTGTGCTGGCGAGTACCGTAATGCTTGCAACGACGGGACCGAGTTCGTCACGGTCCAACTATCTCGTCGGGTCCATGCCGGGTGTGGACTTTGTTGCGATTCTCACTACCGGCGACTCCGTCCAGAAACGAGGCACCGCAGGTGATACCTACCGAATGGTAGGTACTCCTGATGGCCTTGGCGCTTTCGACAACCTCGACGGAACGATCACGGTATTGATGAATCACGAACTCACGCCAACTACAGGCATCGTTCGAAAGCATGGTGGTGCGGGTGCGTTCGTCTCCCGATGGCAGATTCGAAAATCGGATCTGAAAGTTCTCAACGGCATGGACCAAATGGAGAAAGTCATGTTGTGGGACTCTCAGGCGCAAGCCTACGCGCCGAGCACAACTACCGCTTTCAGCCGTTTTTGCTCGGCGGACCTGCCCTCTCCCACCGGATTATTCAACGGTGCAACAGGCAAGGGCCTGCCTGGTGACACACGCCTGTACTTTAATGGCGAGGAGGACGCCGCGGCTGGCCGCGCCATGGTGCACGTCGTTACCGGTAAGGAAACGGGAACAAGCTACGAATTCTTCAAGCTCGGAAAGCACTCCTGGGAGAATGTTCTCGTCAATCCGTATCCACAGGATACGACGCTGGTCGCCGCCAACGAAGACGGCGGACTGAACAAAGTGTTTTTCTACGTGGGGCAGAAACAGGAAACAGGAAACCCTGTCGAAATGGCAGGTTTGACCAACGGAACCTCATACGAACTTTCGATTGCCGGATACACCAACGATGACCCGGCAACGGGATTCAAAAACGGCAAATTCTCTCTCGTCTCCACAGGCGGAACGTCTCTCGCCCGTCCCGAGGACGGCGCGTGGGATCCCACAAACCCCAGCCGTTATTACTTTGTAACTACAGCGTCGATTACAGGGAACAGCAGACTCTGGAAAATGACATTTGACGACATCACAAAGCCGACGCTTGGCGGTACGATCGAGGTCGTCGTTGACGGTCAAAATGCCATAAAAATGATGGATAACATCACCATCGATGATTCCGGCCGTGTTTACATGCTGGAGGATGTGGGAAACGATCCCAGGCTGGGGCTGGTCTGGTCCTACGGTCCCGAGGGTGTGCGGCAACTGGGGTCCCACAGTCCCTACTTCTTTAGTCAGACTAGCACTTTGTCCAGCATAACATTCCTAACTCAGGACGAGGAGTCGTCCGGCATTATCGACGTGACCAACTTGTTCACGGGCGAACCTGGCTACGATACGGCAACCTACCGCTACATGCTGCTGGACGTACAAGCACACTTCCCAATCAGCGGGGAGCTTGTCGAGGGAGGCCAGCTGTTGATGATGCGCGTACCACGCATCATCCCCTGAATGGGGAATCTCGCGGACCGGGACAAACTCCTGTGAGATGAGGGACAGTCTCGGAATTGGAGCTCAAGAGCTTCTGAATTCGGAGGCTGTCCCGGATCCCCGGCTACATCATCAAGCATGGAGGGTTTTCGAAGCTCAATACTCGGCCCGCGAATGCCTCTGTCTACGCGATTTCTCGATTGTGATTGGGGTAAAATGCCGCAAGGAGCGAACATGAACCATAAACCTCGATACAGCGTCGCAGAGTTCGCCCGCCGAGGTGCACAGATCTATGCGCAAGCTATTCGTCCGACCTTGGAATCTGACAACAAGGGCCGGATCGTGGCCATCGACATCGAAAGCAGTCAGTTTGAAATCGCGGAAGACGTTCTTACTGCGACGAGCCGCCTGTTTGCCCGCTGTCCGGAAGCACAGCCTTGGATCGTTCGCATCGGGTACCCTGCTGTCCATCGGTTCGGTCCGCGCATCACCGCCGCGAAAAGAACATGATCGCTGGAGTCGTGAACCGGGACTTGGAAGCCACCGTCGGCGTGATTGTGCGCGAAGAAAACGGGACTGATCACGCTCTCGATGCAATCATCGACACCGGCTTCACGGGGTTCATTACTCTTCCATCCGCCGTCGTGACCGCACTCCAGCTTTCATGGATCGGCCGCGAAGAAGCACTGCTCGGTGATGGAAGTATTCAGCCCTTCGAAGTCTATTCTGCGAACGTGATCTGGAATGGGCAGCCGCGAAAGGTCGAAGTTAACGTGACGGAAACCTTTCCACTCCTCGGCATGTCCATGATCCTCAAGCATGATCTTCGCATTAAGGTGATCGAAGGCGGAGCAGTCACAATCGAAGCTCTGCAAGGATCGGGAGAGGGGGAAGCAATCGGGCCATAGCGTTGATCAAAATTTGTTTGACAGACCTGCACTGTCCGCCTTTCAAGTAATCTAGCTGTCATGCAGTCCAAACAGCAGAGAATCGAGCGTTATTACTTCGGACAGTTTCGGAAGGCTTTTCGGCTTCCCGAGGGACAGATCAAGCATGGCGATAAGCCTGACATCATCATTCATGGCACGCCGAAAATCGGAATCGAGCTAACAAATTTTTATTTGGACGATGGCGCCTTACCAACAAGTGAGCAAAGGCAGAGAGAACTACGCGACTCGGTGGTATCCCAAAGTCAGAAATTATACGTACTGCGTACAAAGAAGAATATCCGACTGACCGTCAGTTTCGACAAGAGCCACCCCATTCAAGACGAGAACGATCTTGTAAAGAGAATCGCTGAATTTGCCGAGCGCATTGACGGTGGGGAGAATGGCCCGATTGACAGGGATGCATATGCGGAAATTCCCGAGCTTGGCTTTGTCTATTTGCAGAACCGCCAGTTGCAATACGGCTCGGAGCCTGTTCCAGGCTTTCCCGACGGAGAGCCGGACGCCTCGCTGGGATTCGATGCCTTCAACAAATATTGGGACCTTCGGGATGATCGGGCGCGACGTGAGGGAATTTACAAACCGCTTGCGCCCGATATCAAATGGCAGCTCAGTCAGGTAAGCTCGCCTGGGCTTATGTCCACAGAACGACTAAAAGAAATCATCGAGGAAAAAGAAATCAAAGCGCGGAAATATGAACGCTGCGACGCCTATTGGCTTCTAGTCATCGTGGACTTTATCAACTCCGCCCAAGAGCAAGAGATTCGAATCGATGGCGTCAAAATCGATTCCGATGTGTTCCAAAGGATCATCGTTTTCAAGACGGGGTTCAATCACATTTTAGAGGTCTAACCGTCGCTACAATTCGTTGAACTCCGCAGTTAAGAAATCGTACCGCTCACTTAATCCCTCGCCTTTAGATTTCTTGGGCGATTCACGGGATCCCTCCTGACCTGAGAGCCGTCATAGGAGGTTCTCGAAGACCGGTTGCCGGTGCGAAATGGCCGACCCGCTCTGGCGCACACGCTTATGCGGAAGATCCGTACGTCTCACTTCATTTTCTCTCCCATCCACTTGATGACGCGATCCTGTGTTCCCAACGGCAGGCGGTTGTAATCCCATGGCTCGTCCAGCATGACGTTGTCGGCCGCGTTGTACAGGGCGTATATCTTTTTGGCCTGTTCGACGGCCAATCTCACATCCGCGGGCGTGGCATCGCGGCTCAACTGGGGCGAGAGGACGTAAACGGGGCGCGGCGCGATGGCGGCGATCAGTTCGTCGTAGTCGTAGGGCAACTGCGCCTCCTTGCCGGCGAACGCGCCCATGCGCGGCAGAAGATCGTGCTCGCGGAAGTAACGGGCGATGCCGCCGCCACCCTTGTCTGCAGTGTCGGGGCGCATGGGCGTGAAACCGTTGAGGCTGACCACGCCCTTAACGCGCGGGTCCAGAACTGCCGTATGCAGTGCGATGTCCGCGCCCATGGAGTAACCGAACAGATAGATGCGATTGGGATCAACCTGGGCTACCCTGGAGAGCGCGTCGATGGCGGCCCTGGTGTCCTCCACCATGTGGCCCATCTGCGACCATCGAGGATATTTGTTGTAGAAGCCGGCTGCCTCGACCTGGCGCGAGCCGAAGCCCGATTGATCGAATGCAAGGACGGCATATCCCGCCTGAACCAGAGCCAGTACGGGATGCAGATCATAGTGATACACCCAGCTATAACCGAGCGAAGAGCTGTAGCCATGCAGCCAGATCACGGCCGGCAGCCTGGCGTCAGCGGCAACGTTGTTGGGCGTGAAAACGTCGGCCTCGATGGCGCCGAAGCCGGACGGGCTGGGAAACGTGATCTTGTGTTTGGTGGTCTTCTGGACAGCGGTGTCGATCCAACCGTAGGAATTGCCTCTGGCCTTAGTACCGTGGATGTCGTCGAACAGTGTCGCGCTGGTCGCCGCGGGCTGACCGCCTCTGGGCGGGGCCGCCGGCTTCGAGGTGTCGCCCAATTTAGGCAACGGGAAAGGGCTCACGAGTGTGCCTGGCGTCTTGTCCCCCAACATCCACTCAACGGACTTGCGGATGTCTGCCGATTTTTTCTCCCAGTCCGCCACCGACACGATCGTTGCGCCGCCCGAGGCTTTGAGAGTATCTGTGAGCTTGCGGGCGGGGTATTTAGAGAGGTTGACGGTTTCTTTCACCTGGGCCCGCCACTTGTCGTAGTCCCAGGGATAAACGAACTCATTGGTCCACTTCGTCTGAGATCTGCCGAATTGGAAATCCAGCCAGTTCATGGCCGCCTGCACATCGTTGGCGCCATGATATCCGGGGCTGTGCATGATGCCCAGAGCCTCGGGTTTTCCCAGCATCTCGTAGGCGCGAAGCGCGGAGCGATAGGCCTGCTCCATGGGCCAGGGTTGGCTGACCTCATCATTGTTGCCATAAGTAATCAGGACCGCCCGCGGCGCCACAAGGGCAACAAGGGAGTTGCCGTCAACAGGCAGGCGATCCTCGCGGCCGCTAAAGAACCGCAGACGGGGATCAAACCAGGTGGGAAAGTTTCGCGTCGTGCTTTCGATGCTTTCGCCAAAGCCGTGCTCGCTGCCCAGCCGCCAGGGCATCACGCCGCCGACGCCCGTGCTGCCGGGGATGACAGCCACGATGCGCGGATCGATGATGGCGGCGACAAGCGCCATCTTGCCGTCGCGGGAATAGCCGTTAAGGGCGATATGTTCCTTGTCGACCTGCGGCAAAGTGTACAGATAGTCTACGAGCATTTGAGCGGACCAGGCGCGGCGGGGAAGGTCAGCGAAGTCGAATTCCGGGTAGAGCGGGGCGTAAGCATTGGCGTCGTTCTGGCTGTCGTTGCCGGCGAAACCCGCCGAGATGTAGCCGCGAGCCAGCGCAACGGCGCCAAACCCGCCGGCACCGGGAGCGTTAATGCTCGGACTGATCATGACCGGGAAAGGGCCCGCGCCGACAGGAATAGTGATAGTCGCCCGAAGTGTGGCCTTTTGGTCGGGACCGAATTCAAGGCGCAGGTTTCGTGTGATCTGTCCGTTGGCGGTGTTTTCGCTGAGGACAACAACGTTGTCAAGCTTGGGCTTCGGCGGGAAAGTACCCAGATCGTATTTCTGCTCCAGCGCATACAGTTCTGCCCTGCGCGCCTTCCAGTCCGCCGCCTTCTTCACCATATGGCCATCCAGGAACTGCAGGGGATCGGGCAGCCCATTGATTTTCGGCAGTGTGTCAAAATCCGGCGGCAGTTCTCCGGTGCGCTGCAGCCACGTATTGAACGATGGAACCGCGGGCAGGATTTGAACAAGCTTCTCCAGATAGGCCTTGCGCTGCTCCGGCGTCGTCGCCGCATAAGGGAGAGCAGGGATAGCTATCACCAGAAATGCTAGAAGGGCCAAAAGGCGCGGCTGTCGTTTCATGGTCTGCTCCTTACTTGTTGCGTTTTATCGCGCGCGGAAGAACGTCGCAAGTGGATTGTTTCCAAGCTCCATGAGCCCGACTCGTAGCTCTTACCCTCTCACAGCGAGGCGCGAACTCCTGCCTTATGGTTCCTGAGCGGTCCATGGATCGACTACCGGTACGTTGAGATCTCCAAAATGTTTCACGTTCCGTGTCGCAATCGTCGCGCGCCGCGCCAGCGCGATGCCCGCGATCTGCGTGCCGCGCATATCCACAGGATGTCCGGCTTTTTGCCGCTTCGCCGCCAGTGATGCAGCTTCAGCAGCCGCAGAGCTGTCGAAATCCAGCACGCGGTTTTCCAGATCTTCTTTCAGGAGTTGGGCAAATGCGGCTTCCAGGGATCGCCTCCGCCGGCCGGCCGGCAGCAGCGCCATGCCAAGCCGCGCCTCGAACAGCGTGATGCTGGTTATCCAGATAGATTCCGCAGGTTGGCGGTCCAGCCACGCCACGACGAGAGCCTCAGGAGCGGTGCGCATCAGGGCCGAAAGGATATTCGTATCGAGGATGATCATTTGCTCAATTCCGCTGCCCGCGGAATCTGCCCTCGCAATTCCGGCAGGTCCGCTGTCAAGCCCGCTTTGGCGAACCGCGCCGCGATGCGCGACCCCAGCTTGGGCAGACGCTGGTTCTGCTCCTTCACAGCGTTGCGCAGAATGTCCCGGACTTCTTCTTCCATGCTGTGCCCATGGTGCGCCGCACGGCGTTTCAAGCGTGTCTTCACGTCGTCTTCCAGATCGCGCACGATGAATTGGGCCATAGCCGGCTCCTCCTATGGACAAGAAGTGATATCACGCTATCATTTGATAACGATTGACTGCAAGAGCGAGCGTCTTACCCTCAATCTGGGTTAAATATGGAGCCCGTTCGCAAAAAAACTCGGGACCGGTGTTAAGTTACCGGAGAAATCCCTGTCTGTACGCATGATGAAAGCGCCCACAACACCCTGGGGTTCAAGCCGGGAGTTTGAAAATCCGGCCCTGGAATTCGAGAACTTCGACCGGATCGTTGAAGGGTACCGGCCCCGGGTTCTTCGCTTCCTGTTTGCATCCCTCCGCGATATGGACCTTGCCGAGACGCTCGCTCAGGATTGCTTTTGGAATGCTTACAGGAGCCGAGAGAAGTTTCGAGGGGATTGCAGCATGAACACGTGGCTTATGCGCATCGCCGTAAACCTTCTCCGCAATCATGTTCAAAGCCGGCGCTTCCAGTTCTGGAAACGGACGCATCAGGTGGACAGCAGAGAAATTCTGAATTGGCCTGATCGCGGAATTTCCCCCGAAGCGAGCGCCGTTATCCAACAGCAGGTTCAGGAGGTTTGGGAGGCGACGAAGACCCTTTCGCACAATCAGCGCACGGTCTTTCTGCTTCGTTATGTTGAAGAGTTGGACATATCGGAGATCGCGCGGGCCACAGCGCTGACAGAAAACGCCGTAAACGTGCATCTATTCAGGGCGGTGCGCAGTATCCGGAAACGTCTGGGAGGATCGTTATGACAGATCACCTGTCCGAAGACCAATTTGCGGAATGCTGCATTGGACGCGGCTCAGTTCCCCAACTGCAGCACGTTAGCGAATGCCCTGAATGTCGTGCCGCGGTGGCCCGCTTCGGAGAGACGATTTCGCAGTTTCAGTACGCGATTCGGGGGCAAGTCGACGAGCGGATGACATCAAGCCCGTCGAATTCACTAAGACCCGTGGTCCTCGCAACCCGCGGTTCCGGGTGGCGATGGCTCCTGACCGGGGCAACCGTTGCGGCCGTGGTCCTAACTGCAGTCATCACGAGCGACGACAAACCTCAGGGACCGGTCCCTTCGATTTCGCCCGATCCACAGGCGATCATGGATCGAGTGAATCTGCATCTGTCGCGAACCGTGCCCGCACCGATGGAACCTTTGTTATTCGTGGTTCCGCCGGCTGAGTCCGAGAGTGAATCCTCAGGAGGAGTTCGATGAAACGATACAAAGCCCCATGTCTGGCCGCTCTGGCGCTATTGCTGGCCGGCGCGTCAGCCTCTGCGCAGAGTTTGGAGAACCAGCGAGAGGAGGAGCGCGCCCGGAATCTTGTCGCTCGTGCGGTCCCGAACCCCGCCCTTAACAGAGCTCCGCTTAACGGCGGCGCCTGGTGGACTAACGATGCACTCACCACGCGGCTCAAGCTGAGCGACGCCCAGAAGGCCAGGATCGAGCGAGCCTTTGAGAACCATTGGCGGAATATTGTCCTTGCCTCCGGAGCACTTGAGAAGGAGGAGGCCCAGCTTGCACGCCTCCTTGAAGCCGAGCCGCTGGACCGCAATGCCGCTCTAGCGCAGACCAGTCGTGCCATTCAGGCGCGGGCTGAGGTCGAGAGAGCGACTGCGGCAATGACGTTGGAAATGAGGGAGCAGCTCACAGCCGCCCAGTGGGCCGAGCTTCAGACGGCGGTCTCTCTGCCGTCGCCCGCAGCTCAGCTCCGCCAGGCCGCCGATGACCTTCGACGCCGAATTAACGCTGGAACCGCGCCGGGACAACCCGCAGTCGTTCCCGGCCAGCGTGGCGCCCGCAGTCCTCAATAATCAAACGCCGTAGGCCTGCCTCCGAAAGTAAATACTTGTGGAAAGGAAATGCGCCGTTGTCCCGGACCGGCTATCCTTTCTCTCCTAATGGAACCGAAGCATTGGCGTGAATATCCCGGAGAAGAATGGTCCGACGCGATCGTCGCGGCGATGAAGCTGGGCGGCATCGATTATTTGTTCTTCGTTTCAGGCACGGAGATGACGTTCTTTCAGGAGGCTGTCGCCAAGGCGCAGCAGCTTGGGCGCCACACTCCGAAGCTGATGACAATGGTGCATGAGAGCGTGGCGCTCAATGCAGCCGTGGGCTACTCCATGCTTACGGGAAAGCCTGCTGCCACGGCCGTGCACGTCGACGTGGGCACGTTGCACCAGGGAGCGGCGATTCACGCCGCGTGGAATGACCGCTGTCCGATTCTCATGACCGCCGGCGCCGGCCCCCGGGCCTTCCCAGGCCAGATCCGCGGCGGGCGCGATACATTCATCAACTGGGTTCAGGAGCCTCGCGACCAGGGATCGATCGTCCGCCAGTACACCAAGATCGATCACCGTCTGGAGCACACCGATAATCCGGGGCTCGCCATCAGCCGCATGCTGCAGGTGGCGATGACTGAACCTCAGGGCCCCGTGTACCTGAGCATTCCGCGCGAATCGGCGATGCTGCCTCTATCGGGTACGTTGCGGTTTCCTACCCTGGAACAGATGGGTATCGGACGACCCGTGTCTCCGGATCCCGAAGATGCGCGCAAGGTAGCGAAGTGGCTTGCCGGAGCTGAGAACCCTGTGCTGTTCACCGCACGGCTGGGTCAGGATCCTTCGGCGATTCCCGAATTTGTCCGGCTTGCCGAACTCCTGGCGATACCGGTTGTCGAATCGTCGCCTCTCTCCACGCGGATGAATTTCCCCGCAACACATCCCCTATACGGCGTTGGCCCGAGCGCTGCAGACGCAGACGTCGTGTTAGTCGTCGATGATCTGACTCCCTACACTCCCGGGATCAACGGACCGGGCAGTGGCGGCAGCGCGGCCGCGAAAGTCGTCTGGATCGGTCCAGACCCCGTAAACTCCCGCTACAAAACTATGGAATACGAGGCGGACCTGTGGCTTTCGGTCACTCCTGCCAATGCTGCCCGAGCCATCTATGACGAGGCCGTTCATCTGCTCACAACAACCGATCGGTCACGCATCGAAGCACGCCGTGCCCGCCTCGCGGCTCGCAAGCGGGAGATAGTGGCGGCCGAAAATGCCGCCGCTTTGGCAGACGGACGCAATCCCATCCCCAGCGGACGGTGGGTGTCCTATCAGCTCGGACAGTTGCTGGGCCCGGATGCCATCGTGGTGAACGACGGGTTGAGCAACGGGGACTTTGTGCGGTCCTACGCCCGGCGTGATCGGCCCGGGACCTACCTGCGTACGGGAAGCACAGCAGGCGGCTGGGGACCCGGCGCATCGTTCGGCGCCAAACTCGGGGCTCCGGATCGCGACGTCGTTCTCGCCAGCGGCGATGGTTTCTTCATGTTCGGTTCGCCGCTCGCGGCACTCTGGGCGGCGCGCCACCACAAGGCGGCATTTCTGTCCGTGATTTTCGTGAACGGCACCTACAGCACGGGAACAACGCTGCTTCGCGCCGCCTATCCGGACGGTTACGCGGTGCGAACCGGGAACTACGACGGTGGCACGATCGAACCTGTACCCGACTTCGCGAAACTGGCCGAGACGGTCGGCGGTTATGGCGAGAATGTCAAGCGCACCGAGGACGTGCTTCCGGCATTGCAGCGGGGACTCGACATGGTGCGAAACGGCACGCCTGCAATCGTTGCAGTCCGCGTCCCGTAAGATCGATGAAGGAGACATAATGCGATTGATCTCACGAGTGATTCCTGTGGCTGTACTCGTTGCAGCGCTCGGAAGCGAGGCGGCAATTGGCCAGACACCGGCCGGAGCAACCGCTGTCCTTGGCACCGGGACGTTTACCGCGTTTGTTGAGAATATGGACCGCTCACTCGCGTTTTTCCATGACGCCTTCGGTATGGAAGTCCCGGCATTGCCGGCCACCGGTGAACGGCCGTACAACCGGGCGAATCCGCAGCTGTTCACGTGGTTCGATATCGCGGGCGCAAAGGAGCGCCACCAATCAGCACGCGTTCCAGGCACACGCGTCACTCTGGAGATCATGGAGATTCAGGACGTGCCGCACCAGACGATCGCTTTGCGGATCCAGGATCCCGGAAATGCGACGCTCGTTCTGATGGTCCGCGATCTCGACACAACCCTCGCGCGCGCCCGGCAGGCCAACGCAACGATCGCGACACCTGGCGCCAAGCCTGTTGCACTCGCAGACGGCACGCGTTCCATCCTGATTCGTGACATCGATAGCAGATTCATCGAGCTGAGACAACCAGCGTCCGTGCCCGCGACTGGCGACATCCTTGACATGCGCCTCCTGATCACTGTCAACGACATGGATGAAACGAAGCGCGCGTACCATGACGCCCTCGGCTTCACCATCGAAGGCGAGACCGCATTCGCGCCGGATGCTCCGATGCGCGCCCTCACGGGACTCTCCGCAGCTCAAGTCCGGCGAAGCCGCGCGCAGGCGCCGGGGTCGATGCTTTGGATCGAATTCGTCGAGTTCAAGGGAGTCGATCGCAAGCCGCTTCGTATGAAGATTCAGGACCGCGGTGCCGCACGACTTCAGCTTCGCGTACAGAATGTCGATGCGATCGTGCCCGCAATGAAGGCCGGCGGGTGGAGGGTGTTCTCCGAAGGCGTACCCATTCCGCCCAATCTCAAGGGCGCACTCGTTGCCGATCCGAATAACTTTTTCCTGACGCCGTACGCACCGTGCGACGGCTGCGCGCCAGGCATACTCCCCACGCCGGCACCGGTGCGCTGAAACCACGGGTAGCCGGCCGTCACGGTTAGTAGCGTTCCAGCCCTGTCGGGAACACTCCCGCGGCGTTTCATGGTGCATTTCCCATTCGCAGCAACTGGTCCTTCCAGCGAGACTTTCTTACGTGCGAAATTCAGAAAAACACCCCGCGGGCACGTGATTCTCATTCCTCGTACAATCCTTCGATCTTTGCCCGCTCTGTCCGAAGCCTTTGAACTCCCCAGTTCTCATTCAGCCATGCGGCCGCCGCAAACAAGGCCGCCAGCACGGCGAAGTCTCGCCATGAGCCAGACGGGCTCTCGTTCGGGTTGTCGAGAATTCCCCAAAAGAACGGAATGGAAAGCGGCATCAAGTACCAAAAGCGATAACTGCCCAGCAGCCGGAGCTGTTTGTCGATGCGCGCCAACATGGCAACATGGTAAGCTCTCGCATCAGCCGACAGGTCGAGCGGCCGGAGGTCACGGTGCTGCCACCACAGGGAACCCAGAACGAAGACCACACACACACCGGCCACCAGACTGAAAGCAATGGAGCGGCCGACCGAGAGATTCCAGCCGAAAGCAACAAGCAACAGCAGTCCCGCGGCGTACTCGCCGAAATTCCGCCGGAAGATACTCCGGTCAAACTGTTTCACTGAGGCGCGTCCGGCCAAACGAGAAATCTCCGCCGGATCGGGTTCCGCCGAAGTGCCTTGTTGCCAAAGAAGCGTCAATTCGTCATCTTGCATTTGGCTCATCCGGATTCCTCTCCGCGCACACGCGCCACGAGCTTCTGCCTCGCACGGGTCAAGCGCGTCGCGACGTTACCCGCGCTCAGTCCCGTAACCGCTTCAATCTCTGCGGCCGACAACCCCTCGAAGTGGAGCGCCACAATTTGCCGGTCCGTCAAAGGCAACTCCGCCACGGCCGCCCACAGGCGAGCCCGCTGCTGATCGTCGATTAGGGTCGATTCAGGATTCACCGCCGGATCGGGCAACTCCGGCGTACCGCCCTGCTCGCGTTGCGCCCGTCGTTTGCGGCCGGTCATGAAGCTGATAGCGGTGTTATGGGCTACGCGATACAGCCACGTGCGTTCGCTGGCGTCGCCACGAAAGTTAGGCAGTGCGGTCCACAACCCCATCGCGATTTCTTGTAGCAGGTCCTCCTGTTCGGCAGCTTCACGGGTGTAGGAACGAGCCAGACGCCGCAACGCCGGAACGTATCGCCGCAACAGGTCTTCATAACTCGTCCGCCGATCCCCATTTTCCACTCGCAACAGATAGTCCCCCGAGCGAAGAGTTTCTTACAGTCGGAGTCGGAAAAAACCAAGGGCGATTTCTCTCAAACGATGAAATAGGCTCTGGTAGCATGCGCGAGAGGTGCTTATGCTGTGCCTGCGTCCTACGGGTGTCATTGTCGCGGTCGCGTTTTCCTACCTGGCGTTATCCGCGCAAACGCCGGCTACGATCGACTTCGCTCGCGACGTCCAGCCCCTGCTTCGCGCCAATTGTTACGGCTGCCACGGTCCATCGTTGCAGAGCGGCGGCTTTCGGCTCGACCGCCGAAGAGATTCGATGCCCAATCGTGTCGGTGCCAACGGAGCGCGTATCGTACCGGGGAACAGCGCAGCGAGCCGCATTTACGCACGAGTGTCAGGCAACCAATTGGGTTTGCAGATGCCTCCAACAGGAGCGCTGAGTCCGCAGGACATCGGCATTATTAAAGCCTGGATCGATCAGGGCGCCGAATGGCCCGATGAGTTGGCAGGAGAAGCGCCGTCGGCACCGCAGAATTCGCAGGCGACACAACTGATGGACGCGCTCCGGCGTGGAGATCAGGCGACATTCGAGCGGGTGCTACGGGCAAATCCGAAGATTGCTCAGGCCAAAGGACTCGGTGGCTCCACGCCATTGATGTATGCGTCCCTTTACGGTAATGCCAATGCCGTTCGGCTTCTTATTGCACGCGGTGCAGATCCGAACGACCGCAACGACGCCGGAGCGACCGCTCTTCTTTGGGCAGTCGACGATCCTGAACGGACGCGGCTGTTGCTTGAAGCTGGAGCCGACGCGAATGCTCTTTCCGAAGATGGCCGGAGTCCTCTGCAACTGGCGGCTGCGCGATTTGGCTCCGGCGATGTCGTGAAGCTGCTTCTCGATCGAGGAGCAACGCTCGAAGGCCAGGCGGTAGTCACCAGGGCAGCGGCGGCGGGCGATGCGGAAGTCATGCGCCTGCTCCTGGGCCGGGGCGCAGAACCAAGAGGTCCGCAGGATCTCGCGCTGCGATCAGGTTGTTCGGAGTGCGTGGAACTCTTGCTTCGATCCGCCGGACGTCAGGATCTGACTCAAGCACTGACTGCGGCAGCGCGGTTTGGCGACTCGAATGGCATGCGGATGCTTCTCGATCGAGGCGCGGACGCGACCGGCGCCGCGCTTCTGGCAGCTGCCGTTTCGGAGAAGATTCCGTTGGAAGGAATCACGGCTCTGTTGGAGCGGGGCGCCCGCAACGAAGCGGCTCTCGATCAGGCGTTGCGCCTTGGGAAAACTTCCGTCGCGGCCGCGATCAGGAAAGCGGGTGGCAAGGAGACTGCCGTTCCTGAAGCCGATTTGAAGAAGCCAGCAGCGGTGCGGTCCCCGCGCGCCGCCGTCGAAAAAAGCCTGCCCAGGCTACAGCATGCAGACGTTGTGTTTCTCAAGACTGCGGGTTGCGTGTCTTGCCACAACAACTCCCTCTTTCTGATGACAGCGGCGGCAGTGCGAAAAAAGGGCTTTCGTTTAGACGAAGCGACGGCTCGGTCGCAGCTCAAGGCGATGGGGACGTACATCGAGAGTTGGCGCGAGCGCGAATTACAGGACATCCCGATCCCAGGCGGCGTCGATACAACAGCCTACATTTTGGCGGGTCTCGCAGCCGCGGATTATCCGTCGGATCCCGCGACGGACGCGCTGGCCCGCTTTTTGAAGCGCCGCCAGTCTCCAGATGGTGGATGGAGGATTGCCACGCAGCGCCCACCCATCGAATCGAGCGATATCGAGGCAACGGCCACTGTCTTGCGCTCTCTGCAAGTGTACGCACCCAAACCGCATCAGGCAGATTACCTTCAGGCGGTTCAGCGAGGCGTAACGTGGCTCAGTCAGGCGCAACCACGGAGCACCGAGGATCATGTGTTTCAACTGTTCGGTCTCGGATGGGCGCGCGCGAACAAGGAGAGTCTCCAGAAAGTTGCGCGAAAGCTGATCGCGCTGCAAAGACCGGATGGCGGCTGGAGTCAGATTCCGACACTTTCCAGTGACGCCTATGCCACGGGACAGGCTCTGACCGCTCTGGCCGAGACGGGCGCTCTGCCGATCGCCGACCCGGTCTACCAACGCGGTGTGCAATTTCTGCTCAATACGCAACTGGAAGACGGATCCTGGTACGTCCAGAGCCGCGCCAATCCTGTTCAGCCTTATTTCGATAGCGAATTCCCGCACAGCAAAGATCAATTCATCTCCGCTGCGGCGACGAATTGGGCCACCATGGCCCTGGCACCAGCAGCGCGCTGAAGAAGGCGCGCCCTCTGCCTACTATCGGAATCGCGCGCGTTTTCGCGGCCTACTTGATCATTTGGACGATTTCACGAAAGTAATCCGGCATTTCTCTTCTGGGATACCAGGCAAGCGCAAAGGGGATCTTATAGGAGCGCCCCTGATTCAGAGACGCGAGCTTGTTTTCATTAATCAACGGTTCCGCGATTTCTTTGGGGAGAACTCCAAAGCCGAGGCCGAGTTCCAGCAACCGAATGAGAGTAATGTTCTCGCTGACACAAAACCTTGATCTCTTAAAGTGATCCAGCAGATCGAAAGTTCTCAGGTAGTCAAGGCCTGTAGTGTCGCCAGG
>Ga0134121_10000728_pt1 | contig 34733 bp, 24 predicted proteins | sample KB301_FD_96463 | JGI IMG/M metagenome (GOLD analysis project Ga0134121, IMG submission 96463) | Terrestrial soil microbial communities without Nitrogen fertilizer from Kellogg Biological Station, Michigan, USA - KB3-0-1 | ecosystem: Environmental > Terrestrial > Soil > Unclassified ...
AGGCGACCGCCAGCGATTTCGAGCCGGGGTCCGCCGCCGGCGTCGTGCCGGGAAAGAGTGACACCTCGGCCACGACCGGCCGCATCGGCGTGAAGGCGGAGCTCTCTCCCGCCTGGTCGCTGCGCGCCAATGCCGGGACCTACCAGCGGATCCCCGACTTCACCGAGATGTTCGGCATGACCGGATCGGTCCGCGGCAACCCGGGGCTCGTCCCCGAAGAGGGAACGAACGCCGACCTCGGCCTCGCCTGGGAGGCGACCCGGCCCCTGGGGGCGTTCCACGGCCTCCGCGTCGAGGGCGTCCTCTTCGGCACCGACGCGGACGATCTCATTATCTACAGGCCCATCTCGTTCGGAATTCTCGTCGCGGAGAACGTCAGCGCGGCGCGCATCCGCGGCCTCGAGCTGAGCGTGCAGTCGGGTCTCGGGCCCCACCTCAGCGGCGCGCTCAACATCGTCCGGCAGGAGGCGATCGAGACCGGCGACTCGTTCCGCAACGGGTTTCCGCTGCCCGGACGCTCGGAGGTCGAGGCGAGCACCACGCTAGGCGGCACTTTCGGACGCACGCGCCTCGACTGGAACTTCACCTACGTCGGCCCGAACAACGTCTCGACGATCGCCAATCCCGACAGCGAGCTTAAGGCGCGTTACCTGCATGACGTCTCCTGCCGGGTGATCCTGCCGCACCGGCTGGAGGCGACCGTCCAGGTCCACAACCTCTTCGACGACCACACCGTCGACCTGTACCGCTATCCCCTGCCGGGGCGGCGCTACGAGGTGAGGCTCGCATGGGCGTTCTGACCTCGACCGCACGCGCTGCCCTGCCGGCGGCGCTCCTCCTGCTCGCGGCCTGTGGAGGAGGGGGCTACGGCCAGGGCAGCGGGGATCCGCTCCCCGGTCCGGGCGCGCGGCTCGATCCGATCTACGACGTCACCATCACCTTCCCGCAGGCGGAAGTGATCGCGGGCGGGATCACGCTGCACGGCATCGTCCTCGACCTGGCCGTCACCTTCACCGACGCCACGGTGCGCGATGCCGACCCGCGTTTCCGCGCCCCGGCCGAGGTCCTCTCCGTGACCGCCGGCGGCGTGCCTCAGGCGTTCATCGTGACGCAGCCGATCGTCGTCGAGGGCTCGATCGAGGGCGAGGCCTTCGCCACCGACTTCTTCGGGGCGATCCAGTTCGACAGCGCCAACCTCGTGCTGTCGCTCTCGGGGAGCATCGCCACGGGCGCGCGGCGCATCGAAGGGACCGCCGACCTCTTCGGCACGAGCGAGCCCGGCGCGTTCCTGGCCGTGTTGCGGCGCCGGTATCTCGTCGTCGGCACCGATCTCCAGGCGGTCGGAGAAGCGGCGACGGTGGAGGTGCGCTACGATCGCGACATCGTCCTGCACGAGCGCCTCGAAACGATCAGCTCGGACCCGGTGGCCCGCGTCGAGGATGGGCGGCCGATCGTCATCAACCGCCTGTCGTTCGACAACCTGCAGGGGCTCGACCCGCACGCCGGCTTCAAGACCGCCTTCGAGCATTCGACCGGCAACGGCTCGAACCCGCACGACGTCGTCGTGCTGAGCGACAACGAAGCGGGAGCGCCCTTCTCTCCGCCGGCTCCCGGCCAGGAGAGCGCCGGCGTGGCCTTCGTCACCCGGTACGAGCCGCCGTACGACGACCTGGCCCTGTTCGATCTCGACAGCGGCGATCTCATCCAGTCGATCGACCTGCGCCCGCTGGCGCGCAACCCGGACCACCTGCCGCGGCCCGACCAGGTGGCGTGGTCGCACAACCGACTCTTCGTGACGCTCCAGGACGCCAACGCCTCGTTCACCCAGTTCCAGAACGGGCGGGTCGCGGTGATCGACCCGGTGCTGCGCCAGGTCGAGGACGTCATCGACCTCTCGGGCCAGAATCCCTTCGAGGCCTTCGTGGAGGAGCCGGTGAGCGGACTGCTCTACGTGGCCCTCGCCGGCATCTTCCCCAGCGGAACGAAGCCACCGGTTCTCAGCGGCGGGATCGAGGCCATCGATCCGTCGGCGCGCCGCTCGCTCGGCCTGGTCATCGACGACGATGATCTCGGGGGCAACGTCACCGCCCTCGCCATCGCCGCGCCGGACCGCGGCTTCGCCGTGGTCACCGACGCGTCCTTCCACAACTTCGTGAAGGTCTTCGACCCGCAGGCGCGCACCATCCTCGGCACGGCCTTCGACACCACCGACCGCCTCACCGCCCTCGCCTCCGACGGCGAGGGTTGGGTGCTGGTGGCCGACTCGAGCTTCGTCGAGCCGCGCCTGCTGATCCTCGACGGCGCGACCGGCGCCATCGTCGCCGCCGTGCCGCTCCGCCTGCCGCCGCAATCGATTGCCGTTCTCACCCGCAGTCTTCCGTGAAGGAGACCCCGATGCTCCATCGTGCCCGCCGCCTCGTCCGTGCCGTTCCGTCCCGCGCCGCGCTCGGCGCGGTCCTTCTCGCCGCCGTCATCGCACCGGCCGCCGCCGGGACCACCGCCCGGCTCGAACGCGATCCGCTGCAGCCGGGCGGGCCGGTTCACTTCTTCGCCGAGGGCGACGCCGCCTCCCGCTTCACGTACATCGGCGACACGCCTCCGCGCTTCCCCGGCGACCGCCGCGGGTCGCTGCGGGTCCTCTACGACACGACGCTGCCGACCGGCCGCATCGGCGCGCCCCTCGGCTCCGTCCTGTCGCTCGACGAGAACTTCCGCTTCGGCGCCGTCCTGACGATCCGGTCGCACGGCTTCGCCGCCGACCCGAACGGCTTCTCGCAGATCGCCTTCGGCCTCTGGAACGCCCACACGACCGGCCTGGGACGGACCCTCTTCCCGTCCGACTCCTACGACCTGGTGGAGTTCGACTGGTTCGCCAACGTGAGCCCCGATTTCGGAGGCCCCTTCCTGTCGCCGAGCATCTTCGGCGGCAACGTCGGCGACAACGCGTTCTTCAACTTCGCCTTCCAGTCGCAGGAAGCGCCGCTGCCGTTCGACGTGCCGCTGCTGTGCGAGGGGGTGTACGACGCGGCGACCCGCGCGCTGACCGTCACCGTGTCGCGTCACGTGAGCGGGCCGCGCTTCGAACCCGTCCCCGGTGCGACCGCGACGGTCGACCTGGCGACGCTTCAGCCCGGCTTCCTGGTGGACACGCTCGGCATCGCCGCCTACGGCGAGGGCTGGCCGTCGCTGCACGCCGAAGTGGACTTCGATCTGATCTACGTCGGAGACAGGCCGGTCCCGATGTCGGTCGCCGCGACGCCGTCGATCCCGTCGCGCGGCGCGCTGCCGGTCGGGGTCGTGCCCGTCCCCTGAGACGGCCGCGTCCCGGAATAAAAAAGCCCCCTTCGGCCGGTGGCCGGAGGGGGCCTGGTGCTTTCGCGCCTCAGCCCTTCTTGGTGGCGTCGGCCGGCTTCGGCGGCGCCTGGCGGATGGCCTCGACGTTCAGGGTGATGTCCACGTCCTCGCTGAGGACCGTGCCGCCGCCCTCGATGGCCTTGTTCCAGGAGACGCCGTAGTCCATCCGGTTGATCTTGGTCTTCGCCTCGAAGCCGGAGCGCACGCCGCCCCAGCCGTCAGGACCGGTGCCGAGGATGTCCACGTCGAGCGAGACCGGCTTCGCCACGCCGCGGATGGTCAGCGTCCCGTCCACCTTGAGCTTGTTCGGGCTGACCGCGGTCACCTTGTTCGACACGAAGGTGATCTTCGGGAACTTCTCGGCGTCGAAGAAGTCGGCGCTCTTGAGGTGCGCGTCGCGCTTCGGCTCCTCGGTGTTGATGCTGGCGGTGTCGATGCTGACGTTCACCGTCGACTTGGTGACGTCCTGGGTGTCGTAGGAGATCGTCCCCTCGAACTTGGTGAAGTGACCCGGGACCCGGCTGAAGAAGTGCCGGATGGTGAAGCCCATGTTGCTGTGCGACGGATCGATGCTGTAGGCGTCGGCCCGGACCGTCCCGGTCGCGAGACCCGCGGCGACGGCCGCGGACAGGACGAGCGCCGCGAACGGGCGGCGGTGACGGACGATCCGGATCGGGCTCGGGCTTGCGGGCATGCGGGTCCTCCTCGATGGTGCGTTGGTCTTCACGTGCATTGAACTCTCAGTTCAGGTGACGTCCACCGTCGACGCGCAGGGTCTCGCCGGTGACGAACTCCGTCTCGATGAGAAACAGCACGGCTCTTGCGACCTCGTCCGCTCCTCCCCAGCGGCCGAGCGGCGTCGCCTTCAGCACTTCGCGGTCCTCGGCGTCGCTGAACACCTCCGGCCTGAGGATCGGCCCCGGTGCCACCGCGTTCACCAGGATCGCCGGCGCCAGTTCCAGAGCCAGCGCCTCCACGAGGCCGATCACCCCCGCCTTGGCCACGTAGTACGGAAGGAACCCTTTATAACGCGGCCGTCCGCTCGAAGGCAACCAGTCGGCGAAGGCGACGATCCGTCCCCCGCCGCGCGCCCGCATCGGCACGGCACAGCGCAGAGCCAGGCGATAGGTCCCCTGCAGGTCGGCGTCGACGTTCCTGCGCCAGGCGACATCGTCGAGGTCGTCGAAATTCACTTTTTGATAGTGCGACGCCATGGGCACCAGGATGTCCGGGCCGCCGAGGTCGCGGCCGACCTCGTCCACGATCCGCGGTACCGCCTGTGGGTCGCTCATGTCGGCCTGGATGGTCTTCGCCTTGCGGCCGAGGGCGCGCACCTCGGAGGCTGTCTCTTCGGCGGCGTCGCGCGACGCCCGCCAGGCAATGGCCACGTCGACGCCGCGCCGGGCGAGGCTGGTCGCCACGACGCGGCCGATGCGGGCCGCGCCGGTGATCAGCGCCACCTTGCCGGCGGGATCCATCAGGTGCGCTGCGTCGTCACCGGCGGCCGGCGCAGGTGCCAGGTGGTCGCCGACTGGAAGTGCCGGGCCAGCGTGACCGCCTTCGCCTCGTCGTACGCGCCGGCGAGCACGCCGAGCCCCGCCGGCAGCCCGTCCTCGCCGAAGCCGCACGGCACCGAGACCGCCGGCAGCCCGCACAGGTTGCCGGCGCCGCCGGCCGGATCGGCCCAGGAGATGTCGGTGAAATCCTGGTCGTAGCCGAAGGCGGTGTGCATCTCGGTCGGGTAGAGGATGGCGTCGTACTTCGAGAAGAGATCCGACATCGCCCGGCAGCAGACGGTGCGGATGCGCTCCGCCTTGACGTAGTCGGATCCGCGCACGGCATGCGCCGTCACGAACGCCAGCACCGCCCCTGGCGTCGCGAGCTGCCGGGCCCGGTCGCCGCGCTGCAGCTCTTCGTAGGCCGTCGCCACTTCCGACGTCAGGATGACGCCGGTCGCCGCTTCGAACGGCAGGTCCGGCAGCTTCGTCTCCTCGGCGCCGACGCCCGAGTCGCGCAGGTCGTCGAGTGCCTTCAGGAAGGCCCGCTCGACCGCCGGGTTGCCGCTCTTCTTGAAGTCCATCCTCAGGAACCCGACCCGCAGGCCCTTCGCCGCCGCGGTGGACTCGGGTCCGAGCGGCTCGTCGGAGGTGAACGGGTCTTCGGGATCGCGCCCCGCCAGGATGCGGTAGACGATCTCGCAGTCGCGCGCCGTGCGTCCCATCGGGCCGAGCTTGTCGAGGGTCCACGACAGCGCCATCGCGCCCTGTCGCGACAAGCGGCCGAAGGTCGGGCGCAGCCCGGAGATGCCGCAGAAGGCGGACGGGCAGACGATCGAGCCCCAGGTCTCCGAGCCGATGGCGAACGGCAGCATGCCGGTGCCGACCGCGGCCCCCGAGCCGGACGACGACCCGCACGTCCAGCGCGACGGGTCCCAGGGGTTGCGGGCGGCGCCCGTGAGCGATGCCGACCCCTTGTCGTACCCGAGCCCGCCGGCCATCTCGATCATCGCCAGCTTGCCGAGCAGGATCGCCCCGGCGTTGCGCAGCTTGCGGATGACCGCGGCGTCGTAGTCGAACGACTGCATCTCGTACGGCTTCGCGCCCCAGGTGGTCCGGGTGCCGCGGGTCGCCACGAGATCCTTGGCGCCGTACGGGATGCCATGGAGCGGCGAGCGGACGTGGCCGCGGGCGATCTCCTTTTCCGCCTGCCGCGCTTCTTCGAGCGCGCTGTCCTTCATCAGGGTGACCCAGGCATGGTAGGTCGGCTCGAGCTCCTCGATGCGCCCGAGGTACGCCTCGGTCAGCGCGACGGGAGAGAGCCGGCGCGAGCGGATGCGCGCCTGGAGCTCGGTGATCGGAAGGAAGAGGACGTCTTCGCCGAGAACGGTGACCGGCATGACGGCGTCCCTCCTCAGCCGTTCTTGCGGACGGAGCGGATCGGCCGGAAGCCACCGGCGGGCGGAACGTCGTTGGCTACGGGGAAGTCGCGCACCACCTTGAGCGCGTCCTCGAGCTGGGTGACGTCCTTGCGGACCTTCGCCCGCTCGCCGCCGCTGAGCCCGTCTTCCTGCTTGGCGAGGAACTTCGCGAGCGGCGTCGGCTCGGGCGCGGGCTCCGGCGCCGGTGTCACCTCCGGCTCGTCGGCGCGGGCCCCGCCGAGCGACCCGGCCAGGGTCGCGCCCATGACGAGGGGCGCCCCCAGGATCATCCGTCCCACCACCCTGCGCGAGATCTTCATCGAACCTCCTATTTGTCCGACACGCGCCGGACGAACTCGCCGGTCGTCGTGTCCACCATCACCTTCTCCCCCGCCTCGAGGTAGACCGGCACGCGGATCTCCGTGCCGTTCGACAGCGTCGCGGGCTTGGTCACCTTGCCGCTCGCCATGTCGGAGCGCCCGCCGGGGCCCGTCTCGATCACGTCGAACTCGACGAACTGCGGCAGCTCGATGGCGTAGCAGCGCCCCTCGAACACCACCGCCCGCACGCTCACGCCGTCCTTGAGCCAGCGGACGTCGTCGCCGATCGACTCCTTCGACAGATGGAACTGCTCGTAGGTGGTCTCGTCCATGAAGTGGTATTCGTCCCCGTCGGCATAGAGGAACGAGGTCTTGCGGAACTCGAGGTCCGGCTCGTCGAACTTGTCCCCCGACTTGAAGGTCATGTCGAGCACCTGGCCCGTCAGGACGTTGCGCACCTTGGCGCGCACCAGGGTCGCGGCGCCGCGCGCCGACGGCGTCTGCACGCTGTAGTCGGTGATGATGTACGGCTTCCCCTCCACGAGGATGGCGAGGCCGCGCTTGAAGTCGGAGGTGACGATCACGTTGACTCCTGATTATGGACTTGGCTCGAAGACGAGGAAGTACTGGTACGGCAGGAAGGTCGGCTCGGCGGCGAGCCGGAAGCCGGCCTTCTGCATCTCGGCGACGACCACCTCGCGCTCCAGCTTGGCTTCGGGCGGCGGCCCCACCGGGAGCGGGCGCTTGTGGAAATCGACGATGGCGACGCGGCCGCCCGGCGCGAGGTTCTTGCCCAGGCGGTGGAAGTAGGCCTGCCGGTCGTCGATGTGGTGATAAGTGTCCACGATGAGGACGCGATCGACCCGCCCCGGCGGCAGGAAGGGATCCTCGTAGAGGGCGAGCACCGGCACGACGTTCGTCAGCCCTTCGCGGTGCGCCCGCTTGCCGAGGTACTCCACCATCTGCGGCTCGGGATCGATGCTGAGGACGACGCCCTTCTCTCCGACCGCGCGCGACAGCGCCGCCGTGAAGTAGCCGGTGCCGGCGCCCAGGTCGGCGGCCGTCATCCCCGGCTTGAGCTCGAGGGCGGCGACGATTTCATCGGGCTTCTGCCACGCGGCGCGCGAGGGATCGTCGAAGATCTTCGCCCACCGCTCCGGGTCGTCGAAGGAGTGATGGACGGTGGCGTGATCCCCCTGCGCGGCGTGCTCGTGGTCGCCCGATCCGGTCGCCGGCGGCGCGCCGGCGGCTGCCACGGATTCGCCGCCGGGGACCGCCGACGTCGCGCCTTCGCGACCGGCGCCGGCTTCACCGCGGGCGCAGGCGAGGAAGAGGAGCAGCAGGGCGGCCACGGCGCCGGCCAGGATGAGGACGACGCCGGTCTTCACGCCCCGGCCACTTTCTCGGAGGCGATCTCCATCGCCAGCGCAGCGAGACGGCCGGCGAAGGTGACGAGCTGCTCGACTTCGATTTCCTCGTTCGGCTGGTGGTAGGTCTCCTCGTCGCCGCACGACCAGCCGACGGCGTCCACGCCCATCAGGACCAGGTCCTTGGCGAAGGTGCCGCCGCCGGACCCGATGATCTTCGCCTCGGGGGCGTGGCGCAGCAGGCGCTTGACGATGGGCGCCTCGGGCGACACCTCGCACGGCAGCGCGTCCTGCACGATCGCCACGTCGACCGACGACCCCCGCAGGTCGGCGATCGCCTTCGACGCGACCGCGGCGACCGCGGCGCGGATCCCCTCGGCCGTCTGGCCGGGGACGTAGCGGATGTCGAGGATCGCCTGCGCGTCCGCCGGGACAGCGTTCGGCGCGACACCGCCGCGCGCCAGCCCGGTGTTGATGGTCGGCCCGCCGAGAAGCGGATGGGCGCGGTGTTCGAGCGTCATTCTCTCCACGGCGAGAAGCGCCCGCGACAGCGCGAGGATCGCGTTGACGCCCTTCGCCGGCTCCATGGCGTGCGCCTGCCTGCCATGCGTTTCGATCTTCAGGAGCACGCGGCCCTTCTCGGCGATGTTGATCTCCTTCATGTTGCCCGCGATGTCGGGAATGACCGCGTCGGTGCAGTCGATGAGGCCCGACTCGATGAGATACGGCAGCCCGACGCCGATGCCGACCTCCTCGTCGGCCACGGCGCCGAAGGTGAAGGCCCCGGCGATGCGATCCTCGCGCTCCTTGAGGAGCCGCAGGGCGGCGAACGATGCCGCCAGCGGCCCCTTGTCGTCGAGCACGCCGCGGCCGTAGAGCTTTCCCGCCTCCTCGCGCGGCTCGAACGGCGGCCGCTTCCAGACGGTCGGCGAGCCGGCCGGCACCGTGTCGGTGTGCAGCAGCACGAGCATGCGACGATACCCGGGACGCTTCTGGCCGACGGTGGCGAGCAGGCTCTCACGGCCTTCGACCCTGGCGTGCGTCGTGAACGGGATCTTCAACCGGCGGCACTCCTCCGCCAGGATCGACGTCACGCGCGACTCCATCCCGGGCGCCGGCATGTCGTCGGGACCGCCGCCGGGGAAGTCCTCCGCCATGTAGTTCACGGTCCGCGCGCGGCAGACGCGCAAGGTCAGATCGACGATGAACGGCCGCAGGGCTCGCGCCGCCTCGCGGATCGCCCGCGGATCCTCGGTGTGTCCCGGTGCTGTCATGAGGCGGAGAGCCTACCCGACCGCCGGGGCGCGATCAAGCGGGCCGTCGCCCTGTGTCACGGGCATCACCGGCCTCCTGCGCTGCGTAGTCCACCCGATGGGTATCTCCGCAGAAGCCTCGACTTTCGTCGTGCCGGTTTTGCGTCAGGATCCTCGCCATGCCCTCCGCTCGCAGGACCCCGGGCCGGATCGCGCGCGAGACCTCATGCTGACCATGGAAGACGACACCGCCGTCGTCGAGGACGTCGATTCGGGCTGGTCCGCGCCGCGGCCTTCGCCGCACGGTGGCCACACCGGGATCCGGGTCGAGACCCTCGATCGCGCCGCCTTCCTCCGTCTGGAACACGAATGGAACGCGCTGGTCGAGAGGACCTGTGACGAGCCGTTCTACCGGCACGAGTTCATCCGGTCGTGGGTCGACAGCTTCGCCCCCCGTGCGGAGATGAAGATCCTCACGGGACACGACCACGCCGGCCGCCTCGTCGCGGCCCTCCCCCTGGTGGCCGACCGCGGCTTCTTCTACGGGGTTCCGGTCCGGCGTCTCGTCTCACCGGCGAGCCTTCACTCCGCCCGATTCGACATGATCGCGGCGGACCGTCGTACGGCCGCCCTGGCGTTCGTCCGGACGCTGGCGGGGGACGGCAGCTGGGACGTCATCCGTCTCAACGAGGTGCCGGCGGGCGGAACCGCCTGGGATCTCTACCACGCGGCCTCCGGTGCGGGCTTCCCGTCGGGCATCTGGGACTCGCATCGCAGCCCCTTCCTTCCGCTCCCCGCGTCCTGGGCGGCTCTCGAGGCTCGCCTCTCCCGCAAGTTCAGGAGGAACCTGCGCCGCGGCCGCGCCTGGCTCGAGGCGCGCGGTGCTGTCACCATCGAGCGACTGAACGGGGCGGATGCCGTGCGGGCGGGGCTGGAGGAGTGCTTCGCTCTCGAGCGCGGCGGCTGGAAGGGACGCCAGGGCACCGCGGCGGCGCAGAGCCGGCAGACGCTCGGCTTCTACACCGGCCTGGCGCAGGCAGCGGCGAGCGGCGGCTACTTCTCGCTCACCTTCCTCGTGTTCGCAGGGAAAAGGATTGCCGCGCAGTACGGGCTGACGCGGCGCCGAACCTATTCCCTCATGATGACCTGCTACGACGAGGCTTTCGCCGAGTGCAGCCCCGGCCAGATCCTGATGGAAGAGGTGCTGAAGCACGCCATCGCCGACGGGCTGTGGGGCTACGAGTTCCTCGGCGTCGAAGGAGCCTGGAAGCTGGCCTGGAAACCGGACCTCCGGCCGCACCACTGGTTCTTCATTTTCCGGGACAGCCTGCTGGGACGCACCCTGCGCAATGCCAAGTTCGCCTGGCTGCCGGCGGCGAAAACCCTCGTCCCGGCTGCGAGGCAGAGTCTCCGGCGCTTCCAGCCGCGGCCACGCACCGACGGCGAAGCCGACACCGAAACCGACCACCACCTGCCGACCACCTGGGCCTAGTCCGGAGGTATGCTCCCCCGGCCCGGGGCGCGGTCGCCGCGGAGCGCGTGGGCGGGGGCGGTCTTGAGGTCCTTCCGAAAAGAGCTCTGGTTCAACATCCCCGAACGTCGGGCGTACCTGAACATCACGCCACAGGTCGATGAGTGCCTGCGCGAGAGCGGCGTGCGGGAGGGATTGTGCCTGGTGAACGCCATGCACATCACCGCGTCGGTCTTCGTCAACGACGACGAGAGCGGGCTGCACCAGGACTTCGAGGAGTTCCTCGAGCGGCTGGCGCCGCACGCCCCGACCAGCCACTACCGCCACAACCTCACGGGCGAGGACAACGGCGACGCGCACATCAAGCGGCAGCTCTTCGGGCGCGAGGTGGTGGTGGCGGTGACCGGCGGCAAGCTCGACTTCGGTCCCTGGGAGCAGATCTTCTACGGTGAGTTCGACGGCGGCCGCAAGAAGCGCGTCCTCGTGAAGATCCTCGGCGCATGAGCCGGTCGCGCGCCGTGGGCGCGGTGCTCGTCGCGTTCGCCGCCTGCGCCGCGGGGGGAGACATGCGGTTCGAAGACTGGTCCGATGGCGCGACGCTGCGGCTCGACTACCACCATGCCGGCCGGGCCGCCGACCCCGCCGCGGCGACGCCCGCCGAGGAGACGGCCGCGCTCGACGCGGTGGTGCGCGAAGGGCCGTGGCCGGGGGGCCGGCAGCCGCAACTCGACCTCCTGAATCTCGGCGCCTACCGGTTCGAGGTGCGCGACCGCGACACCCACCGGGTCCTGTTCGCCTCCGGCTTCGGCAGCATCTACGGCGAGTGGGAGACGACCGACGAGGCGAAGCGCGAGCGCCGCTCGTTCCACGAATCGCTCCGCTTCCCCTTCCCCAAGAAGCCGGTGCAGGTCGATCTCTTCAAGCGCTCGCCCGACAACGCCTGGCGGCCGCTGGCGCTCTTCGTGGTCGACCCCGAAGCGCCGACGGTGCGGCGCGAGAAAGTGAGCGACCGGGGCACCGTCTGGACGCTGTTCGAGAACGGCCCGCCGGAGAGCAAGGTCGATCTGCTCATCCTCGGCGACGGCTACACCTCCGCGGAGATGCAGAAGTTCCATTCCGACGCCAAGCGGCTGGTGGACATCCTCTTCTCGGTGACGCCGTTCAAGGAGCGCAAGAGCGACTTCAACGTGCGCGCCCTCGACCTGCCGTCGCTCGACTCGGGCATCGACCGGCCGAGCGACGGGCTGTGGCGGCGCACGGCGCTCGGCGCCTCTTACGACATCTTCGGGTCGGAGCGCTACGCGCTGACCTTCGAGAACCGGCAGTGGCGTGACGCGGCGGCGCAGGCGCCCTACGAGTTCGTCGAGATCCTCCTCAACGGCGAGACCTACGGCGGCGGGGGCATCCACAACCTCTACGCCACCTGCGCCACCGGCTCGGGATCGAGCCCGTACGTCTTCGTGCACGAGTTCGGGCACCACTTCGCGGCGCTCGCCGACGAGTACTACACGAGCGACGTCGCTTACGGCACCGACACGCCCATCGTCGAGCCGTGGGAGCCGAACCTCACGGCTCTGCTCGACCCGGCCGTGCTGAAGTGGAGGGATCTCGTCACGCCCGGCACGGCGCTGCCGACGCCGTGGCCCAAGGAGGAGTACGAGGCGTTCTCGAAGACGATCCAGGAGCGCCGCCGCGCCCTGCGCAAGGCGAAAGCACCCGAGAAGGAGATGGACGCCCTGTTCGCCGAGGAGCTAGCCTGGAGCAAACCGTTCCTCGCGAAGGCCCCGTACGGCGGCGTCGTCGGCGCCTTCGAGGGAGGGGGCTATCGCGCCAAGGGTCTCTATAGACCGTCGAGCGACTGCATCATGTTCAGCCGCAACCTCGACCGCTTCTGCCCCGTCTGCGCCCGCACCATCGAGCGGGTCATCGACCAGCGGACCGGACGAAGCCGGTGAAGCGTCTCGTCCGCGCGCTCCTTCTCGCCGCCGGCGGGATCTCGATCGCCGCGGCGGCCGCGGACACCACGCCGGGGAGCGAATGGTGCATCGCCGGCGTCTGCCTCGGCCGCCCGGAGCAGGATCTCCTGGGTCGTTACGGCCCCGGCCGCTCCCCGGCCGAGGCGCCGCAAGACCACTGTTACCAGGCACGGGGCAAGTCGATCTACGTGACCGCGGTCGTCGACGACGAGGACCCCGCGAGGCGGATCGGCGCGGTGCTGCTCAGCGGCGAGTCGGTCTGCCGCGACGCGGCGACGGCGCGAGTGGGTCCGGACCGCGCCGGCTGCCGGGGCATCCGTCTCTTCGATCCGGTCGAGAGGCTCGGAACCGTGGGGGCGGAGAAACGGCAGCCGCTCGACAAGGGATATCCCTGGGACGGCTCCCCTTCCGAAGTGAGCCAGTTCGACTACCGCTGCGAGCCCGAGAAGGCCTGCAGCGTCATGGCCTCCGCGTTCACCCGGGGAGGAACCATCATCGCCATCTCGATCTGGAAGCCGGACTGCTGAGCGTCACACAGGCGTCGAAGCGACGAGAGGAGCCGCCCGCATGAGGAACGAACTCGATCCGTTGAAGGAGCGCGTCCAGCGCTGGACGATCTTCCTCGGCGTGCTCCAGGTGATCGTGGGTTGCGTGGTGGGCTTCACACCGCCGGCGGCGGTGGCCTGGTTCCGCGGCATCGTCATGGCACACATCGAGTTCACGGCCAACGGCGTCCTGATGATCGTCCTGGGCCTGCTCGTCGGCAGGATGGCGCTCAAACCGCTGCCTCTCCAGATCTGGTTCGCGACGCTGCAGGCCGGCACCTGGACCAACGGCGCGGCGGGCGTGGCGGCGGCCATCCTGGGCGCGACCTCTCCCCTCATGCCGACGCTCAACGAGAAGTTCCCCCCGCCTCACGGCACCGAATCGGCGATCGTCTCCGGCTCCCTGCAGGTGTGCGGCGTGACCATCATGATCGCGCTTCTGCTGACGCTCTACGGCCTCGTCGGCTCCCCGCGCGCTCGACGCGACCTGTTGTAAGGTACCGGGGTTCTTCCGGAGGACTCTTCTCATGGCCGTATCCCGCCGTCAGTTCCTCGGTTCGAGCCTCACCGCCACCGGCCTGTCGTTCGCCGGTGCCTCGCTGTCGCAGGCCGCCGCCGAGCATCACACCCCCGAGGTGCACAAGCCCGCTCCGGCCGTGAACCCGCAGGACTGGGGCTGGGTGCGCTCGCAGTTCCGTCTCGATCCGAACTACGCGCACCTGTCGAACTTCTACATCGTCTCGCACCCGCAGCCGGTGCGCGACGCCATCGACCGGTACCGGCGCGGGCTCGACGAGAACCCCTTCCTCTTCCTCGAGCAGCACATGTTCGAGAAGGAGGAGGACATGCTCTGGAAGAGAGTCACCGCCGCCGCGGCCGGCTACACCGGCGCGAAGCCGGAGGAGATCGCGCTCACCAGCAGCGCCACGATGGGGCTCGCCCTCGTCTACAACGGTCTGCGGTTCAAGCCCGGGCAGGAGGTCCTCACCACCACCCACGACCACTACTCGCACCACGAGTCGATCCGGCTCGCGGCGGCGAAGTCGGGGACCACCGTGCGGCAGGTCTCCCTCTACGACACCGGGGCGAAGGCGAACGCCGACGAGATGGTGTCACGGCTGCACGACGCCATCCGCCCCGCGACGCGCGTGGTCGGGGTCACGTGGACCCACTCGAACACGGGGGTCCGGACCCCCGTGCGGCGCTTCGCCGAGGCGCTCGCCGCGATCAACCGCAACCGCGACGAAGCCGACCGGGCGCTCCTGGTCGTGGACGGGACGCACGCCTTCGGCGCCGTCGACGAGACGGTGGCGTCGCTGGGCTGCGACTTCTTCGCCAGCTGCACCCACAAGTGGATCCTCGCGCCGCGCGGCACCGGCATCCTGTACGCTCCGGCCGCGCGCTGGGCGCTGCTGCAGCCGACCATCCCGACCTTCATGGATCTCGACGTCTACAACGCCTGGCAGGACGGCCGCGTCCCCGGCCCGACGACCGCCGCCGCGGTCAGCCCGGGCGGGTTTTTCGCTTACGAGCACCAGTGGGCCGCGGTCGAGGCGTTCCGCTTCCACGACACCGTCGGCCGCCCGCGCATCGCCGCCCGCATCGCCGAGCTGAACACCCGCATCAAGGACGGCCTGGCGAAGATCCCCAAGGTGACGCTGCACACGCCGATGGACCCGGCGATCTCCGCCGGCATCAACTGCTTCGAGGTGGCCGGCCTCGCTCCCGGGGACGTGGTCGCGAAGCTCCTCGACCGCCGCATCATCGCCAGCACCTCGCCGTACAAGGTGACCTACCCGCGCCTCTCCGCCGGCATCATGAACACGCCGGAGGAGATCGATCGCGCCCTCGCCGCCGTCCGCGCCCTCGCGGCCTGACGTGCGGGCGCTTTGGGCGTTCGCGGCCATGGCCGCACTCGCCGCCGCACCGGCGCCGTCGATGGCGCCCTACGACAATGCCTGGCCGCAGTTCTCGCCGGACGGCGGGAGCATCGTCTTCGGATCGACACGGGAAGACGGCGACTGGGAGATCTTCGTGATGGGCGCCGACGGGACCGGGGCGAAGCGGCTCACGCGCTCGCCCGGCCGCGATGCGCACCCGATCTTCGCGCGGGACGGCCGCTCGATCTTCTTTCAATCACCCCGAGGCGGCGCGGAGGGAGAGGTCGATCTCTACACCATGGCGATCGACGGGAGCGCGACGAAGCGCCTCATCGAGGCTCCCGGCTTCGACGGGGTAGCGGCCCTCTCCCCCGACGGACGGCGCCTCGCGTACCAGCACGGAACAAAACAGGGAGAGGCCTGGCACTGGGAGATCCATCTCGCCGACGCCGACGGTCGTCACGATCACGCCCTGACGAAGAATGCCTGGAGCAGCCAGGTGCCTGTCTTCACTCCGGACGGGAAGCGGCTCGTCTTTTTCGCCAATCCCGGCGGTCACGACCGGCTCTTCTCGATGGATCTCGCGACCCGGAACGTCATTCCCCTCGCCCCCGAAGCGGCCGCGCGAGGCGACGCGGACGACCAGGTGCCGTCGCTTTCCCCCGACGGCCGCTTCGTCGCCTTCACCTCGACCCGCGACGGCGGCCGCGATCTCTACCGGATCGAAATCGCGACCGGGACGGTGACCCGGCTGACGACCGGCTTCGATGTCTGGTCGCAGGCCGCCTGGTCGCCGGACGGCCAGCGCATCCTCTTCTCGGCGAAGGCCGCGGGCGTGGAGGAAATCTTCTCGATCGACTCCGGCGGCGGCGAAGCGGTCCGCCTGACGCGGGGCGCCGAGGGCATGCGCTCCGGCGACCCGCGCCTCGACGTCGAGGCGGCGCTCGTCGAGTACGCCCGGAACCTCCGGGCGCTGGACTCGGCTCGCCTCGCGGCCGCTTACACGCCCGACGGAGAGCTGCTCGACCCGGGCATGCCGCCCCACCGGGGGCCCGCCGCGATCAAGGCGTTTCTCGATTCCTTCCAGGGGGTCGTCATCGAATCCGCGTCGCTGACGCCGGAATCCACCGAAGTGTGGGGGACGACGGGCCTCACCTTCGGCTCCTACGCGCAACGCGTGCGCGTCGGCGACCAGCCGGCTAGAGATTACAGCGGCCGCTTCGTCGTTGAATGGGCGAAGCAGGCCGACGGCCGCTGGCTCATCCGCCGGCTCCTGACGCAGCCGTCACCTCAGTAGACCAGGCTCACGGCCAGCCGAAGCCCACCAGGGCGCCGACCTGCCAGTAGTCGGCGTCGCCGTCCATGTCGAACAGCGTCACGCCGGTTCCTTCGAGCAGCCGGGCGTCGAAGCCGAGGTTGAACCACTCCCCGAGTCGCCAGAAGACGCCGCCCTGCACGTAGACGCCGGTGGTGTCGTCATCGTCGCTGAGGCTGCCGAGATTCGAGGTGACGTCGGCGTCGGTGCTGACGAAGCTGATGCCGCCGCCCACGTAGGGCCGCACGATGCCGGCCTTCCAGACCTTGTGGACTCCGAGGCTCCATTCGCTCACCTCGGCGTCCAGATCGACCGAGCCGAGAATCGGGAACGAGTTGAGAGTCCCGTCGTCGTCCGACTTGTAGTACCCGACGGCGATGTGCACCGGCCAGTCCTTGCCCCCGAACTCCAACGTGCCGCCGAGGACCGTCTGGTCGTCCGTCGGGTCCCAGAAGTCCTGGTCGAGGGATCGCTGACCGTAGACGAAGTTGAAGTTCCCCTCGGCGCGCGCCACGGTCGGCGCGCCGAAGGCGAGGAAGGCCAGAAGAAGAAAGGTCACGATGCGAAGCGGCCGGGTGCGCAAGATCGCAGGTCTCGACATCGGTCACCTCCGGTTGTGCGTGGATGAAGGCGGAGATCGTAGAACCGATTCGACGGCGAGGCGAGGCGCGGGAGTGGAAAGAAGCGAGTGCGAGGCGGCTGGGACGGCGTCTACGCGGCGCGCGACTCGAGGGCGCGCGCCAGCGCGCCGGCGAGGGCGTCGGCGCTCGGGAAGCGGTCGGCGGGATCGACCTCGAGCGCCTTCAGGATCGCCTGCGACAGCGCCACCGGGATCGACGGGTCGATGTTGAGCGGCGTCTTCACCGGCGGGCGCAGGTGCGTCAGCATGGTCGAGCGCACGTCCTCGCCGATGAACGGGTCCTCGCCGGTGAACAGGAAGAACAGGACGGCGCCGAGCGAGTAGATGTCGCTGCGGCGATCGAGCGGCTTCCCCTGCACCTGCTCGGGGGACATGAAGCGCGGCGTGCCGAGCACCAGGCCCTTCCCGGTCAGGGTGTTGCCACCCGACTCGGGGCGGGCGATGCCGAAGTCGAGCACCTTGGCCTGGCCGGTGCCGGTCACCAGGATGTTCTCCGGCTTGATGTCGCGGTGCACGATGCCGGCGCGGTGCGCCGCCTCGAGCCCGGCCGCCGCCTGCAGCGCCACGTGCAGCCGGTCGGCGCGCGACGGCTGCGGCACCCGCTCCATCCAGCGCGGCAGCGGCAGGCCGTCGATGTATTCCATGACGAGCAGCCGGAAGTCGCGCCACTTCTCGAAGGTGTGCATCCGCACGACGTTGGGGTGGACGATCGACCGCGCGATCTTGATCTCCTGCACGAAGCGGGCGGCGGTCTCGGCGTCGATGTCGGTGGACAGCACCTTGATGGCGACCGTCTCGTCCAGCTCGGCGTCGCGCGCCCGGAAGATCGCCCCCATGCCGCCGCGGCCGATCTCCGCCAGCACCTGGTAGCGTCCCGACACCACCATTCCGGGGACCATCTCGCGCAGCACCAGGTCTTCGAGCAGCGCCTTGGCGTCGGGGTAGCGCCTGGCGCGGTCCTTCTCGAGGCACTTGAGGATCACGTTCCGCAGGAACTCCGGCAGCGGCCGCTCGCCCGGCCCCGGCAGCGGTACCGGGTCGTTGACGTGCTGGTGCCCGATGTCGTGGCCGCGGAACGGCGGGTGCCCGACCGCCAGCTCGTACAGGATGACGCCGAGCGAGTAGAGGTCCGACCCGACGTCGACGCGCCCGCGCAGAAGCGCCTCGGGCGGCGTGTACTGGATCAGCCGCCCGCTCGACAGCTCCTCGGGAGTCAGGTCCGACAGGCGCACCGACAACCCGAAGTCGGAGACCGCCACGCGATCCTCGGGGGCGATGTGGATGTTCTCGGGGCGCAGGTTGCGGTGCAGCACGCCGCGCCCGTGCGCGTGCTCGAGGGCCGAGGCGATCTGCCGTCCGATGTCCACCACCCGGTGCAGCTCGAAGCGGACCTTCGCCTCCAAAAGCGATCGCAGCGACGGCCCTTCGGCGAACCCGGCGACGATGAACGCGCCGCGCGCGTCGCTGCCGGTGTCGTACACCGGCACGATGTGCGGATGGCTCAGGCGTGACGCCTCCGCAGCAACTTGCAGGAGGCGCGCCGCCTTCCCCTTCTCTCCCGGCCCTTCGGTGATGCGCCGCAGGGCCACCGGCCGTCCGAGCACGCTGTCGACGCCGCGGAACACCTCGCCGGAACGGCCGCGGCCGATGGCCTTGCCGATGACGTAGCGGGCCGCGCCGTTCTCCCCCACCGGAGCCGCGGCCGCCTGCGTCGCGGCGCTCTTTTCGGCAGCCGATTGTTCGCGTGTGGCCGCCGCGTCGGCGTGGATCGCGGCGGTCGCCGCGGTCACGTGGGCGGAGGCTGCAGCTCCCGTGCGCGTCCCTTTCGGTGCGAGCCGGGTCCTTGATGTCGCCGTCGCGACGCGCGGGCCGGATACGGCAGGCGCCGGCGCGGCCGGCGGCGTCGCTTCCGCCGGAGCGGGATTCGGCCCGGTGGTCTGCGGGCGTCCGCGCAGCGCCTTCACCCGGTCCAGGACGTCCTCGTAACCGTACTCGAAGGCGAGGATCGACTCGAACACCCGCAGCGCTTCCTTGGTCCGGCCGTTGCCTTCGTGCGCGCGGGCGAGCGCGTAATAGATCCCGATCGTCTGCTCGCTCACCTCCTCGCCGTCGAGGGCCGCCAGGTACTTGTCGGCCGCGAGGGTGAAGAGCCCCTGCTCGGAGAAGATCCGCCCGAGCAGGAGCGACGCGGCGCGAAAGTCGGCGCTGTCCCGCCGCACCTGCTGCAGCGCCTTGATGCACCCCTCGCGATCCCCCTTCTCGTAGGAGAGACGCGCCGCCGCGAGCGGGTCGCCGGCGCGCAGCAGCATGCGCGCGGCGTCGTCGTTCTTCCCCGCCGCCTTGAACAGGGTCGCGGCGGCGCCGAAGTCGCGCGCCTTCTCCATCAGCGCGGCCGCTTCCGCCGGGTGTCCGGCGCGCGCGTAAAGATCGGCCGCCTGGTCGGTCTCCCCTTCCTTCTCCATCAGCCGCGCGGCGCGCAGCAGATCTCCCGCCTTCTTCCACTCCTCGGACGCGGGGTAGAGGCTCCCCGCCTTCTCCAGGATCTCGGCCGCCTCGCGATGCTTCCCCTGGCGCGACAGGATCGCCGCCTGCACCGCCGGGGAGACGCCGGAGAGATCCTTGCCCGCCTCGCGCAGGGCGGCCCAGGCGTCGTCGGGCCGCTGCAGGCGCAGGAAGATCTCCGCCGCCTTCTCCGCCTCGCCCGCCTTGCGCCAGGCCTCCGCCGCCTGATCCATCAGGAGGGCCGCCTCGAAGTGGGGCGCCGCCTTCGCCGGCTGGCCGATCTTCACCTGCAACTCGCCGCACTGCCGGTGCCAGCGGGCGAGATCGGCCCGCTCCCCCTCGGTCTGCATCGACTCGGGCCCCGCCTGCATGCCCGCGGCGATCAGTTCCTCGTAGAGCCGGACCGCGTGCGCCGGCTGGCCGGCCCGGACATAGAGGAGGGCCGCCTTCCCCTTGGCCCCCGAGCGCTCGTAGTTCTCCGCCGCCGGTTCATCCTGGTCCATCGCCTCGAACAGCTCCGCGGCCTTGGAGAACAAGCCGGCCCGGCTGTAGAGCCAGGCCGCCTTGTCCCGGTTCTCCGAGCGCAGCTCGACGTCGGCGGCGGCCCGGAGATCGCCGGCCTTCAGGTAGTGGAGAGAAGCGGAGGCGAGGTCGCCCATCTCCTCGGCGAGTGACGCCGCGAGGTCGTAGTGCCCCCCGCGCAGGTACATCTCGGTCGCCTTCTGCCAGTCTCCGGCCAGCCGATAGAAATCTCCCGACTGGGAGTAATCGGCCGACCGGGCGGCGGCGCGCGCCCGACTCCGGTACTCGGAAATCGAGGACATGTCCGCTGAAATCTAGGTTTTCGGGTGGACTGACGCCACCGCTCAGTGCTGCCCGGATCGCTCCGCGGGCAGACGTGCCAAAAGAATGGCGGCCCGCTGCGCCTGGGTCTTCAGGGAGGCCAGGTCCCCGGTTTCGTCCGGCGTATGGCCATTGCGGCCGCGCAGCCCGATGCCGTCGAGGGCCATCTCGACGAGCCCTTCGGTGAAGGAGACGTCCGCCGCCCCGGCGTTGCGCGGGTTCACGGCGACGACCGTCCCCAGCCCCAGGTCGCGGCTCGCCCGGTCGTAGAGCGCGAGCATCCGGTCGTTGCCGGGCGCAGGCGACAGCGGCGGGTAGCCGTCGTCGAACTCGATCGAGGCGCTGGTGCCGGGGAGGTGCGCGGCCACCACCTCGCGCATCAGGCCGCGGGCGCGCTCGCGCTGCTCGAGCGTGATGCAGCGGAGATCCCCCGCGACCGTGGCCGTCGCCGCGACGACGTTGGTCTTGCCGAACGTGGTGCCGCGGGCTTCGTCGTCATCGAAGGTGACGGTCGTGCCTCCGACGATCGACCCGGGGTTGACCGTGAGCAGGTCCTCCTTCGCCTTGAGGGCCGCTTCGAACCCGGTCAGGATGCGGGCCGTCTCGTAGATGGCGCCGCTGCCGACCGCCTCGCTCCAGATCTGCGACGAGTGGGCGGCGTGCCCGGTCACGGTCAGGATCCACGACCCGGATCCGCGCCGCGCCACGACCGCGGTGTGCGGATCGCCGTCGCCGTCCTCGAAGCCGACCGCCACGTCGGCCCAGCGGGCCGCCTCCTTGAGGTCGCGGCGCGCCGCCTCGAGCGGCCGGCCGGAGTCTTCCTCGTCACCGATGAGGACAGCGGTGACGGCGACCTGGTCCAGCAGACCGGCGTCCTTCAGCCCGCCCAGGGCGAGGAGCATGATGACGTCTCCCCCCTTCATGTCGATCAGGCCCGGGCCGTGCGCTTCGCTCCCGCCTGGAATCGGAGCGAACTTCTGGAAGGGGGAATCCTTCGGGAAGACCGTGTCGAGGTGGCCGATCAGGACCACCCGCGGCGTCCCTTCGGGGGCCGGACGCCGCGCGATGAGGTGACCCGCACGCCCCCAGGCGGCGCCGTCGATCCACTCGGTCGTGAAGCCGAGCGCGTCGAACTCCTTCCGGAAAAGCGCCCCGACGGAGCGCACCCCGTCGAGGTTGTTCGACCCGCTGTTGAGATTGACCGCGGCTTCGAGGAGCGTCCGGGCCGCCGGCTCGCGGGCTTCGATCGCGGTGACCACGCGCCGTTCGGCCTTCGACAAGCCGCTCGCTTCCCTTGCGGCGGCGACGGTCGTGGCGAGCGCGAGCGCCGCGGCGAGCGCGAAGGTCGCGAGTCCGGGCCGGCGCACCTGTCCGGCCTCAGGCCTTGGAGAACGCCTCGTCCACGACCTTCTTCAGCTCGCCGTCGGCGGCCATTTCGGTGACGATGTCGCAGCCGCCGATGAACTCTCCCTTGATGAAGACCTGGGGGATGGTCGGCCAGTTGGAAACGCCCGACAGCACCTGGCGGATGCGCGGGTCGGGCAGCACGTCCACCACCTCGAACGGCTTCCCCATCTCCTTGAAGACCTGGATGGTGCGCATCGAGAAGCCGCAGCGCGGCTCCTCCTTGGTGCCCTTGCAGAAGAGGACGATGGTGTTGTCCTCGATGGCTTTCTTGATGCTCGTGAGAACCGGATCGTCGGCCATGGTGCTTCTCTCCTTCGGAACGCCTTTCAGCGGTTGGATTCTTCGTCCGCCTGCGCCGGGGTCAGGGTCCGAAGCGCCAGGGCGTGAATGTCCTGGGACGCCATCTCCTCCCGGAACAGGTCGTAGATCATGCGGTGCTGCTCGATGCGCGACTTCCCCTCGAAGCGGTCCGAGACGATGCGCGCGCTGTAGTGGTTGTCGGCCCCCTTCACGTCGGCTTTCGCGCCCGGGAAAGCCTTCTCGATGCGGCGGGCGATCTCGATCGGTTCCATCAGGGAAGCCCCACGGTGCCGGTGACGCTTGCGTTCAAGGTGCAGGCCGTGTCCCCGTCGCCGTCGGCATTGGTGTCGAGGTCGAACGAGTCGCACACGACGTTCAGGAGGCGGTTCGTCAGGTCGGCCGTGCCGATGCACTCGAGATAGCCGGCCTCGTCGTTCTCCCAGGTTTTCACCAGCGCGAGGCACGAGTCGGCATCGATGGTGGCGATGATTTCCTTCGGCAGCTGCAACGGACCGCTCCCTTCCATGGTGAAGCCGACCGTTCCGATCGGCGCGTAGACATTCAGGCTCGTGTAGCTCGTCGTCCCGCTCGCCACGCTCACCGGCGTGTTGTCGAGTGTCGCATTGTCGCATCGCAGCGTCGACCGGACCGCCTGCTGGTACGACACCGTCCACGTCCCGACCATCTGGTCGCGGACGAGCCCGCAATCGAGCCCGTTCACGACGACGGTGTCCCCGCCGCTGTTGTCGTTGCAGCCCACGAAACCCGCCGGTCCAAGCGCCAGCAGGGCCAGAAGTGGCGCGAGAACGCCCCGGCGGCCGCCTTTTCGAACCTGCTTCCCCACCCGTCTCCCTCGTCCGAAGCCGCGGCCCCGCTGGATGCCCGTGAGCCCGGCATTGTACACGGAGCCTCCGGGCCTCTCTGTTACGATGCCTGTCTCCATGCCGCGATTTCGTGCGTTTCCGGCCTTTTTCCTGGGCACCCTCGCCGCGTTCCTTCTGGCCGCCGCCCCGGGGCCCGAGGCTCCGGGTGACCCCCTCGCGGGGGCGGAGTCGTTCACCCTCCCGAACGGGCTGACGGTGGTGATGCGGCGCGATGAGGCCCACCCGGTCGTGGCGGTGCAGATGCTCTACCGGGTCGGGGCGCGCAATGAGACCATCGGCATCACCGGCATCGCCCACTACGTCGAGCACATGCTGTTCCGCGGCACCGAGCACTTCGGGCTCGCCGACATCACCGGGGTCATCGAGCGCTCCGGTGGCGAGTGGCACGGCTACACGACGCTCGACTGCACGACCTTCTTCGAAGCGGCGCCGAAAGAACTGCTGACGACGCTCCTGCGTCTCGAGGCCGAGCGCATGCACGCCGCCCGCATGGCGCCGGACGAGGTGGACCCGGAGCGGGGCGCCGTCTTCCAGGAGTACCGCGGCTACCAGCTCGACCCGCGCTCGGACCTGTTCGACGCCACGACGGCGCTCCTGTTCCAGCAGCATCCGTACCGGAACAACACCATGGGCTGGGAGAGCGACCTCGCCGGCATCACCCACGCCGACCTCGTCGATTTCTACCGGCGCCACTACGGCCCGCGCAACGCCGTGCTGGCGATCCAGGGCGACTTCGACAAGGCGTCGGCGCACGCCGCGGTCGAGGAGGCGTTCGGATCGATCCCGGCGGGCGGCGATGACACGACGGTCCGCACCGTCGAGCCGGCCCTGCAGGGGCCGCGCCGGCTGATGCTGCTTCGACCCGGAGGGACGCCGGCGGTGCAGGTCTCTTTCCTGGCGCCGGCGCCCGCGACGCCCAGGGAGTTTGCGGCGTTCCTCGTGCTCGACGCGATCCTCGGCGACGCGGCCGGGCTCTCCTTCTATCGCCACTCGGGGGATCTCGGGACCGGGGCCGCCGCCCCTTCCGGCACACCACTCGGCCGGCTCGTGGACACGGGCCTCGTCGAAGAGGTGGGGGCGTCGCTCGTGCCGACCCTCTATCCCTACCACTTCTCCCTCTACGCGTCCGGGTTCGAGGCGGCGAAGTCGGCCTCCGTCGAGGCGGCGCTCTTCGATGCGCTCGCGGAAGCGGCGGACGCCGTCACCGAAGCCGACGTCGAGGCGGCGCGACGGCGCATCGCCGCGGCCGACGCCCTCGAGACCGATTCCTTCGTCGAGAAGGCGCACGAGCTGGCCTACTGGACCGCGATCGGCGGGCTCGACCGGCGCGCCGCGGTGCGCCGCGCCATCGACGCCGTGCGGGCGGAGGATGTGAAGGAGGCCGCGGCGCACCTCGTCCCGGCGCGCGCCGCCGTCGGTCTCGTCCTGCCGGTGGCGCGCGGCGCGGCGGGGGCCTCGGTCCCCGCGGTCGAGGAGCGCCCGAAGCGCACCGCACCGGCGCGGCACGCGGTCGCGGGCCCGGCGGGAGGGACGAAGCACGCCGCCCGGCCGGCGCTGACGACGCTCGGCCTGGGCGGAGGCAGCCGCGCCATCGTGGACGCGCGCCCCGCCGATGCGACCTTCGTCCTGAAGCTGGCCGTCGCCGCCCCGCCCGGGACGACGATCGCGGGCGCCGATGACCTGGCGCATGCGCTCCTGCCGATCGGAGCGACCCTCGACATCGCGTCCCCCGGAGCGGGCGCGGCGTTCGCCGCCCGCGACACCTTGCGCGTCACGGTGGCGGGGCCGGCCTCCGCCTTCGACGAGACGCTGGGGACGCTCCTGGCCCGGGGCGGGCTCAAGCTGCACGCGCCGAAGGGAGCCGCCGCCGTCGGTCCCGGGAGCATCCCCTCGCCGATGCGCCGCGGGCTCGCGCTTCTCGATCGCGCCGCGAGCGGCCCGGCCCCGGCCGCTCTTCCCGGCCCGTTCGCGGTGCTCGTCGGTCCTTTCGAGCCCGCGGCGGTCAGGGATCGCCTCGCGACTCTCGCCGGCGGCCTGCATCCGCCGGCTCCCGCGCCGGCGTCGCGACGGGGCGCGTCCGGCGCGCTCGTGGCGGGACGCGAGACCTCGTCGATCCCCGACATCCCGCAGGGGGCGCTGCTCCTGGCGATCCCCGGGGATGCGGACCCGGCGGCGCAGGAGGCGGTCGCCTGGATCCTGCACCACAACTACAGCGGCCGCCTCGGTGTGCGCGCCATCGCGCAGCTGGGGCTCGTCTACGACATGGACAGCGAGTCAGTCCGCCGCGGCGCGCCGCTCGTCTGGTTCGGCATGGGCGCCGACCCGGCCGCCCTCCCGCAGCTCGAGGAGGCGATGCTCGCCGAGCTCGATCGGGCCCGCGCCGACATCGGTGACGAGGAGCTCGCCGCCTTCAAGTCGTACGCCTCGGGCCGCCTCGCCGTCCGGCGCGCCGATCCCGACCAGGCGGCGCGCCTCTGGCTCGATGCCCTGCTGCGCGGCGAGGACGACGCCGGCCCCCGGCGCGCCGCCGATCAGGCGGCGAAGCTGACGCGCAAGGACGTCACCGCCGCCGCGCAGCGCATGCTCGATCCCTCCCGGCGCCACATCGTCGTGATCGATCGCCAGGCGCAGGCGGCGCCGGCGCGCTGACCGCTAGGGAGAGCAGCTGAGGGCGTCGGGGCCCGTCCCCGAGCCGAACGAGCCGGCGCCGCACGACTTCCTGCCGCGCACCAGGTAGTAGAAACCGTTGCCGACGGCCGGATTCGGGCGCGCGTCAGTCCACGCGGTCCCGGGGAGCCCGCCGGCCAGGCAGGCCGCCGAGGCGAACCCGGATCCCGGCACGCTGGACAGGCTCCCTCCCGCGACATCGTAGAGAACGGGCGCGCCGTCGGCCGGCGTGAGCGGACTCCAGGAGACCGAGGCCGCCGCATCCACCGCCACCCCGGTGACGAGGGCGGGGGCCTCGAAGACCGACGCATCGCCGGGGCAGAAATCGCTGGCGTTGGGCATGCCGTCCTCGTCCCGGTCGCCGCCGAGACGCATTCCCGATCCGAGGGTGGCGCAGGTGAAGGTGATCGGTCCCCCCGCCTGGCTGCGCAGCTGCGCGGTCGGGACCGGCAGCTCGTTCGCGACGTCGGTGGACCACGTGCCTCCCGACGACACCCCGCCGTTGAGGAACCAGGTCCGCTCGCGCGCGCCGGGGCCGCTGGACATCGCCGCCGCGACCAGCTCGCAGTGTCGCGTCGTGGAGGCCCCGTTGCCGAGGATGAGGAGCTGGGAGAGCAGTGCCTCCTGCGCCGCCGTGCCGGTGGGGGGCGCCCCGGCGGGAACCGTGACGTTGCGGCCGATCGCCGGCCGCGTCCCGGTCGGGAACATCATCGTGAAGGCGGAGATGTTCTTCACGTCGTCGGGGGTCAGGTTGAAGACGTTGATGGACAGGAAGGTGTTCATATCGGGAACGGCGCCGTCGTGCGTCAACCCGAAGCCGCCCTTCTGATCGTTCGGGGCGGCGGCGGTGCCAAAGCGCGGCCCGAACTTCTCGTAGATGTTCCGCAGGTGGGGAATCTTCAGATCGCTGTGCGGCGACAGGTCGGCGTCGCCGTTGAAGAGAGCGGCGGCCGCGGTCGCCGGGTCCCCCGGCTCGAGGCCGCCGATCTGGCCGCCGCTGGCGCCGAACGGCTGCTGGTGACAGGTGACGCAGAAGATGTTGCCGCCTTCGGTGAAGCCTCCCGTCAGCCCGAGGAACCGCTGCCGGCCGATCTCCGGGTTGCCCGCGTTCGGCAGGCCGGGGATCCCCACCACCGCGTTCGGCACCGTGTCGTCGACATTGCGATAGGGGTTCGGCGGAAAGACGATGTCGAGCGCGAAGCGGCGGAACTCGTTCATCGCCTGCGCCGGGACGCCCGCCGGCTCGCCGTTCACCGGGCCGACGTCGACCGTCCCCATTAACCCGACGAACGCCTTGTTGAAGTTCACCATCGTCGGCCGATCGCCCCGCCAGTGGAGCGGCTCGAGCATGGCGCGCAGCGTCTGCGTCGTCATCGGCCCCTTCTCGGGGTCGAAGCCGGAGTGGGCGGCCGAGATCGCCGGGTTGTCCACGGGGAAGAAGTGGACGTTGTCGCCAGGCGTGCCATACGCCGCGAAGGCCCCGGTCGGGTCGCCGAGATCCCACGCCAGCCCGTCGCGATCGCCCGACAGGTGACAGGACGAGCAGGCGGCGTCGCCGTGCCCCGAGGATTCGATCCCGTCGTACAGATGCCGGCGGCCGACCTTCACCGTGGCGGGGCTCGGGTCGTGCAGGGGCACGTCGGCGAGCTTGATGAGCGCCGCGGGATCGACCACGGCGATCGCGTTGGTGAAGCGGTCGAGAACGTACAGGCGCGGCGTCGCCCCTTCGCGCAGCGCCACGCCGGTCGGTCCCTCGCCGACGTCGACCGCCTCGGGGACCGCTCGGTTCGCGCCGAACACGCAGGCGCCGTAGTTCGGGCCCGGCCCGTTGAGGCAGGCCTGGTTCAACCGGAAGACCTTGCGCGAGCCGATCGCCGTCATCCAGGCCTGGGTGCCCGCGGCGTTCCACACCATCATCCCGGGCTGCGACAGGCTCGCCTGCCGCTCCGCGAGGTTCGTCGCCGGGTCGCTGGCGCGGTTGATGTGGGTGTTGAGATCGACGAGGGTGACGGCGTTGCCTGCCGCCGGGTTGACGATCGCCAGCCGGTTGTCCACGACGTGACCGCGCACGCCGAGTGCGTGCTCGAAGCGCACCTGGTTGCGCGCCTCGGTGTGCGGCACGTAGATGCGGCCGTTCACCGGGTTCACCGAGACCTCGAACAGCGAGGTCCCGAGGTGATCCACCATCGTCGTGCCCGCGGTCGTCGGGTTGGTCGCATCGATGACGAAGAGGTCGTGGTCGGGCAGCCGGAACGGCAGGCAACCGGTCCAGTCCTGACCGGCGTCGTCGCGCCAGCGCGAGGTCGCCGCATCCCAGCGGACGATGAGACCGACCGGCGGCTGCGCCCCGCCAGACGGATCGGGCAGCGCAGGGTTCCGCACGATCCCGGCCGGGTGCGGCGGGTACGCCGGGTGCTGATTGTTGTTCGCGCAGATCATGTTGTTGAGACCGAGGGCCGTGAGACGGGTCGGGTCGAGCCCGGTGCCGTTGCCCCAGATGACGTTGGCATCGACCACGGCCGTCTGGTTCCCCGACTGGAGCACGACGGCGTAGACCTTGGTGCCGTCGGGCGAGGCGGCGAGCGCCCGCACGTCGCGTCCGAAGAGATCGACGCGCACGGGCGGAAGCGCGAGATCGGCGAGGCTCCAGACCTTCACCGCGTCCTCCTGCGACACCGCGACGAAGGCGCGTCCCGAGGCGAAGACGACGTCGGTGGGCTCGTCGCCGACCGCGAGCGTGCGCGTCACCGTGCCGAGATCGAGATCGACGATGCTGACCGTGTCGGAGAGGGTGTTGACGACCCAGGCCTCCGAGTCGGTGCGGGCGACGACCGTCACGGGCTCCAGCCCGACCGGGATGGCGCGCTGCGAGGTGAGCGTGCCGTCGGCCGCGACCGCGAAGACCTCGAGCAGCGCGTCAGGCGTGTTGACCGCCAGCAGCCGCGTTCCCGACGGCGTGAGATCGATCGGGTGGACGTGCGACGACTCGAAGTTGACGTAGGCGGCGCGGGTCGCTTCACCTGAAGCACACACGATCAGGGCGAGAACCACGAGGACGATGGCGATGCGGCGCACGGCGCCGGGAATCTACCACCAAGGTCCGCACCGGACAACGTTGAATGTGCCGCGTTCGCCCGCGAACGCGTGCGCCACGCCGGGACTCCGGACGGCGCGCCGGGGAGAGCCGACGCGATCGGCCGCAAGTCCCCGCTCCGCAGCGACTTCGCCTGTTCATCACCCGCCTCCGCCCTCGCGGCGCGCGGCGTGGCACCGGCCTTGCCCTTCTCTGCGTCGCCGCGACACCAGGCGCGCCGCAGGGGGAAACGATGCCGGAGTCTCGCAACTGTCTCGTGTGGGGGGAGGGGCCGGAGAAGCCGGCGTGCCTGGGGGCGGCCACTCCGGTGGTCCCGGTCCCTCTCCCCGACCCATCTCGATTGGCGCGCATCGGCCGCGCGCTCCCGCTGCTCTGCGCGCTTGTCGCAGCGAGCATCGGCCAGCCGGCGCGTGCCGCCGATGCCGATCCGTTCGGCGCCGGCGTCCTCGGCGCCCTCGGTGCCCCCGCGGCGGACCCGGTGACCGGACTGGCGACGGCGCTCGTGCCTCTCGAAGTCCCTCCCGGGAGGCACGGCCTCGAGCCTGCGCTCGCGCTGCGCTACTCGAGCGCGGGCGGCCTGGGGAACGTGGGACTCGGCTTCGATCTCGCCGTCGGATCGATCGAGCGATCGACGCGGCTCGGTCCGCCGCGCTTCGACGACACGGATACCTTCGTCCTGACCATCGACGGCGCGTCGTGGGACCTCGTCCCGATCGACGCCGGCTCGACCCGCTTCCGCACCGTGCTCGCGAGCGGCTGGCTGGTGGAGCGGGTCCGTCCCGGCCCCTGGGGACTCGCCTCGGCCCAGTTCGTCGCGCGCGATCGCGACGGCCGGCGCTTCCGCTTCGGATCGGCCGCCGCATCCGCCGCGACGGGTTCGACCTCGACCTCGCAGGTCGCCGACTTCAAGTGGGGCCTCGACCGCGTCGAGGACACGAGCGGCAACGTGATGGAGATCGCCTGGGCGGTGGCCGGCCGCGAGCTCTACCCCGTCCGCGTCGAGTACGCCTCGCACCCCGCGACCGGGCTGCCCGCGACCAACGTCGTGGAGCTGTGCTGGGAGGAGCGCGGGGATCGCAGTCCATCGGCGTCCGGCGAAGTGCTGACCCACCGGCTCCACGAGGTCCGCACCTATGCCGGAACGCTGCCGGCGCGGCGTTTCACCTTCACCTACGCGTCGATCGGAAGTCTCACGGCGCCGCTCGGGACGTGCCGCTTCGATGTGGCGCCCTCGGGTCCGGTCAACTCCCTTCCCGGCCCGACGACGAACCCGGGGCCTGCGCAGCCACCGTCGGCGCCGCGCATCGCACCGGCGGAATCGGAGTCGCCCGTGGGTTCGTCCGGTCCGAGCCTCACGAAGCTCGGGAAGACGAGCCCCACGCCGGGCGCGGCACCCGCACCGGTCCCGGTCACAACCGTGAGCGACGAACCCGGCGTCGTCACCACCGACGACGTGGCCGCGCCTCCGACCTCGCTGCCGCCGGTGCCGTCGCTGCTCGTGCGCATCGATCGTGCCGACGGCTCCGGAGCGCTGCTGCCGCCGATCGACTACGTCTACAACACCACCGGGCAGCCGGCGTGGCCGTCGCCCGGCAGCGCCGGCCTGGTTCCCCCGGCTCCCTTCCTCTATGTCAAGTCGGACGCGGACGAAGACTCGGGGGCGCGGCTCGTCGATCTGAACCGCGACGGCCTTCCCGACCTGGCCCTCTTCGAGGGGCGCCTCTCCGGCTTCGTCCCCTCGACCACCGCCGCCGTCTGGCTCAACACCGGCGCATCGTTCCAGTACAGCGCCGCCTGGTCGGCGGCGCTCCTGCAGCTCGCGCCGCCGGGCGACATCAGCCGCATCCCCTGGTTCGTCATCAAGCGGGACACGCGCGACCGGGTCGAGAACGGCGTGCGGTTCGTGGACGTCAACGACGATGGGCGCATCGACATCCTGCGCTCGGTGATCTGGTTCGGCACGGGCGTGCGCAAGGAGCTCTTCCTCAACACCGGATCGGGTTTCACCGGCGACGTGGCCGCGTCGTACCTGCTGCCGGACGAGCCCTTCGTGGATCTGCAGTCCGAAGCGACGCGCGATCTCGCCGACGATCGGGGTGTCCGGCTGGCCGATCTCGACGCCGACGGCCGCACCGATCTCCTGGTCGCGCGCGCCGAGTGGGGCGCGGCCTCCGAACGGCGGGTCTACCGCAACGTGCGCAACGGGTTCGCGCTCGATGCGCGCTTCCTTCTGCCCGACGAGCCGTTCGTGCGGCACATTCCGCACGGGCACTGCCTGGACACGGGGCTGCGGCTCATGGAGCTGAACGGCGACGGCTTCCCCGATCTGTTCCGGGCTGCCGCCGTGGACGGCATGGTCAGCACGGCGACCTACCTGCACACCGGGCCCCCCGATGGCGTCCATCCCACCTGGGCGAAGACCACCTCGTGGGGCTTCCTCGGCGCGCAGGCGGAGCACTTCGTGCAGATCACCAGCGCCGGCGACGGCAGCGTCCTCGATCGCGGCCTGCGCGTGGCCGACGTGGACGGCGACGGCAAGAGCGACATCGTCATCGGCCGCCGCTGGAACGGCGGGCCGGTCGAGCGGTACCTCTTCTCGCCGGCGCCGACCGGCGAGTGGCGCTGGCGCGTCCTTTCCGACCTGCCGTGGATCTTCGTGGACCGCGCCCTGAACGGCCCCAGCCGCGACACGGGCGTGCGGCTGGCCGATCTCGACGGCGACGGTGGCATCGATCTGCTGCTGGTGCCCAACCTCGGGACGCCGGCCTGGCGGCCCAACACCGCGTGGCGCGGCCGTGCGCTGGTCGCTTCGTGCAGCAACGGCCTGGGCGGCCGCATCGAGCTGACCTACGCTCCGGCGCCCCACACCGGCGCGATCGAAGGCGGCTCCCCCGCCGAGCTGCCGTTTCCGTTCCCGGTCGTGTCCGAGGTGCGGCTCTCCGACGGCCTGGGCCAGACGCTTTCGACCCGGTTCGAGTATTCGGGAGGCTTCTACCACCACGCGCGGCGCGAGCTGCGGGGCTTCCGGAAGGTGATCGCCACGCACCCGGGCGGAGCGCTCCGCACCGAGTCGATCTTCGTGCAGCAGCCGAACCTCCTGCAGGCGCCGCTGCGCGGCGTGATGGCGGAGCGCCTGGAGCGGCGGGTCTCCGACGGCGCGATCCTGTCACGGACGATCCGCACCTTCGATCCATCGGACCTGCTGGCGCCGTTGCGCCATCCGATCGTGCGGGAGGAGACGCGATTCTTCGACTGGAGCACGAGCGACGCGGAGAGCACCGCCTGGACGCGGCGGGTCGCCGTGTCGTGGACCTACCAGTTCGACGAAACGGCGGGGCCGGAGCGGCCGCTGGTGCGCAGCGACGAACGGCGCGAGGGGGACACCGCCGACCCGGCCGACGACCGCATCGTGCGCACCGAGTACGCGAGCGCGCTCGGGGCGGCGATCGGGGGCGCCGCCTCGACCTCGCCGTGGCGCCTCGAGCAGCCGTGGCACGAGACCACGCTCGACGCCTCCGGGAACGTTGTGGCGGAATCGTGGACCGCCTACGACGACGCGCCCCTCGGCACGCCCGGCGCCCGCGGGCTGCCGACGCGCCTCGAGCGGCGCGGCGGCACCTCCATCGCGCCCGGGGCGCACGGACCGGGCGATTCCGAGAACCCGGTGACGCTCCGGACCTACGACGCCTACGGCAACCTCGCGAGCGAGATCGATCCGCTCGGATTCACCCGGCGGTTCGAGCACGGCGTGGCGGACGCGACGTTCACGTTTCCCGAGAGCGAGACCGATCCGCTCGGACGCAGCGCCACGCGACGGTTCGATCCGCGCACCGGGCTCATGACCGAGAGCCTCGACGCCAACGGCCGGTCGATCGTCATCGAGTATGACGGCTTCGGCCGCCGGCTGGCGGAGTGGGGGCCCGGAGACACGCGCGAGCGGCCGACCGTCTCGTACCGCCACGAGATCGGCGCCGTGCCGTCACGGGTGCACCGCTTCGCGCGCGAGACCAGCGGCCAGGGCGAGCGGGCCGGCACCGCCGGCTGTCTCGAATCGGTCGCGTACTACGACGGCCTGGGACGCCTTCTCGAGGTCGCCTCGGAGCACCCGGCCGGGAGACTCGTCACCGGCGCCGTGACGTGGGATGCGGCGGGGCGGGTCGCACGGCGGGCCGAGCCTTTCCTGGCGGCCGCCGGCGCCGCGCTCGTCCCCCCGGCCACGGGGACGGCGGCGGTGCTCTTCGAGTACGACGCCGCCGGGCGCCTGCTGCGCACGACCGACGCGGCGGGCCAGGTGACGACGGACGAGCCCGGCTCGGTCGTCGCCGCCCGCATCGATCCGCTCGGTCACCGGATCGAGACGACCCTCGACGCGGAGGGACGCGCGGTGATGGTGCGGGAGTTCGAAGGGGTCGGAGGGGCCGCCGCGCCGCGCCCGCCGGCCCGCTACCGCTACGACACCGCCGGGCGGCTGCTCGAGGTCACCGATCCGATGGGGGCGATGACGCGCCTCCAGTATGACCTGCTCGGCCGGCGCACGTCCCTCGACGACCCGCACATCGGCTCCTGGCGATCGGCGTACGACCTCGGGTCGCGTCTCGTCGAGGAGACCGACCCGCAGGGGCGCGTCACCCGGCTGACCTGGGATCCTCTCGGCCGCATGACGGGGAAGACACTCGCTGACGGCCGCGCCTTCACCTGGCGCTACGACGAGGGGGGCGCCGCGGCGGGGACGATGGGCCGGTTGACGTCGGTCAGCGACCCCACCGGGACCGAGCGCTTCACCTACGATCCGCTCGGCCGCGTGACCGGGGCGACCCGCACGCTGTTCGGTTCCACCTTCACCGCCACGACCGCGTGGGACGCGATGGGACGCATCACCGACCGCACGCTGCCGGGGACGGTCCCGTTCGGTTTCCGTTACGACTCCGGCGGCCGGCTGGCCGCGATCGTTCCGTGGATCGCGAGCGTCGGGACCGACGTGCGCGGCACGGTGGACGAGATCGTCTATCTCGGCGGCAACCGCCTGACGCGCATCACCGATCCGGCGACCGGACGGCTCCTGTCGATCCATGGCACGACCGCCGGCGGCGAGACGCTCGTGGATCTCGCCTACCGCTACGACGCCGACGGCCTCATCACCGCCCTCGACGACCGGACCGCGCCCGGGGCCGTGGTCTCGGAGCAGTACTCCTACGACGGCCGCCACCGTCTGCGGCAGGCGTCCGGTCCCTTCGGGACGCTGCAGTACGACTACGACGACGGCGGCACCCTCCGTTCGAAGGAAGGAATGACACTGGCGGCAGGAAACCCCGCGCAGCCGCAGCAGGTCGTCTGGACCTCCGCCGGGGACGCCTTCGACTACGACGCCGCCGGCAATCTCACCCTGCGATCCCGGACGGGGGCCGACCGCCGCCTCACCTACGACGCCGCCGGGCGGCTGGTGCGCCTCGAGGAGCCGGCGCGATCGCTCGTCGTGACCAGCGACTACGACGCCTCCGGCCAGCTGGTGCGCGAGGTGACCGACCAGGCGGGACAGAGAACGACGGTCCTGTATCCCTTCCCCGGCGTCGAGGTGCGGGACGGGAAGATCACGACGAACCTCTTCCTCGGCACGCTGCGGGCCCTGGTCATCGGACCGGACGGCACGGTCTATCACCCGATGAGCGACGCGGTCGGCAGCGCCCGCGTGGTCGTCAGCCAGACCGGGCAGGTCGTCGCGCGGGCGGCGTACCGGCCGTACGGCGACCCGCAGGGCGCCGAGCTCTCCGACCCGATCTCCTCGCTGCGTTTCGCCGGGGTGCACCGGCAGCCGGCGAGCGGCCTGCTCGTCATGGGCTGGCGCCACTACGACCCGGCGACGGGTCGGTTCCTCGAGCCCGACCCGATCGTCGCGGCCCCGCTCGATCCCCAGGCGCTGAACCGCTACGGCTACGCGCGCGACAACCCGGTGAACCTCGTCGATCCCGACGGGCACAACCCGTTCCTGCTCCTCGGCATC
>Ga0134121_10000729_pt1 | contig 34724 bp, 27 predicted proteins | sample KB301_FD_96463 | JGI IMG/M metagenome (GOLD analysis project Ga0134121, IMG submission 96463) | Terrestrial soil microbial communities without Nitrogen fertilizer from Kellogg Biological Station, Michigan, USA - KB3-0-1 | ecosystem: Environmental > Terrestrial > Soil > Unclassified ...
AGCTAACGTACGCAAAGCTCGCGAAGCTAACGTACGCAAAGCTCGCGAAGCTAACGTACGCAAAGCTCGCGAAGCTAACGTACGCAAAGCTCGCGAAGCTAACGTACGCAAAGCTCGCGAAGCGAGCGACAGCATAAAGCCTGGGGCGCCAGCCCCAGGCTCGCAAAACAAAATATATTTCGAGCTCGCGAAGCGAGCGACAGCATAAAGCCTGGGGCGCCAGCCCCAGGATCGCAAAACAAAATTCATTTCGAGCTCGCGAAGCGAGCGACAGCATAAAGTCTGGGGCGCCAGCCCCAGGATCGCAAAACAAAATATATTTCGAGCTCGCGAAGCGAGCGACAGCGTGGTCCATCTGGCGCTGTCGCCCGTTTCACGGGCTCCAACATTTTTTTGTTTGCGATCCTGGGGCTGGCGCCCCAGGCTTTATGCTGTCGCTCGCTTCGCGAGCTTGTGTATGCTTGCTTCGCGAGCTTTGTGCACACCCACCAAGTCAGTGTGACTGTGCACTCCGTCGTTCAGAGATTGCGTTCAACTCGGCAATGGCGTCCGCTGGGAGTTGTAACGATGCCGCCGCAAGATTCTCGCGAAGATGTTCGAGCGAAGACGTGCCCGGAATCAGGAGAATGTTTGAAGAACGCTGCAGCAGCCACGCAAGCGCAACCTGCATCGGCGTAGCTTGCACTGATGTCGCCACTCGATCGAGCGCCGATGATTGTAACGGCGTAAACCCGCCCAACGGGAAAAACGGAACATACGCGATGCCTTGCTGCGCGAGCGAATCGATAAAGGCATCGTCATTGCGATGGGCCACGTTGTAGAAGTTTTGAATGCAAACTATTTCGGTGATCCTCTGAGCCTCTGCGAGTTGCTTAGCACTGACGTTGCTGAGACCAATGTGTCTGATCAACCCTTGTTGCTTGAGATCGGCCAGTACAGTCAACGGTTCTTCAATCGGCTCATCGGTTGGCTCCGAAAGTCCACCGACACGCAGGTTGACGACGTCCATTTGATCGAGACTGAGATTTCGAAGATTGTCGTGAACAGCGTCGATCAGCTCCTGACGCGAACGCGCAGGGATCCATGATTTATCAGCACCGCGACGCGCGCCAACTTTGGTAACTATCACCAGCCCGTCCGGGTAAGGATGAAGCGCCTGCTTGATGATCTGGTTGGTGACGTGTGGTCCATAGTAATCGCTGGTATCGATATGGTTCACTCCATTCGCGATTGCTTCCCGCAAAACGGCGATCGCAGCCTCAACATCGCGTGGCGGCCCAAAGACCTGAGGTCCGGCTAATTGCATCGCGCCGTAGCCCATCCGGTTTACGCTCATCGAAGTGCCGGGAAATGTGAATGCGCCACCCTGTTCAGTCATTGTCTCTTCCCCCCTTAGCAAAATCTGGTCGGTTTGAGCAGAATTTCGTAAGACCCTTTCGCTGCTCCCTCGATAACATTAAGCCATGAAGTCAGAGCAAACAAATCCACTCACCGACGCCGATCAGGAACTATTTCACGAGCTGTATCAAACGCATCATCGTCGTGTTTATTCGATTTGTCTGCGGATGACGCAGGATATTTCGGTTGCTGAAGATCTGACTCATGAAGTCTTCGTTCAGCTATTTCGCACTCTTGGAAGCTTTCGTGGCGAGGCGGCGTTTACTACCTGGCTCCATCGTTTGACAGTGAATCACGTGCTGATGTACTTCCGCAGAAACAAACGCAGACTGCAATCTGAGCAGATAACTGAGAGCACCGAGAAACTCGCTCGAGTTGGCAAGCGCACCAGCATCGTGGATCGCATTCTCTTATCGGAAATTATTGCCAAACTTCCTGATGGTTATCGACAAGCCTTGATCCTGCACGATATCTACGGTTTGGATCACAAGGAGATAGCCAGAAGGAAAGGCAGAACTGAAGGAACATCAAAGTCGCAGTTGCACAAAGCCAGAGTCACCTTACGCGCACTCATCTCGCAACCAGCTCCCGCCCAATTATAAAAGCTGAAAGGTCCAGTACTAAGTTTGAAAATACGCATGGGGAAGCCGGGTAGTTTCTCTGCTTTCGACTCTCGTCGCGCACAGAACCGAGCGCGGTAGCGCCGGGTCGAATCCTATTGAGGAGGGCTCAGTTGAGTTCGATCCGGCGCTGCCGCGCTCGGTTCTGTGCGTGACGAGAGTCGAAAGGAAATTGATCCGTTTTCTTCAAGTCGTCGCTGCTTCCTTGATTCAGCAAGGTTCTGTTTCCTGAGATAAGTTTGGCGCGGTTGCAATTGTTTGCGGTCAACGGCGACACTAGTTCAGAGGGAAACAAAATGGTTGATACGAAGGTAGCAGCGAAAACGTGTGACGCTTCAGAGGCGCGCGGATCAGTCTTCGAGAAATTTCCCGCGCACGAAACCAGCCTTGGCGCCTTGCAGATCCTCAGATTGCTGCCCGTTCGACAGAAACGCCTCGTCGGCCCCTGGTGCTTTCTCGATCGGTTCGGGCCGATCTCCTTCAGCGAAGCTAAACCGATGGACGTCGCTCCCCATCCACACATTGGTTTGCAGACGGTGAGCTGGTTGCTACAAGGAGAGATCCTCCATAACGACAGTCTTGATAATGAAGCATTACTTGGACCAAGTGGTGTGAACGTGATGACAGCAGGCGCGGGCATCGCCCATGCGGAAGAAACACCGTCGCAGAACAGCGGTTTGCTCAACGGCGTTCAGTTGTGGATTGCCCTCCCCGGTGCCGATCGAAATACCAGCGCGTTCTTTCAACACATCGACGAAGTTCCGATCATCGAGCAGGCAGGCGGCACGGTGCGCGTCTTTGCCGGATCTATGCTCGGCAGCTCGTCCCCGGCAAAACATTTCTCGCCGATTCTCGGAGCGGACCTCGCATTGCACCCAGCTGCCAGTCTCGAACTTCCGTTGGACTACTCGTTTGAGCATGCAGCATTGTTAATGACAGGCGACGCGGAGATCGATGGACATGCGATCGACGCCACGGGTATCTGGTATCTCGGGACGAATCGCTCCAGTATCGAGCTGAAGAGCCGAACTGGATGTCGCGTATTACTACTTGGCGGACTTCCCTTCCCGGAAAAGATCCTGATGTGGTGGAATTTCGTGGCGCGCACGCCTGAAGAGATTGCAGAGGCGCGAACTGACTGGCAGAAACATCAAAGATTCGGCGAGGTGAGAGCATACCGGGGTCCGCGTCTGGACGCGCCTCCACTCCAACGATTCGCAGCACCAAACCCGGCCAGCTAAACTTATTCTTCGAAAGGTGACTTCCCGATGCGAGCTGACATTGTTCCAGGAGCTGTCTTCCCAGACTATGAGCTTCCCGATCACACCACGACACGCCGGAAGCTCTCGGAACTGCAAGGACCCGATCCGATGATTCTTGTCCTCAGCCGTGGCGGGTTTTGTCCAAAGGATCGCCGGCAGCATGAAGGACTTGTTCAGCTTCATCGCGAGCTTGAGGTTGGCTATTGCCGGATGGTAACGATTAGCACTGACAACCTCACCGAAACGAATGAATATCGCAGAGGCGTCGACGCCCACTGGCCCTTTCTTTCGGACGCCGGCCGCAAGATCCAAAAAGATCTCGACATCGCTGAATACACTGATCCGGTGCACAACCCCATGATCCCTCACACCATCGTCCTCGAACCTGGTCTGATTGTTTATAAGATCTACATGGGCTACTGGTACTTCCTACGGCCTACTCTTGACGAGCTTCGCCAGGATCTTCGCGCCGTCATCATTAAATGCAGACCCGATTGGGACATCACCACGCCGGAACTCAAAGCTGCATGGACCGAGGGTCGCAAGGAACGCTTCTATCCATACGGCAAGACATTCGCGGAAACTCTGCGAGAAGATTAAACAAAACGGGCGGCCACGGAGGACCGCCCTTACAATTACACCTCAGATCTGATTAGTAATTGATCTTGCCGACGACGGTCAGATCGAAACCGCCGGTGACCGGGTTAATGGATACGACGAAGTTCGCGTCGCCGGTTGCTCCCTCGAACCGGCCCGTGCCTCCCGCGATATGGAAGACGCCCTGATCCATAAAAGCAACGGGGTCGAGGGTTCCTTCGATCTCGAATTTAAGCTTATCGCCGTTGGCGGCAGTGAGCGTTGCTTCTCCGCTCGAATGTAACACGCCGTTTTCGTCGGGAGTGTATTTTACGTTCCCGGTGACGGTCCATTGACCGAGATGGGTAGCCGTGCCCGAGCCCGTGGGGATGGCGCCGATTGGCATGCCCGATTCATTAACGATCAGAGTCGCGACCCCGGTACCGCTCAGAGCGAAAGGACGCTCGACGGCTGACACGGGGATTGTTGCCAAAAACAGGAAAAGTACCGGGATAAGAGTGCGTATTTTCGTAAAGCGTTTCATTGCGATTCTCCTCTTCAAAAAATTGCTCCTGCGGCGGGCCGGTAGTTATTACCAGCTCCAACCTCTTGTCACTCCTAAGTGGCGCGTAATCAGAAAACATCACAATGCTCGCTAACCACACACATGGGTTAGACTCCGCGGTCAACGTGAACAGCATAGAGAAGATCAGAGGCGTAGTGCTCGCTTCCCTCTTTGTTTTCCTGTCCGTTGTTCCGGTCTGCGCGCTTGATCCAAATCAGTCATCAAGCAGCTTCCTCCGTACGCATTTCACCGCTGACGAAGGTCTGCCCGCGGCCGTGATAGACCAGGCCGTGCAAACTAAGGATGGCTTTCTTTGGCTGATCGGCAATGGCAACTCCCTGCTTCGGTTCGACGGCAAAAATTTCTTCTATTTCGACAAACAACGAGCAACAACACTCGCCGTGTCCCCTGACGGAGATCTCTGGATTGGCACAACTGAGGAGCTGATACGCATACCTTCTTCCAGTTTCAATCAGTCCACGCTCCCTGGCCTGGTCTCTTATCATCCCGTTCCCGGAAAAGCCACCCACATTCAGCGCCTGCTATTCAGTCGTAGTGGCGTGTTGTGGGTCGGAACGGCTGATGGACTATTTCGCTTTGAACGAGATCAGTTTGTGGCAGTTGGGCCACGAGTGTCGACGAGCCAAATCGAAGAAGCGCCGGACGGAAATTTGCTGGTGTCAACCGCGGAAGGTTTCCTGGAGTTTGCCGGTTCCGAGTTGGTCCCTCATCCCGGACTTGCCGCTCAACTGGGAATAAAAGACAGTGAGATCTTTGATGTTCGAAGAGATAGTCGAGGTAATACCTGGTACTGCACGCTGAAAGGGCTCGCCCGTGAGGCGAATGGACAAATCGAAAAGCTTGGTAATTATGGGCGCGTCGGGCAGAGCGCGTTTCGTGCTCACGAAGACGCGCAAGGGACGATATGGATCGGAAAAGAAGATGGTCTGTTTCGCGCGAGCCCGGCGGGACTTGAATTAGTGGCTGCCGGAATACCAGTACGATCTCTTTACAGCGATCGCGACGACAACCTGTGGGTTTCTACCAATGGCGACGGATTGTATCGATTCAAAGATCGTGCAATTCGGATGTTCACGAAGGAGGATGGACTACCCAACAATGTGATCAATACCGTGTTTGCAGCGCACGATGGGACCATCTGGGCCGGCATGAATTGCGGAGGTCTCGCGCGTTTCGACGGTACGCACTTTCAAATCTACAACGAAAAGAATGGTCTGGTGAACAGTTGCGTGTTTGCGATCGCCGAAGACTCGAATCGAGACTTATGGATCGGAACGTGGGGCGCCGGTGCTTACCGTTATCACAACGGCACCTTTACGCAATTCTCAAAGAGTCAGGGAATGGCAGATGAACTAATCACCAGCATCATAGCCGCGCGCGATGGTTCTATTTGGTTCGGCACGCGCGGCGGTTTAAGCCGTCTGAAGAACGGGCAATTTCGCAACTATACAAAGGCTGACGGACTTTCAAGTGATGGGATCCTCAGGGTATTTGAGGACCGGGCGGGAAATATCTGGGCTGGGTCGCGACATGGCCTCGACCATCTGGTTGGCGATCGTTTCGAGAATCTCGCCTCGGTGCCAAAATCGTTGGTCGTTCCTTTGGGCGAGGATAGAGACGGCGGCTTCTTCATTATGCTCGAATCTGATTCGGAATGGCTCACTTACCGCCTCGACAAAGATCGCTCTGATCCTATTAAAGGAATCGCGGCTATTACCCTGATCGAAACTGAAAACGGCGAACTATGGCTCGGCGGTAATCCTTATGTCAGGTTGCAGCCAGGCAATTTTGCAGACGCACGGCCTCGAGATGAGCCCCACGATATGGAAGGATTTTGGACCGTCGACGGGTTAGCAGGTGGAGCGGCTAACACCAGTAACTGTCTGGCTTTGACCCCTGATGGCAAGCTCTGGGGAGCAACTACAAACGGGTTGGCTATGTTCGATCTTCGTCGCCTCGCAGTCACGAATGCGAAGCCGTCGATTTACCTGACTGACATAACAATCGGCAGGAACAGTCAACGCGCCGGCAGCGAAATCATTCTGCCGCCAGGAACCCATCACACCGAAATTCATTTTGCGCCCGTCGAAATTTCGGCACCCGACAAAATTCGCCTCCAATACCGGTTAGACGGTGTCGACTCGGAATGGCTCGACGCGCCAGATAATCCACATGCGATCTACAGCAATATCCCGGTCGGAACGCATGCGTTGCATATTCGTGCGTGTAATCGCAATGGCATCTGGGATCGACAGGGAGTTGTCTTCAGCATCACGCAGCAGCCTTACTTCTATCAAACACGCTGGTTCGTGGCGGCGATGGTCGCGCTCGGAGCTTTGCTGGTGTTCCTCATCTATCGTTTGCGCGTGGCGCAAATCTCTCGCATGTTGAGCGCACGCTTTGACGAACGTTTGGCCGAGCGCACGCGCGTAGCACGTGAGTTACATGACACGTTGTTGCAGACGGTCCAGGGCAGCCGGATGGTTGCCGATCATGCGTTGAAGAACCCGGCGGATCACACGCGGATGGTGCGGTCTATGGAACAGCTATCGACGTGGCTGGCCCAGGCTAGTGAAGAAGGACGTGCCGCGCTCCAGTCTCTGCGCTCTTCAACTACAGAAACTAACGATCTGGCTGAAGCGTTTCGACGGGCGAGTGATGAATGCAGTATCGAGATGTCGTTTTTGGTGAATGGAGACGCCAGAGAGATGCATCCGGTTGTTCGTGACGAAGTTTACAAGGTTGGTTATGAAGCGATTCGAAATGCCTGTGCGCACTCAGGCGCCGGCAAAGTCGAGGTAACGCTCGAATACGCGCACGATCTCACGTTACGTATCAGCGACAATGGAATTGGTATCGAATCCGAAGTCGTTGAGAAAGGTAAAGACGGCCATTTCGGATTGCGCGGTATGAGAGAACGCGCTGAACGCATCGGCGCGAGGTTCACACTGGTCAGCTCTTCGAATTCAGGCACCGTCATTACTCTCGTCGTTCCCGGTCGCGTCGCCTTCCACACCGGCGGTTTCTCTGCGTAACCTCTGCGTTCTCTGCGTCTCTGCGGTTATATAGTTCTAAGTAGTAAATGAACCGCAGAGAACGCAGAGGTTACGCAGAGATCCTGAGTTATCGCACCGTAACTCTTTAGGAGTATCCCTCAACTGCCGAAAGGCGCGGCCTAATTTCTACCTGATTCAGTGTGTCTCGATTTCTTCGGTGGGCCTATCCTCTTACCGTTTTGAGGAAAGGAGGACGAGGAAGCGATGATGAATCAAATTACAGAAATCAGTTTCATGGTGAACCCGGAAGCAGTCCGTTCTTTTCATGACGACGGAGTGGTGATCTTACACCCCGGCACTGGTCGCCTGTTCAGTTCCAATGAGACCGGCGCACGCATCTGGCGCGGCATCGAGCAGCAACTGCCATTGGAAGCGATCGCTAAAGAAATCAGCGGCGCATACCAGATTGCGCGGACAACTGCACGCGAGCACACGCTCAACTTCCTGGCGGCGCTAGAGCAACAGGCACTTATCAGAAGAGAGGTTGCGTCATGAAAAAAGTCAGGCTTGTGTTCCGAGCACTTTACGAGATCACACGTTACGAAGTGGTCCTGTCATTAAAGGGATCCGGACGCATTCTGTCGCAGTTGCAGCGTCAGTCGGTTATAGCCAAAACAACCAGCGCCGAATTGGAGAAGAAGATTTGTGACGCCGTCTTGCTCGCGACCTGCTTCTACTGGAAACCCGTCCTGTGCCTGCAACGGGCAGTGTGCACCGTCCGCTTGCTCAGGAAAAACGGCATCAACGCCCGTCTGGTTATTGGCTATCGTCCGTCGCCGTTCTTTTCACACGCCTGGGTTGAAGTAGACGGGCGTGTTCTTTATGGCTCGGCTGCTTATCAAAAACGACTGCTGCCGCTGCACGTCGCTTAAGGAGAACGAAGATGCCGTCGAACACAAGAGTCTTGCACTGGGATGGCCGCCTGGATAATCGACCCGACCTGCTGCCGCGACTGTCCCTGCCGGTTGAATCAGGTAATGCCGCGATTGCGCACGCTACTTACGATCGTTGGGGCACTGAGGGTTTGGTCAACCTGATCGGCGATTGGAGCCTCGTCATCCGCGATCACGAAAGCATCGTGCTCGCCAGTGACTTCGCTGGCATTCGTCCTCTTTACTATCACGTACAAGATGGACGCGTTCAATGGTCCAACCGTTTGCAGACCCTGGTAGAAGAAACCGGAATCACGGATCTCGACGAGCAATACATCGCCGGCTTCCTGACGTTCGGCGGCTGTGCAAACCTTACGCCCTACAAAGACATCTACTCTGTTCCTCCCGGCCACGCAGTATGCGTTTCGCCGAAGGGAACAAGCATCCGGCAGTTCTGGTCCATGCCAACCGGCGACACGATCCGTTACCAGAACGAACGCCGCTATGAAGAAGAACTGCGCGCACTCTTTCGCGAAGCCGTTGCTGTCCGGTTGCAAACTGAATCACCCGTGCTCGCCGAGCTGAGCGGCGGTCTCGATTCGTCGTCTGTCGTCTGCATGGCCCAACACCTGATCCAAACTGGCGCCGTCAGCGCTCCACGACTGGAAACGGTAAGCTTCACCTGGCAGAACTCGCTCGACGAACCGTTCATTCGCGAAGTCGAATCACACTGCGGAATCGAGGGCGCGCGCATCTCGACGCATGACGTTCCACTCGTCAGCCAGGCACAATTAAACGGCGCGATGCCAGAGGCTTTTCACTTACTGCTTGGCTCAGTTGCGACAACCGCGAGCAAACTCGGCGCGAAAACAATTCTGACCGGACAGAACGGCGACCTGTTGATGGGTAACTGGTATGACGACAGCCTCCAGGTTGCCGCCTCCGTCCGTCGCTTTCAAATTGGCAGCGCCTTTGCAGAAGCCGTGGCGTGGAGCAAGATTCTCCGGTTGTCTGTTTACCGGATTCTCTGGCGAGCGGCCCAGGCGGCGCTTCCACCCTCACTGACGCCAGCCGCACTTTACGCATCCGCCGACGGCTCATACGCGCCGAAGAGCGTTGAGACATCGCTTGTCTCTCGCTTCAGCGAGCTGACTGAATCGTCAACATTCTTCTCAAATGACTGGCTGCACGCCGCGCCGGAACGCCGGAAATATTTCTACTGTCTATCGATGGCGCTCGGGCTGCGCACGCTGCAAGCACCGGAGCCGTTACAGCACCTGGAGTACACGCACCCATTCAGCCATCGTCCGCTCGTCGAGTTTTTGATGAGTGTACCGGCGAATGTTCTCTGCCGTCCGGGTGAGCCACGGAGATTAATGCGCTCGGCTTTATCGGATCTCTGGCCGCAGAAGTTGCGCGAACGTCGCTCGAAGGGTTCATTCAACTCGCCGTGGCAGGAAGCTCTGCGGCCGCTGGCGCGCTCGCTGCTCAAGACTAAGACATTCCACTCAGTTGAGCGAGGTTTTGTGGATCGCGAAAGTGTTCGTTCACGTCTCGAACGTCTTTGCCTCGGGCTCGACTGCAACGAGTCTCAGTTGCGGCAAATCATTTTGCTCGAGCTGTGGCTGCGCAATCGCGCAAATCATCAACAAGCAGGACAAGTTCTCAAAGCAGCATGAATACTTGCAAGAAAGGAGACAAACCAATGCAAAACAATTACGAAGCTCCCGAACTAACGCTGATCGGCGAAGCAAACGAAGTCGTCATGGGCAGCAGCATAGGCGGCAACGACTTTCCAAAGGACTTTGGCATTGATTTTGAATTCGAACAGGACTAAACGCAAAGCGGACGGTCATCCACAGATTACGCAGATTCGATAAAACAATCTGTGTAATCTGTGGATAGATCGTAGTAAACTCCACGGCATATCTATGAACGCCGCTGGGTCTATCCGAATTCTGACGGTCGACGATCATCCGATGCTGCGCGAAGGAATCGCCGCCGTGCTGGCAAGCGAACAGGACTTGGTCCTCGTCGCGGAAGCCAGCAATGGGCGTGAAGCCGTCGAACAGTTTCGCACCCATCATCCGGACATCACTCTGATGGACGTGCAGATGCCCGAGGTCAACGGCATCGACGCGATTATAAAAATCCGCGAAGAATTTCCCAACGCTCGCATCATCGTGCTGACTACTTACACCGGCGACGCGCAGGCAGCTCGCGCCTTCAAAGCCGGGGCGTACGGGTACCTGCTAAAGAACATGGTGCGAAAAGAGCTGATCGACACGATCCGCCTGGTCCATGCCGGTAAGAAAAGAATTCCTCCCGAAATCGCGGTCGAGATGGCCCAGCATCACAGTGACGACGCTCTGACTGAACGTGAAATCGAGGTGCTACACGAAGTGGCGGCTGGCAACGCCAACAAGATGGTGGCCCAACTCCTTAACATCTCCGAAGAAACAGTCAAAGCGCACATGAGAAGTATTCTTTCCAAGCTCGGCGCCAACGATCGCACGCACGCCGTAACGATCGCCGTGAAGCGCGGCATCATCGAGATCTAATCCGCGTTCATTCGCGTGAATCCGCGGCTCAGCGATTTCCGCGATACATCCTGATACGCAGTAGATCCACGAACGATCAGCTCCACTTCCGTGCCCGTTTCGGGTCGACTCCAAAATCTCAACTGACCACCGATCTTTTGCGCGCGCTCGTACATTCCCTGCAATCCCCAATGACCGGAGCGCCCGCCTGCCTCGAGAATCGTGGGATCGATGCCGCGCCCATCGTCACGAACGCGCACACGAAATTGTCTCGAGTCGTAAGTGATTTCAGCTTCGACATGTTGACCTTCGGAATGCGTCAACGCGTTGATGATGGCTTCACGTCCGATGCAATAACATTCCTCGAGCACCAGCGGATGTAAATCACGAACACGACCCTCGACCACCGTCTTGAAGATCGCATCACGACCCGCCAAGGTCTCTTCGGCAACCGAACGGAACGCCGCCGGCAAATCACTTAGCGTCGCCGGATTAACGCGGAGATTTCGAATACGATCTCTACCTTCCGCGAGAACCTCGTCGGCATGGTCCAGTGTTTTCTCCAGCGCGTTGTGAGCCGGCATATCGGCAGGTATTTGTTTTAAGACTGCGTGAAACTTCAGAATCAGTCCCTGCACGCTCTGCAAAAGAGTGTCATGCAAATCTCTGGCAATGCGTTCTCTTTCCTCGAGGCGTTCTTCCATGCGCCCGCGTACTACCCGCGCCACTTGTCGCAAACGCAGTTGATAAAGAGCACCGAGCACCAGCAGAAACAGGACAGCAACCGAAACGCGAAACCACGCGGTTTGATAGTAAGCCGGGGCGATGGTGAAATCGACGTAGGCGCCGGTCTCGTTCCACACGCCGCTGTTGTTGCATGCAATTACGCGAAAGCGGTAGGTGCCGGGTGCAAGGTCGTTATAAAACGCCACCCGGCGATTACCGGCGTCCTGCCAATCGTGATCGCGAGGTTCCAGTTTGTAACGAAAGAGAATTTTTTCCGGAGCGACGAGACTGAGAGCCGTGAAGTCTATTTGTAGATCTCGTATCAACGGTGGCAGTCGCACCGGCCCGCTTCCCTCAGGCGTCGCTTCGAAGATTTGGCGATCCGCGACGAGCTGTTCGATTTGCACCGGCGGCGCGAGGTTGTTGAAAGAAAGATGATTGGGATCGACTACGCTGATGCCGCCCTCTACGACTACAAACCATAGTTTCCCATCAGTTGATTTTGCGACTTGAGGGCTGAAGTGCGAGGCCATTGCGAGGCTCCGTACTCCATCCAAAGTATCGAAAACAGTTGCATGGACCACCGGCTGCGCGTTTATGTCTTTGTCAATCGCGACGGCCCACGCGTCCAGTTCGCTACTGGCCACACGCAATAAACCGCAGGGCGTGTAGAGCCAGACTGAATGTGCGCCGTCTTCTCTTAGCCAATGAACACCATCGCATGGCAATCCGTTCCTGCTGGTCAAGGTGGCAATTCGTCCATTCTTTAACCGGCTGAGCCCGTTTTCAGTTGCGATCCAGAGTGTGCCGTCCTGATCGAGCCGGAGGTCGTTCACGCGGCCATCAAGCAGTCCATTGGCGGTGGTGAACGACGCTCGGATCTGTCCTTCGTTGTAATAGGCAATGCCGCCAAGAAAGAAACCAAGCCATAACCCGCCATGCAATCGATCCGCGATCACCACAGTCACCGCATCCTCATGCCCGAGTTTGGACCATGGGATCTGCTGGACCACACTCTCGCCACGTACTTGAAAGAGACCGACGTGCTCGTTAGCAATCCACACATTTCCAGCCGTGTCCTGTGCCATGGAAACCACGGCTCCGTACCCCGCGTTGACCGGAACATAACGATCATCTTTCAGGTACCCGAATCCAAACGGAGTCGAAACCCAGATTCTTCCAGCATCATCCTGAAAGAGAGAATTCGGAACGAAGCCATTGCTGTTGATAGTCGTGACCTGTCCGTTGTTCCATCTGTTCAAGCTCTCAGGACTGGCCAGCCATAGACTTCCATCCTTGTCTGCCAGAACTGAATGTATCCGGGAGCTCGAAAAACCCTGATCGACAGAAAACGAGGGGATCGCAAAGTCACGAAAACGATCGAGGCCATTCGCGGTTCCCACCCAGATATTGCCTTCGCGATCCTCAAAAAGCACCCGGCCACTTTCACCTGAGAGACCGTCTGAGAATCCAAATACATCTGTCCTTCCCTCGTGTACGTGTATCAGTCCCTCATTTAAAGATCCGATCCAGAGACTACCGTCCCGGTCACGAAGCATCCGTCGTCCACGGATCGGGCCGCTTCTTCCGGGAATTGAATACAACTCGGTTTTGCCGTCGACGAAACGGTAAATTCCGCTGTTCCAGCCAACGAGCAACGTGCCGTCATTGTCTTCACCCAAACACTGGATGCCGTCAGGCTCGCCTGCGAGCGGATAGAATTTTGGTGGTCCAGGCTTCCAACGCCACAATCCATCCTTCACTCCGGCCCAGAGATTTCCGTGGCTGTCCTCGTATAAATTGAACGCTCCGCGGCCGAGACTGCCATCGTCTCCAAAGCATTGAACATTGCCATTGCGAATCGCACAGAGCTTCCCGACCGGCACTGCCATGCCACTGGCCCACACCGTGCCGTCATGATCCTCGACGAGTTTGAAGAGATAACGTCCGGCGAGCTCCGGGTACTGCGTGAGCTTGCCGTCTTTCCAGCTTGCAAGACCTTTTGCTGTGCCAATCCACAGAGCTCCGTCACGCGTGACAAGCAAGCTGAAGATAAAGTTGGAGGGAAGCTCTTGATTTGCGGGCGGGCGCCAGAGCGTATTCTTGATACCGTCGAAACGAAATAAGCCTAATTCTGTTCCTAACCAGAGGTAACCGTCGGGAGTTTGAGCGATCGCGGTGATCTCGCCCTTGGGGAAACCATCGCGAATCTTCCATGAAGTGTGGGCATACTGGCTGACGTCCAGCTTCGGATTCAGCGCAAATGTGTCCGGACAACACGCCAGCAGCACGCAAGTGCATACAAGGACAAGCGGAAAAACATGTCGTCCTTTTCGGGACGCCTTTCTCATAGGGCGCATATCTTATCAGTATGTTCGCCACTCTTGGACCGGGGTCAGTACGGCCTGATGTACTTTGCCTCCGTAATTCCCGCATCACTCTTTTAGGGAATCCGAAAATTACTCTTTTTTGCCATTGACACGAACCCGATCCGCCAGTAGCCTCTCACATCCTTGTTTGAATGTGAGGTTTGGACCAGTGCGCCTACTTGCCGCATTAGTTTTCATCCTCCTCACCTCATTTACGTTCGGTTTTGCCCAGTCCACAAACGCCTCGCTTGCCGGACGCATAACCGACCCAGCGAACGCATTGATCGTCAACGCCAGAGTTGCTGTGATCTGTGCGGTCACGAATGTCCGTTATGAAGACGTGACCAACGACTCAGGCGAATATTATTTCGCGAATCTTCCTCCAAATTCCTATCGTCTCGAAATAGAAAAGTCTGGATTCAAGAAGGCGGTCAAACCGGATGTGATCCTTCACGTGCAGGATGCGATGCGGATCGACTTGCAGTTGACGCTCGGCGATGTGTCGGAAACCGTCATGGTGGAGAGTGGCACGCCGCTCGTGAATACCGAGTCAGCAACGGTCAGCACCATAGTTAACCATACGTTTGTCGACAACATTCCGCTGAATGGACGAAGCTTCCAGACGCTAATCAACCTGACGCCCGGTGTAGTCGTTACTCCATCGACTTTCAACGATCAGGGACAATTCAGCGTGAACGGGCAGCGCGCGGATGCCAACTACTTCATGGTCGACGGGGTCAGCGCTAACTTCGGCGTCACGGGTTTCATCGCTATGATGCAGAGTGCTTCCGGCGCTTTACCTGCGCTCAGCGCGTCAGGCGGGACGAACAGTCTGGTGTCGGTCGATGCGATGCAGGAATTCCGCATTCAGACGTCGTCGTTTGCGCCTGAGTTCGGACGCACTCCCGGTGGCCAGATCTCGATTGCGACGCGCTCCGGAACGAATGCTTTTCACGGCGCGTTGTTCGAATACTTCAGAAACGATGTACTGGATGCGAAAGACTGGTTTGCGAACGCTGCGGGTCTGCCAAAACCGCAAGAGCGTCTGAATGATTTTGGCGGTGTGCTTGGCGGGCCAATCATCAAAGACAAGACGTTCTTTTTCTTCTCGTATGAAGGACAGCGATTGCGGCAACCATCGAGCGTGCAAACCGTCGTGCCGGATAACCAGGCGCGGCAGCAGGCTCCAGCGACAATGCGTCCGTACTTGAACGCATTCCCCGTCGCCAACGGTTCCGCACTCGGAAATGGCGCAGCGCTCTTCAATGCCGGCTTTTCAAATCCTTCGTCGCTTGATGCATACAGTATTCGCGTCGATCATTCGCTGCGATCGAAGCTGAACGTATTTGGCCGTTACAACTTTTCACCGTCTAACTTCGATCAGCGCGGGCCTATCTTCTCATCCGGTCGAGTGCTCAGCGTCGTAAATTCACTGTCGTCGTCTGTGCACACCGGAACAGTCGGCCTCACACACATAATCAGTCCGGAAATCAGCAATGAAGTGCGAGCGAACTACAGCAATGACAGGATCGGTATCGATTTCGTCATGGACGGTTTCGGTGGCGCTATGCCGATCCCTGACTCGCAGTTGTTTCCTTCCGGGATCACCTCCGCGAATGGAACTTTCCTGTTCATCATGCTGGGCGTTGGAGAATATGTTCAAGGCAAGCAAGGAGTGACTGAGCAACGGCAGATCAATCTTATCGACAACCTGTCAGTGACAAAGGGCAGTCATCAATTGAAATTCGGGGTGGACTATCGCTGGCTCGCTCCTTTCAGCAGTCCGGCTGCTTACCATCAGTTTGCCGCATTCTCTGGAGTGAGCGGCGCAGTTTCGGGCATAGCGCTGTTGGCGCAGTCGAGCTCGTTCCAGACTAATGCGCTTCTGTCGCAAAACTTCTCGGCGTTTGGTCAGGACACCTGGAAGATCTCACCGCGGTTAACAGTAACTTACGGCTTGCGTTGGGATGTTAATCCAGCGTTGAAGGGTAAGAACCGCGACAACGATCCCTTCACGGTGATTGGACTCGACAATCCCGCAACGATCGCGCTCGCGCCACGCGGCACGCAGCTTTACGAAACCACCTACGGGAATTTTGCGCCGCGGATCGGAGTCGCTTATCAATTCGATGGAATCCGGAATTGGGACGCCGCCCTGCGCGCAGGCTTCGGAATTTTTTACGATCTCGGACAAGGATCACTCGGAGGCGTGTCGAGCTTTTTTCCCTACAGCTTTGACAAGAGCTTCTCCAACTCGCCGTTTCCGCTTAGTCCGCAAGACGCGGCGCCTCCTGCGCTCAACACCAATCTGCCGGTCGCGACCATACTCGTCGCCGATCCTCATCTGAAACTGCCGCGCACGTATCAATGGAATGTCGCGCTCGAGCAGTCGATCGGAAACAATCAGAGCATCGCGGCGACTTACGTTGGCTCGGTTGGAAGGCAGTTGCTACGAGTGACAAATCTATTCAACGTAAATCCGGATTTTCAGTTCATTGCGTTGACTGACAATTCAGCGACGTCGGACTACAACGCTTTGCAGTTGAAGTTTGAGCGACGTTTGTCGCGTGGTTTGCAGGTGTTGGGTTCATACTCGTGGTCGCATTCGCTCGATATCGCGTCGACAGATGCAATCGCCACGAATATCAATACGCCCAGCCAGATTGCTGATCCCAACCTCGATCGTGGAAATTCCAACTTTGATGTTCGACATGCGATTAGCGCGGGCGTCACGTATGACATGCCCGACGCGAGAGCGATATTGCGCGGCTGGTCGATCGACAGTTTTCTTTTCGCCAGATCAGCTCCGCCTGTGAATCTTGTTGGCGCAAGCTTTTTTGCTGCCGGCACGCAACTCGCTCCTCGACCGAACGTGATTCCGGGTGTTCCATTCGAGATCCACGACTCACAGTTTGCTGGCGGGAAGATCTTCAATCGCGCTGCTTTTGTCGCAGCGCCCGCAGGAACGCAGGGGAATTTCGGACGTAATGTGCTGCGCGGTTTTGGCGCGTGGCAGGTTGATCTCGGACTGCAGCGGCAGTTTCGTTTGACCGAGAGTTTTTCGCTTCGTTTCCGGAGCGAGTTTTTCAATCTCTTCAATCATCCGAACTTCGGCCCTCCGACAAACATCCTGACCAGCCCATTGTTCGGCCGCTCGACTCAAACCCTCGCAAACAGTCTCGGCTCGGGCGGCGCCAACGGCGGCTTCAACCCTCTCTACCAACTCGGCGGCCCCCGCTCCATCCAATTCGCCCTAAAACTCCAATTCTGATCTTTGCCACAAAAAGGCACAAAAAGCACACAACAGATTCGAGCGCTTACCTCGTTCATTTCTTTTTGTGCTTTTTGTGCCTTTTTGTGGCTAAACCCATATCCCTCAAAAGGGTGATAGGCGGATAGCCTCAATTCGGGTGTTAGGTTCTTTGCAGAATCGATAACTTACCTCTGTGCAAAGACTCTACTCAATGTTTCCTCAAGGCGGCCCGGGAATCGGGCTACTCCTCTTAAGGCTGGCGGCAGCGGGCATGTTCGCACTGAACCTGACGCACCAGTTCAACTTCCATTTCACCGCTTTGCGCTGGTTCATCATCATATTAATAAGCGTACTCTCGCTCGGTCTTCTACTCGGCTTCTTAACACCTTTCCTCACGGTAATCGCCTGCCTGGCAGCACTCGCAAATCTGCTGTTGGCTAACGAACCGACCGACGCGGTCTACATTCTGCGAATATTAATCCCCGCCGCGCTCTTCTTTCTCGGTCCCGGCGCTTATTCAGTCGACGCCAGACTGTTTGGCCTGCGCGTCACGGTTGTCCAGCCACGCAAAGACAAAAACTTAAGCATTAACTCTATTGAGTGATCTGCTACTCGTACTATCTAGGGGTTCGAGAATTACCCGCTTCATGCAAAATCCCCCAAGTCACACGACAACAGAAAGGGTTAATCATGCAGCACCTGAAATTAATGCTGGTTCTATTGTTTCTTATGACGGGCACAGCGATGGCCCAGGAGGCCGCGGTCACACCGCTCATGTCAAAAGATCTGCCGGAGTTTCCCGGCAAAGAAGCCCTGATGATCAGAGTGGAATACCAGCCGGGCGGCTCGGATGCCATTCATCGACACAATGCACATACGTTCGTTTACGTGTTGGAGGGCTCAATCGTCATGCAGGTGAAAGGTGGTAAGGAAGTGACACTGAAACCTGGCGAGACGTTTTATGAAGGCCCCAACGATGTTCATCTCGTGAGCCGGAACGCAAGCAGCACCGAGGGGGCAAAGTTCGTGGTGTTCATGCTGAAGAACAAGGGTGCTCCGGTGCTAGTGCCGGTCAAAGAAACCGCTATGAATCGTCACCACTGAGGAGATTAGTTATGTCAAACATGAAGATCGTAGTTATTGGCGGCACTGGCCTCATCGGATCGAAGGTCGTTACGAAGCTGCGTGAGCGCGGTTACGAGGCTGTAGCTGCGTCACCATACTCCGGCGTAAATACCCTGACCGGCGAAGGACTCGCCGAAGTTCTCGAGGACACGTCGGTAGTCGTTGACGTGTCGAATTCACCGTCGTTCGAGGATGCGGCGGTGATGAAATTCTTCCGGACATCAACTCGCAACTTACTCACGTTCGAAGCGGCCGCAGGTGTCGGACATCACGTAGCCTTGTCCATCGTCGGCACTGATCGGCTGCCAAACAGCGGCTACATGCGTGCGAAGGTCGCTCAGGAAGAGATGATTAAGGAATCTTCGATCCCTTACTCGATCGTGCGCGCGACACAGTTCTTCGAGTTCCTGATGCGCATCGCCGACTCTGCAACTGAAGGCAACACGGTTCGACTTCCATCTGTCGCTTTCCAACCGATGGCGGCGGAAGACGTAGCGAGTGCGGTGGCGAAAGTCGCGATTGCGTCGCCGTTGAATGGAATCGTTGAGATAGCCGGGCCCGAACAGTTTCGTTTCGATGAATTCATCAGCCGGGGTCTCAGCGCCCGCAAAGATCCGCGCGAGGTTATCGCTGACCCACACGCACCCTATTTCGGCACTGAGTTGAGCGAGCGCTCACTCGTCCCGGACGACGGCGCGCTGCTCGGCGAAATTCGTTTCGAAGAGTGGCTTATCGGAGCGACCAGTGAAATCCCGCCGCAAGCTACGGCTGCCGCTGCTGCGAAAGAGTAATCGAAAGGAGAAAGACAATGAGTTTCGTCACTACAAAAGATGGAACACAGCTTTACTACAAAGACTGGGGCAAGGGACAGCCGGTCGTCTTCAGTCATGGTTGGCCGCTTTCGTCAGACGCCTTTGAGGACCAGATGTACTTCCTCGCATCGAATGGCTATCGATGCATAGCGCATGATCGTCGCGGTCATGGTCGCTCGAGCCAACCCTGGAACGGCAACGACATGGACACTTACGCCGACGATCTGGCGACGCTCGTCGAATCGCTCGATCTCAAGGATGCGATTCACGTTGGTCACTCGACGGGCGGCGGAGAAGTGGCGCGCTACATCGGCCGCTACGGCACTGCGCGCGTAGCCAGGATCGTGCTGATCGGTGCGATCCCACCCTTGTTGGTGAAGACTGAAGCCAATCCGAATGGGCTTCCACCCGAGGCGGTCGATCAGTTGCTCGCTGGAATCAAGGCCGACCGTGGACAGTTTTTCAGAGACCTTAGCATCCCGTTCTACGGCTTCAACCGGCCTGGAGCAAAAGTCTCGGAAGGCTTGCGCGATAGTTTCGTTTTGCAAGCGTTGTTGGCCGGCTTCCCTAATGTCTACGCCTTCACACAAGGAGCTGACTTCACTGAAGATCTCAAGAAATTCGACGTGCCGACGCTCATGATGCATGGCGATGACGATCAGATCGTGCCGATCGGTATTACTTCGCTGGTGTCGTCCAAGATGGTGAAGGGCGCGACGCTCAAAGTTTATCCCGGTCTACCGCACGGCATGTGCTCGACACACAAGGATCTCATCAATGCTGACTTGCTCGAGTTTATCAAGAAGGAGCAATCGAGGAGCGCAAGCAAATGAGCGACGAAGATCTGGAAGTGCTCGTGACACTCGATGACCCGTGGTATGGCCCCGATGAAGACATCTTTCATCTTCAACCCGACAATGATTGGCCATTCCCGATGTGGGGGAAGCTGGAATAACTCTGCGTATCTCTGCGCACTCTGCGTTTAAGAGATGCAGGGTGCGCAGGGATCACTGTTTCAAGTAGCGAAGCGCAACAACTCCTGATTCAAAAACCTTTGACTCAACAAGTTTTAGATTTAATTTCTCCGGTAGGCTAGCATCTTCCAACAACCGTCTCCCTTCTCCGACAACTACTGGCTGAACGACAAAAAGATATTCATCAACCAGACCAAGCTCGATAAGTTGTGAAGGAAGAGATACACCACCGGTTAAGATATCTTTGCCCCGTTCCTGTTTCAATCTAAATATCTCGTCTTGCAGGTTCCCACGAACGATTCTCGTATTTCCTTCAGCCGCGTCTAACGATCGTGAGAAGACGACAATTTTGCTGGAGTCAAATGCTTCAGCAAAGTCGTTCATTGCTTTTGTCTGTCCCGAATGGTTCTTGGCGACGTCGGGCCAGAAAGGAACCATCAATTGATACGTTTTACGGCCGTAGACGAGTAGGTCAACATCTCGCAGTAGCTGTGCGAAATACTCATGTATTTCGTCACTACCGCTTAGTTTGCTGTGGTCGCAGCAGCCATCCAGCGAAAGGTTGATTGCAAAGATTAAATTTCTCATTCTTTTAGACCTGTAAGTCGAGACTCATACATACCGCGCTCGAACAACGGGGCAGATTCCATTCTGACGATTCTGCCAGCTCCTTATCGAATGCAGTACGCGACTTTTTGCAAAATCCGAAGCGCCGCGCAAAGAACTCGCTTGCGGTGGTCGTCAAAAGCACAACTCTTTCGACGCCGTCGTTCGTCGCCCGTTCGAGGAGTTTCTCGGTCAAGCGAGAACCAATTCCGCAACCTTGATACTCCGGCGCGACCGCAGCGGATCTCAACAGCGCAGTATTGCCATGTCGTTCCAGCCCGATCGTGGCAATCAGTCGTGACGATTCATCTCGCGCAACAAGAAAACCGTTGATATTTTCCGCGACTCCATCGTGCGGCAACTGGACCTGAGAAAGTAGCTCCAGAATGCCCGGCAAATCGTTCGATGAGGCTTCAGTGATAGTGCAGTTCATTTTGATCCGATCTCCTGAAAAGCTGCAGCCAGTTTGAGTCGGTCCAGGTTGTTCAGTGGCAGCGATGTGAATAATTGGAGCCGGCGATTAATCTGGAAAGCGACGTCTTTAAAGGCGCGATACTTTTCTGCATCGGTTCCTTCTAGTGCCGCGGGATCGGGACTTGACCAGTGCGCCACGATTGGCTGGCCCGGCCAGATCGGACACGTCTCGCGAGCGTTATCGCAAACAGTTACGACAAAATCAAATTCTACGTCTTTGAACTCTTCCCACGATTTGCTACGAGCTTCCGAGGCATCGATGTTGTAAACGTCTTTCAAAACCTGAATCGCCAGAGGATTCACTTTTCCGGTTGGAAGTGAGCCGGCACTGAATACCTCGAAGCCTCGTCCACCCAACTGTCTCAATAGATACTCGCCCAGAATACTACGAGCAGAATTGCCGGTGCACAAAAACAAAAACTTGTAGGGTCTGCTTTCCATATTTATTTATTGTCTCGCGCCGGCATCAACCATCGAAATAAGACTGTTGCGACAATACTGCCTGCGAGTTGGGCCAGAACAAAGCCAGGCGCGTCAACCGGTCGAATTCCAGCAAACGTATCGCTCAGGCATCGTGCGAGTGTTACGGCTGGATTAGCAAAAGAAGTTGAAGCCGTGAACCAGTAGGCTGAAGTTATGTAAGCTCCCACAGCAATCGCGACGACGAGGATGGTTGAGCGGCTGGCCGACAGAATCACACTGAGCAATCCAAGGGTCGCAATGAACTCACTGAATACCTGGGCCATCCCGGTTCGAGTGTGATGAGACAGAAAAATTGCCGGCAACCCGAACATTAGATTTGTTGCCATGACGCCGCCAATTCCACCCGCTAGCTGCGCAAGCCAATAGAACGGAACTTCACTCCAGGGCAAATCGCGACGCAAAGCAAAGGAGAGCGTTACGACTGGATTAAAGTGCGCGCCCGACACTTCCGCGAAGCCAATAATCAAAGCGACAAGCGCGGCGCCTGTGGCCAGAGTGTTGGCGAGCAAAGCCAGCGCCGTATTTCCGTTTGCCAGACGCTCAGCCATGATGCCCGAGCCAACCACTGCAGCCAGCAGGAAGAACGTTCCTAATGCTTCAGCAACAACTCGCTTTGCTAACGGCTGACGCATTCGCGACTCCAATCGGTGTTGGCGCACAGCACACGGTTTCAGGAAGATTGTCCTCGAGCACCACGAACACTTCCCACTCGTTGCCATCAGGATCGCGCACCCAGGTCTTGTCTTGCAGCGCGTAACAGCAACTAGTTTGCATTTCATCGCGCGTCAACAATCCCGCCTCGGTCCAACGTTCGCGAATGACGAGCACATCGTCCGTAGACGCCACCTGAATTCCGAGGTGCGAGAGCGCACCTCGCTCGTTAAAAACGTGCTGGTTCAGCGTTAGATTCAACGGCGGATTCTGAACGTCGAATTTCGCGTAGCCTGTTCGCACTTTGCTCGGCTCAATGCCCAGAAGTTTTCGATAAAACTCGAGACTCACCTCGACGTCTTTGACGTTCAACGCCAGATGCGCCTTTAACGCCTGAACCGGTTTCTGTTCGTTCTGCATTTCAATTTCTCCTTCCTGATTACATATACGCACAAGCACATGTGTAGCGCAGTATCCGGCAAAGATAGACATATGTCAAGGCGAATATGTCTGTGCTATTATTCCTCCGTTATGGCAAGAAAAGAGAAATCCTTCGATCGCGAGTTGTTCTTTCGGGCACTAGCCGACTCAACCCGGCTGCGGATCATCAACCTCATCGGCGATCAGGAAGTCTGCGTTTGTTTCTTCGTGGAGATACTGAAAACGAATCAGCCAAAGATCAGCCGGCACCTCGCTTACTTACGCCGAGCTGGCATCGTCTCGGCGCGACGCGAAGGAATCTGGATGCACTATCGAATCGCAACGCCGAAGAATGAGAACGCCGCAAAAGTACTGACGGATGTGCGTGAATGGCTTGCGAGTGATCCTACGATGCAGCAAGACCGGAAGCGTTTAGATAAGATCTGTTGCGCACCAGAGTTGCCGATCCAACTGCAGGGCAGTCCGAAGCCAGTTTCAATACCTTAAGACTGAGTTCATCGGCCGCTTGATAACCGCAACTGAAGCTCCCTCAGGCAGGGTTACTTTACTGGAACCGGTGTGCGTGTTTGCGGAACCGCGGTTTGACATTGCCTCAGCACCTCATCGCTGGTGAGCGCCCTCATGAATTCCACCACATCATTAACTTCGGCATCAGTCAGTGTCAGCGGTTGCATCCGTTCATCCAAGTAAGAGTTTGGATTGCCGCCTCGGTTGTAAAACTGAACAACATCAATGAGTGTCTTCAGCGAACCATCGTGCATATAAGGTGAAGTGAGTTCCACGTCCCGCAGCATCGGGGTTTTGAATGCACCAACGTCTTGCTTCCGAAGCGTAACCGCAAAGCGACCAAGTTGGGACAATTCTGTAGAGTGTGTTGATGTGGTCAGTGAGATTTCTTCAATATTAGTAGCGGGCTTCAATAATCCACCCAAAAATGTATCGGCTATCCCCGTGTTGTGAAATCTGAAATCGGAAAAGAAGGGCTGACTTGGGGAATAAGTGTGACACTCGATGCACTTCGCTTTACCTTTGAAAAGTTCCCAGCCACGATGCTGGGAATCTGTGATAGCGCCACTGTCACCCGCAATGAAGCGGTCAAAGGGTGAATTGCCTGAAAGCAAGGTCCGCTCGTACGCGGCTATGGCCATGGCAATTGTATTCAGCGTTATGCCGTTTGATTTGAAAACTTGCGTGAATGCTTCTTGATATTCCGGAATCGCCGACACCCGAGATCTCAGTAACTCGACGTCTGACATGCCCATTTCGAAAGAACTCATGAGCGGGTTTTTGGCTTGTTCCTCCAGCGAGGATGCCCGGCCATCCCAAAACAGTAATTGACTGAAGACTGAGTTGAGGAGAGTAGGAGTATTTCGTGCGCCGCGCCTGGCGGCTGCACCTATCGCAACCGGATTTGAATCTGTGAATGCAAGTGCGGGGTCGTGGCAAGTCGCACAACTGACAGTCCCGTCAATCGAAAGTCGTTTATCAAAATAAAGCGTGCGTCCCAACGCAACCTTCCGCGAGGACATCGGGTTATCAGCAGGAATTCGGTTCAACCAGATAGTTTCACTGATGCCTAATGGCATCTTTATATCAACAGTTTTTGCACGCGAGGAGATACCGCGATTTTGAAACGCGTAGGAGGATGAGCAGAGGAGCGTCAGGCAGATAAGGGATCCAACGAATGCAGACATTCCAAGCGAGACCTGTAAATACTTATTTCGTTATTAGGAGGGGGGAATTAACGTTGTAATTAAATAGCAAGGCCTTATTTCCCTTTACGATAAATACGAACTGTTCCACTCCCTTTCCTTCGGAGTATTCGACGTCGTAAGAGAGAGAAATTAAGGTGCCGGTAGTGTTTGCATTGACATGCCAGCCAGTCTGCTTTGCCTGCTTTATCACGCCGAGCTTCCGGCGAAGCGCCTCGAACACAGCAATCGCGCCTGCTTCCCCGTCAGTTGCTTTCTGAAAAGCATCATCAGATTCAGTAAAGATCTCATGATATTGACCTTCATTAAACCGCGCATGAAACTTGTCGACTGCTGCCTCCGCAATTTTCTTGCCTTTAGTTACTGAGCACGAAGTGACGGCAAAGAGCGTCGCAAGTACGAATATAAGAACGATTACGTGTCTGGTTGCAATTCTCAAGTATGCCTCCTGATTGCAAGCACGGTTGTGGCGAGTCAAATAATGCCAGTTGAACTAAGCTCGACCGGAAACGCGGAGGTGAATCAATCGCTCACGCGCGTGGTCTCCTGAAAATGGGAAACTGTTTCCAGTACAGATTGAGCAAGAAAGCGATCATCAACAAACCAGCGCCGGACGGCATTAGTGATTGATAGATTACTTGTTCCCGGTGGGTTAGATAAACCAACACCCCTTTAGATAGTTTTGTGTTATAGACCCGTTCCACCGCAGGCTCGGGCTCAGAGGGACGATTCGTACGGTAATAAGCATCAAGGCCGATCTCTGAAAAGAGGCAAGCAAGCGCCAGTACGACGCATCCCACTATCACAAACTTCTTTGCACTCATACGTAAGTTCTCTTCTCTCCTGATCCCTGCAAACGGTAGTTCAAGCGACCGGCAGGGATCAAGAGAAAAAGATTTCGATTCACTAAGAACTACCTCGCGGTCCTCCCATCCCCATCGGACCGCCTGGCGGATAAGGAGGAGCACACACTGGACATAGCGGAGGACCGCCTGGATATCCCGGGAATCCGGGCCCAGACCCACCTCCTGGAGTTGGAGACGGAGGCGGTTGCGGAGTCGGGTCATAAGGATAGTTTGGTGGCCTGGGAGGCGCTGTCCATCTGCGCCACCAGTCCGGAATATTGACAGACCAGGGGAGGTGAGTGTTTGTGACAGTTGCGGAGACTCCGCCGCCGACGCCACCTCCGAACGTGGCGCCGCCGCCGATGATGGGACTGCCATCGCCGTTCCTGCCGAAAAACACATCACCCGCCACGTCAGGACCAAAGCCGGCGCTGCCGCTGGCATTCGCAAATGGTCCAGTCAAATCGTTGATGGTGTTTGCGTTAGAAACGTGAACGAGCACTCCACCCTGCGCCTGTGCGGCAATACCCACACCGGTGCCATATGTGTAGGTAACCCCAACATTCCCGCTGCTATCGATAGCGATAGTTGCCGAGCCAACTATGCCAATGCCGAATCTCAAACTGCCGCCAAGTCCTATCTCGAAAGTGGCTTGTCCGGCTGGGTCACTGAGAGTTAGGGGACTGTTTCGTACGTACGAATATAGATTCACGTCACCGCCGCTGAAGTCGAGTGGATCCTCAGCTATAAACCGCTGCAACGTTGGCGAATAATATCTGGCGCGATAGTAATAGAGAGAACTGCTATCATTTTCGCGGCCAGTGAACTGTGAGGAATTAGTGCTCGCAGTGCCGGTGTACGATGTTTTTCCGAATGGCTCATAGGTGTACTGCGTTTGCACTGCACCTGAAGAGTCACTCAGAGCGATGGTACTTCCCAACCCGTCCGCCAACGGTCCCCAACTTCCACTCGCATCGCTGCGCTTGAATACTTCATCCAGACCGCCTACAAGCATATTGGCGACCGGTGTCGTTCCCGATAGTTCCTGTACGACGTTGTAGCCGTCATAGAGATACGAGGTCGTAGTCGAGCCGATAGTACGACTTACGCGCCGTCCGAATGGATCGTAAGTGAAGCTCGCGGACATCCCGCCACTAATTGAGGCGAGCTGGTGTCGCGCATCCCAGGTATATGAATTTGTTCCGTCACTGGTGAGGTTTCCATCCAAATCATAGCTAAGCGCCTGACTGCCAAATGCAGTCAATTGGTTTCCCGCATTGTAAGTGTTGCCCGTGACCGCCTGCGGTAGTCCACTGCGTGCAAACGTACCGCCAACGCTGGCGCGTCTACCAGTGGCATCATAGCTGTAGGTGAGATTTCCCAGCGTGCTCGTTCCGTACTTGTACACCAACTCTGTTATCTGTGCTGCGGCGTCGTACGTGTATTGGGTAACTACTCCGTTAGGCAGCGTCAAACTCGTGCGTCGATTCGCATTGTCATAGGCGAGGCTGATCGTGGCCGAGCCCTGGCTGACTTGCGTTAGTCGATTCGCATTATCGTAGGTGTAATTCACGGCAGATTGTCCGGAGACAGTCATGCTGGTTCGCCGTCCGGCGTCGTCGTAAGTGTAGTTAACTGTGCCCTGCGGCGTTTCTTCCTCTGTGAGGCGATCGAGCTCGTCGTAGGTGTAACTGAATGTCCCAGCCAAAGAATCCACTAGCCCCGTCAGTCTATTGGCCGCGTCGTACGTGTAGGAAATGGTGGAACTATCGTCGAAGGTGACTCCGGATAACCGGTTCAACGGATCGTAGGAATAAGTGGTAATTCTACCCTCACGATCGGTGAACTGCGTCATGTTGCCATTCTCATCATATTCATAGGTTTGATCGTGCAGCAGCGGATCGGTACGAGTGGTGACACGATCCATATTGTTGTAAGTAAAGCTCGTGATGCTGCTGCGCGCGTCGGTCAGGCTCGAAGCATTACCATTCGCATCGTAGCCGATGGAAGTGGAACCCATTAACGCATTTGTTTGCGAAGTCGGCTGGTTCATCGCATTGAGTGTAAACGTCGTTCGTTGTCCCGATGGATTGCTCGTACTTGTGAACCGACCCACTGCATCTACCGTGCGAGTCGCTGTTCGGCTCAAAGGATCTGTTATCCCTACGAGGTCTCCGCCACTGTATGACAGTTGGACCGAGTGGTTGAGTGCATCTGTTACGCTGGAACATTGGCCGAAACCGTTATAGCCCAACGTGGTTTGGTGACTGAGAGGATCAGTAATAGTCGTCAATCTGCCTCTCATGTCGTACCCAAACGAAGTCGTGTGATTTAACGCATCAGTAACGCTCGTGATGGAATTGAAATTTGGATCGCGCGTGAACGTAGTGGTTACGGCGTCGCTGGTTCCGGACAGTCTTGTAACTTCAATTAGATTACCATTCGTGTCGTACGTGAAATCCGTTACGCGATCCAGCGGATCGGTGATGCTTGTGACCAGGTTGGTCCCTGACTGGCGCTCATATGTGTAGATTTGTTCCTGCGCTGTTCCTAACGCGCGCGTGTCAGAAATTATAAAACCACTGGAATTGAAGGTTACTCGTCGAACGTAGCCACGCGGATCAGTCACATCCGTCTGCGTGACCTTTCCACTGCCGTCGAGCGTGTAATCAAACTCGTAGGTTGAATTATCCGCCTGCGTTTGCGTGATCACTCTACCCGCAGTGTTGTATTCATTCGTTAAGTAAACCGTATTCTTAGGATCTTTGATCGTGAGCATGCGGTTTGAAGAATCGTAGGTATACTCAGTGACTCCACCCGCCACGTCCGTCACCTTCCATAAGCGTCCGCTTGTGTCGTATTGGTAACCGACCGTTCTACCGGAGTTGTCTTTAGCCTGGGTAATTCGACTGCTCGTATCGTAAGTAAATTGAATCCAACGCCCATTAGGCGAAGTTACCTGCGTTATTTTCCCGCCTACACCTCTTGTAATCGTAATCTGGTTTCCGTGAACATCGCGTATAGCCGAAAGTGGCTGGTACTCGGGAAAAACATACACGGTTCCATCCTTGAGCTTCAGCTCCCAGGTGGAGCCTCCCGCCCATGAAATGCGGGACTTGTAAAAGGCGGTTGGGGTCGCGGTGTGCTCGTAAATAGCATCGGAAAACCCCGTACCCGGAGAAATGCGATCGTAATGGATGCGAGATCCATCGGGCATGATCAGATCAAGTTCCTGATAATTGTTTACGGACCACAGGAACATCTCGTAATCATGGCTTGTGCCTATGCCAAAAGCTCGCGAAGCAGTATCTGCGGGCCTATAAGTTCGCTGAAGCTTGAGAGACAGAATGTCTCTTATTGCCAGATCCGTCCTCTTCTGAACGAAGAGTCCCGTACTTAAATCCACCGGGTCGCCATCGTTGCCTCCCGGGCCATTGCCAGTGTTGGGCCAGGGCGAAGGTGGATCGCCTGAGGAGCTGATCATGATGCCTGTAAATTCATAAATCGCGACCCCAGGATCAGGAACGATCTGCTTACCATTTGGAGTTACGGTACCCTGACCGTAGATGTACCAGCCTTTACCTTCCGGATCGTAATTCCAGAAATTAACTCGGGTTCCGGGACGTTCATTAAGATAGTTGGGATAAATCAAACGGGCGCGCGGTGGAATGACTGTAGCTCCGCCGGGCTGAATTGAGGCAAACACCGGCACCTTAAATCCCGGCGGAAGCGGGAATGGCGGCCGATCAGTAGGAACTGGAGTGATACTGATTTGCGTCACAACGCGTCCTTCCAGATCGCGAATCACTGTCCCTGGTGGCAGAAGGAGTTCCAGCCCGGGAATCTTTGGATTTGTAATCACGATTTCCTGCGAGTTCGGAGATGGAATTGTTACCGCGTTGGCCATGTCGAGCTTCGGCATCCAAATCGTAAACGGCAGGATATTGGTCTGGCCCACTGAGAGATCAATGCCGGCTCGGAAAGTGCCATACGTTGCACCGGGACGATTTGCCGATCGGCCGTCGATCAATAATACCTGATGCCCGGCGGGTACCTCGCCGAGTAGAAATCTTCCAGTGTTGTCTGTGCGGGCCTGACGCGTACCGATCCTCAGGGTCACATTTGGAAGAGGCTGGCCATGAAGAGTTAATGCCTGGCCTGACAATGCAGTCTCGCCAGGTCTTCCCTGTAGCGGTGGTAGATCTTGCGCAGTCGATCGTTCACCTTTTATCCGCCAATCCCCACGCAGGTTGTCCGCTGAGGGCGCCCAATCGAGATCAGCATTCGACGGCAGGGAATTAGGACGACGATTGCCCGTTGTGGTGAAAGAGAAAACAGCGGAAACGATTCGTGTATTCGTGCTGTCGGCGCAAGTTACAGTGTAGGTAGTGCCTTCCTGTAGTCCCTGTAGCGGTGAGATGAAAGCAAGTCGTCCGTCCTCTGCCAGAATGACTTTCGCGGCTACTCTGTGGTCTCCACTCGCAATCGTTATGGTTTCCGGATTGAATTCCTCAACGCTCAGCGGCTTCGAGAAGCGAAGGCCAATAAGCGTTGCGAGCTCAACATCAGTTAAGCCATCCTGCGGCAACGAGCCCGCTAGAAAAGGGACCTCCTGACTATCTCGTTCGGATGACAGGGTTGTGAAGTTAAAGCTTTCGGTGTCCGAGTTGAAAAGCTCCCTGCTGCGAAGCTCTTTTTCGTTCTCATCGGCACCGCCTTCGATCAGCACATTGCCATCGGCGAGCAATGTTGCCTTTGCCTTCAGTCGAGTACCGGCAGGCCTGCCTGCGACAACAGTGCTTTTCTGAGTCTTGAAGCTCCAGAGTTCTGCTCTTGAGAGGGGAAGAGATTTCGTTGAAATTCCACCGAAGAGCAGCACACGGCCATCAGTCAGGAGCGTGGCACTGTGATATGCACGTGGCGTAACAGATCCAGCAGGTAATTCCTGGAAAAATAGTTTTTCAGCATCAAATATTCCGGCGCTTTGTACTAATTCACCCCTACTGCTGACGCCACCTACAATCAACACACGCCCATCGGGCAACATTGTTGCCGAGTGCCAGGCGCGTTCCAGCAACTTGTCATTTAATGAAACCCTTTCGCCATTGTGAGGATCAGAAATACTGCTGGAAACACTCTGCCCATCTGGTCCAACACCTCCGATCAGCAACAATCTGCCATCGGGCAGTTGAGTGATGGTACGGCCCAACACCGTTACTTCCTGTCGAGATCTTGATTTAGTGTTCCGAGCTGGCGCGGACACGCGAAGCGAACGGTCGCGCTTGGAACTCCTGCGCGCAACTGTCGACGTTTTGCCGTTTGCGAACGTGAACAGAGGACCCGCTACGAGGATCAAGCTTAGGCCCCAAACAAAAGCGAATTTCGCGCGCTGCTTCATCAGTTCCTCCCCATTTCCCGGCTGTGACTATCACTTACGGGCGAATCGTTCCTAAGGATTTGTTACGGCGACCGAAATGCTACCCACATTTGTCCCGCTGGGATCTATCGTTACTTTATAAGTGCCCGTAGTCGGCAAAGTCTGGCTGGTAAGATTGAATGAGCTACTGCTGGACGTAGTCGAGGTAAGTTGCGTCCCATCCGGCTTCAGCAGTTTTATCGTGACAGCGCCCATTGTGTTATTCGTTATTCGAACAGTCACCTGCTGGCTGGATGTGCCGCTGAACGTTACGTTCGCATTCTGTCCCGCAACAGTAGTTGTAACCCCTACGGCAGAACCGTTGACGGTCGTCGAATTCGTCGCATCTGCCGGAACGTCATAGAGAGTTAACGTCAAGCTGCCTGTATTAGACATATATGGATCGACGAAGATGCTATAGGTGCCTGTGACTGGTAAGGTCTTCGTGTCGATGAACCCGCCGCTGTTGTCGATCGTCGTCGAGGTCAACTGCGAACCGTCTGGCTTCTTAATAACAATAGTCACCCAGCCATTTCCGGTCACTGAGACGCTCGTGATGTTGAGGCTGATGAGTTGATTCTGAGTGCCGCTGAAAGTCAGCGTCCCGTTTTGTCCAGGAGTGTTCGTAGTAACCGTGACCGCCGAGCCGCCGGGCGTGATTGTGTTGCTGTAGTCGGCTGGCACATCGTAAAGCGCCAGGGTGACACTGCCAGCGCTCGTGTTTAGGGGATCGACCTGGACTGTATAAGTTCCTGTAACCGGGAGTGTCTGCGTATTGATTTCTCCACTTGAACTGACGGTGGTGGTCGCGAGAGTTGTGCCGTCCGGCTTCTTTAAATTGACGTTGGCCCAATTCGGGCTTCCGCCCGTCAACGTTACACCCGTAATCTTCAAGTAAACCCTTTGACTCGCTGTGCCTGAGAATGTGAAGGCCGAATTTTGTCCGAGCGTAGTATTCGACGTGGTAGACGTTCCATCCGTCGGAATCGTGGTAGTGGAGTCCGCGGCCACGTCGTATAGCGTCAATGTAACGCTTCCCGTACTGGACGTGGTTGGGTCTACATAAATTACGTACGTGCCCGCCGTAGGCAATGTCTGAGTATCAATCGCTCCACCGCTCGAGCTAACAACGGTCGAAGCCAAACTCACACCGTCGAGGTTCTGAATTGAGATGTTGACCCAGTTATTCGTTCCCCCGCTCATACTGACACTGCTGATCTTGAGATAGACGCGCTCATTGGCCGTGGCATTAAAGGTTAGTAGCGCGTTCTGACCGGCGGTTGTTGTCGTGGGGGTCACTGCTGAGCCGCCAGGAGTAATAGTGGTAAGAACGTCGGTAGATAAGTAGAGCGTGAACGTGATGCTTCCTGTGTAGCTGAGGCTTGGGTCCACAAGGATGGTGTAGCTGCCAGTCATGGTAAAGACCGAAGCATCCACAAAGCCTCCGCTGGTTCCGAGCGTAGCCGTGCCGATCGAAACACCTTTAGGGTTAAGGATGGTTAGGGCTGTGCTGGTGATCGACGAACTCGTCACCTTTACGCCTGCCCGCTGGCCCGCAACACCGTCAAAAAGGATCAAGCCGATTTTATTAGCCGAACTAAAGCTAACGGTTTTGCTTCCGCCCGAAATCATACGATCAGTCGACACCACATCGGAGGCAGTGTAAGGGGATGGAGGAATGAAGAAGTCATCAGCACTAACCGCGGTACCATTTTGCGTGCCGACTGTGATTCGGCCTGATGCTGTGCTTGTAGGAACAGTAGTAGACAAGCTCGTGGATGTAGCTGAGCTAACGGTCGCATAAGTACTATTGAATTGAGTGCTATTGTTTGAAGCCGTAGTCTGAAAATTGGTGCCACTAATCGAAACAGACGTGCCGCTTGTGCCGATTGTTGGTGTGAAACTGCTTATTGTTGGCGTATCGGACGAACTAACTGTAAACGAGTTGCTGCTTGATGCAGATCCGCCTGGCGCAGTTACCGAAATTACACCGGTAGTCGCTCCAGACGGCACGGTGGTGACGATCAGAGTAGCGCTGGAAGAGCTAACAGTTGCTGTTACTCCGTTGAAGGTGACTGTGTTTTGACTGGGAGTTGTGCTGAAACCGGTTCCATAGATTTTCACCGTCGTGCCGACAGGTCCGGAACTTGGAGTGAAATGGATTACAGATACGACGGTGGAACTATGACGAGCGATCGATAACACATTCCCCACTGCGTCATAAGTATAGACAGCCGTGTCGCCCGCTGGATCGATGATCGCAATCAGCCTGCCTATTTGATCGTAAACATAAACAAGGTCACTCGCCGATTGCCCCTGCGCGATCGAACAGACCAACAGTAACGAAAGAATTTGTGCGAAAAGAATTCGGGCGGTAAGCGTGCGGCGGCCTGTTCGCAGCATAGACGAAGCTCCTTCAAACTAAAGGTTTTTGTCTGCGTCAGATGTGAATGTGTCGGGAACACATCTCGCAACACGCGGGGCGAGAAACTACCCTGAGGGTTCGTGATGAATCAGCGTCGGGAGGTTTGGTACAAGCGAGTGGACCGTGTGATAAACCACCGCTCAAATGTTTAAAACCGAGTAAACAATTCGCACTCTAAACTCGTGGTGAGCTTTATGTCAATCAAAATTTTGTAATAGATCGAAATCGGAGTCGGCACAGCAGGTTGCATGCCTAACAGCGGCTCAGCGTCTCGGTGTTTTTACGCCGAGACGCTGAGCACGTGAGGAGATCAATGATGGATCACGATACTGCCGCCGCCCAGCACAGTGGCTGGATCAGCACTATCAGGTGCGTTGAGTTGGTTGTCATAAATCAGTCCAGTGCTGTCGCTCCAAATCCTGAGCCTCAGCTTGTCCTGACCGTCACCACTCGCTTGATCGCCATCAATCATCGTTAGCACAAACCGATAGCTGCCGCTGCCATTGATCGTGCCAACGCCTTTGTACTGCGCCTTATTGCCGGAAATCACCAACCACTCGTAACTCGTGCTTTGGAAATTCAGATCGCCGGCCTGGAGTTGAAGTCTGGTACTACCGGTCGGCAGGGTTGCTCCACTATGGTATTTCGAAACAAAACCGAAGCTCGCCTTCCCGCTTAAAGCCGGCATCTGGACAACAGCGCCCTGAGGCGAATCAAACCAGCCACCGCCGGTCACCCCTCCTCCAGCCGGATCGTAGATTACTACCAGCGCCTCAAGTCCATTCACCGTAGTAGCTGTGGTTGAAAGGAAGCCGTTGTCAGTGACTTTCAATGACACTTTGTAAACACCCGGCTCAGTAAAGATATAGGAGGTGTCGGCTGACCCGGACGTTGGAAACACAGGGACAACAATCTTTCCCGGTTGCGTGATTGACTCAAAGGACCACTCAACCATATGTGTATCACCAGGATCATCACTGAATATGCCAGTGAAATTCACCGGCGTATTCACGGCAAAGCTGGAACCACTGGCTGGTCCAGTAATGGTTACGCTTGGCGGACGGTTGACCACCGTGCCATAACGCACTAAAGCAAAATCGGAGAGAATAGCTTCTGACCCACTGGCGAAGTTGTCATATCCGCCGGTTACAATTCTGCCGTCCGTCTGAATCGCAACAGCATTCGCAGCCGAGTGCCCTGTTCCGGCTGCCGTCGTCACTATGCCGCCAGTACCAAACGTCCCATCTATTGAGCCGTCTGCATTGAAACGCGCTGCCGCCATCGCAGAGTCGAAGAATAGGAAGTCGCGTCCGACTATAACCATCTTACCGTTCGATTGCAGCGCGAGGGCGGCCGGTTCGAACTGGACGGAGTTAGGCATCGTTACTCGGCCATCATTATCGAAGCTGATATCGAGTGAACCATCCGGATTGTAGCGTGCTAATGCCGGGACAACGCCGCTGGGTCCAAAGCTCTGCCCAGCAGCTACAATCTTGCCGTCC
>Ga0134121_10000731_pt1 | contig 34704 bp, 23 predicted proteins | sample KB301_FD_96463 | JGI IMG/M metagenome (GOLD analysis project Ga0134121, IMG submission 96463) | Terrestrial soil microbial communities without Nitrogen fertilizer from Kellogg Biological Station, Michigan, USA - KB3-0-1 | ecosystem: Environmental > Terrestrial > Soil > Unclassified ...
CCACATGAGTGCTGGAGCATGGATTTCGTCAGTGACGCGCTGTTCGACGGGCGCAGATTCAGGGCCTTAACTTTAGTCGATAACTATAGTCGCGAATGTCTGGAGATCGAGGTGGGCCAGAACCTGAAAGGCATCGACGTGGTGGCGGTGATGGAACGGATCAAAGCTTTGCGTGGTGTGGTGCCGCAACGCATCCAGTGCGACAACGGGAGCGAATTCATCTCTAAGGCTTTCGACAAGTGGGCCTATGACAACCAGGTGACGCTGGACTTCTCACGGCCTGGAAAACCAACGGATAATCCGTTCATCGAATCCTTCAACGGCAGCTTTCGCGATGAGTGCTTGAACGTCAACTGGTTCCTTTCGCTCGAGGATGCGAAAGAAAAAATCCAGTTGTTTAAAGAAGAGTATAATGGCTTCAGACCGCATAGTTCCTTGTCAGGTTTGACGCCGAATGAGGTGGTCCAACAACACTCTAATGGTCCAATTTTTTCTACTTTAGGCCGGTAGCGGAATTGGGAGGAGCTCACGGAAGCAAGAGGCTGATGATTTAGGCGGGTCAATACATGGGACGCGGACTATAAGCGCTGCAATGCGGTTTGTCAATAATTATTTCATCTACGGTAACTAACCGAGTTTCCAAACAAGCACAGCAAGAACAATTATCAAATCAATGAGTAAGTGAAGAAACAGAAATAGATTTACGACTGCCGGCTTCGATTTAGACACCAATCGCTCAGTGCGCTCAATAATCAGTTCAGCACGGTCCAACCAATCATTAATTCTAGTAAGGGAATCCCGATGAACGGGAACTGCGGAAGGTTCTGAAATCTCTTGAGACAAGCACATACCCCCTTTGCGATGAATCCTGGGAATATGTTGTCTCTATGGGGTCACTCCCCAATAGTTAGTTCCTACTAACAGCAGCGGCACTCGCTACCAAGAACGGTCAATGGATTCACCGATTAAATTTGATTGTAGAAACCCTCGCGCGGTGTTTGTGGCATATCTGCTACGGCGTATCCGCCCACCATCATGCGGTTCCCAATCGTTTGAAGCCTAGAACCACTCATTTCTAAAGTCAAGTTTTTCAGAGGCCCCTAGCGGGCCGATAACCTTAATACGGATACTCAATTACTAAAGAAGAAAGTAAGAGCATCCTAAAGTACTCACCTAAGGAGTTCGAAAGACTGATAAACGAATACCTCGATTTAGCAGTTGAGACTGGAAGACCATTCAACACTGCTGACCTCGGATCAATCTTGACCCTTTTCATGCACAGACATATCTTTACGTCGATAATAGGGCTGGGCAATGGGCTTGATTTGGCCTAAAGCGGCCCGAGGAGCGTAAGTATAAAAGGCTAAAATGACCCTGAAGGAAGCGTTAACATTATTATCATTAGATAAGAAAGAGCAAGTGGAGAAGACACTTGACATCTTCGCGAAGTGCAGCGGACTTTGCCTTCGCGCTAGAGTCAACCTTGACTCCGAGAGCCGCTTGCCCCACGCGGCGTGGGAATCACTCGTCGATGGACTTCTTCTTCCACAACTCGGTGAAGACGTGGGAGTAATTCAGAGGGCTATAATCGACGGACTGCGCCCGTGGATTCTTCACGGACCACCGTTGACGTCGTTCACTCCCAAGTATCTGGGGCGTGCTGTGAGCCTCGATTATTTCTGCCGCTTTCTGGTGGAGGGCGGATATTTTGGTAGTATTGAAACTGCGAGGCGGAGCATCCGCAGCCTCCTGGGGAGACCTGGAGAGGTAATTGCTAAGCGATGGCAAAATTATCCCTTAGGGAAGTATTTAATGTGGAGCACTTTTACTACCGGAGGACATAAAGAAAATCCTTTCGATGGGATGCCTAACTCTGCCGAAGGCATCCGCGGTGTTCTAGGTTTAGACCCTAACGACAGAGATAAGCCACTACTTCTGCTCGCATATACACTGCCGCTCGACGTAACGCCCTTATTCCCAACCGTGGCTGAAGCCTATGCCGGAATCCAGTGGAACTACTTCTTTACACCCGCGCCGGCAGGCGCTAACTATGGGTTAACGCTCCCTTGGCCAAAATATGAAAACCACCGACCGCGCCCGGAGGTTGTTCACAAAGTTATTCTCGGGAAGCAAATTACCTCCCCTCTTAAAAGAGTTTTATGAACAGGCCGCTTATAAATGAACGGGGTGAAGTAGATCCGAAATCGGTGGAACGGCTTACTCGTGACGAACTGGCGCTATGGATAAAGGAGCGTCTGCGCAGGGAGGACTGGAGTGTTCCCGGCGGTGGTCACGGAAGTGAGATGCCTCACTATCTACTTGCTTTGTTGTACTCCAAGCTGGAACGACTCACGCGCGAGGACTTTCAGAACATTATCATAGAGTTACTGGAAGACTTGGCCCGCAATCCGTCCTCAAAATTGTTAGGGCAACCCGGGCACGAGCTCATTATGCTGACCGACCCGGTGCTTATTCAGTCTCCAAGGCGTGAGGATGCAAGCGACTTACTTCGGGAAATTGCGAACTCAAAACGCCTGAGGCATGATGCCTGGCCGAATTTGCACCTCAGGGCCCTACAAGGACTAGTAGCACTTCGATATCGAACCGGCGTTGATTTCTGGCAGCAACAGTTCTTACTTCAGGATACGCGGTATGCTCCAGTGATCTTAGAAGGACTGAGCCTGATCGACGTGGCCGCTCCGTTCTGCTGGCTAAAGGAGATTGACTGGGACGATGCAGTTGAAGATGCGATCATAGGGCTGCTTCCTACCCTTCTTGAAAACTATGGTACTGGTAAGGTGGTGGCTTCGATAGAGAACGCACTACCGGTACTGTCTGATAAGGCAACGGCGGCTCTATTAGGTTATTGCAATCAAGAAGGAATAACCATCTCACGACCTGGCCTATCAGTGGAGAAGGATGCTCATAGCTTAACGTTGCAACCCCTTTCGTCTCCAGCCCAACAGCATGTAAGCGCGCCCTTAGCCAACAGGGCTCAGGCTACCTTTTCACCTCCCAAGTTAGCATTGCTGGAAAAGCGGTTGAAAAGGATGAAGGAAGTTGGGGATACAGAAGAGATCTCTCCGCGTCCTCGGGCTAACTATTTCCCATTATCTTTTTCCCAGGAGAGGATGTGGTTCGTGGACCAGCTAGGCGGGGGCTCCCCCTTCTACAATGTTTCCACCGCCCTACGACTTAAGGGCCCGCTAAACGTGTCCGCCCTTGAACGTTGTTTCAATGAGATTGTTAGGCGGCATGAGGTTCTACGGACAGTCTTCCAAGCGGTTGAGTGGGAGCCGAAGCAGGTCATCATGCCTGAAGTGCATCTCTCTATTTCCGTGCTGGACCTGATGGGCCAATCTCATTTAGAACAAGAGACAAGATTAAGTAGCTTGGCTGAGGAGGAAGCACAACGCCCCTTCGACCTGTCGCGTGGGCCCTTACTGCGCCTGAATTTGCTGCGGTTCAATGAAGACGAGCACGGACTTTTGATAGTAATGCATCACATCATCTCGGATGGGTGGTCGAAAGGCATATTTATCGAGGAGACGGCGACGTTGTATAAAGCGTTCCTTGCAGAGGAAACTTCGCCCCTCCCGGAACTCCGCATACAATACGCAGACTTCGCCATTTGGCAGCGTGAAAGGCTGAAGGGCGAGTACTTGGAAAGGCAACTGGTCTATTGGCGGCAACAGTTAAGCGGTGTCTCCGAAGTGCTGGCACTCCCTACAGATAGACCGCGCCCGCCTTTTCAAACTTTCCAAGGCGCAGAGCATCGCCTGGTGCTATCAGAAGAATTGAGCAAGAATCTTCATGCTATCAGCCGTCAAGAGGGCGTAACATTGTTCATGACTTTGCTGGGTGCCTTTCAGAGTTTGCTCTATCGCTATGCAGGGAACGAAGATATAGTCGTCGGTGCTCCCGTGGCCAATCGCACCCAATTTGAGCTTGAGCCACTCATTGGCTGTTTCGTCAACACGGTGGCTTTGCGGACACACATGTCAGACGATCCCACGTTCCGTGAATTGCTGGCAAGAGTCCGCGAGGTAACGCTCGGTGCGTATTCTCACCAGGACTTGCCATTCGAGAAAGTGGTCGAGGTACTACACCCGGAACGCGACCTAAGTCGTACACCGCTGTTCCAAGTGATGCTGGTGCTTGAGAATATTGCGATGCCAGCACTTGAGTTAGCAGGCTTAAGCATTACTCCTGTACACATTGCGAGTAAGAATACTCAGTTCGACCTGACCCTGATTATTACGGAGGGGTCGGACGGCATCAACTGTGTCTTTGAGTACAATACGGAGCTCTTCGACCAAGCTACGGTCCTGCACCTGGCAGACCGCTTTCATCTGTTACTCTCCGCAATCGTCACTCAGCCAGACTCACGCATTTCCGCTTTGCCGTTGCTTACGCCGCCTGAGCTGCAACGGCTTCTGGTCGAGTGGAATGACACGGCTGCTGCTGCCCCTCCATACAACTCAATCACGGAGTGGTTTACTGAACAGGCAGAACGAACTCCAGCAGCCATCGCTTTGGAATATGCAGACCAGCAAGTGACTTATAGGGCGTTAAATGAAAGGGCTAATCAAATTGCCCATAGGCTATCAAGGCTCGGGGCGAGGGGAGAGGCGTTGGTAGGAGTCTGTATTCAGCAGTCGTTCGAACAGATAGCAGCCATCCTTGGAGTGCTCAAGGCTGGGGCCGCTTACGTTCCGCTAGATCCGACTTACCCAAAAGCCCGATTGGACTTCATCCTGCAAGATATCCAAGCGACGGTGGTGTTGACGGTCGAGCATCTGGTTAGAATGTTCAACAACTGTAATGCACAGATTGTTTGCATTGACACGGACTGGCCGCCGCTTGATGGCGAGAGCAAAGAGAATCTGCCGCGCATAGTAGAGGGAGTGACAGACCATCCCGCTTACGTTATATACACTTCCGGGTCAACCGGAACACCCAAAGGTGTGGTCATTACTCAGGGCAATTTGCTCCATTCCACCGCCGCGCGGGCTAATCACTATCATGAATCCGTTGAGAAATTTTTACTCCTCTCATCATTCTCGTTTGATAGCTCCGTGGCAGGCATCTTTTGGACGTTGTGTAGCGGCGGCACTCTTGTATTGCTGCCGGTGGATAACGGGTGGCATCAGCGCCTCATTGCAGAGCAGATTGCTGAACGCAAAGTTTCACATCTGCTAGCGTTACCGTCCCTCTACCGTCTCATTCTCGAGGAAGCGAGCGCGACACAATTACACTCGTTGCGGGTCGTTATCATGGCCGGTGAGGCTTGTCCGCCAGCCGTGGTTAAGCGCCATTACGGACTGATACCGCAGGTGGCACTCTTCAACGAGTATGGACCGACAGAGGCAACCGTCTGGAGTACTGTCTACGCTTGTCGCGGCGATATGTCGGATGCTTCCGTGCCGATTGGCCGACCCATCCCAAACACGCAGATATATATATTAGACAAGAATCTGCATCCAGTTCCTATTGGTGTGCGTGGGGAATTGTACATTGGCGGCGGCGGCATACCTCGTGGATACCTACGGTGCCCAAGCATAACAGCAGAGAGATTTGTCCCACACCCGTTCTCTACCGAACCGGGCGCCCGTCTCTACAAGACCGGCGATATGGCCCGCTACAAGCCCGACGGCAATATCGAATTCGAAGGTCGTCTTGATTATCAGGTGAAGATGCGTGGTTATCGGATCGAGCTTGGGGAAATCGAGGCGGTGTTGAGTCAACACGCGTCTGTGCGCGAGGTCGCAGTCCTGATCATAGACGATACACTAGGTGATCGACATCTGGTGGCTTACGTGTCAGGCAACAGGGGAGGGGTTTCTCCCACGGACCTCCGGAGTTATCTCGCGAATAAATTGCCGAATTATATGATCCCCTCTATCTTTGTTGGCCTTGATGCCTTGCCGTTAACACCAAACGGTAAAATCAATCGCACGGCTTTGCCCATACCGGATTTAACCAGACCCGACTTGACAAATGAGTTCATTGCGCCTCGAACACCCCTCGAAGCTCTCTTGGCGGGGATGTGGTCCGATCTGCTAGGAGTTGAGCGGGTTGGTGTCAACGATAATTTCTTCGAATTGGGTGGCCATTCATTGCTTGCCACTCGGGTGATCTCGCGAATACGCGGGACCTTGCAGGTTGAGATCCCTCTGCGGAGTTTGTTTGAAGCTCCAACAGTTTCGGGGCTTGCCAGCACTATCGCTCAGATGACTAGCAACATATCTGAGGTGGAGAAAAGGGTCCAACTACTGTCACAACTGACTGAACTTTCAGAGAAAGAAATGCATACGATGTTGAACCAGAGCTCAAACTAACAATCGGTAAACTTCCGATCTCCCGGGGCGACTTTCACCGACTGAGAGTGATTTAGTGTTGCTTCCTCAGTGGGGTTTTGAGGAATCAGTATTTGGGTTAGCCAACTTTGCGCGCTCTGGTCAAAGGTGGCTTAGGTTAAGAATTGCTGACTATCGAGCAATCTTTTTACCTCCTCATCTGGTAAACCTTTCCAACTCTTCGAGCAAGTCTGTTGTCTCCCCTGTCTGACTCGCTTCAATTTGCGACTGGGCAATGGCCACAGCCAGTTCGGCGATGGTCGGTGCTGCGAAGATGACCGAGGATGGCAGTTTCACCTCAAAAGTATTGTGCAAACGCGAGAGCACACGGATACTATGCATTGAGTCTCCGCCCAACTCAAAGAAGTTATCATGCACTCCCACCTGATCGATTTTCAAAACATCTTTCCAGATCTCGGCCAGCGTTGCTTCGAGCGGGCTGCGTGGTAAAACCAACCCAGTATCGATGTCGGGTCGAGCGTTGCCCGACGCAGGCAACCGTTTGCGGTCTAGTTTGCCGTTCGATGTCAAGGGTAGTGCGTCAATAAATACAAACACGCGCGGCACCATATAAACGGGCAAATGCTCTTGAAGAAAGCGGCGCAACATATTTGCGTTCAGCGCACCCTCCTGGGAAGAGACAACGTAGGCGACTAGAGAGTGATGCTGGTCCGACTCGTCCTCGTTGGCGATGACTACCACCGCTTGCACGAGCGGATGGCGAGCCAGTGCAGTTTCAATCTCACCGAGTTCGATGCGGAAGCCGCGAATTTTCACCTGATGGTCTATGCGACCCAGAAATTCGATATTGCCATCTGTCTGCCAGCGTGCCAGATCTCCAGTCGCATACAGACGCTCGCCAAACACTCCGTTGAAGGGATTTGGGATGAATCGCTCGGCGGTCAAACTGGCCCTGTTCACGTAGCCTCGTGCTAATCCAACTCCGCCGACGTATAGCTCGCCCGCTACTCCCACCGGCACAACGTGGTGGTCCTTATCCAAAATGTAAATTTGCGTGTTCGCAATCGGCGCTCCGATCGGAACAAGCTGACTTCTCTCCGCTGCCCGGCATTGCCAGAAAGTAACGTCCACGGACGCTTCTGTTGGTCCATACAGGTTATGCAGCTCCACCTCTCCCAGGAGGTCGAAAAATCGCTGCTGCAACTCCACCGGAAATGCTTCCCCACTACAGATCACTCGCCGTAACGATCCTGGCCGCCAACTCTGCTGCCCTTCCAAGAACACCCGCAGCATCGACGGCACGAAGTGCAGCGTCGTGATCCCGGTCACGCTGATCAATTCTTGTAGATACTCCCGGTCCTGATGTCCACCCGGTCGCGCCACCACCAGCGTCGCTCCCGTCAGCAACGGCCAGAAAAACTCCCACACCGACACGTCAAAATTGTACGGCGTCTTCTGTAATACCCGATCGGCGCCACTCAACCCATACGCCTCCTGCATCCACTGCAATCGATTGCAGATCCCCCGATGCGTGATTTGCACTCCTTTCGGCTGGGCCGTCGACCCCGACGTGTAAATCACATAGGCCACGTTGTCGGCCTCCGCCACCCGCCCCACTTCCCTCGCGCTCGCCCCGCTTAACTCCTCTCGCAACTCTTCCCAGACCAACACTGCCGCGCCCGTCTCGGCCACCGCCGCTCGCGGTGCCCGTGTTACTCCTTCGTGCGTCAGCACTACTCCCACGCCACTGTCCCCAATCATGAAGCGCAACCGTTCTTCCGGATACGTTGGCTCCAGCGGTACATACGCCGCTCCCGCTTTCAACACTCCCAGCAGTGTCACCACTAGCGCCACACTCCGCTCCATCAGCACTCCCACCAGCGTCTCCGCTCCCACCTGCCGCTTCCGCAGCAAGCGCGCCAACTGGTTGGCTCGGGCATTCAACTCCCGGTAACTCAGCTCTTCTCCCTCATAAACCAAGGCTGTCGCCGACGGCGTTCGCGCCACCTGTTGCTCGAACAGTTCATGCAAACACACCTCCGTCGGATACTCTCGCCTGGTTTGGTTCCAACTCTGCACCATCGTCTGCTCTTCCTCACTGCTCAGCAGCGGCAGTTCTGTAATCCGTTGCCCCGGCCCGGCACCGATCGCCTCCAGTAGTTGCCGGTAGTGTCCCACCAGCCGTTCCATCGTGGCCCGCTCAAACAAATCCGTGTTGTATTCAAGCGAACCTGCCAGCACTCCGTCGGATTCGACCATCATCAACGTCAAATCAAACTGCGACGACTCAAGACGCAATGGTACGGACTCCATGGCGAGTCCATTGAAATTTATCTTCGCTCCCGGCTCGCCCAGAACGAACGACGCGGCTTCCTTGAAATGATGCGGCTTCTGAAGAATGAACATCACTTGAAAGAATGGCGAGTGACTGGGAGAACGATTAGGTTGAAGACGCTCGACCAATAACGAAAACGGATAATTCTGGTGTTCCAGGGCCATCAACACGGTCTTCTGAGACTGTTTGAGGAAATCCGTGAAGGTAAGTCCGGCGGAGGTTCGTGAGCGCAATACGATAGGGTTCACGAAGTATCCAACTACTGACGACAGCTCGACGCTGCTTCTTCCGGCACTGAGAGAACCAACGAGGAGATCACTCTGTTGAGTATAGCGATGAAGCAGGAGCTGAAAGGCCGTCAAGAGAATAGTGTACAGCGTCGCTCCCTGGTTCTTTGCCAGTTCTCTCAATGGTGATAATAACTTCTCGCTCAGCCTAAAACTTATGGAATCCCCTCTTAGACTCTGCTCGAGAGGTCGAGGTCGATCTCCAAGAAGATTGAGCACGGTTGGAGCGCCTTCTAATTCCTTGCTCCAGTAATCGAACAGACGCTCGCCCTCAGGCTCGGCAAGCATCTCATTCTGCCAACGGACAAAATCTATATATTGCATCGTCACAGGAGGAGGCAGGTCTTCTGTTAGCTTTGTCTCATGCGAGTAGAACGTCACAAGGTCCCACATGAAGATTTCCCACGACCAAAGATCGCTAATAATGTGATGCACCGTCAACAGGAACACATGGTCCGTTTCCGAACGTTTCAGGAGAGTCGCGCGCAGCAAAGGAACCTGTCGCAAATCAAAGGGACGGCGAGCCTCTTCTGAAAGAAAATCATGGAGCTGGACTTCAGACCACAGCGAGGCGTCACGCACAACGAAGTCAGAATCAACTTGCTCGTGAATCTCCTGGAATGGCTCTTCATTCAGGATCTTGAAACCCGTCCGAAAAGCCGCATGGCGACACAGTAATTTCCCCAAAGCGCGTTCTAACGCTGGCACGTCCAGAGGAGATGTAATCCGAACAGCGCGCGCTATGTGGTAAGCCGCGCTCTTCGGCGCAAGCTGATGCAGGAACCAGAGTGCTCGCTGACCGAACGAAGTCGGGTGGACCACCTCCGGCGTTTCAACCAGTCGAATTTTATGAGCGGGAGAAACGGAAGGCTGTTTTCTTAGTCGTTGAATCTCAGAAGTAAGCTCCGCAATGCTGACGTTATGGAACAATCTCGACAACGGCAGGACCACTCCGAGCAACGTTTCGATTTGTCCCTGTACTTCGATAGCCGTTAGAGAATCTAGTCCATAACGGGTGATCGGTTCGCTGATGTCTATCTTACTAATCTCAACTCCAAGTCGCGTCGCCAGAAGCGACGTCAGCAAAGTTTTCACAGCTTCCTCGTCAGACTCAATTGGTATGGGCACTAAGACAGCTTCAGAATCGTCGGTTAAGGTTTCCTGCCACTGCGCCACCACGTCCAGTGTGTGGGCGAGAAACTCCTTGCGACAGGCATGACGCTGAATCTTGCCGCTCGAGGTTTTGTGAATGCTTCCGGCCCTGATGAGCACGATGCTGTGCGCCTGTAACTCGTGCTCCTGGCTGATGGACTGTCGTATTTCCTCTATCAAAGTTGAGAGATCTGCATTCTGGCGTTGGCCTATCTCCTGCACCACTACCAATCGCTCTTCACCGCAAATCTCAACTGAAAATGCTGCCCCGCAACCTTGCCTGAGCGCGGAATGAGTTCGTTCGACAGTGAGTTCGATATCCTGCGGGTAGTGGTTCACGCCGTGGATGATTATCAAATCCTTCAACCTGCCCGTGACGTATAGCTCGCCGTCTTTCAGAAACCCCAGATCACCTGTCCGAAGAAACGGCCCGTCACCTGAATCCGCAAGATGCGCACGGAAGGTAGCTGTCGTTTCCTCCGGACGATTCCAATACCCACGCGCTACGCTGGCACCACTCACCCAAATCTCACCCACGGAACCGTCTGCAACTCTCGTTAATGTCTGCGGGTCAACAATGACAAGGGCCTCTTGATCAGTCGCCACGCGACCGCAGCTCATGACCACGCTCACAGGTTCAGCATCGTCAGCGGCTTCTACTGCTTGATGATGGATGGCCAGTTCGTCCGATCGTATTTTTGTGACGGTGGGCGGCTTCTCCGTGTCTTTTAATGCGCGGCTGCCAGTAACGAAGAGTGTGGCTTCGGCCAGACCGTAACAAGGATAAAACACCTCGCGACGAAATCCGCATCGCTCAAACTTCTTTGCAAAACGTTCGAGCGTCTCCCATCTAACCGGCTCAGCGCCATTGAAAGCGACGGTCCAACTGCGGAGATCGATTTGCGCTTGCTGTTCTTCAGTAATCCGGCGCACGCAGAGTTCGTAAGCGAAGTTAGGACCACCACTCGTAGTCGCTTTGTAATAGGAGATGGCTTGTAACCAACGGAAGGGACTTTGGAGAAAGGCCATTGGCGACATCAAAATGCATCGTCCACCTGTGAACAGAGGCTGCAATACATTGCCAATCAATCCCGTGTCGTGATAGAGCGGTAACCAGCCGACGGTGATGGCTTGGGCTGTCTGCCGAAAAGCAAGGCGGATCAGGCGCTCGTTATGCATTAGATTCGCATGACTGACCATGACTCCCTTCGGCTCGCCCGTCGAACCTGACGTGTACTGGAGAAAGGCGAGCGAGTTCTCGTCAATCGGTGCTGCTCTCCACTTGTCGGCGTCACTTATGGGAATCTCATCTGTCGCAAGCCAGCTAAGCCCAGTCAATTCCGAACCGCTTGGCAAGCGTGTCTTGATCTTCGACAGGATCGGTGCCACGGTCAGAGTAACCGCGGCCTTTGCGTTTCGACTGATAGATTCGAGGCGTTCAAAGCTACGATTCAGGCGTGGAGGATATGCTGGCACAGCAACACACCCAGCATATAGGCAACCAAAGTAGGCGGAAATAAAGTCCAAGCCCGGCGGATATAACAACAGAACCCGTTCACCTGGCGCAGCAGTGCGCTGGAGTCGGGCAGCAATGCTTCGTGCTCGTCGATCTAACTCACCGTATGTTATGTGGACTTCGTCTTTTTCACCGTCCAGTAGAAAGGTGTAGGCGAGCCGTGCGGGCTGGTTGCAAGCCCGCCAGATCAGCAAGTCAACTAAAGTTGAAGCTTCAACACTTGACTCGTCGAAGTCATCGCTCATAACTCTATTTCAGAAAACCCATAAACCTGAGGTGACACATTTGCCTTTCCGGCATTTTATCCTGAGGCATCTCCTTTCTGGATAATAGCGAAGTTGTGTCAAGGATTGAAGGTCAGTCCATACCGAATCGTTCGGTACAGGCAGATAAAGAAACGCGGATTTCATTTTGATTACGACCTGACACCCGACGAACTTTAAAGATCCGCCGCCACTACTAAATCCGAGAGTTTTCTAGAAACCTTACCGCCGAGCAACTTTGCCTTGATATGGCTTAATTGAGGCTGCGTTGAATTTCGACCGCCACGATCGTTTTTTACGAATGTAGGCCAAAAATCTGGCACTTGAGAAAATTTCAAGTTATGCCGGAAAACTGTAGGAAAATTTCACGTTATGCCGGACCAGAATTTCATTTAATGCCGGAATCGTCCTTGTAAGTTGTTGATTCCAGTAACAGGCCAATTTCACTTTATGACGGAACCCACATTGTTGAAAGAGTACTACCCGTTTTGCACAAGCAACGCTGCGGCGGTCGCTCAAGGGACGAAGGTACTTCCATATGCATGCGCATCGGTGCTGCGGGCTGTCGCGGCTATCGGCGCAACCGACGTTATCCTAGCTACCAATAATTCCAGTTCGTTGCCCAAACGAACTCCCGCCTCGAAGAGTTCTCATGGGCATCGAAACCATGCCGGTGGATATCGTTTGCTCGCTTCCTTAAGGCGCTATTCCTTCACTCATATCGCAGCGCAATCAGCGGATCGACCTTCATTGCCCGGCGTGCGGGAAAGTACGTGGCCGCCAAGCAAACCAACAACAACACAATTGAGACCACGGCGAAGGTCACACCGTCTTTTGGTGGAATACCGAAAAGCATGTTCGCCAACAGGCGGGAGGTTGCCGCTGCCCCGATCAGACCCAACGCAATTCCGGCTATAGCTATGAAAGCGCCGTCTCTCATGAATAAGAAGAGCACACTCCGGCGCTGCGCACCGAGCGCCATTCGGATGCCTATTTCATGAGTTCGACGCGCTACCGAATGAGAAACCAGCGCGTAGATGCCGACAATCGACAAGGTGAGGGCAAGAACCGCAAACGACCCAAAAAGCATAAAGTTGAAGCGTGGTCGCTCAAAAAATTCATCAATCATCTTCTGCATGGTGGCGACCTCGGAAATGGGCTGATTGGGATCGATCTCACGCACTGCCGTCTTAATGTTTGCCACGAGCAGTTGCGGGTCACCAGAACTGCGCAGCACCAGCCCAACGGAGGATGCCGGCTGTTCGGCGAACGGCAGGTAGAGTTCGGTCTCGGTGTCTGTGTCAAGGCTGTTACTCTTAACGTCGCCTACTACGCCGATGATTGTCCGAGGTTCTGATTTCTCCAAAACTATACGCATGCCTACCGGGTCTGAGCCGCGCCAGAATCGTTCGGCTAGTTCACGATTGATTATCACAACGTTTTTGTGACCGGCATCGGCGGACGTAAAATCACGGCCTCTCAGTAGAGGGATCTGCATGGTCCTGAAATAATCGTCGCTGACGGCGCGAACAGCGACGCTTGTGTCCGCTGACAACGGCCGCCCTTCGAGCTGAAGAGGCATCGTTAGTATGAACGTGTTTTGCATCGGCAGCGAATTACTTACCGCAGCCGATTCCACCGAAGGTATTACTTGCACTCGCTCCAGCAATCGGTTTGCGAATTCCGCCTGCTGCACTGGATTACTGTAAGAAGACTCACTCAGGGGAATAACCATCGTTAGCAATCGTTCCGGCTTAAACCCCGGATCAACTTTTCTCAATGATGCGAAGCTACGAACGAGCAGCCCTGTGCTGACCAGCAGCATCACCGTCAGCCCGATCTCGCCAATCAGTAGAAGATTCCGGGGTGTAAGCGAGAGCCTTCTTTGCCTCGGCTCTCGAACCCTTTTGCGTAAGGAGTCAGTAAGGCTGGTTTGCGAAAACTGAAGTACCGGCAGGAGGCCGAACAATATGGTCGTTAATACCGACAGCCCCAGACCGAACAGCAATACATTCGCATCCGGGCTCACAGAATCGAGCCGCGGAATGTCTGCGGGCTGCATGGACACAATCACGCGAGCCAGCCATGTTGACAGGACGATCCCTGCCACGCCGCCGATTGTAGAAAGCAACAGGCACTCTGTTAGCAGTTGGCGCAAAATGCGCCCGCGAGTCGCGCCCAGCGCCGTGCGTATTCCTATTTCCCTCTGGCGCTCCAGTGTGTGCGCCAGGAGAAGACCAGCAAGATTGGCGCAAGCGATCAGCAGCACAGCAGCCACGGCGCCGAAAACAATCAACAACGCCTGTTTAGAATCCGAGACCATCTCCCGATCCAGCCGCACCAGGTTCACTCCGCGATTCTGAAACCTGCGCCCTTCAGACTCGAGCTGTTTCGAGATCGCGTCCATCTCAGACTGGGCTCGCTCCGGTCGCACGCCGGGTTTCAAGCGCCCGATGGCCGTCACAATAGACCACCGCCGTTTTCCTTTGTACTCGCGACTGATTGGCGCCCACAGGTCTACTCTCGAATCGACAAATGGAAGGATCGTTTGAAAGTCTTCGGCGAGCACGCCGATCACCGTATGTGAGACGCCGTCAAGCTGCACGGTCTGCCCAATGACGTTCGGAGCAGAACCAAAATGATTTCGCCAAAATGAGTTTCCCAACACCACCACCTGATCACTGCCGGGCTGCATTTCCGAAGCTGTGAATGTCCGTCCCAACACAGTCGATGCCCGCAGGCACTTGAAAAAATCTGCCGAAACCAGACCCGATTGAACGCGTTCGGGATCGCCGGCCGTCGTCGCGTTGAATCTCCACGGGCGATACCAAGCGATCTGCTCGAAGGACTGGCTCAAATCACGCCAGCGCTCGGCAACATCGCTGCTAATCATGGTTTTGTTCCTGAGCCGATCGGGAACCGGCGGAGAATCGGGAGGGAGCGGGCGTTTGTCTGTGCCCCAAATAACCATCAACTGCTGCGGCTCTTGATAAGGCAGTGGTCGCAGCATCACGGCATTAATAATGCTGAAGACCGCGCTGGTGGCGCCAATACTCAAGGCGAGCATGGCTATGGCTGCGACACTGAAAGCGGGCGACTTACGTAAAATGCGCAACGCGAATCGGATATTTCCCCAAAACAGCGAATAATTCCAGTTTCTCATGCTGTTTTCTCCCAAAGCAGAGTCGGTCGAAATCACAGCAATTTGCGTCCCGTGCCGTCGCGGATCGTTTTGTTACTCACGGCGATTGTTGGAACGCCTGTAGGGGGCGGCCATGGAGGCCCCCTACAGTTATTTGTAACAGCGTTCGCTACTTCTGAGTCAAAGCTGGTTACGCCGCTGCTGCTGATCCTGCGAAGCTGTTTGCCGATTCCGGCTCGAAGTTGTTGAGGAACTGCGTCTCACACAAATCACGATACAGGGAGCAACGCTCAAACAACTCCTGATGCGTGCCTTGATCTAGAATTTCCCCTTTATCGAGCACTACGATCAGGTCGGCATTTACGACTGTGCCGAGGCGGTGGGCGATGATAAACGTCGTGCGGTCGCGGAAAAGGTCCTCGAGTGCGGCGCGAATAAACTGCTCGGACTCGACATCAACTTCTGAGGTTGCTTCGTCGAGAATCAGTATCCTCGGTTGGCGAATCATCGCGCGAGCGATGGCGATACGCTGCCGCTGGCCGCCCGAAAGCCCCACGCCATTCTCGCCAACTTCACTGTCTAACCCATCCGGAAGGGCGTTGATGAACTCGTCCGCATTGGCGGCTATCATAGCTTCGCGAGCATCCATATCACTCGCCTCCGGGGATCCATAACATATGTTGTCGCGAATCGTCCCAGAAAACAGCACCGTTTCCTGGGGCACCATCGCAATGACGCCGCGAAGGTCCTTTTGCCGAAGCGAACGCACGTCAATACCATCGACGCACATTTGGCCGTGATCCGGATCGAAGAACCGGGGGATGAGATTTACGAGCGTCGTTTTGCCTGCGCCATTTCTTCCGACGAGCGCCACAACCGAGCCGGCAGGAACATCAAGGTTGATGTCTCTGAGAACTGGTTGGCCGGGACTGTAAGAAAACGAAATGTGACGGAAGCTCACGTCTCCGCGCAACTCGTCAATTTCCAGAGGTTCTTGCGGGTCGTCAACCTCGCGCCTGGTTTCGAAAAGCTCGCAAATGCGATCCAGTGCCACAGACGACTGCTGCGCATCGGCGGCCACGTTCATCAGCCGCTGGGCCGGGGAGAATAGGTACCCGACGAAGATATTAAAGGCCATTAAGGTTCCCAGCGTCAGTTCGCCGTTAACAATCATCCTGCCGCCGAACCAAAGGACCAGCAGCGGCCCTAAACCGGCGATGAACCAGGCAGCGAATGTCGAAACAGACGATACAAGCCCCATCTGCACGAATGCTTTCATTCTGGCGACCACTGCCCGCCGGACCTTTGCCGCCTCGTTTTCCTCGGCTACAAACGCCTTCACAACCTCCATCGCGGACAGAGACTCGGTCAGCGATTCACAAGCCACCGCATACGACTCCTGATATGCTTCGGCGCATCTCCTTCGTCTTTTAGATAGCAGCCGCAGTGAAAAGATGAACATGGGCAGGATGGCCAGCGAAGCAAGCCCGAGCTTCCATTGGAAGATCATGACCATGACGGTGGCGAACACCACCGTCACTACGTCGCGTATCGCCGGCAGCATGCTGTTGGTTACGGCGTTGCCGACGCTGGTCGAATCCGCGGAGATGCGTGCCGATAAGTACGCCGCTTTTGACTTCCAAAAGAACGACAGGCTCAGGCTCTGGACGTGATCGAGCAGCCGCATCTGAAGGTTGGCGACGATTCTCTCCCTCGCCAGCGATATCGTGTAGTTCTGGCAAACGTCTACCATGCCTTTTAAAATCATCACTCCCAGTAGCGTGAGAATCACCAGGTTGAGACCGTGTATGTTTTTGTTCGGGAGCAAGTCGTCAATAATATAACGAGTCACCAGAGCCAGAGGGAGTTGCAGTCCGACACTAATTACCATTAGCCCCGCAGCCAGCATCAGCTTCTTCTTTTCTTGTTTCAGCGGAGCCAGTACAACTCGCCCGTACCGCGTCCATTTTCTCTTGAGGGTGCTCATGAGCGCGCTCCTATGGCGACAGTGCCGGCGGCAGTCGCAACCTGTTTATGATGGGCCAGGCAACCTCTCGCCAGGTCAAGAGTTGACATCACCTCGCTCGGCGGGAACACAAGGTTGAGCGCCTTCGGGTTTGCGGCCATGAGCTCGCTGTATTGCTTGAGCGCTCCCAACATTTCCTGGCGTTGCCCTGAACAGTACTTCTGCTTGGAAACTCCGCAGAATTCGTTCCCCTTCAACCCCGCGATAAAACATGCGCCACAGAACCGCACGGCCCAGCAGTTGCGGCAATCCTCTTCCGAGATTGCAATATAACCCTGTAACGCCTGATCGATGGCATCCATATCGTAGCCGCTTTCCAGGTCGCCAATCGGCACGGTCTCCCCGATGCGCTCACACATGTAAAGCTTGCCGTCCGGCGTGACAAACGTGCGGTGTGCGCCCGGCACGCATACACCGTTAGGAAAAATGTTCGACGCCAATCGTCCGACCGGGCGTTGAACGACGTATCTCAGGGCACTGCTCGTAAAGGCTGTCAGGGGAGACCGCGGTGGCAGTGAGCCGCTCTTCACCCCTTCATTGAAGCGAGTGCGCAGACGGTCCAACTGCCCGAAAACTGCCTTCCTCTCCGTATTCATGTCGAAGCGATCGTAGAAGGTTGTGTAGCTGCGGTCTGCATACGATACGAACAGCAAATGGTCGCGCACGAGATCGTCGTGTTCAAAAAAATCTACGACCGTTTCCAGGTCATACGGCGGTGTGATGACGACGGAAAACGCGACTTTCTCGTCGTAGTACTTTTCATCAATCTTTCTGAGCCGTTCAAGATTCCGTCTCAGCCGCTCGTAACTTCCCTTCCCGCGAGCGGAAACGCGGTAGCGGTCGTGCAGTATTTGCGGTCCGTCCACGCTGACTGTCACGTCTATGCGATTCTTCACTAAGAATTCCAATATTTCCTGGCGCGGCATTGTAAAATTGCTGGTCAGGGCGAGATGTAGACGCTCGCGGCGTTCGGGATAGTGCTCCTCGACGAAAGAGACAACGCTCTGGATAAGGCGAAAGTTGATAAACGGTTCGCCGCCATAGAAAGTGATGCTGATCGGCTGGTCGGTCTCGTTGATGATGTAGCTGCTATGGTCCATCAGAAAACGAACTGCCTTGTGCGCCGTCGCTTCAGTCATTTGCGCGTTTGAATGTTGGCGGGCGTATTGATAACTACCGGAATACTTGCAATAGGCGCAGCGCAGGTTACAGCTCTCGGTGATGCCGAGAATCAGGCGACAGAGCGTCGACGAGACAATGACGCGCATGTCTTCTTTACTGAACGGATACCGCATCGCAGTCGGGCGTCGATCCGAGAACAGGCCCTTGGTGGCGTAAGCGTCTCTGATCGTCCCCAGCGCCTGGTTCACGCTCTCGTCACTGAGCGACGCCACGCGCGCCACGCCCTTCAGTTTTTCTCCCGCGACGGGTACGGATGAATCGCCGGTGATCTCAACGTGACTGATCACGGTGTATAAAGACTTATCCACCTCGAGAACGCAGTTCGAATTGACGTCATAGACGTAGTACTTATCGCCGTGTCTGTATTTCAGGACGAATGGCTTTCCCATGGCCAAACCTCGCTTTCCGTTTCGGTGAGCCGTGAGGCCACCGTTTGAAATCAGTTTTTTTCCGGCGGGGGACTCGGAGGAAGGCATCGGTATGGACCAATGTCTTCCTCCGGCCCAACCATAATGATGCGCGACGGCGACTTGATCTCGGGTCGTCACGGTTAGTTGTCAAACTCTGTCGCGGGTCGTCTCCCGATTCCGCTTACGAGCCGCGACAAACCGACTAGTTGGCTGAACTGTGGGCGGCAGAATAAGTGCCGGCCCCCGCCGTTTTGGTCTCACAGCCACAACCGCAAGTACAAGCCGGTTCTATCGGTTCTACATCCATGTTGGGAACGAGTTCCCCGAATATATCGTTGATCATGGTCCTTCTCCTTTTGATTAGCCATGTCCTAGGTCGAACGCAGTTCCCGCGGTACTAGACGCGCCAGTTTTGGTTGTGCATTGACAGCCACAGCTACAACCAGGCTCGATTGGTTCGACATCCATGTTCGGAACGATTTCGCCGAAAATGTCGTTAATCACGGCGTTTTCCTCCTTTCGGTTTTTTTACCGTTTTATGGCCCGGCGCCAGGTGCGACGAATACTTTTCGGCGACTGGCATCGGTTGAAGATCGCTACGAGCGAACCAAGTCCATGGAAAGCTTGTCGGGTGCGTTTACTACAAGTCCCCTATTGTTTGCACCACCGCCTGAGTGAAGTCTCCCGGAAACTTAGGCGCCCGATTGCGGCAAAGATTACGGCAATCGCTGGACCAGCATGATCCCTGCGTGTTAATGCAAGCTTATTTGCGAGTTCTCGATCTTTTGGGATCTAAAGTAGGTTGATCGTTGGCGACAGACCGCCAGCCATGGCGATATTTCGTCAACTCTGCGAGGTGGCCCGCTGTCACGGTACCTTGTTGTCTAAGGCGAGTTTCTTGATCTTGCTTCGTAGGGTGGAGCGGGGAATTCCCAGAAGCCGTGCCGCGCGGCTCTCGTTGTTACCTGCCAAAACCAGCACCTTTTTGATGTGCACTTTAACTGCTTCGTCGAGGGAGAAGTCGTCGGGCGGCGGGGTAGCGGCTAACTTCGAGTTTTTTAATATGTAATCGGGCAGGTGGTGAACTTTCAATACCTCGCCCTTTATCATTGTTGCCAGGCGTATCATTATGTTCTCCATCTCTCTGACATTGCCCGGCCAGTCGTATTCCTGCATGGCCTCATAGAAACCTTCCGAGACGCACGCTACAGTGTCCTCTCTGCCGCAGGATTGGCATATCAGCTTGTGATCGAACCCCTCGCTCCGGGAAACCTCCCCACATTCCCTTTCAAGAAAAAACCGGATCAGCGACGGTATGTCTTCACGTCTCTCTCTCAGAGGCGGCACCTTCAATTCGATCACATTTAAGCGATCAAACAGGTCGTCGCGCAGTTTCCCATCAGCCGCCAGTTGGTCCAGGTCCATGTTGGTGGCGGCGACTACGCGCACGTTTACATTGATGGGCAAGTCACGGCCCACCGGCTGAATCTCACCGTGATCAAGGACCCGCAGCAAAGTCGACTGAAGCGCGGGGGAAAGGTTACCCACCTCATCAAGAAATACCGTTCCGCCTTCAGCTATAAGAAACTTTCCTTTTCTAACTTTGTCGGCGCCGGTAAAAGAGCTCCTCTCATGTCCAAACAACTCATCTGCTTGAAGGCTCTCGGTAATGGCGGGGGTCAGGACGGAGACGAAGGGTCCCTCGCGTCTCCTGCTGAAATAATGGATCCCATAAGCGGCTAATTCCTTCCCTGACCCGCGCTCCCCTCGAACCAGCACAGAAGCCCGAGTGTGTGAGGCCGCTTGCTTCAGTTTCTGTTCGAATTCAAGGAACTTAGGGCTCTGGCCCACCAGGTTGATGTTCCGGCCATTCTGCTTCGCGTACTCCCGCAGCAGTAATCGATTCAGGGCAACCATGCCCTGCCGGAGCATCTCGTTTAGCGACTCCAAAAGTCTCTCCGAGTAGGCATTTCGATTATCTGATGCCAAGCCAAGCCAGCCCAGCGGACTGTAACCATCAGATAGCTGAATCCATACGGAGCAGACTGACATTAGCAAGAGTTCTACAGTCTTCTCCTCATCTGCCGGGGAGTTTGGTGAGCCTGTAGTCATAATGCAGTAGTGATTACCTGGACCATTTTTTGGTCTCATACACCTATTGATCGCTTCGCGTAGAGACGCAAGACTTTTCGGAGCTTTCAGCTCAGTGTGTTGGATGATCCGATACGAATGCCGGGACACATCACTGAAGTCATCAAATGATTGTAGGCTGATCGAATCGAGCGTGAGAAAAGCAGCATTTGAGGAAGTTATTCTGAGTGCATGCTCGGTGAGGAAGGATAAGTAATCACGTACATCGGTGCGGATCCGGTTGGCTCGAACGAAGAATTCGTCGAATACTCTCGGCTGAAGCTCGCTTTTCGCAACCATACATTTTGGCCGATGAAGTGCCCCTGTAAGTATTGCCACAAGGGCACGCTGATACTCGCAACGTCAGACGGTCCCACTTCGATTATTGAAAAGATTGCCGATCCATTCCATTTATTCGATTCTTCTTTGCGCTCGAGCGTTTTGGAAAACATAAGCAAAGCCACAAAACTCTCTCACCCAAATGACTTTGCTTGGACCAAGCGCGAAGGCTGAGCTGTTTGAATAGAAGCTGTACGGCACGGACCACTGCATCTTATCGCCGCTTCTAGCGCAATTGGGCTGACTACAATGCGAGGCTTTGGGAGGAGATTTTGACTCGCACCAAGGGCTTTAAGAATTGTCGGATTTGAGACTACCACCACACTGGGAAGCCGTCAACAAAACGAAGATTGTGTAAACCCAAAGTATCTGCTGAACCCGTTTTTCTACACTCATCGTTCGCCACCTTCGGTTCTCAAAGTTGCCACAGTCTAACCTGCGACTAGAAGAACCGGTAATGGTCCAAAAAAGATCTTGCAGTAGAAAATGTTGAGTGTTATAAACCCCACCTCCCCAAATTTGCTTCACTTGGTTCCAACCCAACATTCGCCAAGCGAAGAACTATAGCGGCGGAAGACTACTCGACAGGTTTTCCAGCACTCCTACAACTTTATCTACTGGTCCAAAGTGACTTGGGCCAAGGGGGAAGTATGTCCTACCAACAAAAACAATTCTTGAAGTTCCTCGGCCTGGCGATGCTCCTCGTGCTGATTGTGATCGGAATTTTACAGAAAGCCTCAAAGAGTTCTGCGCAGGGTAATGGGGCCGAAGCCAAAGCGTTACTGATCGCGGTTCAGCCAGATGGCTTTCAGCCTGCTGAGATGGACGTTGCAGAAGGACGCTATCTGCTGGTGATTCAGAACCGCAGCGGCTTAAGCGATCTCGTGGTCAGACTTGAAGCCGAAGACGGAAAGAAGGCCCAGGAAGGTCACACTCAACAACAACATTGGCGTAAGAGAGTTGACCTCAAGAAGGGCACTTACCGGTTAACTGTCGAGAATTATCCCGAATGGTCCTGTGTACTCCACGTTAGCTAACAGAAAGAATCATTTTATGCGCTCAGCTAATATTCAAAGGCGTTTTTGTCTCCTTTCATTGCTCCTCCTGTTCGTGGTCCAGACCACAAGCAAAGCACAAAGCGTGACTGACGGCGCGACGCCGTTGGGTTTGAGTCCAGGCACGCCGGCGGGATCTTACCCCATGGGCGACTTTGATTCCGTGAACCTTTACAACGGCAATTTAGGGTTTAGTTTGCCTCTCCTGACCATAAATGGCCGCGGCAGTGCCGGCTATGCGATAACTCTGAGGTTGGAGCAGAAGTGGGTAGTCGATAAAGAAGTAGAACCCGGCGAGCCGACGATGTATTACCCGAATGCCAATTGGTGGACCATCGACGGCTTCAAACCACTCTACAGCGTCGGCCGGCTCGAAACCCGCCAGGCCGGCAGCAAGGAATTCAACATCCAATGCAGCAGCTACATACACACCTGGACGCTGACTCGCCTGACATTTACCGCGCCTGACGGCACTGAATATGAGTTGCGCGACCAACTGACAAACGGTCAACCGGATCATCCAATCTGTTCGGCCAAGAATCGCGGTCGAATTTTCGTGACCAGCGACGGCACCTCAGCCACTTTCGTTTCTGATGCAGACGTCGTCGATTATCAATATGACAATCCGGCAAATACGCCACAGTCTGGCTACCTGATGATGCGTGACGGTACCCGCTACCGCATCGATGGCGGAAAGGTGAGCTGGATGCGTGATCGTAACGGAAACAAGGTGAGCTTTGCTTACAATCTCAGCCAGCGACCGACTAGCATTACCGACTCACTCAACCGGCAAGTGACGATTACGTATGGCAGTCTTGGCGGATACGATGAGATTACTTACAAGGGTTTTGGTGGCGCCACGCGCTCGATCAAAATCTATTTTGACAATCTCCAGAATGCGTTGCGTTCGGGTTACTCAGTGCAGACGTACCAGCAGCTCTTTCCCGAACTGAATGGCGCTTATACTTCGCCGGCTAATGTGGCCATCGTCAAAGCTGTCGAACTGCCCAACGGCAAGCAGTATCAGTTTCAGTACAACAGTTACGCGGAACTCGCTCGCGTGGTGCTGCCGACGGGCGGCGCGATCGAATACGACTACGCGGCCGGACTAACCAACGGTGCGGCGAGCGGATACTTTGCGGGAACTGAAAAGAACATTTACCGGCGCGTTATCGAACGGCGTGTTTACCCCGACGGCGCGAGCGGAGTGAATTATGCAAGCCGCATGACCTACAGCCGTCCAGAGACTACGACGACCAATCTCGGCTACGTCGTCACTGACCAGTACAACTCGAGTGGAACATTACTCACGCGTGCATATCACTACTTCTACGGTAGCGCGCGCCTTTCGTTCAATCAGCAACCCACCGGATACCCAGGCTGGAAAGATGGTCGCGAATATCAAACAGTCGAGTACGCGTCGAATGGTACGACTGCGCTGCGCCAGACTAACTACACTTTCGCCCAACGTGCGGCAGTGAGCTGGTGGACCGGCACGGCTGATCAGGAACCACCGAACGATCCTCGTGTCACTGAAACCGTGACAACGCTGCTGGACACGAATCAAGTGGCGAAGCAGACATTCGGCTATGACAATAGTGTTCCTTACAACAATCAGAACAATGTCAAGGAGTATGACTTCGGCAGCGGCGCTGTAGGTAGTTTAGTGCGCGAGACGCGCACGACCTTCGTGACGAGCAGCAGCTACACGGACAATAGTGTGCACCTGCGCAGCTTGCCTTCGCAGGTTTCGGTTTACGATGGCGGCGGTACAGAGCAAGCCAGAACTGTTTTCGAGTACGACAATTACGCGACGGCCTCAAATCATGCCGGCCTCGTAAACCGATCGAGCATTAGCGGCCTTGACTCTGCCTTCACTACTAGTTATCTCACGCGCGGCAACGTTACCGGCACTACTCGTTATCTGCTTGTTAGCGGATCGGTCACCGGTTCGGTCACGAGCTATTCGCAATACGACATCGCCGGTAGTGTGGTTAAAGGAATTGATGCACGCGGTTATGAGACAACCCTTGTTTACGACGACTGCTTCGGTGCTCCCGACGGGAATGCCCGAATAAATTCAGCGCCGACCGAGCTTGGCGGGCTATCGTCCTTCGCGTTCATAACCAAGGTGACCAACGCTGCGAATCAGATTTCCTGGGGACAGTTTGATTACTACAACAGCAAGCCGGTCGATGGCGAAGATGCGAATGGGATTGTAGCCAGTGGCTATTACAGCGACAGTCTCGATCGTCCTTCGCAGGTGAACCGGGCCGTGGGTACCTCGGCGGCGAGTCACAGCACCTTTACCTACGACGATACTAATCGCTTCGTTACCGTTACGGCAGATCTGAACACCAACAATGATGGTGGACTGATCCGCACAACGTTGTATGACCAGATGGGCCGCAAGAGCGAGACGAGACTGCTTGAAGGTGGCACTAATTATCTGGTGGTCCAGACCCAATACGACGTTTTGGGCAGGGCTTACAAGGTCTCAAATCCGTTCCGGCCCTGGCAAAGCGAGACGGCCGTGTGGACCACTACGGCGTTTGATACTTTGGGTCGCGTGACTAGCGTCACCACGCCGGACAGCTCGGTTTCGTCAACGAGTTATCTCGGCAATGCTGTCACCGTCACAGATCCGGCAGGAAAGTCGCGCAAGACTGTTACTGATGGGCTGGGAAGAACCACTTCTGTTTACGAGGATCCAAGTGGGCTTAACTATCAGACCAGTTATGCCTACGACGTGTTCGACAATCTGACCACAGTCACGCAGGGGGCGCAAACCCGCAGTTTTGTCTACGATTCGCTGAAGCGACTCACGTCAGCGACAAACCCTGAAAGCGGTACGGTAACTTTCGGCTACGACAACAATGGAAATCTAACCAGCAAGCTCGATGCACGCGGCATCACTTCCACCACGGCCTATGATGCTCTGAACCGGATTACGTCAAAGAGCTACAACGACAGCCCGCAAACACCAACCGTTAACTACTACTACGACGCCCAAACTCTACCGGGCGGCGCGCCCAGTTTCGATCGGGGGTTCTCAACCGGCAGGCTCGTCGCTGTAACTTACGGCGGCACGAGCGAAGGAACGTATAGCGGTTACGATCAGATGGGACACATACTGCGACAATATCAACGGACCGACTCTGTCAACTATCTCGTGGAAGGTTCTTACTTCGCTAACGGCTCGCTTCAGAATCTCACCTATCCGGCAGTGCCAGGAGCGGGCGATCGTCGGACGGTGAGTTATACGAATGATAGTGCGGGCCGGACTGCTTCGTTGACTAGTTCAGCGACCAGTTACGCCCCGGCGGCGAGTGTGTCGAGCATCGGTTATGCGCCGCACGGTGGCCTTTCCACGCAGACCTTTGGCAACAACCTGATTCATGCGGTGAGTTATAACAATCGCATGCAAGCTATCGAGATTAAGCTGGGAACCAGCGGTTCACCCACTTCGATTATCGATCTGGCCTATAGCTTCGGCACGACTAATAACAATGGAAATGTTCAGAGCGCCACGTACGCCGGCGGTGGCCTCAGTTACACGCAAACGTTCGCGTACGATGCCCTGAACCGGTTGACCACGGCACAGGAGAACAGCGGTTCGAACTGGTCGCAGACCAACGGTTACGATCGTTATGGAAATCGCTGGATAGATCTCGGTGGCGGAAATCAGAGTCTGTATTTCACGGCTTCGAATAATCGCATCACGGGTTGGAGTTACGACAATTCAGGTGACCTGCTTAACGATACCTATCACACGTATACCTACGACGCGGAAAACAAAGTGAGTAAAGTCGATGGCACAACGGCGTACGTGTACGATGGCAACGGCCAGCGCGTAAGAAAACTCCTCGGAGAAAACGTGCGCTACATTTACGGTCTCAGTGGGCAGTTAATGGCGGAATACAATGGCTCAACCGGTGCTCTAACCAAAGAATACATTTACGGCTCGACTGGTCTGATCGCAACTGTGGAACCCACTGCACTGAATTCCAATGGAACGCGCTATACAACTCCAGACAATCTCGGTTCGAATCGCGTCATTACCAATAGCAGCGCGGGAGTCGTAAGCCGGCACGATTACATGCCGTTTGGCGAGGAGCTTGGATCGGGTGTGGGCGGCCGCACGACGGGCATGGGCTTCGTTGTCTCAGATGGGCAACGACACAAGTTCACCTCGCATGAGCGAGATGCGGAAACCGGGCTCGACTACATGCAGGCTCGTTACTATCAGAACCTCCAAGGCAGGTTCACGAGCGCCGATAATTTCGGTGGGTCAGTAGCTGATCCGCAAACGATGAATCTTTATGCTTACGTGGCGAACAATCCCGTACGTTACGTTGACCCGACCGGACATATGCTCTCGGATATGGGCGTTTACCAGACGTCTAATCCTGAGGTAGCACGTAAGGTGGAGCGCGCTGAAGATCAGGGCGTGAAGAACTGGGTAGTGAGCCAACAGCAAAAGAGTGCGCAGCAAACCGGAGCCGGACAGCAACAAAAGAAGCCTGAGCAGGCTAGACCCGTTAATTTTAAGTTTACAGGCGGTCTGATCGAACAGAAAGACCCGGAAAAGCCCAACGAGTTCAACATTACCGGAAGTTATGTATTCATTCAGATTACCTGGGAATCCAGTACAGGGAACCTGGCAGATCTCGCAGATGTCCAATTTCGCGAAGTGCTGGATTACCCTAAGGAGCAAACTAATAAGAACGGTGGATACAATGCTCCTGAACCTTTTTCCTTTGCAAATTCGAACCCGTATGCTAGCAAGGGAGCCAGCATGAGCAGCGGGGGAGTGACAGATCGGCATGTAGGCTATACGGTGTTTACCCCCTACAAAGAGGCCGCCACGTCAGTCACGCAGACTTATCAATACAGCACCGATCGCGGTAAGAGCTGGGTTGATGTCCGTCAGGTCACAATAACTCGGTCAATTACTCGCGTAGGAGGAGCCTGGGAGCAAAGGATCTCTCTGGGTGGGGCGCCTGCAACGATAGTCCTGCCGCCGAAAGGCTTCACCCAGACTAAACAATAGCAGCCGAAGGGGATCAACGATGTATCGAATAGTTATCTTTGTGTTGGTGAACTTGCTCGTTATTAGCGTTGCGGTAGGCCAGAGCGTAGAACGAAACTCGAACCGCGCTCACCTGAAATCACCGGCTTCCGAGAGTGCTGAGTGCCAGTACTCTCTCACGCTGGCGAAGACGAAGTTTAGCCAGCACGAACCGATTCTCTTGACGATGGCGATCACAAACTCGTCTTACGAACCTCTGCCAGTTTCGCTTGGCTACAATCGCGAAGGCGGATTCATCTTCACGGTCAAACGGCCGGACGGATCTGTTAAGGAGATTCCTCGGAAGATCACGAAGGAAACGCTGACGCTGCTCGCAAACTTTAATGTTGAGGCGCAGAAGACTTATACGCAGCAGTTGATCCTGAATGAGTGGTACGACTTTAACGATCCGGGCGTTTACGAGATCAGCGCCAGCTTGATGAAGGGTCGCCGGCAAGACGAGCCAGCTTGTCTGAATAGTCGATTCAAAATCGAAATCACTCCTTTTGATATGGCCCAGCTTCAACAGACTTGCAGTGAGCTGGTCGAGAAGATAAGCGTCAGCAATTTTGCTAACGCCTCCGACGCTGTCAAAGCGCTTCTCGCTGTCAAGAGTCCGGTTGTCGTGCCTTTCCTGGAACAAGCAGTGAAAGCGAATCATGCTGTTACCTCGCACGTGATTTCCGGTTTGGTAGAGGTCGGGAACGATGAGGCTGTAAGAGTCTTAATATCTCTGCTCGAAGAAGCCAGAACCCACCCGGATAACGGTGAGTTCCTTCAGGTCCGGAACGCCCTCTTTGCGATCGAAAAGAAGGCTAAGGATCCGGCGACGCTCGACTTGGTAAAAATCGCGCTGGCGAAAGTAAGAGAATGAAATTCCGTTAGTGTTTCCGAGCTCGACGCAACCCCCAGAGCACCAGCAGACAGACAGTCACCATTGCGATCGACGACAGGACCAGACCCGACGTTACGATATTTTCCTGCCAATTCAGGGCGAGACGTCCGGAGCCTGCCAGCGGCGTCAAACGATTCGTAGCGAAGGTCGCCGCCAGAAACGTCGTGCAGAGATTCGCGTATGTACCGAAGATGACCAGGTAGAAGGCTGCGGTATCAAGACTCGGCGGCAGATCTTTCTCGGGCCAAATAACACCGAGTGCTACTAAAAACAACCCACCGAGCAGGCCCACCAGATGAGCACTTAGGCCCATACGCGGATTTGCCAGCGAAGGAAAGATCATGCCCGTTATAAGCGCGAGCAGGAACAATCCGATCCCGGCAACATATAGTTGATGACGTCGATTCAGGTGGTCGGGCATGAGGCGCCTCTTAGTTTTGGACCACTCCCGGCTTGTTCGTAAGGAACTCTTTCGGAAATAAAAGCGACTTGTTGAGCGGCGTCACTATACTGAGGGTGGATTCAGAGTGTCAATACGATTTCGAGGGCTGCGCGCTATCGCCGTTTGACCGTTTCACGCAGCAGAAATAATCCGAGAATACTTCCAGTAATGATCCAGGAGAGGGACACAGTTCTGATCGGTCGAAAGTTTGCCGCGTGGTCCTTGATCTCAATGAAGCCAACCGGCGTTACTTGTACACCACCGCCGCCACCGGCCCCGTCCTCGTCTTGACGATGACCGGCACCGCCGCCGAATCCCCATCGCGCCTTAGCGACGGGAACGACTGTAATTCCGTCTCGTTCCACAGGTTCGCCAAAAACAGTTGCCGCACGCGCGACCGCGCCAAGTTTCTCAGCGATTGTGCCAATCAATGTATCTGCCGAACCCGTTTTTTCTAAACTCATCGTTGCCACCTTCGATTCTCAAAGTTGTCACAGTCTAACCTGCGACTAGAAGAATCGGTAATGGCCTTTGATGGTCCAGTCAAACAGCACGTCTTCGACTCGGGTGCCGGCGCCGATGTTGTGAACGATTAAGTAGCGATCTCCTGAGTCTGACAACATGTTTGTCACGATACCGATGTGATCGATGCCGCTGGTCAAGTCCCAGGCGACAATATCACCGGGTTGATAGTCAGTGGCGCTGTAGCTAACCGGCAACGACTTTCCCTGTCGTCTGAAATAAGCCATCAGATTCAAGACACGGCGATGATCGATATTCGCATCCAGACTAGTCGCACCCCATTTTGTCGGATAGTCAGAGCGCGCCGCTTTCATGTCTTCGTGAACCTCTTTTTGAAGATCGAGTCCCGCTTTACGAAACGCACGAACCACGACATCAGAACAAACACCCGTTTGTTCCGGCACGTCCCCGCCCGGATAAGCGATGGCGACGTAGGACGGATCGTAACTGGTCGTGACACCGGCCTGGGCGATTGCGCCATCAAGCATTTTTTTGAGTTGAGGTGGGGCGTTGTTCGGAAGTGGTCTAACAGTCGCCCTGGGTGGCACAGCGGGTTTGCGACTGATGACTTGTGCCTGTCGCTGACAGCCGCTTGCCACTAACACAACGATCAGAAGTAGCAGATTCGGAACGAACTTGTGCGGCATTGTAGCTCTTAGACGCAGCTATACGCACAAAAGTTCCAGAGATTGGCCCCCACCGTATGCCTCTCTACGCTTAATCCCCTCAGAACCCTAAATGCTGATATCTTAAAGCAATGAAAAATCTTTTGACGTTCACGATACTAGTAATCACATTACTGATCGCAGGGTGCGGTCAACGGGGGGCATCGCCGCGCAATGCGCAGACCGATGCGTTGTTCCGGGCAACGATCGAGGGAAATACTGACATGGTTAAGTCGTTGGTTTCGTCGCCGGGGGCGGACGTTAATGCGACCAACGAACGGGGCAGTACGCCGTTGCTTGAAGCCGCCCGTTTTGGTCATGAGGATATTTGCCGGGTGCTGATTGCGGCGGGTGCTAATCTAAAAGTAAAAGACAAAGATGGCAAAACCGCACTGATGTTAGCCATTCAGAATAATCACGACGACGTCGTACGAGTTCTCAAGGAGGCTGGAGAGACAGAATAAAACTGAAGGGCGCCTTCGCCCCAGAAAGCGCCCTTCAGTCGTCGCCGCCCCCAACTCAAACAATCATTACCACGGAAATTTTGGTCCACGAGACGGAACGAAGTTGATCGTTTTTGAAGAAGTCTCGTTGAAACGTGGTTTCTCGAGGCTCGTGAATTCGAATGTCGTGCTGTCGCTGATCATGGCCGGCTCAGTCGCGGACTTCATGAATTGAGTAGCCGAAAACGAAGGTTGTTGTTTCTCTGTGACAACTGGCGCAACGACGATGGGTGACTTCTTGCTCGGGATGCTCACGCGGTCTTTGCGAAGAGCGGCCAACTCGTCGGACTCAAACAGATTCGAGGTAGTGGCCACGGCGGTTTGCTTATCGACGGATCCGGTTTGCGCTAACGCCGGCAGTGCTGCGAATACCAGTATAATGGCCGCGAATGACAAGTGCGAAAGTTGTTTCTGTGTCGTCATGGTCCTTACCTCTCTCCTTCTTTGTTATCTCCCTGACAAAAAGAAGAGTACCAAGTTGTTGACGACTCGAAAATTGTACGTTGGTTCGGTAGACCTGTACTTTGGTACAGGTCTAACAATGCACAGAAGGGAGAGGTATCGAACGCAGGGTCGCGAGCAGTGATTCAATACTGAATGGCTTGCGCAAAAAACCGACCGCACCGGCTTTGAGCGCGCGTCGTTTCATGGCTTCATCGGCCTGGGCTGACATGAAAATGATTGGCACTTCCAGCCGCGACGCGTTGAGACGCTGCTGTAGCTCGAGCCCACTCATACCGGGCAAATTCACATCAAGAATCAGGCAAACAGACGCGCGAGATGCGTCAGAATCCAGAAATTCCTCAGCAGAACCAAACACATCCACACTCAGCCCCGCCGCCTTGATGGCGCGACACAACATGCGTGACATCGACGGATCGTCGTCAACAACGGAAATCAATGGATTTGCTTGCGGCATGCTGGTGTTGAGTTTACCAGCACGCAAGGAAGGTCAGAATTGTACGGAAGTTCAACTAACCTGTACCAAAGTACAATATGCAGTTCACGCAAAGACGCAAAGATCGCCAAGACGCAAAGGCGCCTCCGAAGCATTTGATCCGCCTTTGCGTCTTTGCGATCTTTGCGCCTTTGCGTGAAGCTTTTCCTTTAGATCTTCAACCGGTCAGCCATGCGCACCAGCTCAGCCACTGAGTCGGCTTTCATTTTCTGCACCACCTGCGCGCGGTGTGCTTTGATCGTGCGTTCACTGGTGCCGAGCTTATGTGCGATCTGCTTGTTCAGCGATCCTTCGGTGACGAGCGCAAAGACTTCGCGTTCACGACTAGTCAGTGAATCGTAACGCGCCTGAATTTCAGACAACTCCTCGAGCTGCTTCCGCATTTCGCGATCTCGCGCGATTCCCTCCTTGATCGCGTCGATCATGTCCTGATTGCGAAACGGCTTCGAGAAAAAACCGACCGCACCAGCCTTCATCGCTTCGACCGTCATGGGAATGTCACCATGACCAGTCGTAAACACAATCGGAAGCGGCCGTGAGCCTCCGGCAAGCTGTCGTTGCAGATCCAAGCCGCTCAAACCGGGCATCTGCACGTCAAGCACAAGACACGCCGGACAGTCAGGAGGTGGCGCTGCGAGAAACGCTTCCGCTGAATTGAAAGGCACTGTCTTCAGTCCGATGGTGCTCACAAGCCGCGAAAGAAAATTGCGGAACGAGTCGTCGTCATCGACCACGATTACCACGGGCGGTTTTTCAGTCATCTTATTTCCTGACTGCCAGCCGGCAGGCTGAACGAGAAAATCGCACCACCGCCGGCGTTTGATTCAGCCCACAGCTTGCCCCCGAACGATTCAATGATCGACCGGCTAATCGCGAGGCCCATTCCCATGCCGTTCGCCTTCGTTGTGTGGAATGGTTTGAATAGCTGTTCAGCTTTGGCGGGCTCAATCCCCATCCCGCGATCGCTGACAGTCGCCAAAACACTTCCGTTCGACATCACTGTCTGCACCGTTAACTGCCGCTGATTCGCGTCCGTCTCGTGCATGGCTTCGATGCCGTTCATACAAAGGTTGAGTAGCACTTGCTGCAACTGCACGCGATCAGCTTCCACTGCCGGCAACGATTCACCCAACTGCGAATGAATAGTCACCTGCTTTCTTTGCGCCTCGTGGCCAACCAGACCGATGACATCGCGCGCGACGTCGCTCAAATTCAGTGGCGCTTTCTGCGGCACATGCTTTTTCACTAAGGAACGAATCCGCGAAATAATCTGACTGGCGCGATGACCATCGTTGGAAATGTCCTCGAGCGCTTCTGCTACCAGCTTTAGATCCACTTCCTTTTCCTGAAGCCAGCTACGGCAGATATCAGCGTTTCCAACAATCGCGCCGAGTGGCTGGTTCACTTCATGAGCAATCGACGCCGCGAGCTCTCCCATCGTCGTGACGCGCGCGACATGTGCGAGCTCTGAACGCGTGTGTTGCAATTCATTCTGGGCGCGTTCGTGTTCGATCGCGATACCCGCAATGTGAGTAGCAACTTCGGTGAGTCGAGCTTCCGATCCAGTCGGCGCCTGCGGTTGGGTGTAATACATCGCAAACGATCCCAACACTTTTCCGTATCCCGTAAAGATCGGCGTCGACCAGCACGCCCGCAGGCCCGACAGCTTCGCGAGCTCGCGATAGTCTTCCCAAAGCGGATCGGTGAGCATGTCTGTCACGATTACGGGTTGGCCACGATACATCGCAGTACCGCAGGAACCATTCTTCGGTCCAATCGGCGCGCCGTTAACAGCTTGTACATAAATCTCCGGAAGACGTGGTGCTGCGCCGTGACGAATATGCTTTCCGTCCTCGCTGAGCTGCAGCACCGAACAAATCATTCCTTCCGACTGCGCCTCGATCAGCGTTACTAAACTCGCCAGGACGTCGGAAAGTGTTGCTCCCTGCGCGATCATTTCGAGCACACGTCCCTGGCCGGCGCGGAAAGCGTCTTCGCTCTCGCGCGACTTCGCGAGCTCGCGCTCTACTTCTTTGCGACGACTGATGTCGCGCCAAACGACGTAGAGTATTTGTCTGTCCTGAAACGGGATCGCAGTCAGTAAGACTTCAACCGGAAACTCGCTGCCGTTGCGGCGCTTTGCCAACCACTCGAAGCGATGACTCCCGCGCTCCAATGCGACAGCATTCATTTGCTGCGCTTTGGTCGTGGATGGAGTGCCGTCAGGTTGAATCGTAGGTGAGAGATCAGATGGTGAGAGCGAGAGGAGCTCATCTTTTCCAGCGGCGCACAGCATGTCGACTGCCGCTTGATTGCAGTCAATGAACACGCCGTCGTCGAGCAAAAGAATGGCGTCGGGCGAGCGTTCGAAGACGAGTCGAAGCGCCAACTCGGAATAAGCTTGCTGCTGATTTGCGCCAATCATGGCAAATGCAGCTTGAATATCTTATTTGGGATTAATTGGGGACTGGCATTTCTGACAGGTGTTCACGCAAAGGCGCAAAGATCGCAAAGACGCAAAGGCGGGTCAAATACTTCGGGCGCGCCTTTGCGATCTTTGCGTCTTTGCGTGAACTTTACTTTGACGCCTCTTTATCGCTCCATCGGACACTCTCGGCGTGAATCGTCATCCGTCCTGCGATCATCGAAACCTGACCACGAACCAGAACCTCACGCACATCCGACTGAATCAAAGCCTTGCGTTCAGCTTGGGGCAGTTGTGCCAACTGCACCGAAATTCGCGTGCGGCTGGGAGAGTCGTATAGCTCGAGGCTTTGCCCGTCAGCGTTTATCGCAACAACTCGCGCCTGAACTTCCACCGTGCGGCCATGCGCCAGCGTCAACCCGGCAAAGCAGATAACGATAAGGAATGAAAGCGTCAATCTAAATGTTAAATTCATCGCGGCTCCTTCGAATTCTGTGATGCATTCAATCAATCAACCACATTAAAGAGGATACTGAATCAGAGCGGCGCATGTAATTGAACGTTAGTTCCGTCAACCTGTACTTTGGTGAAGTAATCATTGACGCGCGATCGGTGCGGTCCTATATTCCGCTATTGTTCGGCATCTTCTCGTGCATCGCCCTCGTGCTGGCAACTGCCGGCATTTATGGAGTGATGGCGTATTTCGTGACTCAGCGCACACGCGAGATCGGTATTCGAATCGCCCTCGGCGCACAGTGGCGTGACGTGCTCAAGCTGATCCTTGGAAGCGGAATGTTGCTCGTCACTATTGGTCTGATAATCGGGCTGGCAGGCGCGTTAACGTTAACACGTCTCATGACGTCTCTACTGTTTGAAGTCTCACCGACTGATCCGATCACATTTGGCGTAGTGGCGCTTTGTGTAATCCTCGCCGCGCTGCTCGCTTGCTACATACCCGCCAGACGCGCGATCAAAGTCGCTCCATTGGTCGCGTTGCGTTACGAGTAATCGGAGGAAGATCGTGAACACACTACACGACATTCGCTACGCGTTTCGAATGCTACTC
>Ga0134121_10000732_pt1 | contig 34691 bp, 27 predicted proteins | sample KB301_FD_96463 | JGI IMG/M metagenome (GOLD analysis project Ga0134121, IMG submission 96463) | Terrestrial soil microbial communities without Nitrogen fertilizer from Kellogg Biological Station, Michigan, USA - KB3-0-1 | ecosystem: Environmental > Terrestrial > Soil > Unclassified ...
CCAACCTGTGCTCATTTGGTGCCCGACATGCCTCGAAGGCTTGCAATGCCCGTCTCCATACAGCTCTCATACCGGCCATTTCGTCACCGTAGACCCCGCTGACCCGCCCAAAAACGCCTTCATGCACGCCATCTACTGACCCCAGTATCTCCTCTACGGTCTCAATTCTTCTACTACAGTAACTCCTTTCCTACCTGACACTTATGGAGTTTCCGAGACGTCAAAGTTAGCTGGCCGGCGGGACGCCGGCGCTCCCAGGGGGCTATCGGAATCGCCTTCCGTGGCAGGATATGGCCTCGCACTCTTGAGGAGACCCACCCGATGCCCCGATCTTTCTGGATTCCCGCCGTCCTCGCTCTCGCCCTGGCTTCACCGTCCTTGCCGGCCCTTGCCGCCGATCCCCCTCGCCATGTCGCCGTTCGCGCGGGCCGGCTGCTCGACGGGACGGACGCGGCTCTGATCCGCAATGCGGTCATCCTCATCGAAGGGGACCGGATCACGGCGGTGGGGGCGGGGCTGGCGATTCCGGCGGGGTATGAGGTGGTCGATCTCTCCCGGTCCACGGTTCTTCCGGGGCTCATCGACTGCCATACGCACATCACCAGCCAGTCCGGCAACTACTACGAGGATCTCTTCCGCCGCAGCCCCATCGACGAGGCGGTGACGGCTCACGTCTATGCGCGGCGGACTCTGGAGGCGGGGTTCACGACGGTGCGCAACGTGGGGGCCCGAGAATTCATCGACGTAGCCTTGCGCGACGCCATCAACCGGGGCGACGTGGTGGGGCCACGGATGCAGGTGGCCACGATGGCCGTGGGATCGACCGGCGGGCACAACGATCTGACGGGCTTCTCCCCCTATCTGCGGTTTGCGGGCTTCTCCGGCATCGCCGACGGGGTCGATGAGATCCGCAAGCTCATCCGCGCCGAGGTCAAGGGCGGGGCGGACCTCATCAAGGTGATGGCCACGGCGGGCGTGCTCTCGGAGGAGGGATCGGTGGGCGCGCCGCAGTACTCGCAGGAGGAGATGAACGCCGTCGTCCAGGAGGCGGCCCTGTGGGGCAAGAAGGTGGCGGCCCACGCCCATGGCGCCGAGGGGATCAAGCGCGCCGCCCGGGCCGGCGTCGCCTCGATCGAGCACGGCGGGATGATCGACGAGGAGGGCGTGCTCCTGCTCAAGGAGCGCGGCATCTACCTGGTGCCGGACATTTATTCGGACGAGTACATCCTCCTCGAAGCCGATCATCTCGGCCTGCCCCAGAAGATGATCGAGAAGGAGAAGGAGCTGCGCAAGAACCAGCTCGTCAACTGGCGGCGGGCCATCGACGCGGGCGTCAAGCTCGCCTTCGGCACGGACGCGGGCGTCTATCCCCACGGCCAGAACGCCAGGCAGTTCCACTCCCTCCTCGCTCTCGGCCTCACCCCCCAGCAGGTAATCCGCATGGCCACCACCAACGCCGCGGACCTCATGGGCTGGAGCGACCGCATCGGCTCCGTCGCGCCCGGCCGCTACGCCGATCTCATCGCCGTGGATGGCGATCCCCTCGCGGATGTCACGGAGCTGGAGCGGGTTCGGTTCGTGATGAAGGGGGGTGTGGTGGTGAAGGAGGGGGGAAAGCGGTAAGCAACGCTGGGGGTACAATCCCCCTCCCATGTGGAAACCCGGCGACCGCGTCACCCATCGATTCCACGCCGAGCTCGGCCCCGGCCGGATCACGGAGATCCAGGGCCGGAGCCTGCGCGTCGAGTTTCCGGACGCCAACCATACCCTGAGCTTCGCGGCGGAGACGGACGCTCTCCTACCGCTGAGTGTCCAGCCGGGAGGTAAGGCCCGCCTGGAGGGAACGAACGAGATCGTCGTCGTCGAGTCCTGCGAGGACGGGTACTGCCTGCTCGCGGATGGCCGCGAGGTGCCGTTCGAGTCGCTGTGGCCGCTGCCGGCGGAGGTCTCTCCCGTGGAGCGCCTGGCCCGCGGCAACGTCGACGGTTTCGAGGACTTCGCCAACCGGCTGGACGGGCTGCGCCTCCAGCGCATCCGCCAGGCCGGCGGCCTGGGCTCGTTCCTCGGCGGGCGCATCCAGATCTTCCCCCACCAGCTCTACGTCGCGGAACGCGCCTGCCACAGCGATCCCGTGCGCTGGCTGCTCGCCGACGAGGTCGGGCTGGGCAAGACGGTCGAAGCCTGCCTCATTCTCAACCGGCTCCTCCACACGGGCCGCGCCGGGCGCACCCTGATCGTGGCCCCCGAGACGCTCGTGCTGCAATGGCTGGGCGAGCTTTGGCGAAAGTATCACCAGGTCTTCGTGATGCTCGACGACAAGCGCATGACCGACGTGGCCAAGGACTACGGCGAGGACTTCAACCCCTTCGACGTCCACCGGCAGGCGATCGTCGGCCTCGATACCCTGACGCGCCGCCGCCGGCTCACCGAGCAGGCCGTGGCGGCGGGCATCGACCTTCTGGTGGTGGACGAGGCGCATCACCTGCGGCGGCCCAAGGGGCACCCCGGCACGGAGCCCTACCGCGCTGTGGCCCCCATCGCCGCTCTCGGCCGGCACGTGCTGCTGCTCACCGCGACCCCGCTGGAGGACGACGCCCACGGCTTCTTCCGGCTGCTCCAGCTCCTGCGACCCGAAGAGTTTCCCGAGGAGGAGACCTTCGACGAGCGGCTGGCCCGGCGCGAGCCGCTGCCGCCCTGCACCAGCTCGACGCGGCGAGTGGACATCGGCGGCCTGCCGCCCCGGGTGCCGGCGCCGGTCGAGCTGACGGCGGCGGATTGGGAGCCGGTGGACCGCCTGGTGCGGCACCTGCGCGCCCAGACGGCGGAGAACGCCGTGGCGCGGCGGCGCAAGCTGGACCGGGTGTTCAGCGGCCTCGCCTCGCCCGCCTCTCTCCTCTCGGGCTTGAGCCGGGAGGAGACGGAGACCGCGTCCCTCGCCACGGAGGCCCGCAACCTGGACCCGCGCGTGCGCTGGCTTGCCGAGCAGGCGGCGCGCTGGGTGGGGCCGGACGAGAAGACGCTCGTCTTCGTGGCCCACCGCGAGACCCTCGACGTCCTCAAGACCGTCGTCGAGCGCACGGGCCGGCGGGCCGGCATCTTCCACGAGGATCTCTCCCCCGAGCGGCGGGACATCGAGGTGGCCCAGTTCCGCCTGCCGGAGGGGCCGTCACTCATGCTCTCCACCGAAGCCGGCGGCGAGGGCCGGAACTTCCAGTTCTGCCGCCGGCTGGTGCTGTTCGACCTGCCCTGGAACCCGGGGGTCGTAGAACAGCGCATCGGCCGGCTGGACCGCATCGGCCGCACGATTCCCACGGAGATCGTCTACTTCCGGCCGGAGACGGGATTCGGCCGCGCCGTGGCGGATCTCTACGAGGCGATCGGTCTCTTTCGCGAGCCGCTCGGCGGCCTGGAGCGCGAGCTGCGCCACGTCGCCCAGGCGGTGGAAAAGGCGGCGGTCGAGGGGCCGGCGGACGTCGATCCCGATGTCTTCCGGCCAGTCCTGAAGGAAGCGCAGGCGGCCCACGACCGGGTGCAGAACGCCGCTTTCCACGAGCTTCACCGCGATCCGTACCGGCCGGAGATGGCGACGGAGATCCTGGCGCGCGTGCCGCCGGAGCTCGACGCGCTCAACGAGAGCATCGTGGTGCGGGCCGCCTCGCGCTTCGGCTTCGAGGTCGACGCCCAGAGCGGCGAGCGCACCTGGCTGATCGAGTTCGGCGGCGAGGCGCTGGTGGACCACTTCCCCGGCGTGCCGCTCGGCACCTCCTTCCTCGGCACCTTCAGCCGCGAGCGCGCGGTCGACGAGGAGACGCTCGACTTCTTCTCCTCGGGCCATCCGCTGGTGGAGGGCATACTGATCGAGCTGGAGGACGGACCGCGAGGCCGCGTGGCCCTGTTCCAGATCCCCGGCGAGGAGGGGGACGAGGAGGTCTTCGCCCTGATGGCGGTCTACAGCGAGGGCACGGACTGGCGCGCCGTCGTGGTGGACGCCAAGGGAGCGCTTCGCCCCGACCTCGCCGACCGCCTCACCCGCGAGCCCATCGCGCCCGAGCCCATCGAGGTCAAGAAGTGGGTCAATCAGGCGAGCTGGAGCAAGGCCATCCGCCGCATGGCCGACCTCCTGCCCAAGGGCGCCAAACCTCAGGCCGTGGCGGGATTCCGGATGCGGCGGCGGGGGTGAGGAAAATCTCCGCCGGGCCGTGCTAGCCTCCCCCGGTTATCGATCCCAACTCAGGAGGGAATCTCCCTATGATCCGCGCTCAGCGCTCCGTCGCGATTTTGATCGTTCTCCTGTTCGCCCTGGCCTCGCTCGCCGGCGCCGCCGTTCCCGCGAAACCGCGCCTGGTCGTGCTGATCTCCATCGATCAATTCCGCGCCGACTACCAGACGCGATTCGTGGATCTCTTCCTGCCGCCGGTCACCAAGGACGGACCCGGCGGCTTCCGGTACCTCATGGAGCGTGGGGCGTATCACACCGACGCGCATCACGATCACTTCCCGCTCTACACCGGGCCCGGCCACTCCATCCACTTCACGGGCTCGACGCCCTATAAGTCCGGCATTGTCTCGAACGACTGGTTCGACCGCGACTGGAACGGCAAGCGCTACTGTGTGCAGGATCCCAAAAGCCTCCTGGTCGGCACCCGCGATCCCAAGCCAGCGGACGGTGTCTCGCCGGTCACCTTGCGGGTCACCACCGTCGGCGACGAGCTCAAGATGGCGACCGGGGGCCAGGCGAAAGTCTGGGGGCTGTCCTTCAAAGACCGCGCCGCCGTGCTCATGGCGGGGCACCTCGCCGACGGCGTCCTCTGGTACGACGACAAGACGGGCGCGTGGATTTCCAGCCAGTACTACCGCAAAGACGGCACCCTGCCGCAGTGGGTCGTGGACTGGAACGCTCAAAAAAAGATCGATCCATTCTTTGGCAAGGCCTGGACACTCTCCGCGCCGCCGGCCGCCCTGAAGAGGCTTTGGACACCAGGGAACGGACACGTCTCCAATCCCTACGGGCTGGGGACCTCCTTCGGCCCCAACGGCCACAAGATCGACGGCGGTCTCCCGGCGCCGGGGCCGGCCTTCTACAAGGCCTTCACCACCACTCCCTTCGGCAACGAATACGTTCTGGAGACGGCCCGCGAGCTGATCCGCCGCGAAGGGCTGGGCCGGGACGCGATTCCCGATATCCTGGCCATCAATCTCTCCTCCAACGACTACATCGGCCATGCCTATGGCCCCGACAGTGCCGAGGTGCTGGACGTCACGGTGCAGACCGACCGGCAGCTCAGCCGCTTCTTCCAGTTCCTGGCCCGGACCGTTCCCGGCGGCCTCGCCAACGTGACGATCGTGGTCACCGCCGACCACGGCGTCTCCCCCATCGCCGCCGAGACGCACGAGGCCGGCATTCCGGCAGGGACCTATGGCGATCAGACGCTGGAGGACAAGGTCGAGGAGGCGCTCGAAAAGGAGCTCGGGGCAGGCAAATGGACGAAGAAGCTGGTGGAGGTGAACTACTATCTCGACCTCGACGCGCTCAAGGCCAAGAACGTGCCCGCCGCCCGCGCGGAGGAGATCGCCGCCGCGGCCCTCCGCGCTCAGCCCGGGATCTACGCGGCCTACACCCGCACTCAGATCCTGGAAGGCCGGATGCTCGACAACGACGTCGCGCAGCGGGTCTCCCGCAGCTTCCATCCGAAGGTCTCCGGCGACGTGGTGATCGTGCCCGAGCCCTACTGGATGCCGGGCTACTCGACGCCGCCCACCGGCACCACGCACGGCTCGCCCTACGCCTACGACACCTCGGTGCCGATGCTGTTCGCCGGCTTCGGCATCAAGCCGGGGCGCTACACGCAGCGGGTCTCGACGCTCGACACGGCGCCCACGCTCTCGGACATCCTCGGCATCCTCCAGCCCAGCGGCTGCGAGGGGAAGATCCTGACGCACGCAAGAAAGTGATCAGCCGAACAGCCCGAGCTGCTCCACCTGTCCCGGCCGCCGGAAGGCGGCCGAGGACAGCTCGCGCCGCCGCTGATCGAGGCCGTAACGCCGCTTGAAGGTCTCGAAGGTGGCCCGGATCTGCTCGGCGTAGATGCCCTCGCCGCGCATGCGGCTGCCGAAGCGGGGATCGTTCAGCTTGCCGCCCCGCAGATCGCGGACGCGGTTGAGGACCTTCTCCTTGCGGTCCGGAAAGTGGCGCTCCACCCACTCCTCGAACAGGCCGGCGACGGCGCCGGGCAGGCGCATCACCACGTAGCCGGCCGAGGTGGCCCCCGCGTTGGCGGCGGCCTCCAGGATCTTCGCCGTCTCGTGGTCGGTGATCGCCGGCACGATGGGCGCCACCATGACACCGACGGGGATACCCGCCGCCGCCAGGCGCTCGATCGCCTTCAGGCGCTCCCGGGGATGCGAGGCGCGGGGCTCCATCTTCCGCGCCAGGTCGCCGTCCAGGGTGGTGATGGAGAGATGGACGCAGACGGCGTCGTGCTCATTGAGCTCCCGGAGGTAATCGATGTCCCGGGTGACCAGCTCGTTCTTGGTGATGACGCCGACCGGCTGGCGGAACTCCGCCAGCACGGCGAGGCACCGGCGGGTGATCTCCAGCTTGCGCTCGACCGGCTGATACGGGTCCGTCACGCCGCTCATGACGAGAACCTGCGGCTCCCACTTGCGCGACGACAGCTCCTTGCGCAGCAGCTCGGCGGCGTCCTCCTTCACCAGGATGCGGGTCTCGAAGTCGAGCCCCGCCGAGAAGCCCAGGTACTCGTGGGTGGGCCGGGCGTAGCAATAGATGCACCCGTGCTCGCAGCCGCGGTAGGGATTGACGGAGGCCTCGAAGCCCACGTCCGGGCTGTCGTTGCGGCTGATCACCGAGCGGGAGGTGTCCCGCAGCAGCTCTGTATCGACGCGCTCAGGACCCGGGATCTCCGGGTCCCGCTCGATCGAGATCGTCTCGAAGCGATTGGTGGGGTTGAGGGCCGCTCCCCGGCCCCTCGGCGCCATCTCCATGGCGTAAGTATAGCGCAAGTTGGGCGATCTCGCTCCCCCCTCCGCCTTGACAACTCCGAGCCCGCGGAGCCAGGATGCTGGTGAATCTGGTCAACAGCTTGCAAGAGGTCACGTCCTCGTGCGCATCGTCCTCATCTCCCCCAAAGGCCCGCTCTACCGGCACCGTGGCGGTATCTTCAAGAAGTCGTTGCGGTACATGCCGCTGACGCTCACCACCCTGGCGTCGCTGGTGCCCCAGGAGCTCGAGGCGGAGGTGCGGCTGATCGACGAGGGGATCGAGGAGGTCGATCCGGCGGCGATTGAAGCGGACCTGGTGGGATTGACGGTCATCACCGGCACGGCGCCACGGTCCTACGATCTCGCCTCCCGGTTCCGGGAACGCGGCATCCCCGTCGTGCTCGGCGGGCCTCACGTCACCCTGATTCCCGAGGACGCGCAACCCCACGCCGACGCCATCGTCACGGGATACGCCGAGGAGAGCTGGCCCGAGTTGCTCCGCGACTTCGCGGCCGGCCGCCTGCGCCCGCGGTACGACCAGCGCCCGGGGCTTTCGCTCGCCGGCCTCCCCTTCCCCCGCCGCGACCTGCTGCCCCGCAAGCGGTTCCTCACCGACAACGTCTTCGAGGCCACCCGCGGCTGTGTTCACAAGTGCGACTTCTGCGTCGTCCCCGCGGCGTGGGGGCAGAAGCCCTACCAGAAGCCGGTCGAGGACGTGATCGCCGACATCCGCCAGATGAAGGCGCGCAAGCTCATCTTCGTCGATCTCAACCTGATCTCGGACCGCGACTACGCGGCCGAGCTCTTCACAGCCTTGATCCCGCTGAAGGTCCAGTGGTATGGCCTCTCGACCGTCCTGCTGGGCGACGATCCCCACCTTCTTTCGCTGGCGGAAAAAAGCGGCTGCAAGGGGATCCTGATGGGCCTCGAATCGATCTCGCGACAGAACCTGCGGGACTCGAAGAAAGGTTTCAACTCGCCGGAGCGCTACAAGGAGCTCGTGGCATCTCTTCACCGCCACGGCATCGCCCTCCAGGGCTGCTTCGTCTTCGGCCTGGACCATGACACGCCGGAGATCTTCCTGGAGACGGCCCGCTTCGCCGTCGAGGCGAAGATCGATCTTCCACGTTTCGCCGTGGTGACGCCCTTCCCCGGCACGGCCCTCTACCACCGCCTGGAGCGGGAGGGGCGCATCCTCACCCGCAACTGGGAGCTGTACGACGGCCAGCACGTCGTCTTCCAGCCGTCCCAGATGAGCGTCGAGCAGCTTCAGCAGGGGATCGAGACAGCGTGGAAGCACGCCTACAGCGCGCCGTCGATCTGGAAGCGGCTCCGAGCGAGCCCCAGCCCCTTGCCGGTGCGCCTCGGCACCAATCTGGGCTATCGTTTCTATGCCCACAACCTGCACCGCTTCTACAACTGCGACTGTATTCTCGGGCTCGGCCGCGAACGGAACGCGGCATGACAAGCGCATGAGAATTACCCTCGTCCACCCCTGTATCGGCCGGCGCGCGGGCGACAGTTCGTACATCCGCACCTGGCAGATGGAGCCGCTTCCGCCGGCTCTCATCGCGGGGCTGACGCCGCCGGACGTGGAAGTGCGGTTCTATGACGACCGCATGGAGGCGGTGCCCTTCGACGAGCCCACGGACCTCGTGGCGCTCTCCGTCGAGACCTACACGGCCCGGCGGGCCTACCAGATCGCCTCGGAGTACCGGCGGCGCGGCGTGCCCGTCGTCATGGGCGGCTTCCACGCCAGCCTCTGCCCGGACGAAGTGGCCCTCTACGCCGACTCGGTGGTGGTGGGCGAGGCCGAGATCCTGTGGCCGGAGGTCATCGACGATTACCGTCACGGCACGCCGAAGAAGGTGTACCGCCAGACGGGCCGCACCTCTCTCGCCGGAGCGCGGCCGGACCGCCGGATCTTCGAGGGCAAGCGCTACCTCCGCGTCGGGCTGGTGGAGGCCGGCCGCGGCTGTCATTTCAAATGCGACTTCTGCGCCGTGCAAACGGTGTTCGGCGCCACCCAGACCCGGCGGCCGGCGGATGAAATCCTTTCCGAGATCGCCGCGCTGCGGGGCTCGAAGGGGCTGATCTTTTTCGTCGACGACAACATCACGTCCAACATGGAGCAGGCCAAGGAGTTTTTCCGCGCCCTGATTCCCCTCAAGGTGCGCTGGGTGAGCCAGGCGAGCATCAACGCCGCCCATGACGAGGAGTTTCTCGACCTGCTGCGGCGCAGCGGCTGCATGGGCGTGCTCATCGGTTTCGAAACCCTGAATCCGGAGAACCTCCGGACGATGAACAAAGGTTTCAACACCATGCGCGGCGGCTACGTGAAGGCCCTGGAAAACTTGAGAAAGCACGACATCCGCCTCTACGGCACCTTCATCTTCGGCTACGATCACGACACACCGGAGGATTTCCAGCGCACCGTCGAGTTCGCCCGCGAGCACGGTTTCTACATCGCTGCGTTCAATCACCTGACGCCCTTCCCCGGCACCGAGCTCTACCGCCGGTTGGAGGCGGAGGGGAAGCTCCTCTACGACGCCTGGTGGCTCGACGAAAAGTACAGCTACAACAAGGTCCCCTTCCGGCCGGCTGGGATGTCGGCCGAGGACGTGGAGCACGGGTGCGTCGAGGCGCGGCGGACCTTCTACTCGTGGCCGAGCATCCTGCGCCGCTCGGTCGATTCGGTGAACCGCTCGGATTTCTTCATGTTCCGCAACTTCTTTCTGATCAATCATCTCCACCGCGCCGACGTGGACGGGCGCAATCACTTTCCGCTGGGAGCGGAGGACTGGTCCGGGCCTCTGCTGCGCGCCGATTGATCCGCGCCGGCGGAACGATCGTCGAGGAGGCCGCGCCGGAGGACGACCCGGCGCTGCGGCTGCTGCTGCGGGACAATCCCATGGAAGGTGAGATCCGCGTTTCCCTGGAGCGCGAGCCGAACGTCTTCCTCGCGGCGGCGGTGGAGGGCGAGCCGCATCGCACGATCGTCGCCCGGGAACCCGGCGGCGGCATCGTGGGGATGGGCAGCCGCTCGGTGTGGAACGCCTTCGTCAACGGCGAGCCCTGCCGCCTCGGCTATCTTTCGCAGCTTCGCGTAGACCGTGCCCACCGTGGGCGAAAGCGGCTGATCACGGCCGGCTACGACCTGATCCGCTCGTTTCGCAATACTGAGGAGATGCCGTTCGACCTCACCAGCATCATCGCCGACAACGACGTGGCGCGCCGCCTGCTGGGCGCCGGCTTGCCGGGTCTGCCCAGGTATCAGGAGATCGAGGAGTGGACGACGCTGGTCGTGCCCACGACGTCCCGGCCGCGGCGGACGACCGGAGCACGGATCGAGAGAGGAACGCCGGAGAGGCTGGGAGAGATCGCCGGCTGCCTGGAGCGCAACCGCCGCCGCTACCAGTTCGCCCCCCGCTTTTCGGCGGCGGACCTCCGGTCGCCGGAACGCAGCCGGGGCCTCGAGCCGAGCGATTTCTTTCTCGCCGTGGTAGATACCGAGGTCGTGGGTACCCTCGCGCTATGGGATCAGAGCGGCTTCAAGCAGGTCGTGGTTCAAGGCTACGCGCCCCGCCTCGCCCTCTGGCGGCCCTGGATCAATCGATTTTCGCCTGTCCTTGGCACTCCCCGCCTGCCAGACCCGGGCCAAGCCCTCCCCCACGCCTACCTTTCGCACCTCGCGGTGGACGAGGACGATCCAGAGATCTTCCGCGCCCTGGTGGAAGCGGCCTACGCCGAGGCCCGCGCGCGCCGGTATGTCTACGTGGTGGCCGGCCTCGCGGCGCGCCACCCCTGGCGGCCCTGGCTGGAAAAACGCTTCAAGCCACGCGCCTATGCGAGCGTCCTCTACACCGTGCTCTGGGAGGACGAAGCGACGGCTTTGGACGGGCGAATGCCCCACGTCGAGGTGGCACTGCTGTGACCGGCCGGCTGGTGGCCCGCGAGGAGCTGACGCCCGAGGAGCAGGAAGCCCTGTTCGCGCTCCTCTCCGCCCATTTTAGGGGGTTGACCCGAGAGCGCTTCGCCGCGGACCTGGCCGAAAAGAACTGGATTCTGCTCCTGGAGGAGGGGGGCCGGCTGCGCGGCTTCTCCACCCTGCGGATCTACGAAACAGCGGGGCCCGGCGGCGAGCCGCTGACCGTGGTGTACTCGGGGGACACCATCGTCGAGCAGGGCGCCTGGGCCACGGCGGCCCTGCCCAAGTCCTGGATCGCCGCCATCCGCGCCCTGCGCGAGAGGTATCCGCGAGGCCGGCTCCTCTGGCTCCTCCTCACCTCGGGGTTCCGCACCTATCGCTTCCTCCCCGTCTTCTGGCGGGACTTCTGGCCCCGGCCGGAGAATGACACGCCGCCGGAGATCGGCGCCCTTCTCGACCATCTGGCCCGGGAACGCTTCGGACCGCTCTTCGACGCGGCGGCCGGCGTCGTCCGCTTCCCCCAGCCCCAGGTCCTCCGCGAGGGCCTCGACGCCATTCCCCAGGGCCGGCTCGCCGATCCCTACGTGGCGTTCTTCCTGGAGCGCAACCCCGGCTGGGCGCGGGGAGACGAGCTCGTCTGCCTCACCGAGCTGGCCGAAGGCAACCTCACCCCCGCGGGCCGCCGGATGTGGCGGCAGGGGCGCGTCACACTTACGGCGAAGCCGGCGTGAAGACCCTCGCCTGGCTCGCCGCCAACGCCGGCGGATGGTGGCGGTTTCGCGCCGCCCTCAACCGGCCCGCCGAGACCCAGGCGGCGATCCTGCGGCGGTACCTGGCGGTCAACGCCGAAACGGCTTTCGGCAAGGCCCACGGTTTCTCGGCGATCCGCAACGCCCGGGAGTTTCAGGACCGGGTTCCCTTGGCGGGATACGCCGAGATGGAGCCGTGGATCGCGCGCCTCGCCGCCGGAGAGAAAGAAGTGCTGACTCGATCCCCCCTGCGCACGCTGGAGGTGACGAGCGGCTCTTCCGCGGCGGCGAAGCGCATCCCCTACACAGCGGCGATGCAGGCCGAGATCCGCCGGGCGATCGCTCCCTGGGTTTTCGACCTCTACCGGCACCGCCCCCGGCTGGCTCTCGGCTGCGCCTACTGGTCGATCAGTCCGCTCAAGATGGACGAGGAGGAGGACACCGGAGCGGTGAAAGTCGGCTTCGAGGAAGACGCGGAGTACCTGGGGGGATTCTGGAAGCGCCTGGTGGACTCGACGCTCGCCGTGCCGGGCGCCGTGCGCTTCCTGCGCGACGTGGATTCGTTCCGCTACGCCACGCTCCTCTTCCTGCTGCGGCGCGCGGATCTGAGCCTGATCTCCGTCTGGCACCCGAGCTTTCTGACCTTGTTGATGGCGGCGCTGCCGGCGTTCTGGAACGATCTGGTGCGGGACGTGGAAAGCGGGACGAAGATCGTGGGAAGGACGTTGCTGCCCCTGCCTCGGCGGGCGGCGGAGCTGCGGTGCCTCGCTCCGGACGCGCCGGCGCGCATCTGGCCCCGGCTGGGCCTCATTAGTTGCTGGGGAGACGCCCACGCGGCGCTCCATCTCGGCGAGCTGGGCCGGATCTTCCCTGGAGTGGAGATCCAGCCCAAGGGGCTGCTGGCCACCGAGGCGTTCGTCACCATCCCGTTCGACGGGCGGGCGCCGCTGGCGATCCGCTCCCATTTCTTCGAGTTCCTCCCCGAAGGCGGCGGCATGGAACGTCCCCGGCTGTCCCATGAAATCGAGCCTGGAGGCACCTACTCGGTAGTGGCAACTACAGGCGGCGGCCTCTACCGCTACAAGCTGGAGGACCGGGTGGAGGTGACCGGCTTCTCCGGGCGCACGCCGTCGCTCAAGTTCCTGGGCCGGGAGGGGCACGTCTCGGACCTGCGGGGCGAGAAGCTTCACGAGAGCTTCGTGGCGGGTGCCCTCGCCCGGGCCTTCCACCGGCTCGGCGTCGCTCCCAGGTTCGCGATGCTGGCGCCGGAGGAGGCCCCGTCGGGTCCACCACGGTATGTCCTCTATCTTGAGACTCAGGGTCCAACTCCACCCATGCTGGCGTCCGTCGTCGAGGAGGAGCTGGCGGCCAATCCTCACTACCGGGCCTGCGTGGCCTTGGGACAGCTCGCGCCGGCGGCGGTCTTTCTCATCGAAGGCGCGGCGTTCCCCCGCTATCTCCGGAAGTGCCGCGAGAGCGGGCAGCGCCTGGGGGACGTCAAGCCCCTCGCCTTGTCCGTCTCTTCGGGATGGAGTGACGTTTTTCCCGGCTCCCTGGAACTTTCTCGGGAAGGATCGGTCTGAAGATCGTGTTGTCGCTCTTCAAACAGGCCGTTCTCATTCTGGTCTGAGGTGAACCGGATCGTGCAGCACGCCTCGCTCAACGCCGCGCCTAGAGAGCCCCTGCTGGCCTGGCCGGGCATGGCCAGCCTCAAGCTGACGATCCCCCTCTCCTACCTGTTCTCGAAGATCTTTTTTTCGGTCTACGGCGGCACCAGCCTGCTCGCGAAGCTGCGCCACATTCGGCCGGACTTCCACTTCGCCTGGGAGCTGCGCCTGCCCTTCCTCCCCTGGCTGTCGGTGGTCTACCTCACCGTTCCCCTGCTCCTGCTGCTGACGCCCTTCATTCTGCGGACGTGGCGGTCGTTCACCCCGTTCTTCCTGGCCTTGACGGCCGAAACGCTAGTCGCCGGCGTCGTCTACCTGAGCGTCCCCATGGTGCAGGCCTATCCGCCGCGGGTGGCTTCCGGAATCGGCGGCGCCATCTTCCACCTCGCGGACCGGCTGAACCTCCAGTACAACGAGTTCCCGTCGCTCCATATCGCCTTCGCGGTGACGGCGGCGATCGTCTTCGGCCGGCGTTGCGGGCCCCTGGGGAAGATCCTCTTCACCCTGTGGACCCTGGGGGTGGCCGTCTCGACGCTCTTCCTGCACGAGCACCACACCCTGGACCTCGCCTCGGGAGCCGTGCTCGGCCTGCTGGGAGTCGCCATCGTCTGGCGCCGCACGTCGAAGGAAGAGGTGCTCGAATCCCTGCGCATCGAAGCGCTCTGCCTGAAGGAGTTCGCCTGGTTCGTCCGCCGCCATCCCCGCTACCTGGTGATGTTCTACGCTCTCTTCAGGGCCTCGTTTCCCCGCTGGCGAAGGACCCGCGTGCTGCGCGCCTCCTACTGCCTGGCCCAGCACGTCGACGACGTCCTGGACGGGGACCGGCGGATCAAGGGAGATCCCGAGGCCTACGCGCTCGCGGTCGTGCGCGGGCTTCGGGGCGAGACTCCTTTCGGCGGCACGACGGCGGATCAGCTCGCCGAGTTCGTCGGCGCCGAGCTCGGGCGCTACGAGAGCGAGCGCGAGGATCCGAACGATCATCCGCGCAGCGACCTGGTGAAGCTCTTCGAAGTGTTGCTGGAGGACCGCCGGCGGATGGACGCGCGCCGGACGCTCTCCGCCGAGGCTCTGGCCGAGCAGCACCGGCTTACCTTTTTCTACTCGCTGAACCTGACGCTCATCCTCGCCGGCTCCAGCCTGCGGGCGAGCGACGCGCCGGACCTCGTCGCCGCCCTCGCCTGGTGCTCGCCGGTGCGCGACCTCGACCAGGATCTGGAGAAGGGCTTGATCAACATCCCCGCCGAGGTGCTGGCGCGGGCGGGCTGGAACGGCGATCCGGCGATCCTCGAGACCGCCCTGGACACCCCCGCCGTGCAGGACTGGCTGCGCGGCGAGCACCGACGCGGCGCCGCGGCGATCCAGGCCCTCGGAAGCCGGCTACCCGACATCGCCGAGCCCAAGGGGAAGGCCATTCTCTCCGCTCTCCATCGCGCCCTGGCTCTCTATGAGCGCAAGTACCGGCGCCGCAACCGCTTCGATGACCAGGGCCCAGAGCCCTCCCCCTCCGCCCTGCCCGCGGCCTCGAACAGCTAGCTAGAATCCGTGGCAGAAGGGCCCGCCGCAGAAGGAGAACTGGTAGACCCACAGACCATTGACGCATTGATACCGATCCTTCGGGGTCGTCTGCCCGTCCTCGCAACTGCAGGTGGGGCCGGTCGTCACGTTCCTGATTGCACCGTTAGTGCAACAGGCGGCACAGTAGAAGGTCTGGCCGTCGCATGTGACGTAACCCGGCCCCGCCGGACAGGTCTGGTCCTGGTTCACGGCGTTGCACACGCTGCCACTACACGAAACGCTGGAGTTGAGATCCCCGCAATCGGCGATGCACAGCGATTTGGCGGTGACGCCGCTGGCAAAGCTGGGCCGCTCCACCGCCGCCGGAGCGGTGGAGCACAGCGCCGGAGCGGAGGGAACAGGTGAGGTGGCGAAGGCACTGGCGAGGACGAAGAGGCTCAAACCTACGGTCATGACGATACCTCCTTCGGTTCCGGTGCGGTATGGCGCCGGGAAGCTCTACAGCGATGTTCAGAGTTGAGTTTCCGACAATGCAGCCCCCCTTATCTAGGGTCTCATGCATAGTCTTTAACGTCAAGATACAGAAGGGCTCTACTGTAGAAGCGAGCGCGTCATGAAACCCGTGGCCGTTTGGGAGCGGCCTGAGACGTCTTCGCTCCGCCTACTTTCCTGCGCGCCGGGTAAGTCCCTGCGCTTCCAGCCAAGCATAGAACGCATCAATCCAATGATCGCTGGTTGTGCCGTGTATTCGCAGGCCGAAGCCATGGCCGCCGGCGCTGAAAATGTGGACCTCGGGTTTGTGGCCCGCTACGGCCAGCGCGTCATAAAACTTGACGACGGGCTCGCGCGCCTGGGTATCGTCCTGCGCCCACGCGAGAAACATGGGTGGCAGCTTGGCCGGAATGGCCGGCATGACGCCGAACGGCCCCCCATAGATCATCGCGGCGAAGCTCGGACGCGCCGCGGTGTCCTTCTGAAGCAGGGCACCGCTCGTGACCATGGCCCCCGCCGAAAAGCCCATGAAGCCGATCCTGTCGGGAGAAAGGCCCCACTCCGCGGCGTGCTGCCGAACCACCTTGAGCGCCTGAATTCCGTCCGCGATCCCATAGCGCCCAGCCTCGTCCATGTTCATCGACGGAATGCCCTCCCCGCGCTTTTCCAGAATCCGATACTTGAGCACGAACGCGGCAATACCTTTTTCCTGAAGCCAACGCGCGACCTCATTCCCTTCCAAATCGATGGCCAGCGCCACGAAAGCGCCGCCAGGAGCGACGATAACGCCGGTTCCTGTCGCCTTGGCTCGCTCGGGAAGGAAGGCCGTCAACGTCGGAGTGACCACGTTGAAGACCACGGTTCCCAGAGGAGTGTTCTCCACGATCCGTTCCTTCTGGCTCGGACCCCGGAGCGACGCCCGGCCAGACATTCACGACCTGGGACCCGGCGGAGGCGGAGCATGGGATCAGAAATACAAGGGCGATTGCGATATATACCGATCGTAGAGTACAAGGAATCACAACGTCTCCTCACAAAGCTTCCAGGAGTTCCAGCCAACGTCGGAAGTGCGGACACTGGGCACGGATCGCCGCGAGTCCAATTTCAAGAACGGCGAGGGTTCCCATCAGCGGTTTTTCATATCCCGGCACGAGAGCCTGCACCCGCTTCGAGGGAGCCGTGCTCGGAGAATCATCAATCTCTTCCGGCGTCTCAAACGAGTCCCGGATCTGCTGGAATCGAGGACCAAGATCCGGATGGCCGATCCCCTGAGCGAAGCGCTCGCAGTCGCTGAACAGCAAAGCCTCGAACTCGTGCATCATGACGTAGGGAAGAAACCGCCTTGCATCGAAGCTCTTGCCCATCGCATTGCAGATCTCCGCGACGAGGGCATTCTGGATCGTAGGTGCCTTCTGAGGAAACGGCAGGCTCCCCGCCACGCTCCGGCCGGGCCACGCTCGTTCGCCGGTCTGGGGCAACGCGTAGTAATCCACCATGCAACCGGCGAGGCACCGAGGGTCTTCCCTGAGATGAGTCACGATGTCGTCTTTGACCGCGCTCCAGGGCCGGATTCCTCCTCGCCGGTCCCGCTGCCGGGCGTTTCCCATCAGGCGCGCGCTGACCCGGGTGTAACCGCGCGAGTAGAGATGGGGGCCCAAGACTTCGTTGACGAAAGTCTCTTCCGTTTCACCTTCTACGTGAATGAGGAGCCGGGTCACGCAGTCACTCTCCGGCCGGGCGTCCACCGAGCTCGTTCTTCTCCCAGAGTTGGCCGAGGCTGTACCGCTCCAACCACGTCTCCAATCTGGCCGACTCCAAACGCGTGAGCTGCGTGCTCCCGTCGACCCGGTCGGCAACCAGCACATCCTCCGGCTGAAAGTGATCCAGAAGCAGAGGCGATTGGGTCGACAGGATGATCTGAGTGCCGATCGAGGCCTGTTTTATCAGCGAGGCGAGGAGAGTGATGGCGTAGGGATGCAACCCGAGCTCCGGCTCGTCAACCAGGATCACCGAGGGGCGTAAAGCCTGAGGCTGCAGGAACAAGGTCGCCAACCCGATGAAACGTAGGGTGCCGTCCGAAAGAGAGGACGCGGCGAAATAGGCTTCCGTACCTTTGTGCCGCCACTCAAGCCTTATCTTGTCTGAGTTCAGCGCTTGAGGCCGCAAGTGAAAATCGTCAAAAAATGGCGCCACGCGCTGTACGGCACGGCGGATCAGGCTGTAGGACTCCCCATGCTTCTCGGCCAGAAAGTAGAGAAAGGCGGCGAGATTCGATCCGTCCGGGCGTAGATAGTCATTATCGTTCAGGTCCGCCGTCGTCTTCATCGGCGAGCTCGCGCTGGTGTCATGAAAGTGGTACAACCGCCAACGGTCGAGATGATCTCGAACATATCTTCCAGTCTTCGACCCTAGATTGGGATTGCTGATACCGGCTTCGACTCCCTTCGCCCGGAGGCTCTCGGAATAAGGCCGATCGGGATATCTTGCCTTGTCCCAAAAGTAGACCGCTTCCGCTTGTGGATAGAGCTGGTCGTCGTCAGTAGCCCCCAATACGATCCTGTATTGGCCCTTTTCCCCTTGAAAAGAAATGTGAATTTCCAACCGGGGCGTCACTTTGGCTCCGAAGTGCAGCACCTTGTCTGCGCCGCCCGCCTTGATGACATAGTCGCGCAGATGCCCCTCGCGGATGGCGTGCAGGAACGAGAAGACGCCGATGAAATTGGATTTCCCCGAACCGTTCGGGCCGACCACCAGGTTGATCGAGCCGAGGGCAAGCTTCTCGATGGACGCGATGCTCTTGAAACCGCGAATGGTGATGGTGTCAAGTGGAGGCGTGGGCCTTGTGGGGACTAGCATGGCAGGATCTTATACCGGCTACGCCCGGGCAAAGAGGAGAGGGGGGACCATCTCTTCCGCCCCCCGCACCTCGACGGTCGAGAAGCCCTGGCGCTTGGTCACGAGGATCTGCTGGGCAAACTCGTCTCGCAGCTCCGGGATGTGGGTGATGATGCCGACCATCCGGCCGCCGACCCGCAGCCCCTGGAAGGTCTCCGAGACCAGCGCGAGAGTGTCCGGATCGAGGGTGCCGAAACCTTCGTCGATGAAGAGGCTGTCGAGATTCACCGCGCCGACGGCGCGCTGCACCTGGTCGCTGAGCTCCAGGGCGAGAGCGAGCGAGGTCAGAAAGGTTTCTCCGCCGCTCAAGGTATCGCTGATCCGCGTTTCGTCGGCGTTGTCGTGATCGACGACCCGGATCTCGTCGTCGTCGAACCGCAGGGAGTAGCGCTCTCCCGTCAGCCGCAGCAGCCGAGCCGAGGCACCTTTCACCAGCTCGGTGAACACCTCGTACAAAATGTAGGCCTGGAACTTGTCGCTCCGCAGGTCGCCCGCCAGGAGGTCGTACACCCGCAGGGACGCCTGCTCGGCGCTCAATTGCTCGCCGATGTCTCTGGAGCGTTCGAGCCGCTCCTTCGCACGCCTGATCTGCTCTTCGAGCTTCTTTTCTTGACCGAGCGCGGTCTCCAGCTCGGTGGTGACGTCCGCCGCGAGCTTCTCCGCCACCGCCAACTGCTCGCCGGACACCCGCTCCTCCCCCAATTCGGCGCCGAGCGCGGCGGTCCGCTCGTCCGCCGCGTGGACGTCCCGGGCATACTGCTGAACCTGCTCCCTGAGCCGGGCGGCGGTGGCCTCGTCGAGAACGGCCGCCCGGACGGCCTCCTCGTCGTCGAACCCGGCGCGGGCGATCTCCTCGTCCCGGCTCTGGGCTCTCTCAATGGCTTCCTGCAGGGATGCCACGGCGGCTTCCGCCTTGAGCCGTTGCGCCTCGCTGGCGGTCGTCAGACGGTTATGGGAAGCGGCTTCCTCCTCCGCGGCCGCCTTGAGGTTGGCGTCGAGTTGGAGAATCTGCTCCTCCAAGGCCGCCACTTCGGCGGCCGGGTCGTCCGACTCGGTGACAGCATGGATCTCGGCCTGCAAGGTCGCAAGCCGTTGCAGGCTCGCGTCGCGCTCCTCCTCCAGCCGCTGTCGCGAGGCCTCCCGCTCTCCGAGGCGTTCCCGCGCCACGGACTCCTGGGCCTTGGCCCGCTCCAGGGTTCGTTCCGCCGCCGCCAGCCGCGCCTTCGCCTCGTCGTTCGCTTTCCGGCTCCTGGCGAGCGCCGCGATGCGGGTTTCGATCCAGGCCTCGACGACGGCCTCTTCCCCCGGAGCGCGGCCGCCGAGCGTTCGAAAGATTTCTTTCTCGCCGGCAGCCACGCCGGCTTGCAGCTCGGCGCAGCGCGACTCCAGCTCGGCGAGACCCTGCCGGGCCGCCTGGAGCCTCGCCAGCTCGCCCGTGAGCGACGCCTCGTTCTGCCGGGCGAGCGCCTCGGCTTCGTTGCGCTTCTCCCGGGCGCCCTGGAGCCCGGCCCGGGCCGCTTCGACCTCGGGAGCGCTCAGGGCCGGGGGCGGCGTGTCTACGAGTTGCTCGCACACCGGGCAGGGCTGGCCGGGAACCAGACCCTCGCGGAGGTGATTGGCCTCGTTCAGGCTGATCGCCCGGTGCAATGCCTCTTCGGCCGCCTCGAAGCCGCGTAGCGCCTCCTCCGCGGTCCTCCTGGCAGACTCGGCCTTCGCCTGCAACCGCAGCACGATCTCCCCGGCCTGCTCCTCCACTTCCTTGCGCTTGCGGGCGAGCTCGACGCCGCGCTCCGCCGCGCTCCTGCGGGCCGCCCCAAGCTCGACCGCGCGGTCGCGGACGCCCTGCAACAGCTCGTCCAGCTCCGGGTCATAGCCCGAGGCCTCGGCGGCCTGCCGGGCCGCGTCGACGGCGGTCTGCTGCTGCGCCTGCACGGCCAGCGCCTCTTCAACCGTCGCAGCGAGGGTGGAAAGCTCGCCCTCCAGGGCCATCAGCCCCTGCGCCTGGCGTGCGATGGTCGCCTGGAGCTGCTCCCGCTCCGGCAATCGCCCGAGCACCTGGTGGAGGCGAGCCACCTGCTCGCGGAGCTTTTTGATCGCCTTGGCGGCTTTCTCCGCGGATTTGAGCGCGCCAGCCTTTTCCTTCCAATCGTTCTGAGCGGACTCATGAAGGGCCAAGGCCTCCTCCGAAGCCTTCGCCGCCGTCATCGCGGCGGCGGTCACCCGGGCCACTTCGTTGAGCAACGGCATGAGGGGCGCCGCGCGGGCCGCCGCTTCGATCCCCGCCGTCTCGCGGCTCATGGGCTCGGCCTGCTTCTGCAGCGCGGCCCGCCTCTCCTCGACCTGCCGCAGCTCCAGGGTCTTCGCGTGCAAACCGCGCAGACGGGCCAGCTCGGACTGGGTCTCGCCCCGTTTCTTTCGCGAGGCTTCGAGCGACTGCGCGACCCGGGCGTGCTCGTTTTCCAGCGCGGCGATGGCGGCCTCGTCGAGGCCGGCATACTCATCGATCAGGAGCTTCTGAAGCGAATCGACCCTGCTCTTTTTCGCCGCAGACTGACGCTGCGCCTGCTCGCGCATCCGCTCGTAGACGTCGAGCCGCAGAAGCGTACGGAGCATGCTGCGCCGCTCTCTCGGTTGCGCCTTCAGAAACCTCGCGAACTCTCCCTGAGGCAGCACCACGGCCTGCATGAAGGCCGCGGCGCCGAGACCCAGGATCTGCACGACTTGATCGGTCGCGGTACGCACCTGATCCGCCACACTCTGGAAGACGCCGTTTTCGTCCTCCTTCTCCAGGCGGACCATCTGGATGCCGCTACGCCGGAGAGCTCGGGCGATGCGGTAGCGGCTCTCGCCGACCTCGAAATCCAGCACGACGCTGACCCGGTTGCGGGACGCCGAGATCATCTCGGTCCGATTGTGGGTGTTGACCCGGGGGATCTCGCCATAGAGCGCGAAGATGATCGCGTCCAACAGGGTCGACTTGCCGGCTCCCGTCGGCCCCGAGATGGCAAAGAGCTCGAGCGCGCGGAAATCGATCTCCTGCTTGTCCCGGAAGCAAGCGAGACCCTCGATGGTGAGCTGGATGGGACGCAGCGCTCAATCCTCCCCGAACGCCTGATCGTAGAGATCCTGAAACGTGTCGAGGACGGCCAGAGGGGCTGCCTCCTCGTGCGTGCGCAGATGGTAGGAGGCGTAGTGCTTCACCGGCGGCACTCCGGTCTCCAGCCGGATGTCCGGCGGCTCCTCGACCTCGGGGAGCTCGGCGCGCACGACGAGCGCATTGGGCAGCAGCTCGCGGACCTTGCGATTGAGATCGGGGTCCCTCTGCGTCAACGGCACCGTCACCCGCAGCCAGCCCTTGCGATACCGGTTCGCCGTCTTTTCGAGCTCCGCGAGCGAAACCCGAAGATCGACGAGCGGCAGCCCGCCCTCGTAGGGAACGTGCTCGATTTCTACCTTGGCGCGCTTGCCGGGCTTACTCGGGGAAGTGGTGACGACGACAAAGGTTTTTTCCTCCCCGGCCTCGCCGAAGTCCATCTGGAGAAGCGATCCGGCATAGTAGGCGGGGGGCACCGGTCCCTCGATCTGCTGCGGCCTGTGGATGTGTCCGAGAGCGATGTAGCTCGCCGTGGACGGCAGAGACTCCGGCGAGGCGGCCCAGTCGTCGCCGATGTGAACGCGACGCTCCGATTCGCCGAAGAGGGCGCCCTCCAAGTGCGTGTGCGCCATGAGGATGTTGACGGCGTCCGGCAGAAAGGCGCCGCAGAGATCCTGAACGGCGCGCTCGAACATCAGGGCATATTGGCGCCGGGCGCTCGCCTCTTCGCCGGCGAGGTCCAGCGCCGACACCCAGGCTCCGGGCGACGCGAACGGCAGCGCCGCGACCACGGCCGTCTCTCCACAACGGGTCTCGACGATCCGGGTGCCTCCCCGGAAGGCGGGGCGTGGGCGGCCGATGATCTGCACGTTGACGAGCTCGGTGAGCAACGAACGAGCGTCCAGCCGGAGCGGATCGTCGTGATTGCCGGCGATGACGATCATCCGCGCTCCGCTCCGGCCCACGCGGACCAAGAACCGGTTCACGAGCTGCTCCGCCTCGGCCGGCGGGTTCCGGCTCTCGAAGACGTCCCCGGTGTGGAGGACGAGGTCGATGGACTGCTCCTGGATGAAAGCCGCGAGATGGTCCAGCACGGCCTCCAGCTCGTCGAGGCGCTGAATCCCCTTCCATCGGCGGCCGATGTGCCAGTCGCTGGTGTGGACAATCTTCATGGGTCGGCGGTTTTAGGTCCGAGCGAGAGGAAAGCGCCGCGCTGGTGCGAAGGGTTGCGGGATCACACCACGAAAACCCGGTGTGCGCAACTCATTTGCCCGACCATGCTACCACGGCCGGCGCTTGCCTCCGTCTACGATCGTGCACCGCCGGGTAGAATGAGCCCTGTAGCAAGGAGGAGCCATGGACCCCGAACGCTGGCACAAGGTGGACCGCCTTTTCGCGGAGGCCCTGGATTGCCCGACGGCGGAGCGGCCGGCTTTGCTCGACGCCGCCTGTACCGGAGACGCTGCTCTCCGGCGCGAGGTGGAGCGACTGCTCGCCGCCGACGCTGAAGGAGGCGGTTTCCTGGAGAGCCCGCCCGACGAGCTGCTGCGGCTGCGGCTCGACGATCAGGAGGAAGGCGGCAGCCTCGGCCCCTACCGGCTGCTGCGGAGGATCGGCAGCGGCGGCATGGGAACCGTCTATCTCGCCCGCCGGGAGGATGAGCACTACGAGCGGGACGTCGCCATCAAGATCCTCCGCGCCAGCCTGGCCAGCACCCAGGCCTTCCACCGCTTCATCGCCGAACGGCAGATCCTCGCCCGCCTCGAGCATCCCAACATCGCGCGCCTCTACGACGGTGGGAGCACGGACGACGGCCGCCCCTATCTCGTCATGGAGCTGGTCGAGGGACTGCCCGTCGACCAGTATTGCGACCACCACCGGTTGACCATCGACCAGCGCCTCCTCCTTTTCCAGAAGATCTGCGCCGCCGTCCAATACGCCCACCAGAGCCTGCTGGTTCACCGCGACCTCAAGCCCGCCAACATTCTGATCACCGCGGAGGGAGAGCCGAAGCTGCTCGACTTCGGAATCGCCAAGCAGCTCGCTCCGGGAGCGGACGACACTCTGCTGAAAACACGGATCGGGTCGCAGCTCCTGACTCCCCGCTACGCCAGCCCCGAGCAGCTTCGGGGCCAGGGAATAACCACGGCGAGCGACGTCTACTCGCTCGGCGTCATCCTGTACGAGCTGCTCGCGGGGCGCAGCCCCTACCAGACCTCGGAGGATCTGTCGTACCAGCTCGAACAAGCCATCTGCGAGCAGGAGCCGGAACGCCCCAGCCTCGCCCTGTTTCGGTCGGGACACTCGGGCTTGCAGGAGATCGCGCTGGCTCGCAGGATGCGGCCTCAAGCCCTCGCCAGCCGGCTGAGCGGAGATCTCGACAATATCGTCCAGATGGCGTTGCGCAAGGAGCCCCAGCGGCGGTACGGCTCGGTCGCGGCGCTCTCGCGGGACCTGGAGAAACACCTCCAGAACCTCCCCGTCACCGCCCGTCCCGACACGATACGCTACCGGTCGCGTAAATTCGTACGCCGGCACCGGACCGCGGTCGCGGCCACGGCTGCCGTGGTCCTGCTCGTGGCGGGCTCCGTGGCGAGCCTGATCGCCCAGGGGCGCCAGCTCGCCCAGGAACGGGACAACGCCCGCTACGCGCTCTCCTTCCTGGTGAACACCTTCAAGCAGGCAGACCCCTATCAGGCCCGGGGAGAGAAGCTCACCGCCCGCGAGATCCTCGACCAGGGGGCGGAACGCGTGGCACGGGAGCTTTCCGCCGGGCCCGACGTACGGGCTGCCGTGATGGACGCCATCGGCGAGGTCGACCTCGGTCTGGGGCGCTACGATGCGGCGGAGCCGCTCCTCGCGCGTTCCCTCGCGCTGCGCCGCCAGGTCTTCGGTCCCAAGTCGCTGGAAGTGGCGGAGAGCCTGGAGCACCTGGCCTCGCTGCGGGAACAGCGCTCCGATTTCGCGGGAGCCGCGTCGACGCTGCGCGAGGCCCTGGCCATCCGGCGGCGACGCCAGGGTGATGATCACCTCGCCGTGGCCAAGACCCTCAACCAGCTCGGCCAGACCCTGGCCAGCCAGGGCGTCTCTGCCAAAGCCGGACCCGAGATCGAGGCGCTTCACCGGGAGGCCCTCGCCATCACTCGTCGCGCCGAAGGACCGCAGGGTCTCACGGTGGCCGAGACCCTTTTCGCGCTCGCGGATCTGCAACGAGCGCAAGGGCGTTACGCCGGGGCGGAGAGTCTCTTCCGGGAAGGTCTGGACGTCGAACGAAAGGCCCTGGGAGATCGGGCTCCCCAGCTCTGGAACGACCAGTCGCGATTTGGGGCCACCCTGATCGAAGCGGGCAAGCTCAAAGAGGCGGAGGCCATTCTCCGCCCATGCCTGAAGGTGCAGCGAGAGATCCTCGGCCGAGACCACCCGGACGTGGCGAACACGCAGGCCAACCTTGTCGCGACCATCCACCTCCAGGGACGTTACACCGAGGCGGAGGCTCTGCAACGCGAGTTGCTGGCGCTGGCTCGCTCCCATTACGGTCCGACGCACTGGCGGGTGGCCGAGACCCTGTGCAATCTGGCATCGGACCTCGCGGGCCAGTCCAGGCGGGCCGAGGCGATCCCTTTGTACGAAGAAGCGCTGGAGATCCGGCGCCGGACCCTTGGCGAGAAGCATTGGAAGGTGGCGCAGGTTCTCCTGCTTCTCGCCGAGCTCAACCGTCGTGACAAGAAATACCCCGAAGCTCTCGGGTTCGCACGCCAAGCCTACGACGTCTTCGTCGCCGGGGAGGGGCCGGACCATCCTCATGCAGCCTACGCGTTGCGCGAGATCGGCCTTGGCTATGTGGACCAGGGTCGCTTCGCGGAGGCCGAGCCCTTCCTGCGCCGCTGCCTGGAGCTCCGGCAAAAGAAACTCGAACCCCACCACCCCGACCTGGCCAAGGCCCAGTTCTCGCTCGCGAGGTGTCTGATCGCGCAAGGCCGGGACGCCGAAGCCGAGGTCCTGCTGCGAGCAGCACGCACCACGAACCTCGCCGTGTATGGGCCAGGACACGAAACCGTCCGTTCGACCGACACCCTGCTGGCCGGGATCGAGAGCCGCCGAGCCCCACCTCACGCACGGTGACGGCGACTGAGGCAGCACTTGGAGTCGCGCCTGGGTTTATGCTAGGGCCATGGCCAGCAAGAAGACCCGTCGGACCACAAGCCGCAGGCGCGAAGAGCTTGGCGGTCAGGACACCGCCATGACCGTCAGCGAACGACTGTCGGTCGTCTTTGCCGTGATCGTCAGCCTTTTCGGCTTCGTGATGCTGGTGGGAGTGCTCATCGGAGCTATCGAGGGAACCTCGAAGTATTCCAGATTCACCGACCTAACGCTCACGATCCTGCTGGGGATCGTCCCCCTGGTCGGCGGCGTCCGCCTCTACCGGCGGGTCCGAGGGGCCGTCGCCCGGCGGCAGACCGATGAAAGGGAATCCGCGGTGTTGCAGGTGATGCGGCAGCATGAGGGCGTGGTCAGCCCCGTCGATGTCGCCGCCGACTGCGGCATGAGCCTGGAGCAGGCCGAGGAGACCCTCAACCAGCTCCATCTCCGCGGCTTCGCCGAGATGGACGTGACCGACACCGGTATCGTCATCTATCGCTTTCCCCTCTAAACGCCGCGAATCGTCCACTTTCTGGGAGCCGACCGTCCGCCAGGATGCGCACTCCTTCTCATGAAAGGGCTCCCGCGGCTCGGAAACCGCCGGGAATGAAACCTGCAAACCTCCCTCGCGGCTTCGAACTGGAGGGTTCCATGACGACGAGAAGCGAGAGGCGGGACCGGCTGGAGATTGTGTCGCCTTGCCAGGAGTCGTGGCAGGAGATGAACGGCGACGAGCGCGCCCGGTTCTGCTCGCGGTGCCAGAGGCAGGTCCACGATCTCGCGGCCCTGGAGGCGCGCGAGATCGAAGCGCTGATCGCGGCCACCCAGGGCCGCTTCTGTGCCCGGATCACCCGCGACCGTTTCGGTCGGATGGTCACCCGGGAGCCGGACGTCCCTCCGTTCCATGTCCCGCTCGCGCTCTCGGTGCGGCGCAGCTCGCCGGTCGTTAGCGCGATGGTCGTCGCCGCCGTCGGCCTGACCGGCGCCGGATGGGCCCAGGCACCCATTTCAATCCCAGTCGCCTCTCCGGTGGCGGCTCTCGCGGGGCAGCTCGTCGCTCCGGGGCCGGCGCATCCGGCAGGGCCGGGCGGAGCGGTCCTCGGCGGCCGGGTGGTGGACGAGCAGGGAGCCGCGCTGCCGGGGACCACGATCTCGCTGCGCCACTCCGAGGAAGGCTGGAGGTTCTACGCCGTCACCGATGCGCAAGGGCGGTTTCAGTTCCGCGACGTTCCGAGCGGCGTCTATGACGTCCAGGCCGAATTGGAGGGGTTCGATTTCGACGCCGTGGCCGGCGTGAAGCTCGGCCCCGAAGGACGGCAGATCAGCTTCACGGGCGCCGTCTGGAAGACCGATCGAATCACGGTGACCCTGGGCGAGACGTGGATGCCGGTCGCGGAGGCGGATCGCCGCCGTCGATGAGAAGCTGCGGCACGGATTCGTCCTGGCTCTGAGCGGCGGGGTCTGAACGGGGGCTGGCCCTCACTTGACGGCAGTCGCCCGCCGCTGCCGCCATCTCCGCCAGTGCTTCGCCGCTCCCCAGGCGAGCAGGAGCGGCCAGCAGACCAGGGTGGCCCACAGGCCGAAGGAGGCTCGCACGGAGAGGGTGTGGAAGGCATTGCTGCTGAAGACGTTGTCGGTGACCAGATAGGTCCAGGTGGAAGAGGGACCGAGTAGTCCCTCGCTCTCCCAATCGACTCCGGAGGCCGTGATCCGGACGCGTTCGAAGGTCTCCACGATGCCCTCTTCGATCCAGCCCTGGAGGGCCTGGAATGCGGCTCCAGCCGTCCGGCAGAACTCGGAGAAAGGGTCCCGCCCGTCGAGTTGGACGAGGTGGATCTCGTCGCGCAGAGCCTGCATGTCGGCGAGGTGCTGGCTCCAGCAGCGGTCGAGGGTGATGAGCGTGATGCGGCGCTCGATACTCCTCAGGGCAGCCTCGTCCTGAGCGGCTCCGGGAGCGGTGAGGAGCTGCCACCACCGCCGGCTCCGCTCCGCGAGCAGGCCCTCGTCCCGGCCCTCCAGAACCTGCTGCCGCCACTCCTGGAGAAGGGACCGCTGGCGCTCGAGCACCCAGGAGGTGACGAGCAGGCGTTTGCGGAGGTCCGCGTACTGCCCTTCGACGATACGCTGAACGCGCGCCACCTCGCGCTGCACCACCGGGTGGCCAGCTTCCGGATGCTGGAAGAAGCTGGGCGGCAGGAGCTTCTCGATGCCATGGCGCTGCATCAGGTCGTCTTCGAGGCTGATGAAGAACCGGGAGATTCCGGGATCTCCCTGGCGCCCGGCCCGCCCCCGCAACTGGTCGTCGATCCGCCGGCTCTCGTGGCGATTGGTGCCGATCACATAGAGACCGCCGAGAGCCACGACCTCGTCGCGGTGCCGCTCGCCCGAACCGCCGAGCCGGATGTCCGTGCCCCGCCCTGCCATGTTGGTGGAGATCGTCACCGCTCCGGGCGCTCCGGCCTCGGCCACGATCTCGGCTTCCTCGGCGTCGTTCCTGGCGTTGAGCACCCGGCAGGCGATCCCGGCCCGGCCAAGGTCGGCGGCCAGGCGCTCCGACTCCTCGACGCTGCCGGTGCCCACAAGCAGGGGCCGGCCGGTGGCATGGACGCTGCCTATCTCCTCCAGCAAAGCCTGCCGCTTCGCCTCGCGGCTGACGAAAAGCACGTCGGGATGATCGATGCGGACGAGCGGCCGGTGGGTCGGCACCGTGAGCACGTCGAGCCCGTACACCTCGGCCAGCTCCGATGCCGCCGGCCGTGCCGTGCCCGTCATGCCGCAGAGCCGCGGATACTTCTTGAGGAAGAGCTGGATGGTGATCGAGTCGAGGATCCTCCCCTCCGGCCGCTGGAGCAGCCCCTCCTTGGCTTCGAGGGAGGCCTGGAGGCCATCGGGCCAGAGCCTGTCCTCCGCCACCCGGCCGGTGAGCTCGTCCACCAGCTCGATGCGCCCGTCGCGCACGATGTAATCGATATCGCGGCGCAGCAGCACCCGGGCGTGCAGGGCATTGCGCAGCTCGGCAAGGAGGCGCACGTTCTCCGCGGCAAAAAGGTTTTCACAGCGCAGCAGCGCCTCGGCCCGCTCCGCGCCGCGGTCGGTGAGGAAAATATTGCGGGCATACTCGTCCAGATCGAAATCGACGCCCCGCTCCAGCCGGCCGGCGATCTCGGCCAGAAGCAGGAGATCCATCTCCGGCTCGTCGCCCTTGCCCGCGATCACCAGCGGGATGCGCGCCTCGTCGATGAGCAGCGAATCGGCCTCGTCCACCAGGGCGAGATGAAAAGGCCGGTGGACCTGGGCGGATTTTTCGAGGCACAGGCCGTCGCACAGATGATCGAACCCGGCCTCTTTCACCGTGACGTACGTGACGTCGCAGCCATAGGCCCGTTGCCGCTCTTCCGGGGAGAGCCCCTCCTGCACGCAGCCGGCGGTGAGCCCCAGCCGTTCGTAGACCGGCCCCATCCAGGCGGCGTCGCGCCGGGCCAGGTAATCGTTGTAGGTGAGCACGTGCACTCCGCGGCCGGTGAGGGCATGGAGCGTAACCGGGGCCACGGCCGCCAGGGTCTTGCCTTCGCCGGTCTGCATCTCCACGAGCTTGCCCTCGTGCATGGCGATGCCGGCGAGGAGCTGCACCTCGTAGGGCCGTTCGCCCAGCACGCGCCGGGCGAGCTCGCGCACCAGGGCGAAGGTCTCCGGGAGTAGCGCGTCGAGCGCCTCGCCGCTCCGGGCCCGCCGGCGCAGGGTCTCTCCCCGCTCGCTCAGCTCCCCGTCGCCGGCTCCGCGCAGCTTCGGCTCCAGGGCGTTGATGGCGTCGAGCCGCGAAAGGTACGGCGCGAGGTCTTTGGACGTGGAGCCCTTCCCCCGTTGCGACCACCAGCGCTCGCTCATCCTGCCCTCCTGGCGGCCAGGAAGCTGCGCAGCCTGACCGTCCTGAGCTCGCCGGCATAGAGCGCGGCGAGCTCGTCCAGATAGCCCAGGTATCCCTCATAGCGAAGCACGCCGGCCTTCAGACCGAGTCTCGGCAAGACACCGGCGACGACGTCCTGAACGGCGGCCAGGACCTCAGGGGTCTCGGCAAGGTCGCCGAGCCCCGCGAGATCGACGTCCGCCACGGCTCCAGCCCCGGCCTCCGAGCGGTCAAGGTGCTCCCGTGCCGCGGCCAGCAGCCGCTCCACTCTCCGCCGCTGCCCGGCGATCAGGCGCAGGACGTCGAGAGCCTGCCCTTCGACCTCCTCGGTGATCACCCGCTCGCCGAGCACTGTGAGCCGGTCCACGTCCTCGAAAAAACGTTCGGTCTCCGGCGAGAAACCGTCCTCCACCGGCAGCTCCGTCAACCGGTCGAAGAACAGGTTGAGCATGGACACCAGGGACCTCTTGAGCTCGAACTCGCTACCGTCGAGGGTCGGGTCGGCCATCAGCACGCAGAGATTCAGCAGCAGGGCGGCGAACCCCTCCGGAGTCACCAGGAAGCTTCGGGCGCGGCCCTCTCCCGAGGCCCGCAGGGCGCCGATCTCCTCCAGCCGCGCCACGGTCCGCTTGACCCGCTGGAAGTAGATCGGGCCGAGTGGCAGATCCAGACGCGCCAGTCGCCGCTCGAGGTCCGCGCGCCTCAGGCCCGCCCCCACCACCCAGGGCTGAGCGAGCAGCAGGATGCCCAGCTCCAAATTGTCGAGAACCGCGCACCAGGGCGCCTCGGCGAGGACTGACTCGGGGTTCTCCAGGAGAAAGGCAGCCATGCCGAAGAGCCTAACGGCACCAATTGACAGTTGTCAATTGGCGGGGATCAGAGGCCAGATCCCTTGCGACGTCCGTCCAGCTACCGTACGCTTCGATCATGGCAAGCCACACGCAGCCGAGCTTGGCAAGACCGCGCGCCGAGTTGGGAGCGATCCGGTTGACTGCGGCGGACAGTCGCGCGTTTGCCGAAGCGTTGCTCCATCCGCGCGAGCCTGTCCCGGAGTTGCGAGCCGCCGCCGAGCGATACAGAGAGATGGTCGAAAGGAGCACCCATGTCCAAGTCCGCTGAGCCGATCGAGCTCGTCTGTACCCGCACCTGATCGACCTGCCGCAAGGCGGTCGCCTTGCTGGACGAGAAGGCCATTCCCTATCGTTACCGTGAGTACACCCGCGAGCCGCTCACCGAAAGCGAGATCCGTGAGGTTCTGCGCCAGTTGGGCCTCCCGGCCAGCGACCTGCTGCGCAGCAAGGACCCGGCCTATGCCAGCCTCGGCCTCGCCGGGGAGGAGTCGGACGACGCGCTGATCCGTGCCATGGCCCAACACCCCACCCTGGTCCAGCGTCCGATCGGACGGCTGCCGGGCAAGGCCGTCCTCGGCCGCCCACCGGAACGGCTCCTCGAGCTGGCCGAGAGCTGATTCGCGGAAGGGAGGAGTATGCCGAGAGAAGTGACAGCGGGTCTGGCGATCCTCATCGCTCTCGGAGTGAGTTGCACCGCCGATAGCCCACGCGCGATCGTCCCACCGGCGCGTGCCGAGATCCAAAGGCATCTGGAGGTCGTCCTGGAGACGGCGATCCGCAGCTACGGTTTTCCCGCTGCCGCTGCCGCCGTCCTCACCAGCCAGGATATCCACATCGCGGCTATGGGAAGGCGCCGCGTCGACCGTCCCGATCAAGTTACGGTGGACGATCGGTTCGGTCTCGGCTCCAACACCAAGGCCGTCACGGCAACTATGCTGGGAACGTTGGTCGAGCGGGGTCAGTTGCGGTGGGATCTCACTCTCGCCGACGCGTTCCCGGACCTGCCGATGCGTCCCGAGTATCGTGCCGTCACGTTGCGGCAGATACTCACGCACCGGGCAGGGCTCCCACCCTGGACTTCCTCTACGCGCTCGTCGTGATCCAGCCCGAGCGGGATCGAGCCGTCGCTTTTCTCACCAACGACGGCGGTGACGACGTCGAGTCTCAAGCGTCGACAATCCTGAAGTCACTGCTCGCCGATTGAGCACGTGCCACAGATTGGAGGCTTCGAAGCACCTTATAGATGAAAGGAGATTTCATGAGAACTTACGCCGTCCTCGCTCTTGCCGCTCTCGCACTCTTGGCCCTCCCCGTCGTCGCGGCCGAGCCCCTGCCTTGGTCAGCGGCTCCTGCCCCGATTTGCTCCACTCACGTCTCGATCCTTCCACCTTTGGGAGATGTGGCGCCCGCTCCGGACCCGCGGCTCACCATCATCTGCGGCAATTGCAGTGACGCGGACTGCGTCGGCAAGAGCATCAAATCCAGTTGCATCGATCCGTTTGGATTTCCCGGCAAGTGCGGCGCCGAGTTGACGAAGTGTTCGGACAACCGCTTCTGGTGCCTTTGCCAGCAGCCCTGAAGGATCAGGAGCATGCCCGCGCCGGCCCGGCGCATCCGGCAGGGCAACTCCCTGGAGTCCACCACTCGTCCGAAGAGTGCCGCTCCGCCTGCGCCGCAGCCGGAGAAAAACACCTCCAGGCGTAGGGAAGGCTCGCCCCACACCACCGCCGATCCCGGCGAGCCTTTCTCAGCCCTGCCTCCATTTGCCTAAAGAAGATGGGCCCTTTAAAATAGGAATAGGCTGGGGATGAATTCCTAAGCGGCACGGGAGCCTGGCCTGGTTTCGGATAGATTGAGAAAGCGAGGCTTCCAATGAGACGATTGGGAAACCGATACACTCTCTTCGGCATGCTCATTTTCATGCTCACCCCGAGCCTCTGTTTCTCACAAGTTGCAACCTCAGAGAGCGAGGATGCACTCGTCAAGGAACATCGAGCCGGCCGTTCAAAGCCGCCATCGACGATGGCTTCACCAGGATCAGAAGAGATAGAGGAGATCGCTTTCACAACGACACAATGTTTGGGGCCTTGTCCGTCCTACACGGTTCATTTTTTCAAGGACGGTCGTATCACGTTCGTGCCGTACTTGTTTACCCATGACAGGCAGGCTACGGACGGGCGTATCTCCCAGGAAACGTTTCGGGCCCTCGCCGAGGCGGCACTGTCCGCCGGATTCTTCAAGCTCGCATCCACTTACAGTAGCCCCATAACCGATCAGCCCGGGGTCCTTACTCTCGTGGCCTCCCCGGGAGCTCGGAAGGTCATTCTGGACTACGCGAACAGAGGGCCCGAACAGCTTCGGCAATTCGAAAACAAGCTGAAGGAGGCGGCCCGAGATGCGGTAGGGCTGCCATAGTCGAAAGTAAGGTCCTTGTCAAAAGACGGCAGGCGGACGAAAGGACAAGGCCGTCCGCGGTCGCCTTGCCGAAATTCCAAGATCACACGCAGAACACCTGGCGCCAGCCATGCGTTTCTCACGAGTCTGCCGCGACATTCCCGGAATTTGTACGCAGATAAATATGTTAAACAGAAATACACAGTAACTGGCGGAGGCCCTTCCTGCTCCGCCGCTCACACAAGGGGAAAAAGTATGAGCTTCTCGTACAACATCCGAATACTCTTGCTCGGTATTCTTCTGGCGGCAGGCGCCGCCAGTGCCCATGCGGTCACCTGCGGCGAGGCGAGCTGCGTGTCGGCGCAGGCGGCCTATATCAGCCACTTCTCCGGCCCTGACTGCACCGGTACCGAGTCCTATTACCTGCCGTACGACAACAACGCCTATCAATGCCGGCCCTGGGACGGCAGCGGCCAATGCGGCACGGTCCACCACACGGTGAGCAACCGGTCGTATCGTGACAGCTTGGGCTGCCATCCTGACGCCTGGCCGGCCGGCAACCCGCTCAACGACTTCGTCACCGTCTACCGCACCACGACGGACCCCTGCGGGGAGGTGAGTTGCGGTCTGGCGCAGGGGGCCTACATCAGCCACTTCTCCGGCGCGGGATGCACCGGCACCGAGTCCTATTACCTACCGTACGACGGCTACGCCTATCAGTGCCGGACGTGGGACGGCCGCGGCCAGTGCGGCACCGTGCAGCGTTCGATCAGCGCCCGTTCCTATCTCTACAACGGCACCTGTTACGACGCCTGGCCCCAGGGGAATCCTCTCTCCCAGGCCGTGACGGTCTACCGGCCGGCCGATGGCGATGGAGATGGCCTCCCGGACTCTCTGGAGTCGGCCCTGGCACAGCGCTTCTTTCCTGTCCTCAACCTCCATTGCGGGACGTACGAAGGGCTCCCCTTTGGCGACCGGCGCCAGCTCTACGGGCTCAGCGTCCCCGGCTACAGCAACTCGTCGAACGGCAGGCTCCCGATCGTCGCCTATCCCTACAACCCGGGCAACGGCGTCGACTGCACTGAGCCCTTCCAGTGCATCGAGCTCCGTTACGGGGTCGCCTGGAACTGGGACCTCGGGGATGACGTTTTCGGCACCAGCCACCGCGGCGACAGCGAGATGTACGCGGTCCTGTTGGCGCGCAAGGACACGGACGGCGCGGACTGGGGAGTCAACTGGGCGACGGCACAGAACGATCCCAGCCAGTGGCGTCTGATCAAGGAATCCATGAACGCCCATGATGGCTCGTCGTTCCGCTCGCAGGGAAACTTCGGCACCACCACCGTCCAGCGGGTCTGGTGCTCGGAGGGCAAGCACGGCATGTATGCCACCCAGAGCGCATGCAACAGCGGCGGCGCGTTCGGTGCCGACGATTGCAGCGACAACCGCTGCGACATCACCACCGAGGTCTTTCAGAAAGTGCAGAACGTAGGTCAGTGGTGGGCGCCGCTCCAGTACTCAATCCCCTACCCGGGCGCTTCCAGCACGACATCGCCATCCGGCACCTACGACGTCTGGAGCGGCGCCGTGTTCGGCTCCTCGGACGCGACGGCCTATAAGACGCACCTGACGCAGCCGATCAACTGGTGCCCCGCTCACTGCTACTGATCGCCGGGCCGCGGTAGAGAGCCACCTCTCCGCCCGGCGTGACGACAGCCTTCAGGGCAGGGAAGGCTCGCCCATACCACTCGCGGCGAGCCTTCCCCGGTCCTGCTCATGCCCGTGTTTGTGACGCTCTTTTCCCCGCATGACACACGACGAACGCGAGCAGCACAAGCGGCTCCCTCTCTCGCTTGGTGAGACACGCCATGCGTTCGTGAATCACGACAGAACGCTCAGGAGCCACAGCCATCCCGAGTCGCCAACCCGCTCGGCTGCGCCGCAGCGGTTCCGCAATCCTAAGTAGAGGTGCTTTGGGAAGCTCGTAGCGGCGGGCGTTTGAGGCACATTTCCTTCGGGCGGCGACTCGGGAGCAGATTCGTATTCGGTAGAGGGGTGACCCG
>Ga0134121_10000733_pt1 | contig 34611 bp, 24 predicted proteins | sample KB301_FD_96463 | JGI IMG/M metagenome (GOLD analysis project Ga0134121, IMG submission 96463) | Terrestrial soil microbial communities without Nitrogen fertilizer from Kellogg Biological Station, Michigan, USA - KB3-0-1 | ecosystem: Environmental > Terrestrial > Soil > Unclassified ...
GCCTTCCTGCGCTGGGGCCAGAAGGCCTTCGCCAACTTCCGCGTCGTGCCGCCGGACACCGGCATCGTCCACCAGGTGAACCTCGAATATCTGGCGCGGGTGGTGATGGAGGGCGAGGTGGGCGGCGAGCTCTACGCCTATCCGGACACCCTGGTGGGAACGGACTCCCACACCACGATGATCAACGGTCTCGGCGTCCTCGGCTGGGGCGTCGGCGGCATCGAGGCCGAGGCGGCCATGCTCGGCCAGCCGGTCTCCATGCTCATTCCCCAAGTGGTGGGCTTCCGCCTTTCCGGCGAGCTTTCCGAAGGGACCACCGCCACGGACCTCGTGCTCACCGTCACCGAGATGCTGCGCAAAAGGGGCGTGGTGGGCAAGTTCGTGGAGTTCTACGGCCCCGGCCTCGCCAACCTGCCGCTCGCGGACCGGGCGACGATCGGCAACATGGCGCCGGAGTACGGTGCCACCTGCGGCATCTTCCCCGTCGACCAGGTCGCTCTCGACTACCTGACTTTCTCCAGCCGGTCCTCCGAGCAGGTGGCGCTGGTCGAGGCCTACATGAAGGAGCAGGGCCTCTTCCACACCGCGGCCTCGCCGGAGCCCGAGTACACGGATTCGCTGTCGCTCGACCTCGGCACGGTCGAGCCGAGCCTCGCCGGTCCTCGCCGGCCGCAGGACCGGGTGCGCCTGTGGGACGTCAAGGCCTCGTTCGAGAAGGAGCTCGCCGCGATGACCGCCGCCGGCAGGACGGGCAAGACCCGCGCCCCGGCCGCTCCGGGCCTCCAGGCCGTGGGCGGCTCCGCCGCCGGCCTCGCCATCGCCGAACCGGAGGTGGCGGGCGATGGAGCGGCCGCCGCCCTGCGCCACGGCTCGGTGGTGATCGCCGCCATCACGAGCTGCACCAATACCTCGAACCCGTCGGTGATGGTGGCCGCGGGCCTGGTGGCCAGGAAGGCGGTGGAGAAGGGCTTGAAGACGCAACCCTGGGTCAAGACCAGCCTCGCTCCGGGCTCCAAGGTGGTCACCGAGTACCTGCGCGAGGCGGGCCTCACCCCGTATCTCGACCAGCTCGGTTTCAACCTCGTGGGTTACGGCTGCACCACCTGCATCGGCAACAGCGGACCGCTTCCCGCGGCCATCTCGAAGACCATCGAAGAGCGGGATCTCGTGGCCGTCTCCGTCCTCTCCGGCAACCGCAACTTCGAGGGTCGCATCAACTCCGACGTGCGGGCGAACTACCTCGCCTCGCCGCCGCTGGTGGTCGCTTACGCCCTCGCCGGCCGCATCGACGTCGATCTGCGTGCGGAGCCTCTAGGCACGGGTAGCGACGGCCAGCCGGTGTATCTCAAGGATCTCTGGCCGACCCGCAAGGAGGTGGAGGACACCATCCTGCGCTCGCTTCACTCGGAGATGTTCCGCAAGGAGTACGCCGACGTCTTCACCGGCGACGAGCACTGGCGGGCCCTCGACATTCCCGAGGGCGACACCTATGCCTGGGATCCGGAGTCCACCTACGTCCGCCAGCCGCCGTACTTTGTGGACATGCCCACCGAGCCCCACCCCGTCCAGGACGTCCACGGCGCCCGCGTGCTGGGCGTTTTCGGCGACTCCATCACCACCGACCACATCTCGCCGGCCGGCTCCATCAAGGTGTCGAGCCCGGCCGGCCGCTACCTGACCGATCACGGCGTGGAGCCCAAGGACTTCAACTCCTACGGCGCCCGCCGCGGCAACCACGAGGTGATGGTGCGGGGCACCTTCGCCAACATCCGCATCCGCAACAAGATGGTCCCCGAGATCGAGGGCGGCTTCACCGTCCATCTACCGGACGGCGAGCCGCTGTCGATTTACGACGCGGCCGAGAAGTATCAGAAAGAGGGAGTTCCCACCGTGGTGCTGGCCGGCAAGGAGTATGGCACCGGCTCCTCGCGAGATTGGGCGGCCAAGGGTCCGCTGCTCCAGGGCGTGCGGGCCGTGATCGCCGAGAGCTTCGAGCGCATCCACCGCAGCAACCTGGTGGGGATGGGGATCGCGCCCCTGGAGTTCCTCGCCGGCGACACCGCCGAGACTCTGGGCCTGACCGGCCGCGAGACGATCGACATCGAAGGCATCGCCGCCTGCGTTGACAGCGGCTTCGCGGCGGGTAGGGACGTCACAGTGCGAGCCAAGAGGGAGGACGGCTCGGTTCGCGAATTCAAGGCGCGGCTACGCCTCGATACCCCGCAGGAGGTGCAGTATTACCGCCACGGCGGCATTCTGCACTATGTGCTTCGGCAGCTCCTGAAGGGATAGTGGGGATAGATGGATGGAGCCCGAGGATATCGAGGCGCCCGATTCCAGTGACGATGAGGCTAAGCAGGGCGTCGCCCAAGCCTGTTTTGTCGACACCAACGTCCTGGTCTACGCCGCGTCCGCTGGCGCCCCGCTCCACAAACGAGCGTCAGAAGAGCTTCGAACGCGCGCCGAGTCCGGGCAGGAGCTTTGGATTAGTCGGCAAGTTCTTCGGGAGTATCTCGCCGCGCTGAGCCGGCCTCAGACTTTCGCCAAGCCCCGGCCGGCGAGTGAGTTGATAAGCGATATCCGCTACTTCCTGAGCCACTTCCGGCTGGCGGAAGAAGGGAACGCGGTCACGGAGAAGTTGCTGGAGCTGATCGAAGAGGTGGAGATCGGCGGCAAGCAGATCCATGATGCCAACTTGGTCGCCACAATGCTGGTAGCCGGGATCCCGGCTCTGCTGACCCACAACGTCGGAGATTTCGTCCGCTTCAGCGAGAGGATCCAGGTGATCCCCCTGGTCGAGGGGGAGCAGCCTTGAGCGGCGGCGTCCTACCTCTCGTCGTCTCCGTAGAGATCGGCACGCCTCAGAGAGAGGTCTTCAGGCCAGGGGCCGAGATCGTGAACCGGAAAGTCGGCCAGAGAACGCTCGACACGAGAGGTTGGAGCTGCAAGCCACTCGTCGAGTACGACCACCGCCCGATGCCGGCCTGGCGGCACGTCCGTTGGCAGCTTCAGGTCGATCCTGATCCTGCCGTCCTGGGTGACGATGACATCTGTCTCGATGGTCTTCATGATCCCGCTCAGCTTAACGGATTTGCCCTGCAAAATAAAAAGCCCCGCAACGGGGAGGGAGCCGTGCGGGGGGAGGAGAGAGAGTTGAGAGAACTGCGGAGTGTTGAGACTCCAAGACGGGGTTCAACTCCCGAACCCCCGTCCCATTGGGTAGAACAGAACCTCGTTATGGCGGATTCCCATTTCTCCACTTTTTTGGATTGACGCACTCATGCGAATCTTCCTCACGGGCGGCACCGGCTACATCGGCCGCGCACTGGCTCGCCGCCTCGCCGAGTCAGGCCACGAGGTGCGAGCCCTGGTGCGGGCCACCAGCAACGTCGAGCCCCTGAAGCAGCTCGGCATCGCCACGTTCGTTGGCGACATCGGGGACCGCATCACGATGCGGGAGGGGATGTCCGGCGCCGATTGGGTGATCCACGCCGCCGCCGAGCTCGACCTGACTGGTCCACCGGAGCGGATGCGGACGGCCAACGTCCAGGGGAGCGAGAACGTCGCCTCCCTCGCCTCCAAGCTGGGCGTCGGCCGCTTCCTCTCCGTCTCCTCCATGGCCTCATGGGGCGGCAGCCCAGACGACGGCCGCGCCGCGGACGAGACGACGCCCCCTTTCCTTCCGTTTCCCACTCTCTACAGCGCCACCAAGCACTCCGGCGAGCAGGCCGTCCAGGAATGGGCGAAGAAGGGCCTGAAGGTCAACACCGTCTTTCCCGGCCTCGTCTACGGCCCGCCCGGCAAGAAAGAAGGGGCGAACGCCATCCTCCGCGGCTTCCTCAAGGGCCGCTACCCCGCCCTCGTGGGAGCCGGCAAGAAAACCTCGTGGATCTACCTCGACGATCTGGTGGACGGCATGCTGAAGATGATGGACAAGGCGCCGCCGGGCCGGGGCTACCTGATGACGGGGGACGTCACCACGCTGCGCAGCCTCGCCGACCGCGTTTCCGCTCTCAGCGACGTGAAGCCGCCGCGGCTGAACCTGCCCGTCGGTCTGGCGAGGGCCGGACTCATCCTCAGCGGCCCCCTCTACCGGCTGCGCGGCTTCCGTCCGCCGTTCTCCGCCGAGCAACTCAACAGCCTGGAGCGACACTGGGCCTTCGACGACTCCCGGGCGCGGACGGAGCTCGATTGGCATCCCCGGACGCTGGACGAGGGGTTGCCTCCTGCGGTTGCGTATTTGAAGGCGAATTGAGGCTGGGCGTGAGCTTTTTCCCCGTGGTGGCACGTCCTTCGTGCCCAGGGTTGGTGGCATGTCCTTTGGTTCCCCAGGGTTGGTGACGCGCCCTTCGTCCCCCGGGTTCCCACCGGCTCCGCCGGTTCCCACCCGGGGCTACAGGACTGCCGCCCTGACGGGCTCTCTTCGACGCCTTGGGACGTCCATCGGGTACCAAACCCTTGTCGATACCTCACGATGGATCATCGGAATGATTCGAGTCGAAGCCGGCTCAACGACACGGCGAGCCGCAGGGCGGCATTCTCCTAGCCCCAGGTGGGAACCGGCGGAGCCGATGGGAACCCGGGGTTGGGCGTCAACCTTGTCTTTCAAACCCTGCCAAGGGTGACACACCCTTCGCTCCGCGAACTGAGACCGGCAGCCCGCCCTACCCGCACACCGCCGCGAACACCCGGGCGAAGTTGCCGCCCAGGATCTTCTCGATATCCCCGTCCTTGTAGCCGCGCTTGGCGAGGGCGTCCGCCAGCACCTGCAGACGGTGGGGGTTGTCGAGCGCGGTGACGGTGACGTGTTTCGGCTCGCGCTCGGCTCCCGGCAGGCCCTGGTTGCGTTTGTAGTAGCTCACCATCCCCTTGACCTTCTGCTCCTGCGGCGTGGAGTCGCCGAGGACGGGGCCGTCGCTGCCGAAGCCTGGAAGGTCAATGCCGCCGAGCTTCACCACGTGGTCGATGTGGTCCACCACGTCCGCCACCGAGGCCGTGTCGCGATCCGTCAGCCAGACGCTCATGTTGTAGATGCCGAAGTAGCCTCCCTTTTCGGCCAGGGCGCGAATCACCTCGTCCGGCTTGTTGCGCAGGGTCGGATAGAGGGCCCGGCAGCCGGCGTGGGTGACGGCGCAGGGCTTCGTGGAGAGCCGGATCGCCTCCAAGGTCGTCTTGTCGCTGCAATGGGAGAGGTCGACGAGCATGCCGAGGGAGCTCATCTCGTCCACGACCTTCTCGCCCAGGCGCGACAGGCCGGCGTCGGACTTCTCCCGGAAGGCGTCGCCCACGGCGTTGCGGTCGTTGTGGGTGAGTTGGAGCACCCGCAGTCCGAGGTCGTAGAAGAACCGCAGGTTGCGCAGGTTATGATCGTTGACCGAGCCCGTCGAGGCGTCGAGGATCGAGGCGTCCTGGCAGGCAAGGATGATCCCGAGCTTCCCCTGTCGCTTCGCCTCTCGCAGATCCGCCGCCTTGAGCACCTTGAGGAAGCCGGAGTCGGGCTGGTGGAAGACGTTGCTCCAGTCTGCCAGACCGTCGACTGCCTGGGGGAAGGAGCGGGGATAGATCGCCAGGTCAGCGACGGCCGCCGTGATTCCGGCCTTGACCGCTTCCTGGGCGTCGAAAAACGGTCCGTCGGGTGACAGGGTGTCGATGACCAGGGACCGGGCATAGACAGCGGATGGCGGAGGCACCGGGGGCGGCGTCTTGGCAGCCGCGGCCGGCGACTCCGCGGCAGCCCCAGGTAAATCGCCCAGGGAGGACACGGTAGCTACAGCCCCCGCGCTCTGCAACAGAAAAGATCTGCGGCTGATCATCTTGCGCTTCCTCCAGTGAATCTCAATCCATTCTCTCAGACAGGGACGGCAAGGGCAGTAAATTGCCGGATTTGACATTGTCGTCCGTGTCTTTGAGGTCTCTGCCGTTCCTGTTAGTCCTTTACGTCCGTGTTTCTGGGCCTCTACCGCGCAGGCTCCCTGGCTCCAGTGCTCGCTTCCCGTAACTTGACCCTGGCGCGGATACGGCTTTCCGCAATAAACTTGCGCGCATGGCGCGGCGCAAGGCAGAAGACCAACTCGCTCTCTTCGACCTCGGGCCGCCGCCCGAAGCCAAGCGCCAGGGCGTCGAGGCGGCGACGCAGCCGCTCGAGGTGGAAGAGTTGGGCCGGCGGCTGCCGCCGGAGATTCATCTCGGCGGATCGACGTGGTCGTTTCCGGGCTGGGCCGGACTCGTGTGGGACCGCTCGTACTCCCAATCCAAACTGGCCCGCGAGGGCTTGGCCGCCTATGCCCGTCACCCGTTGTTCCGGGGCGTGGGAGTGGACCGCACGCACTACGCTCCGGTCGAGGCGGCGGAGCTGGCAGTGTACCGGGAGGCGGTGCCGCCGGGATTTCTTTTCCTGGTTAAGGCTCACGAGGCCTGCACCGTGGCCCGCTGGCCCGATCACGACCGCTACGGCGTCCATCGCGGCCAGGCCAACCCTCTGTTCCTCGACCCGGCCTACACCGCCGATCAGGTGGTGGCGCCGTTCGTCGAGGGAATCGGAGCCGACAGCGGTGCTCTCCTCTTCCAGTTCGCCCCCCAGAGCCTGGGGACTCCAGGACAGTTCGCCGAGCGGCTCGGCTCCTTCCTGACGGCGTTGCCCAGGGGGCCGGTCTACGCCGTTGAGCTACGCAACCGCGAGCAGGTGACGGCCGAGTACGGCGACGCTCTCGCCGCCGTGGGGGCTTGCCACTGCCACAACGTCCACCCGCGCATGCCGGACATCCGGGCTCAAAGCCGCCTCTCGGGATCGGACCGCGGGCCGATGACGATCATCCGCTGGCTGCTGGGAGCGGGCCTGACCTACGAGGAGGCGGGCCGGCGTTACGCCCCCTTCAACCGGCTCGCAGCCCCCGATCCCGCCTCCCGTCAGTCGGTCGCGGACCTCGCCCACGCCGCCATCGCCGCCGGCCGGCCCTTCCTCTGCACCATCAACAACAACGCTGAGGGCTGCGCGCCGCTGTCGGCGGTGGAGCTGGCGCGGGAGATCGTGGTGCCGTCCGAAGCCGCCTAGTCCATCCGCCCTGCCACCCCGAGGACAGTGAGGACGCCCTACAATACTCCCATGACAACCCCAGACGGCCGCACCCCGCACACCCGTCGTCCCCTCCTCTTCGCTCTCCTGATCCTGGCGCTCTCGACGGCGGCGCACGCCGCGCCGGCCGTCACTCAATGGGATCACGACTGGGCGCGGGGAGCCGTCTTTTACGAGATCTTCGTTCGCAGCTTCGCGGACTCGGACGGCGACGGCATCAGCGATTTCAAGGGTTTGACCGGCAAGCTGGATTACCTGAAGGACCTCGGGGTAGACGCCCTCTGGCTGATGCCCATCTTCGTCTCCCCCAGCTATCACGGTTACGACACGATCGACTACGAGAAGATCGAGCCCGGCTATGGCACAGGCGAGGACTTCGACCGCTTCCTGGCCGCGGCGCACCAGCGGGGAATCAAGGTCATTCTGGACCTCGTCGTCAACCACAGCAGCAACCAGCATCCATGGTTCATCGATTCGGCCTCGTCGCCCAGGTCCGCCCATCGCAACTGGTACGTCTGGCGCGCCGACGATCCCGGGTGGACCCAGCCCTTCGGCGACAGCCGCGGCGGTCGAACCTGGCACCTCAACGACAAGGACGGCCAGTACTTCTACGGCATCTTCTGGAGCGGCATGCCGGATCTCAACTACTCCGAGCCCGCCGTGCGGCAGGAGATGGAGCGCATCGCCACCCACTGGCTCGCCAAGGGCGTGGACGGCTTCCGGCTCGACGCCACCCGCCACCTCTTCGCCAACGGCCCCGGCGAGCAGCAGAACAACCAGCCCGAGACCCACGCCTATCTCAAGGAGCTGGCGGCGGCCGTGCGCAAGGCGAAGCCCCAGGCCGTGATGGTGGGGGAGAACTGGGTGGACACCGAGGACCTGATCGCCCCCTACTTCGGCTCCACCGCGCAGGTGACGGGAGGCGACGAGCTGCCCATGAACTTCGACTTTCCGCTGGCGAAGGAGATCGTGGACGGCGTCAACGCGGGCGAGGCGGCCGGCATCGGCGCCCGGCTGGAGGAGGTGAACGAAACCTATCCGCACGGGGTGATCGACACCCCCTTCCTCACCAACCACGACCAGACGCGCCTCGCGACCCAACTCGGCAATGATGCCGCGAAGCAGCGGCTTGCCGCCGCCATCCTCCTGACCCTTCCCGGCGCGCCCTTCCTTTACTACGGCGAAGAGCTGGGGCTCGTGAACGGGGCCGGCGGGGCGGATCCATTCAAGCGCACGCCCATGCCTTGGGACGCCACGGCCGGCGCCGGCTTCACCACCGCCGCCAAGCCCTGGTTCGATTTCGCTCCTGGCCGGGAGACGGCGAACGTATCGGCCGAGACGGGCGATCCCGCCTCCCTCCTCTCGCACTACCGCCGCCTGACCAACTTGCGGCACGCCTCGCCGGCCCTGATGAAAGGGACGCTGAAGGTCCTCTCGCCCACGAAGTCGAGCGCCCACGTCCTCGCCTTCCTCCGCGAAACCGGCGGCGAGCGCGTGCTTGTCCTCCACAACGTGGGCACCACGGACGTCCAGGCCGGTCCCTACGATCTCAAGGCGAAATCCGCCGAGCGTCTCTTCGGTCCGGACGAGGCGCCGGTCCAGGGAGCGGACGGCTGGAGTTTCAAGCTCCCGGCGGGTGCCAGCGGAGTTTGGCGGCTTGTTGTGCCCTGAAAAACGCTGAAACAATGCTCCGGGAAGTTTTCCTGGAGATTTAGGGACATTCCTGGGTAATTAGGGACAGATTCACGGAATCCGGGACGGGTATTCGGAAAGCGGGACGCATTTCTGAATTCCGGGACTGAAATCCAGGGAAGGGGACAACCGTCAAGATTTAGGGACAAAATCTTAGATTTAGAGACAGGACCCATTGTTTCAGGGACTTTTCCAGAGAATTGGGGACATTATCCCGGAAAGCGGGACACGGAAACCAGGGCGAGAGGTTTTTACGCCATCACCTTCCGGAACGCCGCAAGGAACGCTTCCATCTGCGGCCGAGTGCCCACCGTCACGCGCAGGCACTCGGGCAGGGCCGAGAAACGGCGGCCGACCTCCACGCCGTGATCCTTCAGGGAGGCGATCACCGGGGCGACGTCCTTCTTCAGGTCGATCATCAGGAAGTTCGTCTCGGTGGGGAGGACCTTGTAGCCCATGCCGGCGGCGGCGGTGCGCAGCCAGTCGCGGGTTTCGCGGTTGAGTCGCCGGCTCCTCTCGAGGTGCGCCTTGTCCTTGAGGCTCGCCTGGGCCGCGACCACCACCAGGATGTTGAGGCTGTCGAACGCCTGCTGCTCCCGCAGCTTCGCGAGGGTGCCGGGCTGGGCCACGGCGTAGCCCAGGCGCAGGCCGGCCATGCCGTGGATCTTCGAGAAGGTGCGGGCCACGATCAGGTTCGGATGGTCGTGGATGAGGGGGATCACCGACTCGTAGTCGGCGCTGTCGGCGTAGTGGTGGTAGGCCTCGTCCACCAGCACGACCGCGTTGACGGGGGCCTGGGCGATGAGGTCGCGGATCTGCGCCTTCGGGGTGATGGTGGCCGTGGGGTTGTTCGGGTTGCAGACGTAGATCAGGCCGCCGCCGGCCGCCGCCTTGAGCATGGCCGGCACGTCGTGGCGATGGTCGGCGGTGAGCGGCACCTTCACCACCGGAGCGCCGGTCTTGCCGGCGTAGCGCCCGAGCGCCTCGAAGGTCGGATCGGCGGTCACCGCCGGCTTTCCCGGGCCGTTGAAGGCCAGGGTGGCGATCTTGAGGATCTCGCTGGAGCCGGCCCCGGGCAGGATCTGGTCGTCGCCAACCCCGTGAAGCTTCGCCAGATCCGCGATCAAGGCGTCCACGTGCTCGTCGGGATAGCGCCACGACAGGCCGAAGGCGTCGCGCATGGCGTCGAAGGCGGCGGGGGAGGGCCCGTAGGGGTTCTCGTTGGAGCTCAGCCGCACCAACTCGCCGGCGGCGTGCTTCGCCTTGGCCTTGACCGGGGCCGCGCTGGTCGTCGCTGCCGCAAGGGAGGCGGGGACCCGCAGGGCCGCAGCGGCCGCGCCCGCTCCAAGGATCTGAACGAACCCGCGCCGGGAAAGAGATTTCGCTGTCATTGTCATGGCGCGATTATAGGCCTGATCGGCAGGTCTCTTCACCGCATCGCGATCGACCCGTCCGCCTTGCGCTCCATCACCGGGGCGTAGAGGCCCAGGTCCTTGCGCCACCACCAGTTGCCGGTGCGCCGCTTTTCGGCCGGGGTGGTGAAGCCGTACTGCCAGAGGACGGCCCGCACCAGGGGCGGCGGCTTGCCGGCGAAGGGATCGCGGCGGAAGAGGGCCAGCACGTCCGGGCTGCCCTCGAGGAGGCGCACCTCCGTGGTTTCGACCCAGGAATTCTGGCTCAAGGGACCGAGGGAGGCAAACCAGAGGTTCCATTCGAATCGCGGCTGATAGGGTGCGTAGACGCCGGGCGCCTCGCTCAGATCCTGGGGCTTGTAGCGGAAGGGATACGCGATCCAGGTCACGCCGTCCGTGCTGCCCTGGAGCTCGATCTCGTCGCGTTCGCGGGTCATGACGGCGAAGAGGCCGTATTGATTGGCGATACGGAACGGCCCCAGCGCCCGAGCCGGCGCCGCGAGGACCGGGTTGCGCCCCGCGATCCACGGCACGAGCGTGGCGTAGAAGATCCAGATCGCCACCGCCGCGGCGCCGATCATCCGCCAGCGCGCCACGGGCCGGACCACACCGGGATCGGGAACTTCAGGCCGCAATCGGGCGAAAACCTTGTCGTCCAGAAGGAGGAAGCCGAGGGCGAAGACCAGGTAGTTGAGGAACGCGTAGTTCGCCGTGGCGATGATCCCCACCTGGAGCAGCGTACAGATTGTGAAGCAGGCGAGGCGGAGCGGACGTGGCAGCCAGGCGAGCCACACCAGGAAGAGCTCGACGATCAGCGTCGCGAGGGCCGTGCCGGCGTGAAAGCCTTGGGGAAGGCGTTGCTGAACGTACCAGCCGATCCAGGAGGGCAGTGGCCCGTTCTCGTAATAGTGATTCATCGCGGTCAGGTCCCGCCACTGGGGATCGCCGCTCAACACCTTCACCACGCCGGACTCGAAATAGATCCGGAACCATTCCCAACGCAGGAGGAAGAGGCTCGCCCGCGACGGCGGCTGATCCGCGCCCAATCCCGGCCGGTAACCTCGCGGCGCGAAGAAGAGGCAGAGGAACGCCGCCTCCAGGAGCATGCCGTCCGATTGATAGGAAGAGAAGTCCTGCGCCGCGCCGATGAAGGAAAGGAAGAGGAGGAGACAGGCGGCGATCATCCCACGCGGCCATAGATTCAGCGTCAGCAGCGCCGAAGCAATCAGCCCGGCCCACACCAGCGCCATCAGCGCGTCGTTGCCGTTTCCCAGCCAGAGCAGAGTCGGCGCGTACCAATATCGCGACAGGCCGGGCATGGCATTCCGCACCAGCTCCAGGTACACCCCGGCGGGCAGGAGGCCGTTGAGCCCGATCAATCCTTTGATCTGAAAAGCGAGAGAGTAGAAGACTGAGAAGAAGATCAGTCCCAAGGCTCGCAGGAAGATCCACCGTGGCCAGAGGGCGCCGCGGTCGCCGGTGGGGCCGGGGCCGAAGAGTCGGGTGAGGAGGGTGGTTGAAGAAGGGGTGTCCACCATTTTCCGACCCTCAAAAGGGCGACATCGACGCCTGCGGTGCCGGGGATTGAAATCCCCGGCTACCGACGGTGTTCCCTACGGGATCGCAGTCTCCCCGGGTCCCGTAGGGACTACCTTCGGTAGCCCGGGATTTCAATCCCGGGCGGGGCAGGCGTCGCGGCTGAGCGATCCCAACACCCTCTCAGCTCAAGATCGCCCGCGCAAAAACCTGCTGCCGCTTCACCCGCCCAAATCCCATCCGATCGTAGAACGCATGAGCGCGCTCGCGAATCACGTTGCTCCGTACCCGCATCTCCCGGTAGCCATGCTCGATCGCCCAGGCCTCCATGGCCGCGACCAGGGCCGCGCCCGTCCCGCGGCTGCGCCGGGTCTCGTCGACGACCAGCGCGCCGATCTCGGCGAAAGGCTCGGTGTCCACGCGGTGAGCGCCGAAAACGTGCCCGTAGCCAATCACGGTGCCGTCGTCGTCCAGGGCCACGAGCACCTCGGAGCCCGGCTGGGCGAGGACGTCCTGCAAACGAGTTGCGATTTCTTCGGGGGTATTGGGGTAGCCGAGCTGCGTCGCCAGAAGGGCGATCACGGTAGCGTCTTCGGGGCTGGCGGGACGGATGGTCATGGGAGGAATCCTATCCCCTCCGCAACGCCTCCGTCACCGATCACCTCTTGACGAGGCCGCGTTCTTTGTTTCATGCTGATAGTCGAATGTATTGATGAGAGAGCCTGTGCTCTCTTGGCCCTTCCCTCTCGGCTTAGAGGAGATTCCCCATGACAACTAGATTTGTGCGACGGTCCGAGTGGCCTTGGCTCGCCTTGGCGGCGCTTGCGGTGCTGGTATCCGCTCCTGCCCAGGCTTTCTGCCCCAACAACGGTATCCGGTGCGGCTTTGGCCTCGTCGGTACCACCCACAAGGACATGACCCAGCAGGCGGTCAAGGAGCTCGACCAGGAGTTCTTCTCGACCTCGCGGCTCACGAAGTCGATGAAGAAGGCCAGCGACGAGATCTGGAAGGCCAACGCCGACGTGGACGAGGATCAGACTCACTCGGCCAAGCACTTCGACGGCGAGAACTTCAACGGCGGCAAGGCCCGGGTGGTCGAGCTGGAGCAGGCCGTCGTTTCGGCTCTCCAGGCCGAGGACGCCTCCGGAGCCCGCCAGAGTCTGGGGCAGGCGCTCCACACCATCCAGGACTTCTATGCGCACTCGGACTACGTCGAGTCCGGCGGCAGCGGCGCCAACTCCGCCATCTGGGATCCGGCCTCGCCTCTCGCCTTCGTCGGCCTGACGACCCCGACCTGCGCCCCCTGCACGCTCATCTTCCTGCCCGACGGCACGGCGATCGAGGATTGCAGCCACAACCTGCTGACCAACGCGCTGACCAGCGGCTACTACGGCCACGAGGACGCGGTGCCGTCCATCGGCTCCAAGTGCCGGCACGGCGGCCCCTTCGACTCCGGGCCGGGGCCCGCGGGCGGCATCAACAAGGACACCCTCTTCGAGACCTTCTCGCCGCACAACAGCTTCCACGGCTCGGCGGCCTCTTCGGCCCGCGAGGCCACCAAGGCCTTCATCCGCGACATCAAGGGGAAGGTCACCCTGCGGCAGCTCAAGCTGCTGCTGGGCGTCGGCCCCACCCTGGCCATGTCGATCGACACCACGGGCAGCATGGGCGGCATCATCGCCCAGGTGCAGGCGCAGGCGGTGCAGATCGTCGACAGCCGTATCGATACGGATCAGGAGCCGCTCAAGTACGTGCTGGCTCCCTTCAACGACCCCTCGGTGGGACCGCTGACGGTCACCGAGGATCCCGACGTCTTCAAGGCCGCCATCAACTCCCTGTTCGCCGACGGCGGCGACGATTGCCCCGAGCTCTCGATGACCGGCGCCCTGCAGGCCCTGGGAGCCGTGGACGACGGAGCCGACCTCTTCACCTTCACCGACGCCGACGCCAAGGACGCGGGCCTCGCGGGCAACGTCAGCAGCCTCGGCGAATCGAAGGACGCCAAGATCTACCCGCTGCTCTTCGGAAGCTGCGGCGGCTTCGGCCTTTCGTTGCGCGCCACCGGCACCGGTCAGACGGCTGGGAACGGCCAGTCGGCCGGGACCAGCGCGCCCACCGGCAAGGCCCTCCTCCGGAGGTCGCTGGCGTCGGCTGCCGACGTCTTCCTGCCCTTCGACCCGGCCTATGCCCGTATCGCCAACGACACCGGCGGCCAGTACTTCTTCCTCGGCGGCTTCGAGGCCGGGCAGATCACCCGCCTGGCCGACGCCGTCGTGCGGGCCAACGCGGTCGATCTGCTCTCGGTGGCCGACGTCCTCTCCGGGACGCCGAAGACCTACACGGTGCCGGTCGATTCGACGCTCACCCGGGTGACCTTCTCGGCCAGCGGCGCCACCTCCCTCGCTCTCACCCGTCCGGACGGCACCGCCGTCCAGCCCACGGACCCCGGTGTCCAGGTCATCACCTTGAGCTCCGGCGTCGTCTACACCGTGCTCAACCCGGCGCCCGGAACGTGGAGCGCGGCGCTCGATTCCGGCGAGGCGTTCTCCTTCGGGGTCCTCGGCGAGAGCTCGCTGAGCCTCGACCGCTTCGACTTCGTCGAGACCGCCGGCCGGCCGGGCCACCAGGGCTACTTCGGTCTGCCGGGCTTCCCGGTCATCGGCCAGACGATCACGGGCGCGGCGGAGCTGTCGGGCGATTTCGCCACCGCCGTCTTCGACCTGCGCGACAAGACGGGCGCTTCCCTGCGCACCCTGGGCCTAGCGCTCGAGGCTGGCGGCAGCGGTGCCGAATTCTTCGGCGACATCCAGCTCCCGACCCAGCCGTTCCTCGTCTACGTCACCGGCACGCGGACCAACGGCGAGCACTACCAGCGGGTGCTGGCCAAGACCACCCAGCCGCAGACGGTGCGCGTTTCCGCCCCGCCCAGCCAGGACCTGACGCCCGGCGCCACCACGGTCTACACTTTCGAGGTGACCAACCTCGGCGCGGCCAACACCTTCCACCTCACCGCCTCGGACGATCATTCCTTCCTCGGCGGCATCGCGGTGACGGACTTTGCCCTCACCAGCGGCCAGTCGATCCACGTCTCCGTCCAGCTCAACGTTCCGGCTGGCGCGGTCGAGGGGACGACGGACGCCCTCACCGTCTCCGTCGAGAGCACGGCGCCCGAGGGAGCGCGGAACTTCGCGGTGCTCGACAGCCTGGTGGTGAAGTCCACGGCTCCGCCCCTGAGCTGCGCCACGGCGAGCCCGAGCGTCTCCACGCTGTGGCCGCCGAACCACTCCCTCCAGCCGGTCACCGTCCTGGGCGTCACCAGCCCGGACAACGCGCCGGTGACCATCCGCTTCGACAGCATCCTGCAAAGCGAACCCACCAACGGCGCGGGGGACGGCAACGCCTGCCCCGACGCCTCGGGGATCGGCACCTCGATCGCGCAGGTGCGCTCCGAGCGGAGCGGCAGCGGCTCCGGCCGCGTTTACACCCTGCGCTTCACAGCGACGACCGACTCGGGCGGCTTGTGCCAGGGGAGCGTCGACGTCTGCGTGCCGCACGACCGTGCCCATGGCTGCGCGGCGGCGGTGGCGACGATCGACTCCACTTCGTGCCCGTAAATCCGTCCCTTCGTGAAGAGACTCCGAACCGGCGCCCCGCCGGTTCGGGGCTTTCTCTTTCCCGTAGCCTCGCCGCCGCGCTCGCGGCGGCCTGCCTCCTCGGCTCGTGCGGGGCCAGGCTCGAGCGGCCGGCGGCCGAGACCCGGCCTTTCGTCGAGGCCACCCTGCCCGGTAGCGTCGCCCAGGTCACCGCCGCCCTGCGCCTCCTCTTCAACGACGGCCTGACGCCGCCGCCTCGCCCCAACCGCTTTCCCGAAGGCGACAAGCTCCACGCCTTCGTCCTCTATCCTCGCGACGCGCCGTCCGGCGTGGGGCTGGTGCCGCTGCCCGGCGACGTCGACCTGCGCGCCAACAGCGAGAACGACCCGGCCATGGACCGCTATCTCGCCCTGCCCGCCGAGCGGCGGAAGGACGACCTCTTCCTTTATCACCCTCTGGACGTCTTCTGGCCTTCGGAGTACCAGGTGCGCGGCAAGGCGGCGCCCTTCACCTGCCACTTCATCTTCCACCTGGCGCCGGCCGGCTCCGGGCGCACGAAGCTCGAAGTGCTGGAGTACGCGCCGCTGGTCTACGCCGGCCGCAAGCTCGCTCCCGAGGCCCACGGCGTGGGTTTCGGCCGCAAGGACGACCTGCGGCGAGTGCCGCCCACCACCCGCGACCGGGTGGAGCTGCTGGAGAGGATCCAGCGGGCCGTCCCCACGACCGGCTGACGATATAGTTTCATTCAGGATGATCTTGTCAACAGGAGAGATTATGAAGCTGGGACTCGTGGTTCTGCTCTCTGTGCTCGTGCTCGCCGCCATGGCTCTCCTGATGGCGAAGCGGTTGGCGGGTCGGCCCGCAAGCCGAGCTGTATCGGGTCACGGTTTTTGGAGATCTTTTCCTGAAGACGCCGGACGGCCATATCCACTGGCTCGATACCGGATCGGATACCTATGAGGACGTCGCCAAAGATCGTGAGGCCTGGCTCAAGGTCCTCTGCAACGCGCCTTCGATTTTCTTCCATGCCAGCACGCTTCTTCACGATCGCAAGCTGAAGCATCTGCCCAAGGAAAGCGAGGTCTATAGCTGGATACGGTCTCCGCTGCTCGGAGGGGAGGACGCCGTCGATAATTTCGACCTCGTTTCTGTCAGGGTGCACCTCGCCGTGACCGGCAAGACGGCTCAGAACGCCGAGGCCGGGGGAAAAAATACGCCAGAACAAGATGACGACAAGACTATCTATGCCGTCGTCACCAATAGCGAGAAGCAGTACTCCATCTGGCCCGTGGACCGGGAGCTTCCTGCAAGCTGGACGCGGGCCGGCAAGACTGGAACGAAGCAGGAGTGCGTCGACTACATCGCCAAGGTATGGGTCGACTTGCGCCCCGAGAGCCTGCGCAAAAAAAGGGACGAAGAGACGAAGGGTAGCTCGACCCCTCCGGAGATATAACCGCAGGGGCCGGACCGCCGCCGGCCTTACGCCGCCTCTTCCTTCACTCCGGCGATGAACTCGCGCAGGGTCTTCTTGGCGTCGCCCAGCACCATCATCGTGTTCGGCTGCACGAAGAGGTCGTTCTCGATGCCCGCGAAGCCGGTCGCCACGCTGCGCTTGAGGACGATGACGGCGTGGCACTGGTCGACGTTGAACACCGGCATGCCGTAGATGGGGCTGCCGGGATTGGTTTTCGCCGCCGGGTTGACCACGTCGTTGGCGCCCACCACGAGGGCCACGTCGGTGCGGGCGAACTCGTCGTTGATGTCGTCGAGGTCGTAGAGCTGGTCGTAGGGGACGTTCGCCTCCGCCAGCAGCACGTTCATGTGACCGGGCATGCGGCCGGCGACGGGGTGGATGGCGTACTTCACCGTCGCGCCGTTGGCCTCCAGGCTCTGCGCCAGCTCGCGCACGGCGTGCTGCGCCTGCGACACGGCCATGCCGTAGCCCGGCACGACGATCACCGTCTGCGCCGCGGTCAGCACGCCGACGGCGTCCTCCACCGTCGCGAGATTGTAGTTGGCGGCCGGGCCCCCGCCGCCCGCGGAGGTGTCCGGCTGGGCGCCGAAGGCCCCGAAGAGCACGTTGGCGAACGAGCGGTTCATGGCTTTGCTCATCTTCATCGAGAGCAGGAAGCCCGAGGTGCCGTCGAGGGCGCCGGCGATGATCAGCACGTAGTTGCCGAGGGCGAACCCGGTGGCGGCCGAGGCCAGGCCGGCGTAGGAGTTGAGCAGCGAGATCACCACCGGCATGTCGGCGCCGCCGATGGGGAGCACCGCGAGGACGCCCACCGCCAGACCAAGCGCGCCCATGAGGTAGAAGAGGAAGCCGCGGCTGGGGTCCAGCACCAGCAGCACCAGCAGCACGAGGGCGGCGAAGAACATGGTGATGTTCGTCGCGTTCTGTCCCTTGTAGGTCAGCGGCGCGCCGGAGATGATGCCCTGCAGCTTGCCGAAGGCCATGAGGCTGCCGGTGAAGGTCAGGAAGCCGAGGAACACCTCCAGCCCCAGGGCGCCCATGGTGAACTGATCCAGCGTGCCCTGGCCCAGCCGGTGGTGGTACTCCGAGACGCCCACCAGCGCCGCCGCCAGGCCGCCGAAGCAGTGCGAGAGCGCGATCCGCTCCGGCATCTTGGTCATCGGAATCCAGATCGACATGGCGGCGCCGATGGCCGAGCCGATCATCAGGCCGATGCCGATCCACAGGAAGGTGAGGATGTGGGCATAGAGCAGCGTGCCCACCACGGCGATCAGCATGCCGGCGGCGCCGACGAGGTTGCCCCGCCGGGCGTGGGTGGGCGACGAGAGGCCCTGGAGGGCCAGGATGAAGCAGACCGAGGCGATGAGATAGGGGAAGGAGGCGCTCATGCCTTGGCGCTCCGGGCGGGGGTCTTCTTCTTGAACATCCGCAGCATGCGGTCGGTGATGAGGAAGCCGCCCACCGTGTTGATCGTGGCGCAGATGACGGCGATGAAGCCGAGCACCATGCTGAGCTTGCCGTAGCCGCCGCCCGCCGAGACCAGCGAGCCCACGAGCGAGATGCCGGAGATGGCGTTGGTGCCCGCCATCAGCGGCGTATGCAGCAGAGGCGGCACCTTCTCGATGACGTAGTGGCCGAGAAACCCCGCCAGCACGAAGATGTAGAGCCCGAAGAGCAGTTCGTTCGACATGTGTCCTTCCCGTCTCCTGAGAGATGTTCCAAGCGCGGGAATGCTAGCACGGGCGTGGGGAGGGCTGCCGAGCGCGGTGGCCGGCTCAACAAATCCAGCCGGCGCGTGTCTGAGAACCAAGTGCGATTCGAAGACTTCGTTCTCCAGTTCGACACCAGTTCCCGGGGCGGGTTCCGCGCCCGGGTGCTCAAATCTCCCTTCGGGGAGGGGACGGTCGGGTTCTCGCTTCCTCCTGGGGTTGGCGGGGCTGCCCTGGACCCCTCCGGGATCTCTCGCAGTGTCTCCAGCGATATCTCCCGCGACCTCGTGGCCCCGAGCGCCCCGGTCCTCACGGCGCAACCGCCTCTCGAGATCGGAATGGAGCTCTACCGTTCGGTCTTTCAGGGCCAGGTTCGTACGCTTCTCGACAAGAGCCTGGGGCAGCTCGAGGTTTCGCCCAATCTCGGGTTGCGGCTGAAGATCAAGCTCGACCCCAGCGACGAAGAGACGGGTGCGCTCGCGGACCTGCCCTGGGAGCTGCTCTGCGACGGCGAGACCGAAGATTTTCTCGCGCTCTCCCGCCGGACCTCGGTGGTGCGCTACCTTGACGTTCCGCGCCCGTCGCAGCCCATCCCGTTCACGCCGCCGCTGCGGATTCTCGCCGTCGGCGCCAGCCCACGGGGCATGCAGCCTCTCGATCTCGACGAGGAGACGCGGCGGCTCGAAGAGCTGGATCGCAGCTCACCGGGGGTCGAGGTGCGGTTCCTCCCTCATGCCTCTGCCGGCACCGTGCGCGAAGCCCTCTCGGAGGATACCTACAACGTTCTCCACTTCATGGGGCATGGCACCTTCGACCGTGCGAGCGGCGAAGGGATGCTCGCCTTCGAGGGGGAGGATGGCTCGGCGGATCTGGTGAGCGGCAAGGCTTTCGCCACCAAGCTCAGAGACCTGCGCTCCCTCGGCGTCGTGGTGCTCAACGCCTCAACACGGCGCGGGCCGGCCACCAGGGAGGCACGAGTCCTTTCCGCGGTGTCGCCACCGCGCTTGTTCTTGGCGGCGTACCCGCTGTAGTCGCCATGCATCGGCCGATCTCCGACCGCGCCGCCATCGGCTTCAGCACCGCTTTCTACAGGCATCTGGCGAAGGGCGATTCGATCGACGTGGCGCTCACCGAGGGCCGCCAGGCGATCCATTCGGCCAAGCCCGAGTCCTTCGAATGGGCGACGCCGGTGCTGTTCCTCCGTATGCCGGAGGGTAACGTGTTCGTGGCGAAGGCGGCGGAGCCTCGGGCGGAGGCTAAGCCGCCTGTGATTCCGCCCGCCTCGGCTCCGGTCGCCGACCCGGTGCCGGTACCGGTCGCCCCGAAACGTGGATGGGTGACGAAGGTAGCGGTCGGCGCGGGTGGAGTGGTGCTGGTGACCGTAATTTCCATGAAAATGATGGGACCTTCCGGGGGAACGGTCCCTCCGCTTGGCAACGGACCGGTCGCGGCTCCAACTCCGTCGACGACTCCGTCGATCCACCCGGAGCCTACTCCCAAGAAAGGCAGAGATTCCAACACGAATCTCAAGACGGAGAGAGATCATCAGACAGCCATTGGGCAGGAGCACAAGGAAATCGTGACGCAACAGACTCCCGCGGTGACTCCAACGCCCGCGCCCACTCCGGTTAAACCAATCGGTGACGTCGTGGAGGCCCCAGCGCCCGTCGCTGACCTTTCAAAGCTGTCGGCACAGGCTTCGATTCAACCTCAGGAAGGATCGATCCATGTGACGGTGATTTTCAGGAATGACGGCAGCCAGAGGTTGTCGGTGAACCTTGACAATGATCAAGCGATCCTCACGGACGAGCAGGGGATGCGTTACTCGGCCACAGACTGCAATCTGCCGGTGTCGGGAGCCAACCCGCACCTCGATCTGGCTGCCAACAAGTCCACCAGCGGCACTTTCGATTTCCCGGCGCCAAAGCTGGGTAGCAAGAAGTTCAAGCTTTCTCTGATGACGGTCGAAGGGCACCGCATCAAGGTCAATCCATAAAGCAAGAGGGCTCGCCGTAGGGCGAGCCCTCACACTCCCTACGTAAGGCAAGCATCTCAAGGCGCCAGCGTCTGGTCCATCTCCTTGCAGCCTGCGGGAGGCGGCGGCAGAACCGGCTTGGTGGCGAGCTCGACGCGGTCTCCCGTTTTGATCCCCTTGCATCCATTCTCAACGTGCGCGATCGAGAAGCCCGGCTGGACGGTGTCGACCTTTAATGTGCCGATCCCCTTCAGATCCTCGCCGAGGACCATGCGTCCTTCAGCGTCCTTGACGATTCCTTCGACTCGAAGGACTGTCAACGAGGTGTCCGGCGACATGCCCTGCTGGCTTCCTGCGTTGATGTAAATGCCAGATTTCTTCACATCCACCACGCTGCCGATCCATTTACGGTCGCGAAGGAAGCTTGCGATCTTGAGCGCGGCCTTGTTGGCACTCGCGCGGACGGCGTAGCTGATGGGTGTCGACTGCTCGGTTCCTCCACTCTCCCCGCCGCTGACCTGGAAGGCCCACTCTCCCATGCGCGCTCTCTCGGTGGTCGTAAAGAGTTGCTGACCGTTGGCGACGTCGGTAAGGACGAAGGTGATGGAGACTTCGGCCTCCTGCTTGCTCGCCCCAACTCCTCCGACGCCGGTGAGGCCGGCAATGCGATTCTTCAGGCCGCCGAGCGCGCCACCACCGCCGGCTCCCGTCGCGAGCTTCTTCTTTCCACGGTTCGGGGTCCACTCGTTGACCGTGCCGTAGACCAGGTACTGCGCGTCCAGCAGCTTGCCTTCCTTCATGAGGGCCCCAGGGCTCGGCGCCATAACGTCCTGGCGGGTCTGCTCCCTCTTGATCTCGGCCGCCCGCTTCTCCTCGACGACGTCGAAACGCCTGGTGTTGTAGAGGGCGACGGTGAGCATCTCCCGGATCCCCGCCACGTTGACTGCGATGCTCCCGTTCCCCTTGCTTTCCTCCGCTTCCGCCGACTTGTTGATTACCTTCAGCACGCCCAGTCGAATCCGGGGACCATCGTAGTCGGTGAAACGAAGACCGAGCCAGTCGCCGTCGTCGTTGGTGTTCTGGGTGTCGCGGACCGGAGAAATCCTGTCTTTGTCGTCCTTGAAGTAGGCGATCCAGGCTTTCTGCTGGATGCAGGAGAGAACCAGCTCCTTGTTCCTGGCCCCTTCTTTGGGGTGGAACAGATCCTTGACTCCTGCCTGCGAGGGCATGGCCAGCGCGAGACTGACGACAGTGAGCAGAGCGGCGATCAACCAACGATTTTTCATCAGATCCCTCCTTCGGAAAGCCACAAGCAGAGCGCCCCGGCCCCCGGCCCCTTGCCGAAGACGGAGCGCCACTGCGAAGCTCTCGCATTCCCTTCGAGAGACACGCTGGGGAGGAGCTTTGTTGAGGCTTCCATTCGAGCACTTCCGATACTTCGGCACTTTGCGATAAACTACCTCCCGTGATCCCCGACAGGGAGGAGGCGTCGCGGCCCGCGAAGGTGGGGCCCTATCTGCTGGAGCGCTGTCTCGGCTCGGGCGGCATGGGGGCCGTGTGGCGGGCGTGGGACGAGCGGCTCCAGCGGCCGGTAGCCGTCAAGCAGGTGCGGCCGGAGCTTCGCGACCGGCCCGGCGTGCGCGAGCTCCTGCGCCACGAGGCCGCGGCGGCCGCCCGGCTCAATCATCCGTCCATCGTTCACGTCTACGACATCCTGGAAGTGGACGACGCCGACTGGATCGTCATGGAGCTCGTCGAGGGTGAGACCCTGGCAGAGATCTTGAGAGACGGCCCGCTCGTCCTGCCGCAGGCCCTCCGCCTGGGGAGAGAGATCGCCAAGGGGCTGGCCAAGGCGCACTCCCAAGGCATCGTTCATCGCGATCTCAAGGCGTTGAACGTGATGGTGACGTCCTCCGGCCACGCCAAGATCCTCGACTTCGGCATCGCGAAGCTCACCGGCGTCGTTGCCGGCGGCGAGATCCCGGGCTCCGCGCTCTCCCGCCTCGGTGCCGTCGTGGGCACTCCATTCGCCATGTCGCCGGAGCAGATCTGCGGCGCGCCTCTCGATCACCGGTCGGATCTCTTCTCCTTCGGCTCGCTGCTCTACGAGATGCTGACCGGGGTGTCGCCGTTCCTGGCGGCGACCGAGGCGGCGACCCTGGGGCTGGTGGTCAGCCAGCGGCAGACTCCGGTGCGCCAGCTCATGCCCGAGGTGCCGCCGGAGCTTTCGGAGCTGGTCGACTGGCTGCTGGAAAAGAAGGCTCGGATGAGACCGCAGGATGCCCGGGAGGTCGCCACGGTGCTCAACGCGATCCTGGCCCGGCAGCCGCTGGGGTCCTACGCGGCGAGTCGAAAATCCAGACTTCGGAGGACGGATGACTGCTCCGAGGACCGGACGATCTCGCTGATGCCCACCGTGAGGCGGTACGACGCGGTCCCCGATCTCGCGCCGCGGGCGGTGGATGCCTCTCTGGGGACCGGCGAGCGCCGGCAGGTGACGGTGGTCTGCTGCGACCTGGTGGAGATCGCGGGGCCGGGAACTTGGCGGACTCCCGAGGCGGAAGATTTTTCCGAGGTCATGCCGGCGCTCCGGCGCGTCCTCTACGAGGTCGTGACGCATTTCCAGGGCAGCTCGGGCACGGTGGCCGGGTCTCAGCTCTGGATCTATTTCGGCTATCCGTGGGCCCGCGACGACGACGCCCAGCGGGCGGTGCTGACGGCTCACGAGCTGGTCGACCGCGTCCGGCGGGCGAGCTGGCAGAGCCGCGGAGGCTGCCCGCTGGCGCTGCGCGCCGGGGTCCACAGCGGCCCGGCCATCGTCTCGAAGGACAGGGAGCGCCCGGAGCCCCTGTCCATGGGGCCGACTCTCGAGGTGGCGACGAGCATCCAAAGCCTGGCGTCCCCCGGCGAGGTGCTGGTGAGCGAGAACACCCGGCGCCTGACCGCGAAGAGCTTCGAGACCGAGGGGCTTCCTCCCGGTTCTCTCCCGGGAGTTGGAGACTGCACCCCGGTCTTCCGGATCCGCGCCCCGCTCAACGCGTTCGAGCAGGCGTTCCGGACGTCCGCCCCCCTCATCGCGCGGGAGGGCGAGCTCGACATGCTGCGCCAGCGCTGGGAGCTGGTGCAGGGAGGAGAGAGCCAGGTCATCCTGATCAGCGGCGAGGGCGGTATCGGCAAGTCCAGCCTCGTGTACGCGCTACGCAGGGCGCTGGGCGGCCTCGCGCCCCGCTGGCTGCTCTGCTACGGCGTGGCCCATGCGCGAAGCTCGCCGTTTTTCGCCGTCATCGAGATGCTGCGGCGCCACTGGCTGGCGTCCGCACGCTCGGCGGACGAGGAGCTCGACATCCTGGAGCGCCTCCTGGTCCAGTATGGCCTGCCGGTGGCGGACGATCTGCCCATCCTCGCTCTGTTGCTGTCGCTGCCGCTGCCGGCGGGCACCGTGTCGCCGCAGAGCTCGGAGGCCCGCTGGCGGACCCGGGAGGTGCTTCTCAACCTCCTCCTTCAGGCCACGGCCGAGCTCCCCGCGATCCTCGTGGTCGAGGATCTGCACTGGCTCGACCCGTCCAGTCTGGAGCTCATCGGCGCGCTGCTGGAAGGGGCCGGCGGCGCCTCCCTCCTGGTGATCCTGACCTTCCGGCTGGATTTCGAGCTGCCGTGGCGGCACCATGCGGGCTGGCTCCAGCTCCACCTGAGCCGGCTGACCGACTCGGACTCGCTCCGGCTGATCGATCAGGTCGCCGGCGGCGAACGGTTGCCGAGAGCCGTCAAGCAGCAGATCGTGAGGAAGGCCGACGGCGTTCCGCTTTTCGTGGAAGAGCTGAGCAAGAGCTGCGTCGAGATGGCCGAGGTCGCCGAGGGGTCCGAGATCCGCAGCCTTCCGGGCCTCCTTCGGGACTCGCTGACGGCGCGGCTCGACCGCCTCGGGAGTGCCCGGGAAGTGGCGCAACTGGCGGCGGTGATCGGGCGGACCTTCTCCTTCGAGCTGCTGGCGTCGGTTTCGCCTTTCGATCCGGCCGCCCTGCGTCAGGATCTCGACGTGCTGGTGCGCGCCGACCTTCTGCACCGCCGGGGCAGCGGCGAGGGCGCCACCTATTCCTTCAAGCATGCGCTGCTTCAGGAGGCGGCCCTCGAGCTGCTGCTGCCCGGGGATCTCGAGCGGCTTCACGCCCGGGTGGCCGAGACCCTGGTGGACCGCTTTTCCGCCATCGCGGACCTGCGGCCCGAGCTGGTGGCGTTTCACTACACCGAGGCGGGAAATCCGGAGAAGGCCATCGCGCACTGGCTCCAGGCCGGCCAGCGGGCCCTGGAGCGATTCGCCAATCTGGAGGCCCGCGAGCACTTCCGCAACGGCTTGCGGTTGATCGAGCTGCTGCCTCCCGATTCCGAACGAGACCGCTTGGAGATGTCGCTCCAGATCGGCTCCGCGCACGCCGTGATCATCACCCGCGGCCAGTCCGACCCCGAGGTGGAGGCCCTTTTCGAGCGCGCTCTGGCCCTCGGCCGTCAGCTCGGAGAGCTGCCGCTGCGGTTCCAGTCGCTGCTGTGGAGCTTCTACGCCTGCCACGGCGAGTTGGCCAAGGCCTGGAGCCTGGCCGCGCAACTGCTCAAGGCCGCCAAGGCCCGGCGCGATCCGGCGGGCTCGATCCTGGGCCTCCAGGAGCTGGCAACGCTCCAGGCTCGTCTGGGACGCCCGGCGAGCGCCCTGCGCGCCCTGCGGCGGGCCCGCGAGCTGTGCCCCGCGAGCCTGGAGATCGGCGTCTCCCTGTTTCCGGGCTGGGACGCGCAAGGCCATCTCGTCTGCGAGATGGCCCGCACCCTCTGCGATGTGGGTTTTCCGGACCAGGCCCTCGGCTTCGGCCGTCAGGGCGTCCACCTCGCGGAGAGCCGCGAGAGCTCCTACGGCACGGCCATGGCCCTCATGTACCTGACCTTCATCCACCTGGCCCGCCGGGAGTACGTGGAAGCGTCCCAACAGGCCCAACGGATGCGCGACCTCTGCCAGCAACACGGCTTCGCCTTCTTCGCCCTCCACGGCCGCTTTCTGGCGAGCGTGGCGGGCGCCCGGCTCGCGCCTCCGGAGGATGCCGTCTTCCTGATCGGCGAGGCCATCCAGGCGCTCGACGCGCTGCGTCAGGAGCATCGCCAGGAGCTCCATTTGCCGGAGCTTCTCGGCTGGCTGGTGGAGGCCTGCGTCGCCTGCGGCATGACCTCCGAGGCTCGCTGGCTCCTGGAGGAAGGTCTGGAGATCGGCCGCCGGACCGGCGAGCGGCTGGGCAAGGCCGAGCTGTTCCGCCTCGACGGTGCGTTGTTGCTGGCCGGCTGCGACGGCGAGCCCCCCTCGGTCCAGGTCCGGCGCCAGGCCGAGGTGCGCCTGCGAACCGCCATCGACGAAGCGCGAGCGGTGGGAAGCCTGTGGATGGAGCTGCGGGCAGCCACGGATCTCGGCCGTCTCCTCTGCGAGGAAGGCCGTAGCGAGGACGCCGCCGAGCTCGTGTCCGGCGTCGTGGACCGCTTCGAGGAGGGAGCGGAGACCGCGGATCTCAAGGCCGCGGCCGCCCTCACAGTACGCCTCGTCCTGCCCTGAGGCGCCGCTTAAGATCGGAGTTTTCTCTACAAGGTGTAGAATTTCACCATCGCTCTTTTAGGGAGGAAGCCATGATGAAGTGGTTGCAACGTCTGTGGGAAGCCGTTCGCGCGGCGTATTTCTTCGTAAAGCCGCTGCGCTTCATCCTCGTGCCACTCCTGCTCCTCTTGTGGGCGCTCCTGGCGGCGGCCCAGGGACAGGATTCGGTGCGCTTCCTCGTCGAGGTCGACATGCGCTGCCCGCGCTTCTGGCGCATCGCGGTTTTCCTTCTGGTGACCTCCGCGACGGCTCTCCAGGTGTGGTACTGGTCGCGGCAACTGTTGCGCATCCGGCGCGTCTCCGCCACGGTGGAGAGCTATCCGAAGGGTGAGAAGTGGGTGCCCCGCCTCCTGGGAGCGAGCGTGTTCCTCATCGCCATCGGCGCCCTGGCCCGCGCCGCGTACCTCGGCTGGAGCGGCAAGGTCGACTCCACCGTCCGCGTCATCCTGGTAACGTGCGCAATCCTGCTTCTGTTGCTCGCCGCCTTCCTGGCTTTCGTCGCGTTCCGGCGGCGCAAATACGGCGTCCTCAGCCGGGTGGAGTCGCACGAGCAGCTCGATCCCATGACTCTCACGGTGCTGCGCGGGACGGCCCTCCTCGGCGTGGTCTTCGTCGTGTTGACGGCCCTGTCGCCGCTGACGGCCGGCCGCTGGTTCGAGTCGCCGGCCCTGCTGATGCTTTCGGCCCTGCTGTGGGCCGGTGTCGGCAGCTTCCTCGGGTACGTTTTCGATTCGTACCGCGTGCCCCTCTTCCTCTCGTTCCTGATACTCCTCGTCGTCTTCAGCCGTTTCAACGACAATCACGCCGTGCGCACGCTGGATGGCAACCTGCCGGTGCAGCGTCAGACGGTCGACAAGAAATTCGAGGATTGGTACGCGCGGCTGGCGGCGAAATATCCCGCGGAGGGCACGCACCCCGTTTTCATCGTCGCCACGGAAGGCGGCGGCATCCGTGCCGCTTACTGGACGGCTTCGGTGCTGACGGCGATCCAGGATCAGGCGCCGCAGTTTTCCGATCACGTTTTCGCGATCAGCAGCGTCTCCGGCGGCTCGTTGGGAGCGACCGTCTTCACCGCGCTCGTGGCCGACAGCGCGCGCACCGGCGTGGTGGACGACTGTCGGGGGACGGTGAACAATCGGTCCTATCGCCTCGCGGCCCGGCAGATGCTGTCCGACGATTTTCTCGCGCCCACGCTCGCTTCGATGCTGCACGCCGATTTCGTCCAGCGCTTCCTCCCCATCGGCTTCATTCCCGATCGCGCCAAAGCCCTCGAAACGGGCTGGGAAAACGCCTGGCGCAAGCGCGTGAGGACGGCGAGCGGCCCCGACGAATTCTTCTCGGGCGGCATGCTGAAGATGTACGCCGACCGGCCGGACGTGCTGCTTCCGTCCCTGTTTTTGAACGGCACGTCGGTGGAAGTCGGAAACCGGCTCATCGCGAGCAACTGCGACGTGGGCGACGGCCAGCTCCCCGACGTGGCGGATCTCTTTACCGCTCTCGGGCGCGACATGCGCCTCAGCACGGCCGCGCATAACAGCGCTCGTTTTACCTACGTATCGCCGGCGGGCTCGGTGCATGCCGCGAAGAACGGAGGAAACGGCAAGCTTCTCGGGCACGTCGTCGACGGCGGCTACTACGAGAACTCCGGCGCCGCGACCGCGGCGGACGTCATCGCCATTTTGCAGAAGAACCAGAATTCGCGGCCTTTCTCCGTTCATCTCCTCCTCATCAAGTACCAGGAAAGACTGTCCGACGGGGCCGAGAAATGTGAGACCCATCCCATGCCGGCTCCGGGCCCGACGCGCTTCCTGAACGAATCGCTCTCTCCCCTGCGCGCGCTTCTGGCGACGCGCGGTGCCCGGGGCGTCCAGGCCTATGCCGAGGCGCTGCGGCTCCCGGTGGTGCCGCACCAGTTCATCCTCACGCAGGTGTCGAAAGGCATCGTCCTGCCGCTGGGCTGGCTGCTGTCGGACCGCACCCGCAACGCCATCGACCTGCAGATCGGTCCCACGCCCCTGCCGGGCCTCGACTGCGCGCTCGAGCCGTTCGTCCAAAAGAACCGGGATGAGTTGCTGGCGATCTCCCAGATGCTGAACCCCGCGCAAGTGAAGGTCGTCCCGCAGGGAGTCGATACCGTGCAGCAGGAGGCTTCGGCGAGCGAGATGGAGGCCAAGAAGTGAGACAGGGCCCTACTCTGAGAGGTTTCTCGACATGGTCGACGACAGGCAATTCAAGTTCAACCGGAAGATCACGTCTTCAGGCTTCAGCAAGGCGTTGTCGCAGCGAGTCGACGGCTACTTCCACCAGCGAGGGATCTCCCGACACGCCAATCTGGAGATGATCTCCAAGACTCTCCTTGGCTTCACGTTGTGGATCGCCAGCTATGTCTGGCTCATGACCGGGAGGTTCTCAGCTCTGGAGGTGATCGGCGTCTATGTGGTGCATGGGTTCGCGCAGGTCTACATGGCGTTCAACATAGCCCATGACGCCAACCACGGAGCCTATTCGAAGAGCAGACGGGTTAACCGGGTCCTCGGTTGCGTCTTCGACCTTGTCGGCGGGAGCTCCTACATGTGGCGCCTGATGCACAACGACTCGCATCATGCCTTCGTCAACGTTCGCGGCGCCGACACGACGTTGATCTCCGGCAACGTCTTCCGATTCTCCCCCCACGAACCGAGGCGGTCTTTCCATCGCTACCAGCATCTCTATGCGCCTTTTATCTATTGCCTGTCGACGCTCGACTGGGTCTTGACCAAGGATTTCCGGTGGCTCGTTCAGCAGAGATTCGGCAACCGGAAGATCGTAAGACATCCGCCTGGCGAGCTCTGCTTCCTATTCGCCGCCAAAGCGTTCTACTACACCTACATGCTCGTCGTTCCTCTGCGCTATCTCAGTGTGCCCTGGTACTCGGTCGTCCTGGGTTTCATCGCGATGCACCTCCTGCTCGGCTTTACCCTCGCGCTCATCTTCCAGCCGAATCATTTCAACGAGGAAGCGACCTTTCCCGAGGCCGATGAGGAAGGCCGGATCTCGAACGACTACATCAGCCATATCTTCGCCACGACCGTGGACTATGCCCGCGGCAACCCGTTCGCGACCTGGATTCTGGGGAGCCTCAACCTGCATGTGATCCACCACATGTTTCCCGGGATTTGTCACGTCCACTACCCGGCCTTGACGAAGATCGTCAAGGCGACGGCTGAGGAGCACGGGCTTTGCTACCGGGAGGCCAGGACGATCACGGGGGCCTTTCTGGCTCACCTCAGGTGGATGAAGAGCCTCGGTCAGGAGACGTTTTGACCTGCCGGTAACGGGCTACCATAGCGGCGCGGATCGAGCAACCGCGTTTCTGTCGTCTTTTTGACCCGGGCCGGCTCGGGCGAGGTCTCTCCTCCATGTCGAGGTCCATACTCCGGTCTCTGGCCCTCTGGCTGCTCTCGGCGGCGCTCTACACGTTGACCGCCAGGCTGGGCCTGCTCTTCGCTCTGCCGCCCGGGTTCGCCTCGCCCATCTGGCCGCCCGCCGGGCTGTCCCTCGGAGTCGTTCTGGTCTTCGGGTCCCGCGCCTGGCCCGGGGTGCTCCTCGGCTCCTGGTTCGCCAACGCGTTCCGGCCGGAGGGGCTGATCCTCGACTACGTGCCGGTGATGGTTGCCATCGGGTCGACCGTCCAGGCGCTCCTCGGGCGGGCCTTCGTGATTCGCCTGTGCGGCCGGGACGCCGGTCTGGACTCACCCGCCAACGTCTTCGGCTTCGTCGCCGCCACCGTGGCCTCTTGCCTGACCAGCGCCAGCGTCGGCGTCCTTGCCCTGACGCTCGCGGGCAAGCTGTCGACGTCTGAGGTTCCAGCCAACTGGTTGACCTGGTACCTGGGCGACTGCATCGGCGCCGTCACCTTCGCTCCGCTGGTCCTCCTGGCGGTGGGCCGTCCGCGCGAGACCTGGCGCCCGCGGCGGCTCACCGCCGGGTTGCCTCTCCTGGGCAATTTCGTCCTCTGTATCCTCCTCTACCTGTACGTCAGCGGCGCCGAGGAACGGCGGATCCTGAGCGAGATGGGCCGTATGACGGACGAAGCCGTCGAGGAGATCCGGAACGAAGCCGCGAGTCAGGCGCTGACCCTGCACACGGTGGCGGTGGACCGTCTGCTCCACCCTCTCATGGAGTCCCGGACCACGGGCGTTCGCTGGCTGGTGCGCGATCTGGACGCCCCCGGGGAGCCCCGGCTGTTCGGCGATCCCCGGGACCTGGAGCCCGCGCGGAAGGCTCTGGGGCGGCGCGCGACGGCGCTGACGAAGGATGGCGGTTTCTGCCGGCGGACGGTGGCGGTCGCCGGCCGGCGCTGGGAGATCATCGCCTGGCGCGGCCGGACGGCGATGATGGCCGACCAGGGCCGGCTCTCCTGGATCGTGCTGGTGGGCGCTCTCGTCGCCAGCGCCGTCGGCGGCTCCCTTCTGCTGATGGTCACCGGCCGCAACCGGCTGGTCGAGGCCCAGGTCCGCCAGCGCACCGCCGAGCTCGAGACCGCCCGCGACGAGGCGGTACGGGCGAACCGGGCGAAGTCCGAGTTCCTGGCGGCCATGAGCCACGAGATCCGTACCCCCCTGAATGGGGTGATCGGGATGGCCGACCTCCTATCCTCAGGGCCTCTGGCGCCCGAGCAGCGCGACCAGGCCGAGATCATCCGCCACTCCGGCGAGGTCCTCCTGGCGATTCTCAACGACATCCTCGACTGGGCCAAGATCGAGGCCGGCCGTCTGGAGGTGGAGCGGCTGCCGGTGGACGCCCGGGCCGCCGCCGCCGACACCTTGGCGCTCTATCGCTCGCGAGCTCGGGACCAGGGGGTGAAGCTCGTTCTGGACTGGCCCGAGTCGGTACCGCGCCGGGTGCAGGCTGACGCCATGCGGCTGCGCCAGGTGCTCCTGAACCTGGTTTCCAATGCGGTGAAGTTCGCGCCCGGCGGTACCGTCACCGTCGCCGCGTACGTTTGCGACGGCGACGACGGGAGCCTCGCCATCGCCGTTCAGGACACCGGGATCGGCATGGACGAGGTGCAACGCGCGCGCCTGTTCCAGCCCTTCTCCCAGGGCGATCCCTCGACGACCCGGCGCTTCGGCGGCACGGGCCTGGGACTGGCGATCACCGCCCGCCTGCTGGAGGCGATGGAGGGGACGATCGCGGTCACGAGCGTCCCGGGCTCCGGAAGCGTCTTCACCGTCGTCCTGCCGCTGGCGTCCGGGCCCACGGCCGAGGCTGTCGACTCCGAGCTGGCACCGGCGGCCCAGCGGCCGTTGGCGCCGCCGGCGTCCCCCTCGGAGCCGCGCCGCCGGGTCCTGGTGGCCGAGGACAGCCTGGTGAACCAGAAGGTGGCCATGGCCATGCTGCAATACCTGGGGGCCGAGGTGGAATGTGTCGACGACGGAGCCCAGGCGGTCGCGGCGACTGAAACAGGGTCCTACGATCTCGTTCTGCTCGACATTTCCATGCCGGTGCTCGACGGCTTGGCCGCGGCGCGCGTCATCCGCGCCCGCGAGGCCGGCGGCGCCCAGCGCCTGCGCCTGGTGGCCCTGACCGCCAACGCCTTCGCCGCCGACCGCCAGGCCTGCGAGGCGGCGGGCATGGACGGTTTCCTGGCCAAGCCCCTCACTCTGGAGACCTTGCAGACGGCGCTCCAGGCCTTGCCGAGGGACCGCGGGTAATCGCATGCTAGGATCATGATCTCCGGAAGGAGGCGCGACATGGCAGTTCACGATCTCCCTCGCAAGCTCACCTACGATGATTACGCCGCGATCCCCGAGGACGGCCAGCGCCATGAGATCCTCGACGGAGAGCACTACGTGAGCCCAGCGCCTCTCATTTCGCATCAAGAGATCTCTTCCAACCTGCACACGGAGCTGGGTCCCTTCATCAAGAAGCACCGGCTGGGCAAACTGCTGGCCGCTCCCACGGACGTGATCCTTTCCCCCTACGACGTCGTCCAGCCGGACTTCCTCTTCATCTCCAGCCAGCGGTTCGGGATCATCACCCGGGAGAACGTCCAAGGCGCGCCCGACCTGGTCATCGAGATCCTCTCGCCGGGGACCCGCGGCAGGGATGAGGGAACCAAGCGAGAAGCTTACGAGCGCTTTGGCGTGCCGGAGTATTGGACGCTCGATTCGGACCGCAAGAACGCCCGCATCTACCGGCGCCTCGGCAATCGGCTCCGGCTCGTCTCCGAGCTCTCCGCCGCCGCGGACGACCTGCTCACGACGCCCTTGCTTCCGGGGCTCGAAATCCGTCTGGCCGACATCTTCGACTGAAGGCTCGCTCGGTGATGAGGGTCTTGCCTACGCCCACCAGGAGTGGACATAGTGGATCATGTCGTGCCCGTTGGCGTAGATCATGACCGTTGCCAGGACGATCATGCCCAGCACGGTCAGCGGCACCCGAAGCCTGGCGAAGCGCGGGAAGGCCTCTTCGAGGATGGCCATGGCGATCTGGCCGCCGTCCAGCACGGGGATGGGGAGGAGGTTGAACACGGCCAGCGAAATGCTCAGGGAGATGGCGATCTCCAGTCCCTTCCCGCTCTGCGCGAGCCGTCCGCCTTCGACGACGATCCCGACGACTCCCGAGAGAGACTCCGGATGCGAAGGCAAGCTGGCCAGAACGCCCAGGAGCTGCCAGCAGGAGGCGGCGACCTGCTGGAACGGCGCGATCGCGAGCTGGTAGAACGAGGCGCCGCGCACGGTTCCGTTGAGGACCGAGAGGGCGGGGAGAGCCCCGAGGAGATTGGCGAGGGGACCGCCCAGATAGAAGGCCAGCCGCTTTCTCAAGGGGATCGCTCGCAGCTCCTCTTCGTCCGTCACGTCGAGCATCACGAATCCGCCCAGGGGGAGCGCGCGTAGCGAGTACTCCACCTGCCCCCAGCGTCGCGTCCACAGCTTTGGCCCGAAACCGACCGAGAACCCGGCGACAGGAATGCCGGCCCGCTTGGCGGCGATCAGATGGCCGAGCTCGTGAATGAGGATCAGCAGACTCAGCAGCGCGAGGATTCCGAGGTAGCTCATAGCGTTGCTCCTGGGCCTTGGGTCGGCCCTGTCGGGTCTCGCGGCGTCCGGTTGGGCCCGCGATGTCCTATCGGAATTATACTGCGCCAGCCGGCGAAAGGTTTTGGCGAAACCCGCCCGTTCCGCCGATTGAGGACCCTCTTCCTATGCGCTTATCTTTGCATTAAAGAGATCCTGCCGTCAACGACCCTTGGGAGGACTCTTGACAAGCGCCGGAGCTTAACGTAAGGTATGCACATTCAAAGAGAGCCGCGCCTTCTTGTATCGCGGCGCCGTTTTCAGCTCTGACTCACGGCTGCAAGGAGAAGGACCATGGGGAGCGAGATGATGTATGCGGTGGTGCTGGGGTTGCTGGGCTTGTTGAGCACCGCGCTGGTCGCGAATGCCGTGGGCCTGGCTCATCTGGACGGGGCTCGCCTCCGTAGGGCCAAGGCCGTGGGCGATGCAACGGGATTTGCTCAGCGGCAGGCGGCGTTCAGGGCCGGCAAGCAGGGTCCGGCGACGGCCCCCGAGCCGCCTCTCGCTTCGACGCCGGCTCCGGCGACGGCCCATCTGGCGGCGGCCGCCAATCTCAGGCACTAGAACATCCCACCGTAGGACCAGCCCCCCGGCCGCGCGCCAAGGTGGCGCATTCCCACTTTTATCCCGCGGACCCAAAACCGAGCTCGTTCACCTGCCGCCAGTGCGCGCTACCAAACATTACGACGTCCCACCAAACATTACGACGCCGCTCCTAACATTACGGAGCCGCTCCTAACTTTATGGCGCGGCTCCAAACATTACGATGGCGCTCCAAACTTTACGACGTCCCGCCAAACATTACGGAGCCGCTCCTAACTTTACGATGCCTCACCAAACATTACGATGGCGCTCGAAACATTACGGCGCGGCTCCAAACATTACGACGTCGCTCCAAACTTTACGGAGGCCTAACTTTACGACGCCCCACCAAACATTACGATGGCGCTCGAAACATTACGGAGTCGCTCCAAACTTTACGGAGCGGCTCCTAACTTTACGAGATCCCTCCAAACATTACGATGCCGCTCCAAACTTTATGGCGCCCCTCCAAGCATTACAACGTGGCTCCAAACTTTACGGCGTGGCTCCAAACTTTACGATGCCCCTCCAAAGATTACGATGGCGCCCCAAACTTTATGGAGCCGCTCCAAACATTACAACGTAGCTCCAAACTTTACGATGTCCCTCCAAACATTACAACGCCGCTCCAAACTTTATGACGCGCCTCCAAACATTACGGCGCGGCTCCAAACATTACGATGAGCGACCGGACATCAGCGCCGAAGGGGCTGGCGCTGTTTGCCAGCCCCAGGTCAGCACCCAATCAAAAAATCCAAAAGCCCTGAAGATACTCTGCTCGCCGTCAAGTGTCAGGTGTTTCTAGGGCGAAAAATAGTTGTCCTTTGAAGTCGGCGCCATCGCGGAGCATGGCGTGAATCGAGTGGAGGAGTTTGCGCATGA
>Ga0134121_10000734_pt1 | contig 34585 bp, 26 predicted proteins | sample KB301_FD_96463 | JGI IMG/M metagenome (GOLD analysis project Ga0134121, IMG submission 96463) | Terrestrial soil microbial communities without Nitrogen fertilizer from Kellogg Biological Station, Michigan, USA - KB3-0-1 | ecosystem: Environmental > Terrestrial > Soil > Unclassified ...
AGGCGACGTGATCATCGACGGTGGAAACTCTTATTACATCGACGACATACGTCGCGCACAAGAGTTGCGCACTAAAGGCATTCATTACGTTGACGTCGGAACGAGTGGTGGTGTTTGGGGACTCGAGCGCGGTTATTGCCAGATGATCGGTGGTGAGAAAGATGTCGTCGCTCATCTCGATCCGATCTTCAAGACACTCGCGCCCGGACGTGATGCCGTTCCACCAACGCCGGGACGGCCGCTTGATTCAGGCACGGCGGGAGAAGGTTACTTGCACTGCGGGCCGGCGGGCGCCGGGCACTTCGTGAAGATGGTCCATAACGGGATCGAGTATGGGTTGATGGCTGCCTATGCTGAAGGACTGAACGTGCTGCATCATGCGAACGAGGGCAACGAGGAAAGAACTGCGGATGCGGAAACGTCGCCGCTGCGCAATCCCGAGCATTACCAGTATGATTTCAATATCGGAGACATTACGGAGGTTTGGCGTCGTGGCAGTGTGATCGCTTCGTGGTTGCTCGATCTAACGGCGATCGCTTTTGCGGAGAATCCCACCCTTGAAGACTTTTCGGGGCGGGTTTCCGATTCCGGCGAGGGACGTTGGACCATCAATGCGGCAGTTGAAGAAGGCGTACCCGTGCCGGTGTTGAGCGCGGCGCTGTTTCAAAGGTTCAGCTCGCGAGGTGAAGCCGACTTCGCTAATAAGATTTTGTCGGCGATGCGACTTCAATTTGGCGGGCATGTGGAGCGAAAGTAAAACTTAACAGGATTACAGGATTAACAAGATGTCAGCAGTAGTTGTAGAACCAAATCCAGTTCAACTCGAACAACCTGAGCTACCGCATGCGGACCCGTGTGTGGTTGTGATCTTTGGCGCGACGGGCGATCTAACGAAACGTAAACTGATGCCGGCCCTGTGCCGTCTGACCGATCAAGGCTGCCTCGAAAGCGTGCGCATAATCGGCGTCGGTCGCAGTCACATGACGGACGACGAGTTTCACTCACAAGTTCGCGAAGCACTCGAAGACTCGAAGAAAATCGATCACCTCGACGACGAAACATGGCGCGAGTTTTCACAACGACTGCAGTACATGTCAGGCGAGCTCGACGCTGACACTACATACCAGCAAGTCGCCGAGCGTCTCGAACAACTGGCAAGCGAAGGCGCGAGCAAGAACCATCTTTTCTATCTAGCCACGCCCCCGCCGCTCTTCTCAACGATCGTGAAGCAACTGGGTGACGCGGGGCTAAATAAAGAAGACGGCCACTGGAGCCGCATCATCATCGAAAAACCTTTCGGACGCGATCTCGAATCGGCGAAAGCGCTGAATGCGACCGTCGCCGAAGTGTTCAAAGAGAGCCAGATCTATCGCATCGATCACTACCTCGGCAAAGACACAGTTCAAAACATACTCGTGTTTCGCTTCGGCAACTCGATGTTCGAGCCGATCTGGAATCGCAACTACGTTGATTACGTCGAGATCACCGCTGCGGAAGTTCTGGGCGTGGGCAGTCGCGCTGGTTACTACGAAGGTGCCGGCGCACTGCGCGACATGGTTGCGAACCATCTCCTGCAACTGCTAACGCTCACCGCAATGGAACCACCAGTCGTTTTCGATGCCGATAACGTGCGTGAAGAGAAAGTGCAGGTGTTGCGATCCATCCGCCGCCTGAAGCCGGAGCAGGTGGCGGAGCGCACGGTGCGCGCGCAATATAAGGGTTACAAGGAAGAGGAGGGAGTCGCCAAAGAATCCACAACCGAAACCTACGCAGCGGTTGAGTTCAACGTTTCAAACTGGCGCTGGTCAGGAGTGCCATTTTACGTGCGCACTGGCAAACGTCTCTCGCGCCAACTCACGGAAATCGCGGTGCACCTGAAGCGCACGCCACAGGCTCTCTTCGCGCGCACGCCCGTCGACGAGATCGAGCCGAACGTGATCGTGCTGCGCATTCAGCCTAACGAGGGCATCACCGTGACATTCGGCGCCAAGCGTCCCGGCTTCGCGATGGCTACCAACACGGTCCACATGGACTTTTGTTACCAGACAGCATTTGGTGTTGAGTCACCCGATGCCTACGAGATGCTGTTACTCGACGTGATGCGCGGTGACGCGACTCTCTTCATCCGCAGCGACGAAGTTGAAGCCCAATGGCGACTAATAACTCCAATCGAAGAAGCCTGGGCCAGTCAATCCGTCAAAGAACTCCCACTCTACGACCCCGGCAGCGACGGCCCACCCGAAGCCGACAATCTCCCGATCAGCAACGGCCACAAATGGCGACGTCTAATGGAAACTCAGGCCGGCTGTGACTAGATCCCGCGTTTTCAATCCGCGTTCATCTGCGGCCTAAACTGGCGATGACCGCGGCGAGCTCATAACGGTCAACAGGCTTCGCTAAATGCACCTGATAACCCTCTGATAACGCCCTCACCCGATCCTCAGTTCTCGCATACGCCGTGAGCGCGAGCGCCGGTGTTAGCCCGCCCTTCTTCTTCGGCAGCTTGCGAATCTTCCTGATCATCCCGTAACCATCCTCGACCGGCATGCCGATATCCGCGATCAGCACATCCGGCAACCAGTTCTCGATCGACTCCAGCCCTTCACGCGACGACCCAACCGCAACCACCTGTGCGCCACACTTCTCGAGCATCATCGTCAACAACGTGCGCGCATCGATTTCGTCATCAACCACGAGCACGCGCAATCCCTGCAGCGACGACGGCTTCCGATCGCGTGCTTCAACTTCCGCCAGCGCCGGTTGTTTGAGCTCCTCCGGCAACGGGTGCTCGTTCGCGATCATCGCCGGTAACCTGATGGTAAACTTCGCGCCCTGATTATCACCGGCGCTGTCCGCGAGTGCGGTGCCGCCGTGTAGCTCGACAAGGTGGCGCACGATCGCGAGCCCGAGTCCGAGTCCGCCATAGGTTCTCGTAGTCGATCCGTCAGCCTGCCGGAAACGATCGAACACGTGTGGCAGAAACTCCGGATTGATTCCGATACCAGTGTCGTTCACAACGATCTCGACGTGCGAATTGATGCGTTGCAGAGTGACCTGGACCAGCCCGCCCTTGCGCGTAAACTTCACGCCATTCGACAGAAGATTCCAGACGATCTGCTGTAAACGTTCGCGATCGCCGAACACTGGTCCAACACCCGGCTCGAGCAGCACTTGCAAGCGAACGCCTTTCGCTTCCGCAGTCGGCCGGATGCTTTCAGCCGCCGCCTCGATCACCGAGTCGAGCTCACACGCGACAAACTCGAGTCGCAGCTTGCCGGTTATGATGCGCGACACTTCGAGCAGATCGTTGATTAGCTGGCATTGCGAGTTGGCATTACGAAAGATCGTCTCGATTGCCTGGCGTTCTTTTTCAGGCTCGACTTCATCGTTCAAAAGTAGATCAGCCCAACCCATGATCGCGGTCAGCGGCGTGCGCAGCTCGTGCGAGAGCGTCGAGAGAAACTCATCTTTGACGCGGTTCGCTGCTTCGGCTTCCATGCGTGCTTCTTTTTCTCGCTTCAGAGCCTGGCGCCGCGCGGTTACGTCGTGGGCCATGCCGCGTACGATTGGTTTCTCAACCCCTTCGGTACGGAGCGTGTTGTAATACTCCCAAAGCCTCGTTTCACCGGTGGCGGTGCGAACTTTCATGACGCCGCCCGCAGAGCCCTGGGTCTTTACAGTGCTCAGGTATTGATCAAACTGCTCGCGATACTCGGGCAGCAGCCCGTCACGAATGTTTATGCCGACGAGCGCGTATTGCGGGTAGCCCAACACGCGCGCCGCCCACGGATTGACTGACAACACGCGTCCTTCGAGATCGTGAGTGCAAATCAGCTCGTGACTGTTATCGACCAGATCGCGATAACGATCTTCGCTGATGCGCAATGCGGTCTCAGCTTTCTTGCGCTCGGTAACGTCGTCGACGAGCACAAACTCCGCCGCACGACCACCAAACGTCAAACGATTCGAAGTGATCTCGACGTTGATTACGGTGCCGTCTTTCTTCCGGTGTCGCCATTCACCTGCGGGACCAGTACCGGACTCATCAGACGTGATGTAATCCTCGAGCAGCTTCACGTCTTCCGGCGGACGAATGTCCTTGATCGTCATGTCGACAAACTCTGCGCGCGAGTAACCGTAATGACGCACCGCCGCATCATTCACCGCGAGAAAACGAAGCGTCGTCAGATCGTAGACCCACATCGGTTGCGGGTTTGATTCGAACAGCAAACGATACTGCGCTTCTGACTTTCGTAGTGCTTCTTCGATACGCGTCGCAACAGTCACATCGAGCACGAGCGAAAGCACTGAAATCAACTTGCCGTGCTCGTTGTAGAGCGCGGAGTTGTACCACTCGCAATGCAGTATCGAGCCGAGCTTCGTGTAGTTGCGATTACGCGAGATGCCGTGATGCTCCTGCCCGCGGTTCTGTCGTTGGCTCACCTGGCTGACGACTTCCACATCTTCGGAAACGACAAACTCCCAGTCGTTGAAACGTTTGCCGAGCACTTCCGCAGCTTTCCAGCCGAAGAGTCGCTGTGCGGCGGGCGACCAGCGGAGGACGCGGAATTCCTGATCCCATTCGATGACGGCGAGTGGCGTGTTCTCGACGTGGAAAGCGAGACGTCTGTGCTCGTCGGGCGGCGCTGTTTCCGCGAGTTTGCGGTCGGTCACGTCGCGAACGATCGCGACGCCGCCCACCACTTCGCCGCGCTCGTCATGACGCGGCGAGTAATAGCCGTCGAAGAAACCGTTGCGACCAGACTGCGCGATGACATAAGGACGATTCTCGGCGACGACGCTTTTGCCGGCGAGTGCCTCGAAGTAATATTTGTCTTCTCCGGTTTCCTTCAGGCAGGGGAACAGATGGAAAGCGTTTTTGCCGAGCACGTTCTCACGCTTCACACCGGAGATGCGCTCCATGGCGCGGTTCCAGGTGGTGTAATTACACTCGCGATCGAAGGCGATGATGCCGTCGACGTTGGCTTCGAGCAGGCACTTGAGAAAGAGGTCTTGTTCTTGGACTTCGTAAGACATTGTTTTAAGGAAGAACTGGCAATCTTTTCAGCCAAGAGGAAAAGGCTGACATAATAGCAATCCGTCTTCATCTGTGTAAATCTGTGGCTAAATATGGCGCAATTTCAGCAGGCCCCTCCGGCTCTTAAGAACCAATACGACGACGATCGTGTGCTGCGCTCGTATCTGGCGCGCGTGCTCCCTGGCGATGTCTTGCGTGACATACAGGAATCGCTCGTGGAAATGGGCCGGCTTGCGGGCGGCGAGTTGTACGAGTTGCAACTGGCCGACCGTTTGAATGAGCCTACACTCACGCAATGGGACGCGTGGGGAAACCGCATCGACAAGATCGAGGTGACACCGTTGTGGCGCCGGGCTGAGAGCATTGCGGCGGAGCATGGCGTGGTCGCCACGGCTTATGAGCAGAAACACGGCAGTCTATCGCGTGTGCATCAATGTGCGCTCGCGTATCTGTTCACGCCCTCGACCGACATTTACAGTTGTCCACTAGCGATGACTGACGGCGCCGCACGCACGCTCTTGAATTCCGGCAATCAGGCTTTGATCGATCGCGCAGTGCCACATTTGATCACGCGCGACAGGGACCAGTTTTGGACTGCCGGGCAGTGGATGACTGAGCTCACCGGCGGATCCGATGTTGGACTTGCCGAGACGATTGCGAAGCAAGAGCCGGGTTCGAACACGTTTCGACTTTATGGTCGCAAGTGGTTCACGTCTGCGATTGCTTCACAGATGGCGCTCACGCTCGCGCGTCCGGAAGGGAATCCGACGGGCGGTCGCGGTCTCGCGCTGTTTTATCTCGAAACAAGAGATGATCATGGGCGGCCACGCAACATTCAGATCAACCGTCTGAAAGATAAACTCGGCACGCGCAAAGTTCCGACCGCGGAGCTGACTTTAGACGGAACGCCTGCGCAACTCGTGAAAGGATCAACTGACGGTGTGCGTAATATCGCACCACTCTTGAACATCACGCGTTTGTGGAATGGTATCAGTGCAGTGGCGCTCATGCGTCGTGGACTCGCGCTCAGTTTTGATTACGCGAGCAAACGAGTAGCGTTTGGTGCGCCGCTTTCTGAGAAGCCTCTGCACCGCGATACGTTAGCGACGTTGCAGGCGGAGTTTGAAGCGGCCTTCCATCTCGCGTTCTATGTTGCGGAGCTGACGGGCAGGAGCGAGACGGGCGAGATCTCTGACGATGATGCGTTACTGCTGCGAATGCTGACTCCAATCATGAAGCTCACAACAGGCAAACAGGCGGTGATGGTTGCGAGTGAAGTGCTCGAAAGCTTTGGTGGCGCGGGTTACGTGGAAGACACTGGTTTGCCGGTGCTGTTGCGTGATAGTCAGGTGCTTCCGATTTGGGAGGGCACGACGAACGTCCTCGCGCTCGATACTTTGCGTGCCTTGCGCACGGATGACACGGATCCAAGCCACGGATTGAAGCGTTTTGATGCGGCGGCCAAACGATGTTTGGAAGGTGTTAGTGATGTGAGGCTGTTAAATGTAGTGCACTCGGCGCTGGACCATGCCGCGAGCTGGTTGGTGAAGGGTGATGACATTGAAGCTGGGGCCAGACGGTTTAGTCTCACGCTCGGTAGAACTTTCGAGTTGGCACTGTTAATAAAACATGCGCAGTGGACGTCTGCTCATCGGTTCGCGAGCGTAGGTGTTGACCTTATCTTCCAGACCGTGTAATGCTGTCACATCGTCAGCGTCGCCAATCTCCAAAGAAAGGAATATCTTTCCATGAATCGGAATACGCGCCTTTCCCTGCTCATTTTCATGCTGCTCATTGTTTCTTCGTCTGCGTTTGCGCAGCAGAAAAAGAAAGCAGCCGAGCCCGTCAAGGAGTACACGATCGAGCAGTTCATGAACACTGTTCGCATCGGCGGCAGCTCGTTTTCGTCTGACGAGAAGTCGATCCTTTTTCACAACAACAAGTCAGGCATTTTCAACGTCTACTCCGTGCCGGTGAGCGCAGGCGCGGCGACGCAGTTGACCAACTCAACCAAGGAGAGCACCTTTGCCATCTCCTATCTTCCAAACGATTCGCGTTTTCTCTACTCGTACGATCGTGGCGGTAACGAAAACAGTCACATCTACCTGCGCGAGCTCGACGGCAGCGAGCGCGATCTCACGCCCGGTGAGAAAGTGAAAGCAAACTTCCTCGGCTGGGCCCACGATCGCAAATCGTTCTTCTACTCGACCAACGAGCGCGACGCGCGTTTCTTCGACATCTTTGAAATGCCGATCGATACGTTCAAGTCGACACTCGTTTACAAAGACGAAACGGGCCTCGACACCGGCGCGATTTCTGACGACAAGAAGTACATCGCGTTTCAGAAGAACGGCGGCTCGCCGGCTGACTCGGATATCCTCGTTTACAACGTGGCTACGAAAGAGTTGAAGAACATAACCCAGCACACCGGCGATGTCGCGAACAGCGCTGAGACGTTCGACGTCAACTCGAAATATCTCTATTACCTGACTGATTCAGGCAGCGAGTACAAGTACGTATCGCGTTACGATCTCGCGACCGGCAAGAGCGAAGTCGTTGAGAAAGCACCGTGGGACGTTTACTACACTTACTTCTCGCGCAACGGAAAGTATCGCGTGACGGCGATCAACGAAGATGCGCGCACGAAGATCAAGATTTACGACACGGCGACGGGCAAACTCGTTCCCCTGCCGCAACTGCCGAATGCAGACATCACCGGCGTCAACATCTCGCCGAGCGAGAAGCTGATGGCGTTTTATCTGAACGGCGATCGCAGTCCGGCCAATCTCTACGTCTACGACTTCACGTCGAAGAAAGCGACGAAACTAACCGACAGCCTAAATCCTGAGATCAACACGGCGGATCTCGTCGATTCACAAGTCATCCGTTACAAGTCGTTCGACGGCGTCGAGATTCCGTCGATTCTTTACAAACCGAAGAACGCGAGTGCGACGAATAAAGCCCCGGCGCTGTTGCTGATCCATGGTGGTCCGGGCGGCCAGACGCGTGTTGGTTACAGTGCGCTCGCGCAGTATCTCGCGAACCACGGCTACGTGATTCTCGGTGTTAACAATCGCGGCTCGAGTGGTTACGGCAAGTCGTTCTTCGCGGCTGACGACGGCAAGCATGGTCGTGAGCCGTTGTGGGATTGTGTCGAGGCGAAGAAGTATCTCGCGTCGCTCGGCTACGTTGATGAGAAGAAGATCGGAATAGCGGGCGGCTCGTACGGTGGTTACATGGTCCTGGCCGCGCTCGCGTTCAAGCCGGAAGAGTTTGCGGTTGGCGTCGATCTGTTTGGTGTTTCAAACTGGGTGCGCACGTTGCAGTCGATTCCGCCGTACTGGGAATCGTTTCGCAAGTCGCTCTACAAGGAGATTGGCGATCCGAGCAAGGACCTGGAAAACCTGCGCGCCGTGTCACCGCTATTCCATGCTGACAAGATCGTGAAGCCGTTGATCGTGTTGCAAGGAGCGAACGACCCGCGCGTGATCAAGCCCGAGTCGGACGAGATCGTCGAGAACATCAAGAAGCGTAATGGTGTTGTCGAGTATGTGTTGTTTGATAACGAAGGGCACGGGTTCACGAAGAAAGCGAACGAGATTCGCGCGTATAAAGCGATACTCGATTTTCTTGATCGCTACCTGAAGAACGCGGATCAAAGCGGGATTACGAGCCGGATTAACGCGGATCAGAAATAACTTGTGCGAGGCGGTGGGCTTCAGAAGTGAATCGCGGCGACTGGCATTTTGCAACGAGTGCCTGGTACGCGGTTAACTTCTCTGCCGCCTCATCTTTTTTGCCGAGTGCCAGCAGCACGTTGATATAGAGTGGGCCGAGCCACAGTTGACTGACGCGCGAGTCGGTTGGTGAGACGAGTGCGTCTGCGTCTCGACAAACCTCTTCAGCCTCTTCGAGCTCATCACGTCTGAAGCGAACTTCCGCCAGGCATCTGAGCGCCTCGAAATGTGTGTACAACCAACTCGCTGACGACTGTTCGAGATTTGTCAGCGCCGTCTGTAACGCTTCATCACGACGACCCAGCATCACCTGCGCGACCGCGAGACTCGGCCGGCACAACGCCAACACACGCTTTTCTCCGATCGCATCACCGAGCGCAATCCCGTCCAGTAATTCGTGTTCGGCCTGCTCAATCTCACCCCTGAACAGCCGGCACTGCGCTGAGTAAAAATGTACCCACGCGCGGCGCTCGCGTGAGTGCAGTTTCTCAGCAATCTCGATCTCGCGCTCTGCATACTTCAACCCTGCCTCGTACTCGCCTTTGTGAACCGAGTTCTCACCGAGATACTCGAGCCCCGTGGCTTGCGCGAACAGAACATTGTGCTTCTCACCAAACTCGATCCCGCGTCGCGCCCAGCGATCGGCCTCTTCGTAGAGTCCGTAGTGCTGATAACCACCGGCTGTGTAAGCGTAGATCTGCGAGATCATCGGCGCGGCAAACGTGCTGACACTCTCGCTCTCCGCAGTAGGCGCAACTATCTCAATCGCACGCATCAACAACTCGATCGCTTTCTTATGACGGCCTGCGAGATGGTGAAAGCGCGCCTCGGTTGAAAGCGCATTTGCTGTTTCAAGAGGGTTTGTGACCGGATCGAGGATTTTCAAAGCTTCGTGCAAGTATTCGTGCCCGCGCGGATCGTCTGTGGTGACGAGAGAAGCCGCCGCCTCGGTTTGCAAACGCACGCGCGTGGCGGGTTCCGTGGCCAAAGCAAGCGCTCGTTCGAAGTGTTCCGCGGCGAGGATCGTCTCGCCGTGCAGCATGAACGCTTTGCCGATCGCTTCTTCCTGGGCCAACTGCTCTTCCGTCAGACCGAGTGCTTCGGCACAGTCGCGCGCGCGACCATAAGCCGCAATCGCTTCGTCGAATGCAAAGACGCGTGCCGCTTCGGCAGCAGCCTGCTTCGCATACTTGAGACCGCGCTGGTGATCGCCTGCCTGGATGTAGTGATGAGCCAGCTTTTCGACTGCGCACTGAGATCGCGTGCAGCGTTGCTCGAGTCCTTCGGCGACGTGACGATGCAGACGACGGCGCCGGATCGGATTCAACTCCTCGTAAAGCACTTCGCGAATCTTGTCGTGCGTGAAGCTGAACGAGTCGCCTGAGCCCGCTGCGATCAGTTGCGCGCCGACGGCTTCGTCGAGCGCGTCGAGTAGTGTGTCTTCGTTCTGTTCAGCCGCAGCCGTGAGCTCTTCGAAAGTGAAGACCTTGCCGAGGATCGCGCAGATACGCAGCACGTCGTTGCAGTTTTCACTGACGCGATCGAGACGATTGCCGATCGCTTCTTTCACGCTCTGCGGAATGAGCATCTGGTCCATGTCGCAGCGCCGCCAGCGACCACTCTCGCGCCGCACGGAGCCACGTTCGATCAGCGCCTTCAACACTTCCTCGACGAAGAACGGATTGCCTTCAGTCTCACGATGAACGGCAACTGCAAACTCGCCGCTGACGTGTTCGCCCAGCAGCGCGTCGAGTTGATCGCTTGTTTCCGACTCGTTGAAGCGACGCAGCATGATGCGCGTAGTCAAACGTTCGCGGTTCCAATCGACGAGTGCTTTGGCGAGCGGGTGTGCGCGGTCGAGCTCAGTCTCGCGATACGCGCCAAGAATGAGCACCCGCTCGTTTCGAAGTTGCCGCAGCAGGTGGCCCAGCAGCCAGAGTGTGCCGCGATCGGCCCAGTGCAGGTCGTCAGCGTAGAAGAGCAACGATTGTCGTCGGGCGATGTTGGAGAACACTTGCGCGACGGCGTCGAAGAAGAGCAGTCGTTCTTCGTGTGGCGCGAGCTGCTGTCGTTCGGCGAACGGGCCGAGTCGTGTTTCGATCTCGGGTGCGAGCTTCGCGATCTGCGTCGCAGTGTCGCCGAGAATCTCGCGTAGGCGATCGTTGTTTTGTTCTTCGCGCACCCAGCGACGAAATGCTTCGACGAAAGGCAAATAAGGCGTTGCTGCTTCGTACTCGTAACAGCCGCCTGACAACACGAGTGCGCCGTCGACTGCCGCCTGGATCGTGATCTCGCGTGCGAGACGCGACTTGCCCGCGCCAGGCTCGCCACTGAGCAAAACTCCGTGACCGCGTCCTTCACGGGCGCGCTGCCAGAGCTCGCGTGCTTCGGCGAGCTCCGAACCGCGACCGACAAGACGACCGCGCGCGAGTGCATCGAGGATCGCTGCGACTGGCGCCGCTTCAGCCGGTGCAGATGGCGTTGTGAGTGATTCGAGTAGTGCGGAACGCGTTTCAGCCGCGGAGCTGAATCGCTGTGCCGGATCTTTCGCGAGCAGCCGCACGATGATCGTTTCGAGAACGGATGGAATGTCGGAACGCAGCACGCGTGGCGGCACAACCGGCGCATGAACGTGTTGCGAAACGATCGTCAACGGATCGTCGCCGTGAAAAGGCACACGGCCTGTCGTCAGCTCGTAAAGCAAAACGCCGAGGGCGTAGAGATCTGCGCGGCCGTCGATTGTTTGGCCCAACGCCTGTTCGGGCGCCATGTACGCGGCGGTGCCGACGATGATGCCGGCGCGCGAGATGCGTGCAGCGTAAGCCGGCAGAGCGAGTCCGAGATCCGCCAGTTTCACCGTGCTCGAGTCGCTTGTGCCTGAGAGTAAAACGTTATCGGGTTTCAGATCGCGATGGACGATGTGATTGTTGTGTGCGTGTTCGAGTGCCTCACAGATCTGGAGGGCAATCGCGACGACGCGCGTGAAATCAGTTGGACGAGCTTGCGAGAGTCGCGGTCCGGAGACGTATTCCATCACGAGAAACGGAAAGCCGTCTATTTCGCCGACGTCGTGAATCGTGACGATGTGTGGATGGTTGAGTGCCGCGGCGGCGCGGGCTTCGCGGAGCAGCCGTTCGCGCGAATCTGAATTCTGAGCCGAGAGGAGTTTTACTGCGACTTCGCGCTGGAGTTCGAGATCGGTGGCGCGAAAGACGGTGCCCATACCGCCGCGACCGATCTCACTATCGAGCCGGTAGCGTTCGCGCAGGATTGTGCCGGGAGGGGGGACAGTCGTCGCGCGCAGCTCATCCGGGAGGATGCGCGTCTGCTGTGATTCGACCATGAAGAAATTTTAGCCACAAAAGGCACAAAAAGCACAAAAGAAGAATTCGATGCAAAACCCTCCAGAACAACTTTTGTGCTTTTTGTGCCTTTTGTGGCTAAAAAATTCTCGGTGCTTTTTGTGGCTAAGGTTTGAAGCTGTAGGTGATCGTGCCTTCGGTTTGGCGGCCGCGGAGTTTTTCGGGGGAGAAGGTCGATTTCATTGCGGCTTCGGTGGCGGCACCGCGCATGAGCCAGTCGCCGCCCGCACCGCGCGCCCAGTAAACCTGGCCGTTCTTGTCAACCATCACGCGCACCGTCACGGTGCCTGTCACCGGCTCCGGTCCCCTCACCGGACATTCAGCGTCCGGCAGCGACACGGCTTTCCCAACGAGATCGCCACCAACCTCGGGCGTTCCTTTCTGAAGTGATGGTCTGGTCTGCTCGGCGGCGATTCGCGCCGCCACTTGTCGTGATCTGTAGAGATAAGTCGTGATGAGTGACCCAACGACGATCGAACCGGCGAGCGTTATGATCAAAAGTATCCAGAACAGCGGTAAGTTCGACTTCGGCGGCGTAGAGATGATCGGATCGTCAGCCGGGACGAGTGGAACGATGTGATGAGCACAATACGCAACCAGATCGCTGTTATAGATCGCGTTGCACTGCGGGCAGCGTTTGCGCGTGCTCGATTTCTCGGGCGTTGTCGTCGGTGGCGGCGTCAGTATCCGCGGCGGCGGAGTGACTGATCGTGGCGGCTCTGGCGGTGGCTCCGGCGCTGGCGGCTCCGGTTCAGGAAGTGCGATCACTGGTGGCGGCGGCTCCGGTGGCGGCTCGTTTCGATTCAGCCGCCGCAACTCCTGCTCGTGCAACCTCTGCTTGAACCCTGCGATCCAGCGAAGACTCTTCTCAGCTTCCGACACACTCTCTTTGTCTTCTTCATTGTCACGCCGCGGAGGAGGAGGAGGTTCTTTCGCTGCCGTCTTCTGAGGCGGAGGCTCTTCGAGCGGGATCACGATCTTCCGCGGCGGAGTGCTCTCCCGATAGGTGTTCGTGAGAATAGCGACCGCTTCTGTCAGTCCTCGGCGTTGTGCCCACTCGATCGCGTTGAGGCCGAGATTGTCGCGTTGCTGCGGATCGGCGCCCGCATTCATCAGTAGTTTAACGAGGTTTGTGTGACCGAAAATGACGGCGAGGATGAGGGCCGTCTGGCCGCCGCCCGTAGTTTCATTTACGTCCGCACCATTGGCCAGTATCGCCGATACAGCTTTTTCATCGCCGCTTTGAACGGCGTTGGTCAATGATAGGGAATAACTCACCGCACGATCCCTTTTGGAAACTCTCCGAAACCAGCAAGAGGGGGCTCGTGCGGTATTCTACAGGAAACCGCCCTAAAACGGCGGTGGGACGAACCCCGAGTTGAATCCGAGTGGAGCCGGGAACGACGCTGCTGTCGGACGCACGCCCGTTCGGACCCACGCGTCAATCGCGCCAATCGAGGTCAGGATCTGCGGGCCGGTTAAGTTACAGTGACCGATTCCAGTCGTGAAAGTCTGAAACAGTAGATCCTGTTTACCCGCCGCAGCATTTGTTTCCGCATACGCCGACTCATTCGCGACCACGAGCAGTGGATCGATGATCGTGTGCACACTGAGGATCGGATTGCGGATCTTGCCGTTGAAATCCGTGTTGTTGCGCACGTAGTTTCGTGCCGACTGTTTTGCCTCAATCTTGGGCCGCGCGTTCATCTGCGCCAGCCATGCATCGACCACCGGCGTCGGCAGACCGATACCCGCGAGATAGGCTTTCTCAGCCGGAAGCAGATCGTAAGTTTGATCGACGTTCTGCACGATTGGACCACCGGCGCGTCGTTGCAGTTCGGCGCGTGCTTCGGTGAAGAAGAAGAAGTCAGTCAATGCCCACCCGGGGAAGAATTGCGGTGGTGGTGGCGGTGTGATACCGCGTCCCGGATTCTTCGCGACGAGTCGAATGAATTCAAACTTCGGAAAGTTTGCGATGTTGCTGAGCTCGGGGGCGAGCTTCGCGAGCACTTCTGTGTCGAAGTCGATATCGTCTCTTACTTCGCCGACTGTTCCCCACGACGGGGGAATTCCAAACACGACGTCGTAAGCGAGATAAAGCGGAACGCCGCTGTCCCAGAGTCTTGTGGCGCCCGCGCCCGCGCTGCACAGGCAAAGCGCGCCGTCGTAGATCCCGTTGAACTGCTCCATGCTTTTGTAACCAACAAACGTTCCGAGCGACGCAGCGACGATGATCGTGCGTTGTGGTTGGGCGACGTTCTCGCGGAAGAAGACAGCGAGGTTCTTAACGTCCTGGATCGCGTCGCCGATGGCCCAGCCATTGTCTTTGTATGCGGTGCCTGCGAGTGCAAAACCCTGCGCGAGCAAAGGAGCTTCGAGCGCGGCGCTGGGCGCGACGTCGGCATTGCGGTTATCGATCTCGCCGGGATGATCGGCCTTGTCGCGATAGCCGTGTGCGAAGATGAGCAGTGTTCCATTCCAAACTTCGGGCACGCGTATCCGGTACGGCGCACCATGAATCTCACCCGAGAGATCGAGCGGCGCCGCCTTCGCTGTTGGTGAGCGATCGATCAGCGCGAGCGAGAGTAAAAGAACGACAATAAGCGCGATCAGGAGTCTGGCTTTCATCTCAGCGTCCCCTTTATGGTTGAGTGATCGGAAGGTGGACGGGAGACTACCACTGCGAGGCCAGCGACGGCAAGATTTTCTCTGCGTAATCTCTGCGTCCTCTGCGCCTCTGCGGTAAAGAAAACGAAAACGCACTCTAAACCGCAGAGTTGAAATTAAGGCACCAGCCAGCCCTTTAGCGCGTTAAAGTACGCGTTATCTAATAGCCAAAATCATCAATACGCAGTTCTGTCACTTCCTCGCACCGGCGGACGTTAAATGGTCAAGAGATTCCCGAAAGTTGACCTCGAAGAACGATTCAACCTCGTTGTTGAAGAGTTTGGAGTGCTTTTGCGGCGCGCGATCGTCCGTTTCTGCCCGCGTGACAAAGGTTTACAGTTTGACGATATCGAGCAGGAAGCAAGACTGCGGCTCTGGCGTGCGCTCCAGGATGAGAGGGAAGTGACGAACTATGCGTCTTACCTCTATAGGATAGCGGCGACAGCAACAATTGACGCTTTGCGGCGAGTCCAGGCGCGGCATGAAGAGCAATTGGAGATTTTAATCGACCAAAGGACTGACGACGGCGACATTATGCTCGCACCGGCGCCGGTCAAGGATTCACCTGAACGTCTGGCTGAGTCGCGCGAGGCGGTCGACAAAGTCATGTCAGCGGTGACAAAGCTCCCGGACGCCCAGCGGCGGGCTGTCGGGATGTATTTGCAGGGCATGACCAGTCAGGACGTTGCGGATCTGATGGGGTGGTCCGAGCCGAAGGCGCGAAATCTCGTCTACCGTGGTCTAAAAGAGTTGCGCAAGTCACTTCGCGAAGAGGGAATCGACTATGAAATTGAATAGCGAAGAGTTGCGAAGTCTTTATCAACGAGAGACAGCGCGCTCGAATCGCCGTTCAGACAGCGACTGCCTGACCGAAGAGGTACTGGCACGCGCGGTTGCCGGAGAATTGGATCACTCAGAACGTGAGCGCATCGCTGATCATCTCGGGACGTGTTCTGACTGTGCAAAAGAATTCAGTGCTGCAAAGTCGATCAAAGCCTGGGCTGATGAGAATGCCCCCGCTCGCCCGATTCCGTTTCCCGCAAAAGCGAACGGACATCATCGTCCGTTGCCGGAGCCACGTCGACGGCCGCTTTACTTGCCTTATGCGATTGCGGCGTCGTTATTGGTTCTCAGCATCGCGTTGGGCGCGCTGTTGATTTCGAAGTCGCGTGAAAACCAGCGGCTCGTCGCTGAGGCTAACAATCGTCAGTCAACTCACACCGCAGAAACTGCTGAATCACGCCGTTTACTCGAGCAGGAGAGTGCGGCTAGACGTCTCGCTGAGGAACAGCTCGCACGTCGAGACGCCGCAGCAAAGCCTACGGTTCTTCCTAAGCGGAGCGTGGCGCCCCAAGCCAACGTTCCGATCATCGATCTCAGTCCTCAGGATGCCGGACGCGGCAATCAAAATCCCACCGCAGCTACAGTTCAACTCTCTCCAGATACAGATCTCTTCACCTTGATTCTCAATCTTGGTGGCGAAGACTCGAGCCGCAATTACTCACTCGAAGTCACAGATCGAAACAACCGGACCATCTGGACCGCCCGCAGTCTCCGCAAGAGTCCTTACAACAATTTTACTGTTGCGATGCGCCGCCGCTCGTTTCCGGCCGGCGAGTATCGTCTCAAGATCTACGGTTTGCGTGATGGTCGTCGACAGTTGATCGAGGAATACGCAATCCGCCTTACCTATTGAAGGAATCAAGATCATGCATATCCGCTGTTGCATCATCGTGTCGCTGCTGATCGTGACACCGGCGTTCGCACAGAACGATCCACTCACCGCCGGGCGGGCGGCTTACGCAGAAGCCGAACGAGCACGTCTCGCAACACCCTCGCAGCGACAGGAAGCGATCAAAAAGTATGAAGAGGCGATCGAGTTCTATCGCGCCGCAGGCGAACGCGCGGGCGAAGGTTCAGCGCTGACTAACATTGGCGTGGTCTACAACCAGTTAGGAGAGAAACGGAAAGCTTTCGAATATCTCAACCAGGCGCTGCCGCTTCACCGGCTCGTTGGTGACAAGCGCGAAGAAGCCCGCACGTTTACGTACATGGGTTTCGTATCAAGTGACCTGACGGATAGGCCAAAAGCTCTCGAGTATTTCAATCAGGCGCTGCGGCTACGCGAGGCTGTCGGTGATATCTCAGGTGAAGCATATTCACTCGGGCATATTAGCTCGATCTATAACGCGCTGGGAGAGCCGCAGAAGGCGCTTGATTATCTGAACCTCGCGCTCGTGAAAAGTAGAGCCTCGGGCGATCGCGCTCGACAAGCCTGGGTACTTGCCCTTACGGGTGGTCAGCACAACCAGCTCGGAGATGGTGCGCGGGCGTTGGAATATTTCAAGGAGGCGTTGCCACTCTACAAAGAGTTTGGCGATCGTGGGAATGAGGGTCTGACGCTTATCAACATCGGTTCTGCTTACATCATTTTGAAAGACTGGCCGAAGGCGCTGGAATACTTCAACCTCGCGCTGCCTGTGGTTAAAACCACGGATGATCGGCGTTTTACCGAGGGGATGGTGCTAACCAATATCGGTCGCGTAAAGAACGCATTAGGGAATAGTCAGGAGGCGCTTCAATATCTCAATGAGGCATTGTCGATACACAGGTCACTCAACAGTCGCATTTGGGAAGCTCACACATTCACCGAGCTGGGCGTCGCTTATGACTTATTGGGCCAGCCGGAGAAAGCGCTGGATTATTTCAATCAAGCGCTGACACTCACGCGGACAATCGCGCACCACAATGGCCAGGCTGGGAATCTTTTGCGAATCGCTCGCATTGAACGCAACCGCGGTAACTTGAGTGAAGCTCGGCAACGTATCGAGATGGCGCTCGAGATCAACGAATCGTTACGTACCCGAGTGGTCAACCAGGATTCGCGTACGTCGTTCTCTGCCTTCAGACGCGAGTATTACGAGTTTTATATCGATCTGTTGATGAGGATGGGCGGGGATGCGGAGGCCTTGCAGGCGAATGAACGAGCGCGCGCTCGCGGTTTGTTGGAAACGTTGAATGAATCGCGGGTTGATATTCGACAGGGTGTTGACTCGCAATTGTTGGAGCGCGAGCGTGCCTTGCAACGACAGATCAATGAAGAAGAGTTGCGGCGGGTACGTCTGCAAAAAGGTAATCTTGAGGAGAGTGAGAAGCGCGTCAACCAACTGTTAGCGGATTACAACACCGTGCAAGCGGAGATTCGTGTTCGTAGTCCGCGTTACGCTGCGCTTACTCATCCTGTGCCTTTGACTCTGCAAGACATACAACTACGGGTCCTTGATGACCGGACAATGCTGCTTGAATACGCACTGGGCGCGGAGAAGAGTTATCTGTGGGTAGTCACGAAATCGGAGCTGAAGAGTTTCGAGTTGCCGAAACGGGTAGTTATTGAGGCTGCGGCACGACGCGTCTACGATCTATTGCTCGTCAATAACAAAACGCAGGCGAGGCGACCGGCGGAATTAGCGCTGACAGAATTAGGCCGGATGATTTTGGGACCGGCCGCAAGTCTCTTGAAAAAAGAGCGTGTCGTGATCGTTGCGGATGGTGCTTTGGAGTATGTTCCGTTTACGGCGTTGTCGATCGATTCTGCTTACCAACCACTAATCACTCGGCATGAAATTATCAGTCTTCCTTCAGCATCGGTTCTGGATGCGCTGCGGCGAGAAGATCGACAGCGTGCACCGGAAGCACTTGCTGTGCTGGCTGACGCAGTATTTCAAAGTGATGATTCGCGCTTCAAAGCACATGCTTCACCTGGTGCTGATCAACGTGATCTAATGCGCTCAGCCGCCGACGCCGGCGTAGTTAACTTCGCGAGACTTCCTTTCAGCAGACGCGAAGCGGAGGCGATTGTGGCCAAGGCCGGTGAACCGCGCAGTCTCAAGGCGCTCGATTTCACTGCGAGCCGCGAGACGGTATTCAACACGAAGTTGGACCAATACCGGATCATTCACTTTGCCACGCACGCACTCCTGAATAGCCAGCATCCGGCGCTGTCAGGCATTGTCTTGTCGCTTTACGATGAACAAGGCCGGCCGATTGACGGTTTCGTACGCGCGCATGAAATCTACAATCTGAAGTTGAACGCTGATCTCGTGGTTCTCTCAGCTTGCCGCACTGCGCTCGGAAGTGAGATCAAAGGCGAAGGATTGGTCGGACTGACGAGAGGTTTCATGTACGCGGGCACGCCGAGTGTTGTAGCGAGTTTGTGGGATGTCAGAGACGAGGCCACGTCGGAGTTGATGAGTCGTTTCTATGAAAAGATGTTCAAGGATCGGATGAAACCAGCGGCCGCCTTACGCGCCGCACAGGTCTCGATGTGGAAAGAACGTCGCTGGTCCACCCCTTACTACTGGGCCGGTTTTATTCTTCAGGGTGAGTGGCGGTAATTGCCGATCGGTGTGGATTGAATGAGACTCTACTGACCGACAACTTTCCGCATCCCCGGTCAGCCTCACCTAATCCACACACAATCGGCAATCCTTTTACAGCGCGTTCAAGAAAGCGACGAGGTCGGCCCGCTCCTGATCTGTGAAGACAAAACCCAGATGTCTTTCGTAGTGAAGCACTACGTCAGTCAGCGTTGGCGCAATACCGTTGTGGAAATACGGTGCGCGAGCGGCGAGTGCTCGCAGAGTCGGTGTCTTGAACCTGCCGAGATCGTTCCAGAGCCCGGTGATGTTGCCACGGCCCGCGTCAGTCAACTGGCGAGTCTCACCAGTAGTCCTGTTGCGGAACGTGTACAGCGGCAGATCCGGAGTACGAGCCTCCGCGGATGCGACGCGGACATCAAACAGGGTGTTGTTGATGTTGGTACCGTTATTCGCTGAGTTGTGACAGCCATTACAACTGCGACCATTCGCGTTTGTGCTGTTAAATATCTCCTGTCCGCGCGCGATCTGTGCGCGTCTTGGATTTGAATGACCAATCCACGCATTGAAGAGATCGAAACGGCCTTGCGTCTTGTCCATATTCGACAACTCTTCCGGACCACCCTTCGCGCCATCTGAATCAAGCCTGCCAACGCCCGGTACGATCAACTGCGCTGTTGATAACGAACGTTCGAAATTAACGATATCGTCAATGACTTCAGGCGGTGCCGGCGGGCCTTGCTGCGCACCGGTGATGTTGCGGGCGGCCTGCGTGTTCAAGCCCGAGATCAGATCCACACCGCTATTCCCGCCGTCCCAGTTAACCGTCAAGCTGCCTTGTTTGAAGTTGATAGTAGGCATCACACGGCGCCAGTGTACGAGTCGATTGAGATTCGCGAACCCGTGGGGATCTTCGACTGCAATCAACTCCCACTCAGAATTTGGACGCGGAGATCCACCCCTTCGGAACACACCGCGACTCAACATCATGCTGTAGGCCGCAAGTCGCGCAGCCGGTGTCGAGACGTCCATGTTTGGATTGTTTGCATCGAGCAAGTTGAAGACCGGGTGAGTTCCACCAGTTTCATCGAAGAGGTCTTGCAACGTGCCCGGGTTGATACTCCATGCCTCTTCCGCGATATGGCATGAAGCACAGCTACGCCCGTTGGTGCCCTGGGCCTGGAAGAACTCACCGGTGAGATCAACGGCGCCCTGTGTGCTGAAGGTCGCCGCTTTTCCGCCGGGGTTTGGATGGGGAAGGTTATTCGGGAGCTGCTGAGCGTCCATCGACTCACTTTGCCTGCGTCGAACGCCAGTACTGAAGCAAGTCCGAGTGCGACGGTCAGCGCGAGTACAACAATTCTTCTGCCGGTCATTTCTAATCTCCTTTAGTCAATGCTCCTTGGCTACAGAAGCAATGACGCAGCAGATTAGTTTTTCCTCTCAGTATGAAAAACGAAGAAGGGCGGCCACGGCGGGCCGCCCTACAGTTGATTTCAAGTGGCCAGCTAACTACTTCGTTTTGGTTGTATCTATCCGGGCGTAGACGATGTTGGTGTCGGGAAGTTTTTCGTCCTGGGCGATGATGATGGCGAGGGTTTCTTCCTTGCCTCCGTCGCGGCGTGAGAAAAAGCACATGGCGCCGTGGTTCTTTTTGTCTTCCATGTCGCCGGTGCAGCCTTTGTCGTTCGCGGCCCAGCCCGCGGCTTTCATGCGATCGTTGGAATAGAAGTCTTTCACTTCCTGCGCGGGTTTGTCAGTGCGGAAGGAGATGAAGTTGACCTTGCCTTGCGACATCCCGCGAATCAACAATCGCACTCCCAGTGGAATCTCGATCTCGGCTTTTGTAGCGCCCTGAAACGGCGGCACGTCGGGCCAAAGCTCACTAACAGTACCTGCGTTTTTGTCGCCGCCAAGCCGCTCCGAAAGCTTGCATGAAATAGCCACACCGAAAACCAAAACCAAGGCCAGAAGCGAAGCCGATGTTTTCATACTTGCCTCCTTAACGCGTGACGATCGTTTTCACCTGAGCGCGCTTGAGCAGAGTGACCATGCCGTTGCGGCGGTACCATACACCATCTTTCGTTCGCCAGACCTCATCGGCTTCGATTTTTCCGCCGCTGGTCAGCATTATTACGGGCTTGCCACCCTGACGGTTTCCGATTCCTGGTCCACTCGTCGACACTGGATCGCTCGTCGAGCGTGTGTGCGCAGTCGAAACCTTTTCTGGTGATGATCGTGGAGATGGAGCGACCGAGGGTGATGGTGAAGGCGAGACTTCGACGGAAGGTGATGGTGTGGCTGAAGGCGCAGCGACTGGCTCAACAGTTGTGACAGGAGTTTCAGTAGCAGCGGAAGCTTTCTGTGGTTGACGTGTGAGGCCGTAGTAAATCGCGAAGACGAGAACACTCAGCATTAGACCAATCGCTGCGGCTATAGGCAACGTGCGGCGTTTGGGTTTGCGAGTAGCGCCGTCGATGGCTGAGTCGTCGACGTGCTCGAGTGGAGTTTGATCGAAGTCACACTTCGAGTCTGAGTCAGGAAAGAGGAAGAGGCATTGGGGGCAGCGTTTCATCGGGGTGACTTACATAACGTCAAAATTTGAACGGCTTCTTGAGAATGCGGCCGGTCTTTTTCAGTATCGAGTTGACCTTTGATTCGTCTTTCTTTTCGTCGACCTTTGACTTGGCTGGTGCTGGTGCAGGCGTGGGTTTAGTAACCGCGGCTTTCTTAACGGGCGCCGGAGCGGCTGCTGCGGCTGCGGCCGGTTTCGGTTGTTCCGGCTTTGGTTCTTCAGCAGCGGGCGGCTGCGCTTCCGGTGTTGGATTTACATTTACTTCGGGAACAGGATTCGACGTGCTGGCAGCGCTCGGCGCTGGTGGCGTGTAGCTGTTCTGCGTCGTTTTGCGATGGACAGAAACGTAATAAACCAGACCAAGGACGAGAGCGAGTATTACAGTGGCGAACGCCGGAACAGCGCGATTTCGCTTCGGTGCCGTTTTGGGTGCGGGCACGGTCTGAAGAGCCCCGTGATTAGGCAGCTTCCGAGAGTCGAAGACTAGGAGAACGCCGTCCATGTCGCAGAGACTCTGATCGTCTTCGTAAATAAATTCACACTTCGGGCACCTTTTCATGCGAGTCTCCTGGAATGGGCTTGTAACGACGGGGCCTGCGGACGGTGGAAGCTGGAGTGAGTTCTCTCCGCAGGAGTCCAGAGTACACCCTAAAGGGGTGGTGTTTCAACAGTGTTTTTAGACAGGATTTACAAGATTTTTCAGGATTAGCAGGATTTGGCCTGAAAATCCTGCGAAATCTTGTTAATCCCGTCTACAAGTACTTTTCCCGCAGGACGCCGATGTGGTGTGCGACGTGGCCGGCGATGATGTAGGCGATCGCCCTCACGGAGACGGGATTGTCGCTCGCGACTCCCGTCCGATCCCACGCCTCCTCTGGCAGGCTCTTGAAGAAGGAGATCGTCGAGAGACGTACGTTTTTGAACTCCTCAACGAGGTCAGCCCACGAAGTGTTATTCGCATGGGCGTATTGGACGGCGACGTCCTGATCGAAGCTCGGCAACGCGTCGGTAAAGCCACGCGCAAACCAAAACCCACGGGCCGCGAATACCCGTTCACCGTCGTTCACGTGGTTCAGAACCTCACGAATTGTCCACTTTCCCGGCGCGTACGCGTGAAGGCTCTGTTGCTCGCTGATTCCGCTCAGAAACTGGAGCATCTCGCCCATCTGGTTCTCCATCGCGGGCACGATGTCGTCGCTGGTTATCAGGTCGATGTACATGAAATAGTAGTCGGCTGCTTCGGTTCTTTGTGGTCGTGTCATTTGGCTGAAAATCCTAACAAAAATCGATGAATTTCGTAACCAACCAAGCACTTTCCGTGTCTATCTAACGCGTATAAGAACATAGGAGTTAGAAGTATGAAAAGGAAGAACTTGATTTCGAAATGGGCGATCAGCGTTTTCGCAATGCTGTTGCTGGCAGTTGTGCCGGCTGTCACCTTTGCTCAGCGAGGGGCCTCCGATCCGCAACTGGAAAGGAAGGTGCGGAAGGAGCTGGTGACACTGCCGTATTACGGTGTATTCGACAATCTCGCATACAAGGTGGACGGTGGCACCGTCACTCTCTACGGTGAAGTAGTGCGTCCTTCGACGCGTTCTGACGCCGCAGGCAGAGTGAAAAGACTTGCGGGCGTGACGCGCGTTGTAAACAACATCAGAGTGTTGCCGTTGTCGCGCTTTGATGACGACATTCGTCGCGCGACGTATCGATCGATCGCGCGCATGGGTGGGCTTTATCGCTACCTGCAAGGTACGAACCCATCGCTGCACATCGTGGTTGATAATGGTCACGTGACGTTGGAAGGCGTGGTTTCCGGCAGTGGTGATCGGAACCTCGCGTACATGGCGGCCAACCGCGTGCCGGGTGTGTTCTCCGTGAAGAACAACCTGCGTGTTGAAGGTGAAGGCGCGCAGTAATTAATCGCTACTGGTAATAGGTCCTATATGTCGTATAGGACCTATTAACCCGATTCCCATCAAGAACCAGAACATCATCGCCACCTCAGCATCCCCGTAGTTGTAATTCACCAGCGAACTCATCAAAAAACCGGTCAGTGCACCGAGTGTCCCGAGCAAGATCCCGTAAAAGTTAGTATCACTCAGATCCGCTGCGCGTCTTTCTGCACGCGCGATAGTCAGCCAGAACAAGATCATCATCCACAGCCAGAGCGCGAGCATCGGCAAGCCTCGATCGAACGCCAGTTGTAACGGAGTCGAGTGCAGGTGAAGCATGTCTTTGCCGGGAAAGCCCCACTCGTTCCAGTGCAACTGCATTGCGTCCATGCCATGCCCGAATATCGGGTGAATCAGTATTCTCGACAAACCATTACTCGCAACCTCGTGACGCAGTGACGAACTCGGATCGCCCAGCAACAGCGCATTTCGATCGCGTGTTTGCCAAACGACCACTGCCGCGAAAGCAAGAACAGCAAAGAGCGCAAATGTGAACACAACCCTCAACGTTGCGCGCAACGATCGCAAAGCCATCACGCTCGCGCCGATCACAAACGCGATTATCACCGTTCTCATCGCGGTGAAAACGAGAGCGGCAGTCAGCAAAGCAGCCGCGACGATCGCGATTCGGAAGATCTTGTTTGGACCGTGATTTCTGAGGTGAGCGAGGGCGAAACCGAGTGCGAGCTGCGCGATCATCTGGATTAGCTCGGAGAACGTTTCGTAATGACGAGTCCAGCCTGAAGCCCGAAAGCGATGGTTGTGTTCAGTTCCGGTGAGGCCTGAAGCAGACGCCTGACGCAACCAAAAAAATCGCTCAACCTGTTCGCCCTGCGAGATGATGCCGACAGTCACCGGCGCGATTGGCGACAATTCAGACAATGCCTGATCGATATCGCTAACGGAATAAACCCGGCGTCGATTGATCTGCCAGATCGTGTCGCCGGATCTGATCCCAATCTCGTTGAACGGACTGCCGGCCGCAATCGACTCGACGACCACTCCGCGCCCGCGCAACAGATCGAAAGCACTGTAAAGCGCGCCCGCCGACGCCGAAACGATCCACAACACCACCAAAATCAACGCCGATCGTCGCGTGAGCGTCGCGCGCGCGAGGTAAAAGATGAAAACACACCACGACGCCTGCAGTTTTGCCACACTGATCCGCAGTTCTTCGGAAAGCACAGCCGAAGCGACAGTCCAGAGCAGTGATAAGAGAATGATCAGGTCGAATTTAGACCAACGGAGCCCCAAACTGCGCGTTTGCAGCGTCCTGATCACCCATCCGAGGCCTGCAAGTCCAACACCAATCACGCTTGCAGCCACTGAGTGTGGCGCGAACACGACGTAGATCCCGAGACCCACGAGAGCGATTTGCTGCCCGGCTTTTCCACGCAGACTTTTTCCGTTCGTTGATGTCGTTATCATGCAGAAATGCTTGCGTTGACACGCTTTATTTACGCATGTTAGCGTATCTCGCGGCTATTTGCCGGACTTGCTAAGTGAGTTGAGACTGCGCGCTTGACTGAAATAGCATTGCCCCGCCCGCTGCTACGATTTAGAAGCCGCCGACAATCTATTAACCGAAATTAGATCCCCAGATGGCTTTCGATAAAGCTAAGGTCTTAAAAGCCGCTGAGAAATTCCTTTCACAGGGGAAGATCAACGCTGCGATCAAGGAGTATCGGCAAATCGTCGATAACGACGTTGACGATCTCACTACCTTGAACATGCTGGGCGATCTCTATGTGCGCTCGAATAAAAACGAGGAAGCGATTTTGTGCTTCGATCGCATCGCCGAGCACTACAGCGCGCAGGAGTTCAATCTCAAAGCTATCGCGATGTACAAGAAGATCGAGCGGCTGCGCCCGCGCGATCCAGTCGTCGCCCTCAAGCTCGCCGACCTCTACGCCAATCAGGGCCTGGTCCATGATGCACGCTCGCAGTATCTCGTAGTCGTCGAGGCTTATACAAAATCAGGCGACAACAAACGCGCACTCGACATTCTCCACAAGATCGCCGATCTCGATCCGAACAACACCGAGATTCGTCTGAAACTCGCTGACGGTTATCTCAAAGAGAACATGCGACGCGAGTCTGCGGCGGCGTTTGTGCAGGCAGCGAATCGTTTTCACCAAATCGGTTCACACGATCAGGCACTCGACGCTTACAACAAAGCGCTGCAGTTAGTCCGCGACGATCGCGAAGCGATCCGCGGCATGCTCGAATCACACATCGCGCGCGGCACCGCCGATGAAGCTGCTGAAGTGCTGGAACGTGTGGTCGAGACTCACGAAGACGACAAAGAGCTGGTGTCGATGCTCGCGCGCGCTTATCTCGAAGCTGAAGATCCAAAAGGAGCCGAGCGTGCGACGTCGCTGCTGATGGCGCAGGACGCGACAAACTACCCGCAGTTTCTTCCGGTCACGCGTCTTTATCTGAAGACCGGAGAAGTAGACGAAGTGATTCGCATCCTCTCGACGATCATCGAGCGGATGCTCGCCGGACGCGAAGAACGCGAGCTGCTCGCGATCGTCAACCAGGTTCTGGATCAGAATCCGGATCACGTTGCTGGTTTGCGAATGCTCGTTCGTATTCACTGGTGGCAGCGGGATATGGACGCTTTGCGTTCGTCGCTCGAGCGTCTCGCAGAGTCGGCGGAAGCATCGGAGCTCGTTGACGAAGAGCGCTATGCGTTGACGCAGTTAGTCAGACTCGCGCCAGACGAACAACGCTATCTCGATCGACTCAATCTCCTCGGCGGCCTGCAGGAAGAAACTGCAGACGACTTCGCTACGACGCAGCCGGAGAGTGGCGAGACTGACGTGCCGCAGTTTGAGACGTTTGCAGTTGTCGAAGATGAAGATCAAGTTGGTGAGGCCGCACCGTTTGTAGCTGACGAGTTTGAAACGAATGCTGCACCGGAACCGGCGTTCAGCGATCCGACCGCATCGTTTGCGGATCTCAACGAAGACGAGGCGTTTGCAACGTCAGCTACCGACTTTCAGGAAGTCGACTTCAGCATCGTCACCACTCCCGACACACCTGTCGCTACGGCTGAAGAAGCACCTGTTGCTGAAGAGCGTAATGAGAACGTGATGCGCCAGGAACTGGAGAGCGTCGACTTCTACATCGCGCAGGGTTACTCGGACATTGCGGTCGACACGCTAGAGATGCTCGAACGTCAGTTCGGTCAGCATCCTGAGATCCTGTCGCGGCGCGAGAAGCTTACGCAGCGTGCTCAGCCGGTCGAAGAGGCCTCCGTGTTTGAGTTTGGTGGTGTAGAAGAAGTAGCAACACCGGTTCCAGCCGAGACGATAACTTTCGATGCTGACAGCGCGTATGCATCACTCGTCGACGATGGCAACAATGTTGGCGCTGCGAAACCAGTGGCGATGGGAATAGATGCCGGTCTCGCGGAGTTGTTTGAAGAGTTTCGTGCTGCTGAAGAAGGCGACGAGGTTCGCGAAGATTACGAGACGCATTACAATATGGGTACTGCGTATAAAGAGATGGATCTCATGGACGAGGCGATCCAGGAGTTTCAAACTTCGGCGAGTTTGGTGAAACCAGCCGATGGCACATCGCGGTACTTGCAGTGTTGCAACATGCTCGGGCATTGTTTTATTAACAAGGGGATGCCGGAAGCGGCGGTGCTTTGGTTCAAGAAGGGATTGTCGGCGCCGGGACACAGCGAGGATGAGTATCAGGCGCTGCGTTACGAGCTCGCGTCGGCGTACGAGCAGCTCGGCGACTTGAAGCAGGCGCGTGAATTTTATACAGAGGTTTATGGTGTCGATGTTTCTTATCGCGAGGTCGCGGAGAAACTCAGCCAGTTAAGGAAGCAGGAGTAGTAGCAGTTGTCAGCGAAGTTAAGCGTTATTTTTTACATTATTTTGTGCCTCGAGATTGGAATCTTTCTGACGGTGGCGCCGTGGTGGCCGCACGGCATGTGGGGAATCAGCGATTGGGGTAACAACTACTTTCTGCTGTATGCTGCCCGCAAGACAGGCATTCAGGGTTTGCAGGCAGTGGTCGCTTCCGGTTGGGTGCGCGGTGCGGTCAGCGGTGTCGGACTTTTGAACCTCGGCATCGCGTTCTGGGAGATTTTCAACTTCAAACGCACCGTCACGGCTCTGCAAAACGAGACGAGCGCCAGGAAGAGTTCGACCGAAGATGTCGCTGCCAGTTCCGATCATCTATCCGATTACGAGCGGTAAGACATCACCTCAAACAACTCCCGACGATCCGCAATTCTTCGAGATCCTCCGGTTAGTTCGCGCTGCTGTAGACGCAGACGTTCCCCTGTTTCAGATTCGTGAGAAGTCGTTGCCCGCGCGCGTGCTTTACGAATTGGTTGCGCGTGCGGCGGAGATCACGCACGGCAGCAGGACGCGTCTGCTCGTCAACGATCGATCGGATATTGCTCGTGCTGCAGGTGCTGATGGCGTGCATTTGACGTCGCAGTCTCTGCCGGTTGACGTTGTGAGATCAATTTGTGGGAAAGGCTTCTTGATTGGCGTCTCGACACATTCGCTCGAAGAAGCCCGTGCAGCACGTGCAGGTGGTGCTGACTTCGTGGTGTTTGGGCCAGTGTTTGAGACGGAATCGAAGCGCGCCTTTGGTGAGCCGCAGGGATTAGATAAGCTTGCTGAGGTTGCGCGCGATCTTGGCGAGTTTCCCGTTGTAGCGATTGGTGGTATCACGCTCGATAACGTTGATGAATGTTTTCAAGCGGGCGCGCGCGGTATCGCTGCTATCGCCATGTTGAATGACACAGAAAACCTGACCAGATGGAAATGACGAGACCAGTCGTACTCAGCGTCGCAGGGCTAGATCCGTCGGGTGGTGCGGGCATCGTTGCAGACATCAAGACGATCGCGGCGCTCGGTTGTTTTCCGGCAGCGGCGCTCACGTCGATCACTTTTCAAAACACGACTGGTGTGTTCGGGGCTGAGCATCAGTCTGCCGCGACCTTGCGCGCGCAGGTTGAGCCGATCGTCCGCGATCTAACAGTTGCGGCAGCGAAGACGGGAATGTTGCCGACTGCGGAGATCGTTGCTGAAGTGGCGCGACTGTTTGCCGAAGAAAATCTGCCAGCACCGGTAGTCGATCCGGTCGTAGTAGCGACGTCAGGCGACGTACTGATCGACGATGAGGCTTTCGACATCCTGAAGACCAAACTATTTCCGCTCGCGCGTGTCGTCACACCAAATATTCCCGAAGCCGAGAAGCTGGCGGGAATGTCAATCAAGAGCGAAGCCGACATGCGCCACGCCGCCGAAGCAATTCAATCAATCGGCGCTCGCTCCGTGCTCGTGAAAGGCGGCCACCGTAGCGTCGGCGGCCAGGCCCTCGACATTCTCTTAGACGAGAACGGCATCTTCACGGAGTTTCAAACTGACTACATCGAAATCGGCGACGTCCACGGCTCCGGCTGCACTCTCTCCGCCGCCATCGCCGCTAATCTCGCAAAAGATCTAACTCTCGAACAATCCGTTGCCGCGGCCAAGAAATACGTGACCGACGCCATCCGCTCCGCACCCAGAATCGGACGCGGAGCGAGACCATTATAAAATCCGCGTTTTCAATCCGCGTTATCAGTGGCTACTCGATCGTAACCTTCTCCATCTTCACTTCACTCACAGGCCGGTCATTCATCGTCTGCGAAGTCGCGATCGCATTCACCACATCCTGCCCCTCAATCACTTTCCCAAAGATCGTGTAACTCGGCGGCAACGGATAATCGACGTGCATTATGAAAAACTGCGATCCGTTCGTGTTTGGACCAGCGTTCGCCATCGCCACTGTCCCCGCTTTGTAACCGCGCTGGTACACAGGCGACCTGGCATCGATCTCGTCATTGAAGCGTCCGCCCCACGCCGATTCGCCGCCGCGTCCGGTGCCCGTCGGATCGCCGCCCTGAATCATGAAGTTCTTGATCACGCGATGAAAAATGATCCCGTCGTAGTAGCCACGCTCGGCGAGGGTGATGAAGTTCTCAGTGGTCTTGGGTGCATCCGTCTCCAACAACTCGACTTTAATCGTTCCTTTGTTCGTCTGGATCACTGCCGTTCGATTTGCCATGTTTTCTCCTTACTGGTTGATTAATTGAGGGTTCAAGATGAATTGTTCGATCGCGAGCGCCACACCGTCGTCACGATTCGAAGCAGTCGGGTGCAAGCCCGCAATCTCGCGCAGAGAGAGCGGCGCGTTTGCCATCACGACGCCCGTGCCCGCGAAGAGCAGCATCTCGAGATCGTTGAAGTTGTCTCCAATCGCCATGATCTCTTCACGCATGACGCCAAGCTCAGCGGCTGCGGCTGCGACGCCGGCGCCTTTCGACGCCGCGGCATTGACGATGTCTAACAATGTGAAATCCTGCTCGAGATATTTCGTGCCGAGGACTTTCACTGTCGCGCCGAGCTCTGATTTGAGTGTGTCTTCGAGTTGGTCCATCTCCACACAGCCGCCGGAAAACGAGAGATGGATCGGATCGCGGTCCAGGTAATCTTCGAGCGACTCGACTTGTCGCACAGCGTTACCGCCTTCTTCGTCACCATGAATGCGACTGGCCCACGAGATGTACTTGTGAGCAGCGCTATTGCCGCCGCGTATGTGATCGTAAACGAGCACGCCGAGGCCTTCGTGATCGTCACTCAGCAGCGCATCGGCGTCAGCTTTGCGGCCGATCTGCAACGCCTCACGCGCGGCGTCGAGTGGCAACGGCAACACTGAAACCGTTTGCAGTGTGGCGGCATGTTTGGTCAACGCTCCGTTATGCGAGATCAGCGGAACGTCGAGGCCGAGCTCCAGCGCTACCGGACGCGAATCACGAAACCGCCGCCCGGTGACGAGCGCAACGTGAACGCCCTCCTGGCGCGCATGATCGATTGCAATTCGATTGCGCTCAGAAATGAGGCCCCGAGAATCGAGCAGAGTCCCGTCCAGATCGAGAGCGAGCAAACTTATCGGCATAAGGAAAAGACAAGGTACACAAAAGGCACAAAAAGCACAAAATGAGTTCCGAAAAGCTTTGTGCTTTTGTGCCTTTTTGTGGCTAAAGTTCGGCTTTGATGGTATTATGCGCGCCCCACAAAACAGAATCTTGGAGGAAAAAGGGATGCGAAGACTAGGATTGTCTCTTGCAGTGATTGCCTTGGTGTCGGTCTGTTCTATTGCATTTGCCCAGGGCTTCAAGAAAATCAGCGAGATTTTGAGCGGGTATGAGGAAACCCCGTCAGCAGTTTCAACCACTGGTAATGGAACCTTCAACGCGCGTATCAGCAATGACAACTCGCGCATTGACTGGGAGCTGAGTTACGCCGATCTCGAAGGCGCCGTTCAGCAGGCTCACATCCACTTCGGACAGAAATCCGTAACTGGCCCGATCAGCGTGTTCCTGTGCACGAACCTCGGCAATGGACCGGCCGGCACTCAGCCGTGTCCCGCTCCGCCAGCGACGATATCAGGCACCATCACGGCGGTGGATGTTACAAACCTCGCGAATGAGCGTGGAATCAGTGCCGGAGAATTTGACGAGCTGCTCAAGGCGATCCGTGCGGGCGCCACTTACGTCAACGTTCACAGCACCCGGTGGCCCGGTGGCGAAATCCGCAGCCAGATCAATGGCAACAGCGGCGACGAAAAACACTGAGACGTTCACCGTTCCGACTTAATTTGCTTGCTCCGAGTGCAAGGGGTTTGCTGCACCTACCGCAAACCTCTTGCTCTTGCCTGCGCCTGCCGCCGCTCCTCAAATAACAGACCGCGTTACCTCGAATTCTCATTTCTAGCGCATACTTAGCGCCGTTCTCCCGTAATTTGCCCAGTAATTAAGGAAAATCTATCCATGAATGTCACTCATCTTGAATGTGGCCTCTGTGGCACGAGACACGAGGCACATCGGTTGCACAATCTTTGCACTGCCTGTGGTAAGCCTTTGCTGGTTCGCTACGATTTAGAGCGCGCCAAAATGTTTTTGAAGAAGGAGTCGCTCCCGGGACGGCGCCCGGACATGTGGCGCTATCGTGAAATGCTCCCGCTCGAACGCGACGACAACATCGTCTCGTTGGGAGAAGGTTGGACGCCGCTTTTGCGCGCGGTTCGATTGGGCAGGCGCGTCGGAGTTCCGGACCTTTTCATTAAAGATGAATCACAGAACCCCACGCAGAGTTTCAAAGCACGCGGAATGGCCGCCGCTGTCTCGATGGCGAAGGAGCTCGGCGTCAAGAAACTGGCAGTTCCATCCGCCGGAAATGCTGCCGGCGCACTGGCGGCCTATGCTGCTCGCGCGGGACTCAAGTCGTACATCTTCATGCCGCGCGACACACCACGCGCAAACGTGGTCGAGTGTCAGCAAACAGGCGCTCACGTGACGTTGATGGATGGCTTGATCACTGACTGCGGCGCTGAAGTCGGAAGGCGAAAGGAAAAGGAAGGTTGGTTCGACGTCTCGACATTGAAAGAACCCTATCGCATCGAAGGAAAGAAGACGCTTGGATACGAGCTCGCAGAGCAAATGGAGTGGCGCTTACCCGATGTAATTATTTACCCGACGGGCGGCGGTACCGGTTTGATCGGCATGTGGAAAGCCTTCGACGAGATGCAACAACTGGGCTGGATCGGAAGTAAGCGGCCGCGCATGGTGACGGTGCAGGCAGAGGGTTGTGCGCCGATCGTGCGCGCGTTTGAACAAGGAAATCGGTTTGCGGATGAGTTTCCGAATGCGGCCACGACAGCGTCAGGTTTGCGCGTGCCGAAGGCGATTGGAGACTTCTTGATACTCGATGCGTTGCGTGCCTCAGGTGGGACTGCGGTGGCGGTAAGTGATGAAGAGTTGATCGAGGCGGTTCATGACATTGGTGCAGTTGAAGGACTGTTTTGTGCGCCGGAAGGTGCGGCGTGTTTGCCCGCGCTGAGGAAGTTGGTTGAGTCGGGTGAGGTTAATAAGCATGAACGCGTGGTGCTTTTTAATACCGGCTCGGGCGTGAAGTACATGGAAGCATTTACCGCGGATCATACGAATTGAAAACGCGGATTTTTGTGGGGAGGGAAGTGACGTTGAGGTTTTTTGCGATCGTGATATTGGTGTTGATGAGTTTGGTTGCGGCGCACGCGCAGTCTACGTGGTTGAACGATACTGAGCGGGCGCGGTTTGAGGAGTTGCGGCGCAGTGGGCTCGACGCGCTCTATAACATCGACTACGACAAAGCAGATCGCGACTTCAAAGAGATCGTCAAGCTTTACCCGAATCATCCGGGTGGCTATCAACTGCTGGCGGCGCGGCTCTGGATCAAGACGCTTTATGAGTCGCGACGCTTGCAGGTGTCGCTTTACAGCTCGGAATCGTTTTATTCGAACGGCGATGACAAGGTCGATCCTAAGATCGTGACGGAGTTTCGCAATCTCACGCGTGAAGCGAAACGACTTGCCGAAGCCAAACTCAAACAGGAACCCAAAAATATCGAGGCGCTCGATTTCCTTGCCAACACGGAAGGATTGAAAGCGTCGTTCGAAGAAGCTGTCGAGCGTCGACACTTCGCGGCGCTGCGTGATGGCAACGACGCCGTCGATCATCATCGCGAGGTGTTGAAGCTCGATCCGAAATATATCGACGCGCAGATCACCATCGGTCTTTATGAGTACGTTGTCGGGTCGTTGCCGTTGCCGGTGAAGATACTCGCGGGCGCGACGGGTTTTCGTGGCTCGAAGAAACGCGGGCTCGCGATGCTCGAACAGGTGGCGAAGGAAGGTCGCTGGTCGCAGGACGATGCAAAGTCGGTGCTGATTATCCTATATACGCGCGAGAAGCGTTTTGCTGATGTGATCACGTTGGCGCGTGAATTGAGTGCGAAGTATCCGCGCAATTATCTCCTGCGCGTCGAGACTGCTGATGCGCTGGTTTCGCTAGCTGGAGTGAAGCGCAAAGAAAAAGATCTCGCCGGTGCAGTGCAGGCGGAGAAGGAAGCGTTTGCGACGTTTGATGAGCTGCTGCGCGATCGAAATACGGCGGCGCGTGCGCTCGATTTGATTCATTTCAAATATGGCGAGGCGTTGTTGATCGCAGGTTATAACGATCGGGCGGCAAAGGAGTTTCTGGCGGCGACGAAGGTCGATCGTGGTGAGCCGGGATTGATCACGATGGCGCATCTTTATGCGGCGCGGTCATACGACGTTGCCGGGAAGCGTGACGAGGCGCTCACGCAGTACAAGGAAGTGTTGGCGCGTCCGAATGTTTACGACGCGCACGATGAAGCGAAGCGCGGGTTGCGGCAGGCGTACAGGGCCGTAACCACGGAAAACGCGGATTTAAATTGAGATCAGCACGGATTTGTAAATGAAGGGTCAAACACGTCCACGGCGTTTGTTGCTTTGTCTCGACGGAGTTCCTCATAAGTTGATAGAGGGGGAGCGTAGTCGTGGGTTGTTCGACAGCTTTAAGTCACCCGCGCGTCTGCTTTCGCCTTTCCCGACGATGACGAATGTGGCGCTATCGGCGATGCTTGGCGCGACGCCGCCCGCGGGTTACGAGAGTCTTTATTTCGATCGCAAAGCACGCGAGTTGCGCGGTGGAATCAGCAAGTACGTCGGTCGACGCACGCCTGATAAAGTGCCGTCGTCTTACATGGATGAGCTCGATTACCAGGAACCGCTGCCGTTTGAGTTTTTGATCTACGTCGCGCCGGAAAAGGTCTGGCGCGCTGACATGCAACGGTTTCGCGAACGCTTCAGAGCGGCGCCGCAGAATCGCGATTACTTCGCGTTTCTGAAAGCGACTGATGGTTTGCTGCACGCGCAAGGGCCGGCGCGTTTGGCGGTCGCGCTTGAGTCGCTCGACAAGATCCTGAAAGAGATTCGCAGCTACTGCGGCGACGA
>Ga0134121_10000735_pt1 | contig 34497 bp, 31 predicted proteins | sample KB301_FD_96463 | JGI IMG/M metagenome (GOLD analysis project Ga0134121, IMG submission 96463) | Terrestrial soil microbial communities without Nitrogen fertilizer from Kellogg Biological Station, Michigan, USA - KB3-0-1 | ecosystem: Environmental > Terrestrial > Soil > Unclassified ...
AGATTGCCGCCGCCTTTGTTGAAGTGGGTCCGCAGGTTCGAGACCGTGCGCGTCGGGTTGTCCGTCGCGGTCTCCACGATGACGGCGATGCCGTGCGGGGCATAGCCTTCGTAGAGGATCTCCTCGTAGTTGGTCGAATCCTTGCCCGACGCGCGCTTGATCGCCGCCTCGACCTTGTCCTTCGGCATGTTGACCGCGCGCGCGTTCTGCACGACCCGGCGCAAGAGCGGATTGCCCACCGGATCGGGGCCACCGGCTTTCACGGCGATGGTGATCTCTTTGCCGATCCGGGCGAACGCCTTCGCCATCCGGTCCCAGCGGGCGAACATCGTGTGTTTTCTGGTTTCGAAGATGCGTCCCATGGTCTTCTCTAAGAAGGAAAGTTGGCCTTGCCGGCTCCCCTGTGAAGCTCGCGCTGTCAGCGGTCTAGCGAGCGGAACGGGTAGAGCCCGAGGCCAGGGAGGCGCGGAGGACCGGCTGAGCCGCCGCAGAGTAGGCGAAGACGAAGCTCCCGCCCTTGATCGTGTCGATGACGGGCTTCGCGTCCTGCAGGGGCAGCGCCGGGCAGCCCCAGCTCCGGCCCAGCATGCCATATTGCCGGGCATGATCGGCGCTGACGTACCAGGCTCCGTGCATCACGATGTGGCGGGCCTCGGCGCGATCGTTGATTCCGTCGTCCAAGCCCTTGAGCTTGAGCGAGTAGCCCTTGCCGCCCTCGTAGGTCTCGCCCGTCAAGAACAGACCGAGGCTCGTCGCCCGGCTTTCGTTGACGTTCGAGAACCGGGTGGCGATTTTTTCACCGCTGCCGGCTCCGTGCGCCACCAGCTCGTGGAAGAGCACCTTGCCGCGAGCCAGATCGAGCACCCAGAGCCGAGGCTCGGTGGACGGCAGGGAATAGTCGATGACGGTCAGCAGGTCGCCCTTTCCGGAGATACCGTGGTCGCGGGCGCTGGACACGGCGTCGAGCGCCATGGCGAGAACCCGGGGCGATAGGCCTTCGGCACCCCGGGTGAAGACCGCCGGCTCCACGGAAGTGGCGGCAACAGCCGCCGTAGCAGAGAAGATAAGGATCAGCAGGACGGCCGAACCAAGAATGCCGCAGGTACGCTTCTTGAAGGTAGCGGGGAAGGGGGCTGAGGACTTGGTTAGCATCACGAGAAGCAAAGCCTCCTGAAGTACCTGTTGCGCACTGCCTCCGCAGGGCGCGCATTTACATGGACTCTGTAAAACCTACCGACTCGCCGCAGAAATTCCAGGGCATTCTGCACTCTCTTACTTGCCCCTGTCCAGCTCGGAGCTTCAGAGCGCCTCACTCGTAGCGGGATTCAAAGCTCCGCAGCCGGCGCTCCAGTTGCACTTGGACTCGGGCTTTTTCGCCTTGGCCCTGCGCCCAGCCGGCACAGCGGTCCAAATCCAGTCCCCCCGCAGCTCCACGGCAGGCCGCGGCCGGCCGTCTGTAAACACCTGGGTCCTCCCAGATGGAGGCGCCGGTCAGGAAGCTGTATTCCAGGCTGTTGCGGTTGAAGGTGCGGAGATCGGCGTAGCGCAACTGCGGATAGTCCAGGCCCGCCAGCCGGTACTGCTCGGTGAGACTGGTTCGCATGATGCCCGGATCGTCGGTCGAGAGCACCACCGGCACTCCCGCCTCGCGGTACAGCGGGAACGGGTGCTCCCGGCCCTGGACGCCCAGGAGCTGGGCGTTGCTAACCAAGTTGACCTCCAAGGCGACCGGTCCGGCAGCGCGGGAAGGGCACCAGCCGGACTTGCCGGTCATGGCGCGGAGCACCTGTCCCGAGTCGGCCTCGTAGGTGATGTCGACGCCATGGCCGATGCGCTGGGCGCCAGCCGTGCAGACCGCGGCGGCGATGTGGAAACGCAAGTCGTTGGGGGGGACCAGCCCCTCGGCGAGCTCGCCCGCGTGGAGGGCGCGCCCCACGTCCGGATAGACGCGTCCCAGGTTCCCGATGAGGTTCATGTGGGGCAGGTAGTCAACGCGTGGAATGTAGGCGTCCTCGGCGGCTACGATGTTGATCCCCACGATGTGCCGGCGGTCCGCGTGGGAGGCAGCGAACCCCAGCAGAGCTTCCTGACAGATGATGACCGGAGCCAGGGTGCGGTGCATCTCGATCTGCCGGCGCACCGTCACCTCGCAGCCTGGGGCGTCCGGATGGGCGCCGCAGCCCAGGAGCGTCGAGCTGGCGTCGAGCTGGCCGGCCATGGCGGCCGCCGTCTGCCGGCCCAGGGCGTCTGCGGCGGCAAGCACCGCCTTCCCATCGTCGCCGACCGACACCGGATCGACCGGCCCTGCCATCAACCGTTGGCAGAAAGCGGCCCCTTGTGAGGAGGCTCCCCCGGCAAACAGCGCCTGGAAGGCATTCAGCTCGTTCCCGGGCGGTCGCAAGGCGGAGGACATGCTCTCGATGTAGAGCAGGTTCTCCCGGGAGGCCTGCTGGCGCAGTTGCGCGAGAATGGAGGTCGAGTCGTAGACGGCAGGGCCGAGCTTGCTGAAGATGGCGAAGAAGTGATCGTGGGCCGCGAGGGTGCCCCACGGCTGCCCCCGCATGGACAGGGCGTTGACGACGTTGTCATAAAGACCGCTGTTCGAGCACAGGCAGCAGGCCGGAACGAACGAGCCGGTCAGCGTCTTCGTTCCACTCACGCACTGCGTCGACGGGGTCGTGCAGGAGCTTGTGTCTGCGCAGGTCTTGCAGTCGGCGGTGGGAGCGGAAACCGGAATGTCGGCTTTGCTCCCCGCCGGCACGCCCTGGCACTGCGCGAAGGACCAGCTCGACTGGTCGATCGAGAGATCCTCGTAGCTCGCCAGTTGAATCAGCACCTCGGGATAGACAGCGCCCGTGAGATGGTGGTGCAGGTCGCCGCCCTTGGGCATGTTGAGAACAAAAGCCCGCAAGGCGTTGGGGTCCCGCCGGGCGACCTGGAAGGCCGCGTCGATCGAGCGTGGAGCCCCCGCGGGCGCGGTCACCGGGGCAGCGCCGGGACTACAGGCCGACAACACGAGAGGAACGAACAGAGTAAGGAAACGGCGCACGGGGCCTCCTTCTACCGCTTCTTCTGATACGGAATCCCCAGCGCCCGCGGCGCCCGCGAATGGCCGATGAAGCCGGCGAGGACGACGATGGTCAGGACGTAGGGAATGAGCTGGATGAATTGCACGGGAATCTGGGAAACGCCCTGCATCTGGATGGAGAGCGCCTCTGCGAAGCCGAACAGCAGGCAGGCGAGCATCGTCTGCACCGGCCGCCATTTGCCGAAGATGAGCGCCGCCAGCGCGATGAAGCCGCGGCCGGCGGTCATGTTGCGGGCGAAGAGCGACGACTGGCCGATCGACAGGTAGGCGCCGCCGATGGCCGCGAGCGCCCCGGACAACATCACCCCCAGGTAGCGCACTTTCGAAACGTTGACCCCCGCCGTGTCTGCCGCTTCGGGGTTCTCGCCCACCGCGCGCAGACGCAGACCGAAAGGCGTGCGATAGAGGACGTACCAGGTCAACGGCACCAGAGCGAAAGCCAGCCAGATCGGCACGTTGGGGATGAGCTGCTCCTTCGGAAGCTGCGGCGTCGCGCCGGTCGATTCGAACAGGGCGCCCGAGAGGAGCGCTGGAATTCCCAGGAAAAGGATATTGATCGCGGTGCCGCTCACCACCTGGTCGGCTTTGAACTGAATGCACGCCACGCCGTGAACGAGGGCCACGAGGACGCCGGCCAGGATCGCCGCCGCCAGTCCCACCCAGGGATTTCCCGTGTAATGAGTGATCGTCGCGGCGGTAAAGGCCCCCGCCAACATCAATCCTTCGAGCGCGATGTTGATCACTCCCGAGCGCTCGGAGTAGAGCCCGCCCAGCGCCGCCAGCAGCAGCGGCGTCGTCAGGCGGACGGCAGAGTACAGGAGCGCGACGACGAGGATGTTGCTCATACGCCCTTGATCCTCCGCCCGAACGGTCCCTTGAATCGCCCGGCGAACATTGCCTCCGCCGCCACGAACAGAATGATGATGCCCTGCAGCACCATCACCAGGTCCTTGGACACGTGCTCGGTGAAGATGTCCACAAACAGCCCACCGCGCAACAGCGCTCCGAAGAGCAGCGAGGCGAGGATCACTCCCACCGGGTGATTCCTTCCCAGGAGAGCGACTGCGATGCCGGTGAAGCCATACCCCGAGGAGAAGCTGTCGTAATAGCGGTAGCGATAGCCAAGGACCTCGTTGATACCCACCATTCCGGCGAGCGCGCCGGAGAGAGCCATCGCCAGCACGATCTGCCGGCCGGTGGCGATGCCGCCATACTGCGCCGCCGCCGGGCTCGCTCCGGTGGCCCGGATCTCATATCCCCAGCGTGTGCGCCAAAGGAAGAGGTAGACCAGGAGACAGGTCACGAGCGCCAGCAGGAAGGATAGATTGAGCGGAATGCGCTCCGGAAAGCCGTGGACGAATTTCCCCAGGCGCGCAATGTGGGCGCCCGGCCCAACCGGCACCGTCTCCAGAATGGCGTCGCCCGGCGCCTTGTAGTGATATTGGGTGAAGTAGCTGGTGAGCGCGATGGCGATGAAGTTCATCATGATCGTGGTGATGACCTCATGCGCGCCGAACCGCGCCTTGAGCACGCCGGGAATTCCTCCCCAAACGCCGCCCGCGAGCACCGCCGCCAGGCAGCAGAGCGGCACCAGCAATACCGCCGGCAGCCCGGCGAAAGTGATTCCCACCCAGGCGGTGGCGAAGGAGGCGATATAAAGCTGCCCTTCAGCCCCGATGTTCAGCAACCCGCAGCGAAAGGCCACCGCCACCGCGAGGCCCGTGAAAATGAGCGGTGTGGCGTAGAAAAGGGTGTAGCCGATTCCGTCCGGCCAGGTGAAGGCGCTCCCAATGAGCAATTCATAGGTGGCGAGCGGACTGTCGCCCACCGCCAGCACCAGAAAGCTGCCCGCGACGAAGGCCGCGAGCACCGCGGCCAAGGGGAAGATCAGTTGGCGAAGACCTTTCATCAGCGATCTATCTCCCCGTTTCTCGTTCACGCCGCCGCTTTTAGGCAGCCGCTTCTAGGCAGCAGCATTGCCGCCGGTCATCAACAAGCCGATTTCTTCAGGAGTGGCCCGCACGGGATCCACCTCGCCCACGATTCGCCCCTGGCGCATGACCAGCAACCGGTCGGAAAGGGCCGTCACTTCTTCGAGCTCGGAGGAAACGAGGAGCACGGCGCAGCCGGCGTCCCGCATCTCCACCAGCCGGCGGTGGATGAACTCGATGCCGCCGATGTCCACTCCCCGCGTCGGCTGGGCCACCAGCAGCAGCTTCGGGGACTCTTCGAGCTCGCGGCCGAGAATCAACTTTTGTTGGTTGCCGCCGGAAAGCGAGCGGGCGGGCAGATCCGCATCGGGCGGCCGCACGTCGAAAGCCTTCAGGATTTTGTCAGTTCGCCGGCGGATGGCGTCTCGTTTCAACCACGAATGCCATGGCCCGGCCGCTACAGCCGGGCCGTCGTCGGCGCCCAGAATGGAGTTCTCCGCCAGGTCAAAATCCAGCAGCAGGCCGCGCCGGTGGCGGTCCTCGGGAACGTGAGCGATGCCCCGCGCCCGTCGCTGCCGGACGGAGAGACCCTCGACGTCCTGGCCTTCCAGCTCGATTGTCCCCGAAACTGCGCCTGAGTCCGCGAGGCCGGCGAGCGCGTCGATCAGCTCGGTCTGGCCGTTCCCCTCGATCCCTGCAATTCCTACGATCTCGCCGGCCCGCACCTCGAAAGAGACGCCGTCCAGACGCTTCTCACTATTCTTGGCGCCCAGCGAGAGACCGCGGATGGCGAGCACCGGTTTTCCAGGGTGTCCCTCCGGCTTGACGACTCGCAGCAGGACGTCGCGCCCCACCATCAAGCGGGCCAACTCCGCGGCGTTGGTTTCGGCGGTCGGGCGATTGCCCACCACCTTGCCGTCGCGCATCACCGTCACCTCGTCCGAAATCTCCAGTACCTCGGAAAGCTTGTGGGTGACGATGACGATGGTTTTGCCCTGCTCCCGCATTCGCCGCAGGATGCCGAACAGGTCGCGCACGGCCTGGGGCGAAAGCACCGCCGTCGGCTCGTCCAGAATCAGGATGCGGGCCTGCCGATAAAGAGCCTTCAGCAGCTCCACCCGCTGCTGCTGCCCCACGGAGAGATCTTCAATCCGGGCCATGGGATCGATGGCCAGCCCGAGCTCGTCGGACAGGGCGCGGATGCGGGAAACGGCGCCAACCACGTCGAGCTTCAGACTGTTGCCCGGCTCGGTTCCCAGCACGATGTTCTCGGCCACGGTCATGGGCTCGACCAGCATGAAGTGCTGATGCACCATGCCGATTCCCAAGGCGATGGCATCCTGAGGGCTCGTGAAGCGGCGAACCTGCCCCTCGACCACGATGTCGCCTGAGTCCGCCGAATAGAAGCCGTAGGCGATGCGCATGGCCGTCGACTTGCCGGCGCCGTTCTCCCCCACCAGGGCGTGGATGGTCCCTGGCGCTACCGCGAAGCTCACGCGGTCGTTGGCCAGCACCTCGCCGAAGCGTTTGGAAATGTTTCGAAGCTCGATCATGGCCGGAAGACGCCGGACTACTTTTCCATCGCGTTCGTCACCTTGATCTCGCCGCGAATGATCTTCGCCTTGGCCTCCTCGACCTGGCGCAGCACGTCCGGCGAAATAAGCTTTTCGTTGTACTTGTCCATCGCATAGCCCACGCCGCCATCCGGCAGGCCGTAGGTGTGGATGCCCCCCTTGAAGCGGTGGTTCACCAGGTCGGAGATGATCTGATAAACGGCATTGTCCACCCGTTTGACCATGCTGGTGAGGACGAAGCCGGGCTTGACCCAGTTCTGATTGGAGTCGACGCCGATGACGAATTTCTGGTACTGCTCGGCGGCGTCGAAGACGCCCAGCCCGGAGTTGCCAGCGGCGGAAAAAATCACGTCCGCCCCTTTGCCGATCTGGGCGACCGCCAGCTCCTTGCCTTTGCCAGGATTGTTCCACGCCGACTCGGTGACGCCGACGTAGTTCTGGATCACCTGGACCTCGGGATTGGCCGCGCGGGCGCCTTCTTCGTAGCCAACCTCGAACTTGTGGATGAGGGGAACGTCCATGCCGCCTACGAAGCCGACGACGCCGGTCTTCGTCGTGCGCGCGGCGATCATGCCCACCAGGTAGCTCCCCTCGTGCTCCTTGAAGATCAGGGAGGCGACGTTCGGCAGGTCGCTGACGCCGTCGATGATGGCGAAGTTCTCTTTCGGGTAGTCCTTGGCGACCGCCTCGACGATGGGCGTCTGGGCGAAGCCGATGCCGATGACGAGGTCGTAGCCCACCTCGGCGAAGGCGCGCATGGCGGGTTCCAGCGAAGCGGGATCGCCCGGCTCAGCGTCCCGCAGCACGATGGGAAAGTCTTTGGCGGCCCGCTTCACGCCCCGATAGGCGGCGGCGTTGAACGAGCGGTCGTCCTTGCCGCCGCTGTCGAAGACGATGCCGACGCGGATCTTCTTCGTATCTCCCGCCGCCTTCGCGAGGTTGTTGCATCCCGATCCGGCGAGGCCGGCAATCAGGGCGAGGCAGAGGCCGAGAGTCCAGGGAGCCTTCTGTCGCAGCATGTTCGCCGGGGAGGGTATCCCGGCGGGCGGGGGGAAGGCAAGGCAGGAGGAACCTGGGGGCTCCTGGCCCCCTCTTTGCAGATCTCCCTTCCCGAATGACGATTCCACTCGATCGCTACCAAGGAGATCACCATGAGCGAAGACGATACCTATACGACCAAAGGCAAAACGACGACAGCCGCAATCGAGAACGAGGCGCGGATTGAAGCCAACGAGGATCCCATCACCGGCGAGACCAGGTCGCATCCGATCGGCACCGGCGTTGGGGCGCTGGGCGGCGCGGCGACCGGCGCTGCCGTTGGCGGCGCGGTGGGTGGACCCGTGGGGGCCATGATCGGTGCCGCCGTGGGCGGACTCGCCGGGGGCCTGGCCGGCAAGGAGGTGGCCGAGTCGGTCAATCCCACGGAAGAGACCGCCTATTGGCGCGAGCACTACGGCAACCGCCCCTACGCCGCAAGCTACAGCTACGACGAGCTCGGACCCGCCTATCAATATGGTTGGGAGACGTGGTCCAAACACCGGGAGCGCGGCTGGAACACCGTCGAAGGAGAGCTCGAACAGGGCTGGAATCAGGCTCGGGGGAGCTCGCGCCTGGCCTGGGCCGATGCCCGGCACGCCTCTCGCGATGCCTGGAACCGCTTGGATAGCCGCTTCGGCGCGGAAGTCAAGAAGTAGAGCGAGATCGCGCGGTGGGACCAGCTCCCGCCGCGCGGATCCTCGGTCTTGCAGACAGCAGTCCCGCAGGGACAAGAGTCGGTAGCCAGGCGATTTCAATCCCTGGCTAGGCTGGCGACATCGCATCCTTCATCGGGGGGAGAGCTTCCATCGGGGGAGAGCTTCAGCGACTCTGCAGCCCCAAAAGGTCGGCGGCATCGCCTATGCCGCCAGGGATTGAAATCACCTGGCTACCGACTGTAGTCCCTACGGGACCCGGTAAGGTAGTCACGGGTTCCTCTATCATGGCCCTCCATGGCCATGACTCTTGTCTCAACGCTGCGCAGCATCCTACTCGTAGGATTCCTCGTGTCTCTCCCTGCGACTGCCTCGCCCGCAGATTCGAACGGTCCGCTCACCGCCATCCGCGCCGGCCGGCTGGTCGACGTCGATCAGGGTGTGGTGCTGCGGGACCGCTGGCTGATCGTCCGCGGCGATCGCGTTGAGTCGATCCTTCCCGGCTCGGCCGCCGCGCCAGCCGGAGCGAAGGTGATCGATCTGTCGTCGTACACCGTGCTGCCGGGGCTGATCGACTGCCACACCCATCTGATCGGCGATATTCAGTCCGCGAGCGCCTCGGCGGTGCTCGAGCACCCCGAGGCCCAGGAAGCTTTCACCGGCGTGCGCAACGCCAAGGCCACCCTGCTCGCCGGCTTCACCACCGTGCGCGACGTCGGCACCTACCGCGCGTTCGTCGACGTGGCCCTGCGCGACGCCATCGCGGACGGCACAGTCCTGGGGCCGCGGATGATGGTGGCGGGCGCCTACATCACCGTTTCCAGCGGCGGCGGCGAGGTCACCGGCATTGCCCACGACGTGATCCTGCCGCCCGGCATGCGGATGGGCGTCGCCAACTCGGCCGCGGAGGTCCGCCAGCGGGTACGCGAGTTGCTCAACGGCGGCGCGGACTTCATCAAAGTCATTGCCACCGGCGCCGTGCTCACCGCCGGCACCAAGCCCGGCGTCCAGGAGCTCAGCGAAGAAGAGCTGCGCGCCGCGGTGGAAGAAGCGGCCAAGTTTGGAACTTTCGTGGCGGCTCACGCCCATGGCGCCGAGGGAATCAAGGCGGCCGTCCGCGCCGGTGTGCGCTCGATCGAGCACGGTTCCCTGATGGACGACGAGGGCATCCGGCTGATGAAGGAGCGCGGCACCTGGCTGGTGGCCGACATCTGGAACGGCGACTACATCGCGACCGAGGGAAAGAAACAGGGCTGGCCGGAGGAGGTCCTGCGCAAGAACGACGAGACCACCGAGACCCAGCGCACCGCCTTCCGCAAAGCCGTGGCCGCCGGCGTGCGAATCGCCTACGGCACAGACAGCGGCGTCTACCCGCACGGCCTCAACGCGGCGCAGCTTCCCTACATGGTGCGCTACGGAATGACGCCCATGGCGGCGATCCAGTCCGCCACCGTGCGCGCCGCCGAGCTGATAGGCTGGCAAAATCGCATCGGCTCCCTCTCCCCCGGCAAACTTGCCGACGTGATCGCCGTCCCTGGGGATGCTCTCGCCGACCTTGCGAGCTTCCAAAAGGTGGCTTTCGTAATGAAAGGCGGGGTGGTGGTGAAATGAATATCGATCACGATTTCGTCGTCTGCCCTGAGTGCGGCTCCGAGTTCCAGCCCCGTGTGACGCGTTGCATCGATTGCGGCGCCGCGACCGTACCTCCCGTGGCACCCAGCGCTATCGCGAAGCCGAGCCCGGTGGAACCAACTCCTCGGTCCAGCGACCCGGAGGACGTCAGAGTCCGCACCGACGACTATGAATGGATCAAGAGACTCCAGGCACTCTTCGAAAAGCACGGGATCATTTCGCGGATCTGTCTTGCCGAGAGCTCCCGTAACCGTGGCGGCAACCGATATGAAATCCTTGTGGCGAAGGAAGACGCGAGACGCGCTCACGAGTTGGATGGCGAGCTTCTCCAGGAGGGGCTCGACGACGGAACCGAGCTTACCGAGATCCCGCCGCGTGGTACCTGCCCGTACTGCCAGACCGAGGTGGATGCCGATCGCACCGAGTGTCCGCATTGCGGGCTGGTGATCGCATTCAACAACCTGGACATCGTCCAGCTTCTTTATCAAGCGTTCGCCGACCGGGATCGCGAGCAGATCCGGGGGATTCTCGACCCCGACGTCGAATGGATCCAAAACGAAGGTTTCCCCGGCGGCGGCCGGTACGTGGGAGTGGAGACGGTGATCAAGGACGTCTTGGGCCGGCTCGGCGAGGATTGGGAAGGGTGGCGGGCTGAGGTCGGCCGCTGGCTGGACGCCGGGGATGCGATCGTCGCTCTCGGCGAATACCACGGCACGAACCGCGCGACCGGAAAATCGATGGCGGCGGCCTTCGCGCACGTGCTCTGGCTGCGCGAGGGGCGAGTCGTCCGCTTCGAGCAGTACGCGGACACCGCGAAGGTCGCCGCAGCCTGTCCAGCCTTCGAGTTGAGAGCGAGACCGGAAGGTCCTGCTGTCCCTCCGGGACATAGGAAGGTGAGCCCCTCGCCTTGCCACACCCCAGCCGGTAATGCGCCGTATACTTTCCCCTGATGGCTCCTCGCTTCGACTCCGAAAGCCTCACGCTCGACCTCTCCGTCGCCGACTTGCTGGACGCTCCCCTGCTGCGCAGCCTGGGGTTTTCCAGCCGGGGCGGCTACGAGCGGCTGTGGCTCGGACAGGCCATCCACGGGCGCTATCAGGAGCAGAAGCTGAAAGAGGACCCGTCGTACCGGCGTGAGGTGGTGATCTCCTACACCTTCGACCATCGAGGGTGGAAGGTCACAGTTCAGGGCCGGGCGGACGGTATTCGCAAGGAGCCGGACGGCACCCTGGTCATCGAGGAGATCAAGTCAGTCCGCCGCGGCGGCGCCCTTCCGCCCCATGTGCGGGAGAGCTACCAGCGCCAGGCCCTTCTCTACGCCTGGATGCTGGCGCGAGCTGAAACATCGCCCGTCCGCGCCGAGCTCGTGCTCATCGCCATCGGCAGCGACGAGACGGAGCGCGAGAGCCTGGAACCGCACTTCGAGGCGTTGGAAGCCTCGGTCCGCCGGCGGGTCAACACCATCCTCAGCGCCTGGGAGGCCGCCCGCCAACGCGCTGCCGAGCGCCGGGAAGCCGCCGAGCGCCTGATCTTCCCCTATCGCGAGACCCGCCCCGGCCAGGAGCTCATCCTCGCCGCCGTCGAGACGGCCGTGGCGAATCAAGAACATCTACTCCTCCAAGCCACCACAGGCATCGGCAAGACGGTCGCCGCGCTCTACCCCGCCCTGCGCTACGCCCTGGCGAACGACAAGCGACTCTTCGTCGTCACCGCCAAAAACACCCAGCAGGAAATGGCGACCGCCGTCCTCGGCCTCCTCAATCAGGACGCCTCCTTCCGCTCCCTGCGCCTGCGGGCCAAGGCCAAGATGTGCGCCAACGACCAGATCCTGTGCCACGAGGAGTACTGCCGTTTCGCCAAGGACTACGGCCTGAAGCTCGTCACTTCGGGAGTCCTCGCCCAGATCTACGACAACCACGCCGCCATCGAGCCGGACGACGTCTATCGCGCCGCCCAGGCGGCCGAGGTCTGCCCCTTTGAGGTGAGCCTGGAGCTATCGAACCGCGTTCAGGTCACCGTCTGCGACTACAACTACGTCTTCGATCCCTACGTCTCGCTCACCGCCTTCGGCCCCGGCGAGGACCTTTCGGACGTCATTCTGGTGATCGACGAGGTCCACAACCTGGTGGACCGCGGCCGCGGCTACCACAGCCCCGAGCTGTCCTCGAATGACGCTCGCCGGGCCGGCGAGGTCGTGGGCCGCTGGGGCGAGCCGATTCATTTCCGTATCGAGACTTTGTGCCTGAAACTCGCGGCGCTGATCGACGGCCTCGTCGCCGACGCGCTGGAGGAAGGGCCCCCGGGCGACCGCGCCGTCGAGTGGCCCCTCCCCGAGGACCGCTTCTGGCGCCTGCGCTCCGAGCTCGACGCCGCCTTCGTCGACTACCTGGAGCACCAGCGCGAGACCCGCACCTTCCGCGCCGACGATCCCTTCGTCGACCTGTACTTCAACTTCCTCCGCTTTTTGAACGGCCTCATGGTCTCCGACGCAGCCTTCAGCCACGTCGTCGAGTACCGGCGGGGGGACGGACGCATCAAGATTCTCTGCAAGGACCCCAGCCGTTTCCTGGGCGGCGTGATCAACCGCGCCCACGCGGCTGTCGGGCTTTCAGCCACGCTTTCGCCGCCGGAGTTTTACACCGGCCTCCTGGGTTTTGCGGCCGGCCGCACGGCGTTCGTCGAGATCGCCAATCCGTTCCCGCAGGAGAACCGGCGGGTGGTGATCGATCCCACGGTCGCCACCACGTTCCGGGCGAGGCCCTTGAACTACGACCGCATCGCCGAAAGACTCGCCGGCTTTGCGGACTCGGTGCCCGGCAACTGCCTGGCTCTCTTCCCGAGCTACGCTTTTCTCTCGGAGATCACGGGCCGGATGCGGCTGCGCAACAAGCGAGTCCTCGTCCAGCGCCAGGCGGACAACGAGAAGGAGCGGGATCTTCTCCTCCAGGCCCTGCGCTCGGCGATCTTCGGCGACATTCTGCTCGTCGCGGTGGCGGGAGGCGTCTTCGCCGAGGGCGTCGATTACCCCGGCGAAGTGTTGAAGGCGGTCGCCGTCGTAGGCCCCTGCCTGCCGGCGATGACCCTGGAGCGGCAACTTCTCAAGGACTATTACGAGGAGCGCTTCGAAAAGGGCTTCGAGTACTCCTTCGTGGTACCGGGAATGACCCGCGTCGTCCAGGCCGCCGGCCGCCTGATCCGCTCCCCGCACGACACCGGCGTCATCGCCCTCTTCGACCAGCGCTTCCTCCACGCCCCCTACCGCGACTACCTCCCTGCCGACTGGCTTCCCGAAGAAGGCGCCGGTGCGCTGGTGGGGAATCCCTCGGAAGTGGCGGAGGAGTTTTTCAGGGTGCTGAGTCTGCGGCGATAGGGGGGCGGGCGGAGGGGTGGCGCGGCGTTAGTCGCCCAGCCATTGACGCATAGCGTCTTCGACAGCTTCCAACTCGGCGGGGTGGCACCTGCCGATCTCGGTGGTGATGGCAGACAAGGGAACGCTGACGATCTTGTCGACCATGATCTGGGAGACATCCCGCAGCCCTGTACGTTTGCCGGGCGGCAGAGGAATGCGGAAAAGCGGCGCGTCGACGCAGTCTGATGTGATCGGACAAATCGTCACGCTCTGATGTGTGGGGTTGAAAAGATCCGACTGTACGACGAGCGCCGGGCGAGGCTTACCGGTGTAAGCGCCTCTCGCCGCCACCACGACGATGGCGCCCCGCTTCACTTCCAGTCCTGAGTGTCGGCGATCTGCTCGATGAACTCGAGGGTTTCGCTCTCGGAGCGCCGGCCACTGACCAGAAGCGACTGCCGTCGAGCCTCTTGTGCAATGAGATTCCCTCCCTCGGAGCCCAAGCCGGAGGCGAGAATCTCGCGCGCCACTTCGCTCTTGGTTTTGCGGCGTCGCCGGGCCTCACGATCGAGCGCCCGGGTGAGGTCAGCGTCGATGCGAATGGTCAGCATGGCTGAGGCCTTTTCGACTCTACTCATTGTCATACAGTATTACGCTTCGTGGGTTCGGTCAAACTCGGCTGGGAGCCCATGCTACCAAGTCGTTCTGCCTCACGGCTTTGCGGTAGAATGAGACGAGAGGTGACCAAAGATGGCGACACTGAATCCACCAAGCCCTGCCGTGATTGGCCAGATTGCCCTGAAACTGAGCCAGCTTTCGGCTGAGGAGGTTTCTGGAGTCCTCGAGATTCTGGATCATCTGAGCCCGGCCGAGACGTCAAGCAAACCGCGGACCGCCGCGGAGATCTGCGCTCTTGCCAAGCAGCGTGCCGCTCTTCTGCGCGACGTCCCACGTGAACAGGTGGCGGCCCGGTTCACTGAGCTGGCCGAGGAGATCCGCCAAGAAGCGATCACCAAAGGCACCGCGATCGACGGAGATTGGACGAGTGACTGATCGGCTCCGCGCCGTCTTCGACACCAACGTCTTCATTTCAGCCGTTCTGAGCCGCAACCCCACGAGTCCCACCCAAGAGTTGATCGAGAGGTGGAAGGCCGGCGATTTCACGCTTCTCGTCTCCGACGCTTTGCTCGTAGAGCTGGTCGATAAGCTCCTGGAAAAGAGCGCTAATCCCGACAAGACCACCGATCTGGTGACGTCAATTCTGCAGATGGCGGAATGGGTTGATGTGCCTGCGACTGCCGTGCGCCCCATCATCGCTCAAGATCCCGACGACGATCACGTCCTGGCTTGCGCCGTCGTGGGGAAGGCTGACTATCTGGTCACCTATGACCCTCATTTCAATCAGTTGGGTGGTTCCTACGAGAGCTTCCAGGTCACCAAAGCTCTGACCTTCCTGTGGAAGGTTCGTGGGGATCAGCCGCCTGACGACAGGCCGTGACCCATACATAGGTGCCAACGACGTCCAGCGGGTAGCGCACCGGGAAAAGCTGAGAGCCCGGCAACCCAATGTCTCGCGTAAGGCTCCTCAGCGTTTCAAGTCGAAATTAATGGTGAGCACGTAATACACCTTGACCGGCTTGCCTTCCAGCTTCGCCGGCTCGAAGCGCCACTGTCGGAGGGCCTCGAGCGATTCGTACTTCATCGCGGGTCCGCCCTCCGCTTCGAGAAGACGCGCATGGTGGGGCACGCCATCTTCGCCGATGATGATCTCGGCCACGACCTTACCCCCTACGCCCATCAGCCGGAGACCTTTAGGGAAACTCGGCGAGACCTGCCGGATGACCCTGGGGGCTTGAACATCCTTCGGAGGCGTCGCCGACGGCTCGACGAGCTGCGCGCCGCCTGAGGGCTGTGGGTGTAGATCGCTGAGCTGCGGTTGCCGCTGTTTGAGCCCGGCCGCGGGGGGGCCATAGGGAGACAGATCGGTCTTGCCGATATCCGGGAAGATACTGAGCGCCGTGACCCAGTGCCAATCCGCATCCTCCTCCCGCCCCTGGCCTGCTTCCGCGATGGCCCGGAACGCGGAAACCACCGACAAGGTGTACGCCGCGCTATCCCCCAGCCCCGCCTCTTCGATGACCTGATCCGCCAGCCTGCGGGACTGCTTCTCGGCTGCCTCCCATTGATGGGCCCGGAGCTTCTGATCGATCTCCCTCAGGCCCTTGCGCCACGCATCAACGGTGTATTGGTCCCCGGCCAGCGCCGGCAGCGCGGAGGTCAACAGGAGAAGAAACGGCACGGTTCTAGTGAAAATCTTCGCTGCCATCGAGTCCTCCTGAGACTTTCTAAGCTCGCCTCCGGAGAAAGTCAATCCAAAGTCTTGAGCGCCCGCCGCGGGTCGTGAGGAGATCTCTCGCGCACCTACGTTAATAGACCGAGGCGAAACAGTTCTGTTCCGCTCGCTACTTGAGGAGATCCGCATGACCGAAAAGAAGACCCTCGCGACACCGCGCAAGCTCGTCATCGCCCTTGGCCTGACGTGCGCTTTGGCTCTCACCGTCTTGGCGACCGCGCCGCGGCCGGCGGAGGCCGTCAGCAACCAGGACTGCACCTACTTCAGCGACGCCTCTCATTCCCAGGTCGTGGGACAGCGCGGCGTGGACTGCTGCGGCGCTTCGATCGACTGGGGAGTCACCAGTCCCTTCTTCACCTGCGAACAAGTGCCGGTTTGCATCTGGTGCCCGCCGCCTACCTCGTAGGCTGATAGCAGAAGTCTGACGACGTTGCGGTGGGTCTACAGACTCTGCGGTGGGGCTGTCGACTCTGCGGTGGAGCTACAGACTCTGCTGCAGAGTCTGTAGATGTTGCGGTGGAGCTACTGACTCTGCGGTGGGGCTAGCGACTCTGCGGTGGAGCTGCTTACCCTGCGGCATAGTCTGCAGACTCTGCGGTGAAGCTGTCGACTCTGCGGTGGAGCTGTTTACTCTGCGGCAGAGTCTGTAGACGTTGCGGTGGAGCTGTAGACTCTGCGGTGAGTCTAGCGACCCTGCGGTGAAGCTGTGGACTCTGCGGTGGAGCTATAGACTCTGCGGCAGAGTCTGTAGATGTTGCGGCGTGTCCATAGACTCTGCGGTGGAGCTGTAGACTCTGCGGCGAATCTGGCGGCCTTGCAACGGATCTGTGACCATTTTTCCAGGTCTGACTCCGCCCGCGCAACCTTCCTCCCTCCCTTGCGTATCCGGCATCAGAGTGATATCACTCTGGTATCCAAGAAAGGGAGATACGTCACCATGATTCGTGAAAAGGAGTACAACGGCGGTTCCGGTCTCGGAGTGCTGCTGGTGTTTCTCATTCTGTTTTTCGCCTCCGGCTATTGGTTGTTCAAATCCACCGCCATGGGGCTGGGGATCGGAATGATTGGCTCGGTGTTGGCGATGATCGTGTCGATCATCGGTCTGGCCGGGTTGTTTGTGGTCAACCCCAATCAGGCCAAGGTGTTGCAACTGTTCGGCGACTACCGCGGCACGACTCGCAACGCCGGGCTGCGGTGGGCCAACCCCTTCTTCTCGAAGAAGGCGATCTCGGTGCGCACCCGCAACTTCGAGACGGGCAAGCTCAAGGTCAACGACAAGAGCGGCAACCCGATCGAGATCGCGGCCGTCGTGGTCTGGAAGGTGGTGGACACGGCCGAGGCCCTGTTCAACGTCGACGACTACATCAACTTCGTCCACGTCCAGAGCGAGTCGGCCCTGCGCAACCTCGCCACCCACTTCCCCTACGTCGCCGACCACGAAGGGGAGATGGCCCTCTCCAGCCACACGTCGGAGATGTCGATCGGTCTCTCGGCGGAGATCCAGGAGCGGCTGGAGCAGGCCGGCGTCAAGGTCACCGAGGCCCGCATCAGCCACCTCGCCTACTCGCCCGAGATCGCTTCCGCGATGCTCCAGCGCCAGCAGGCGAGCGCCGTGGTCGCCGCCCGGTTCAAGATCGTCGAGGGCGCTGTCGGCATGGTGGAGCACGCTTTACAGATGCTGGCGGAAAAGGGTGTTATCCAGCTCGACGACGAACGCAAGGCCGCCATGGTGAGCAACCTGCTGGTGGTCCTCTGCGGCGACCGCCACGTGCAGCCGGTGATCAACGCCGGGAGTCTCTACTGAGCAGGGACTCGATGGCGGAGCGGAAGAACTACCCGCTACGGCTCGATCCGGAGGTCTACGAAGCCCTCCGCAAATGGGCCGACGACGAGATGCGCAGCGTCAACGCGCAGATCGATTTCATCCTGGCGCGCGCCTTGAAGCAGGCCGGGCGCGCGCCCCGGTCGAGGCGGGGGGGCGAGGGTGAATGATCAGGACAACGGCGACACAACCGCACGCATCATCTCCGAGGACTCTCGTCGCGACGGGAGAGGAGCCAGTCCCCGAATGACTTCCTGCAACTGCCGGCGCACCTCGTCGCGGGAGTAGTCGGTGGCGAGACGCCGGTGGCCGCCTTCCACGAGCTGGCGGCGGGTCTCAGGATGATCCAGCAGGTCGTTGACGGCGGCAATCCAATCGCCGGGGTTGTCGCCGAGAAGCTTGAAATCCTCGTCCTGCCGTCCGGTCGTTCCCGCTCCGGCCCAGGAGGACGCCAGCACGGGCGTGCCCACGACCCAGGCCTCGAGCACCTTCACCGGCACTCCTGAGCCGCAGCGCATCGGCGCGATCGAGACGGTGGCCTGCGCGATGATCGAGCGCAGATCCGGCGGCGACTCGACGAGACGCGCCCCGGCTTCGTCGATCGCCTGCCGTAGCGCACGCGAGGGCCGGTCGCCTGCGATCACCAGCCGGGCGTCCGGCCGCACGCGGCGGAGCGGAGGCCAAACGTCCCGCAGCCACCAGGTCACGGCGTCGGCGTTCACGAAATAGCCAAGATTGCCCGTTATCGCGAGGACGGGCCCTTTGTCCCCTTCCCGCCAGAGCCGTCCCTCCTCCGCCGCCTGGCCCACCCTCTGCGCTCGCACCGAGAGGCTCACGACGGCAACTTTCGCCGCGAGGCCGGGCGGCAACCGCTTGACGATCGCCTCGCGGTCGCGGTCGCAAACCACCAGCAGGCGCATCGCCCGCTCGGCCAGCCGGCGCTCGGCCTGGGCCAGGAGCCACGCTTCCAGCTTGAGCGCCGGCACGAGCCACCAGCGGTCCACCTCCGCCCGCCGCGAGAAGTTGAGGGCCAGGCTGTCGATGAGGTCGACGACGAACGGCGTGCCGCCCAAGTCGCTGACGTGAATGCCGAGACGCACGAGCTGAAGAATTGCCAGGTCGTGACGGGAGCTGAGCTTCCGCAGCCGGCGGCCGAGGTCCGGCTGGTAGAACAGCCCAGTCTGAAGGGGAAGCCCCTTGAACAGCGCGCGCGCCATCCCGGCAAGGAAGACGAGGCCGCCCTCCGGCTGAAAGAGCTCCACCTGGTAGGGTAGTCCGGAGGGCGGCGGGGCAACTCCCAGCCCGGGCGCCGGCGCGAGCAGCGTCACCTCGTGCTCGGCGGCGAGGAAATCCAGGAGCTGGAGCGCCCGCATCTGGTCGCCCCGGCGCGCCGGCCAGGGATAGCGAGAGGTGACGTAGAGGATCTTCATCAAAAGATGGGCGACAAGCTTGCGCCCCCGCCTCGCCGCGATACTCTATACGAGTTTCAGCAGATGCCCAAGCTTCTCTCTCTTCGTCCGCAGATAGGCCCGTGTCGTCTCGGTGGGCGGCACTTCGAGAGGCAAGCGCTCCACGATCTCCAGGCCGTAGCCGTGGAGGCCGACGTACTTGCTGGGATTGTTGGTCATCAACCGCATTTTACGCACGCCGAGATCGACGAGGATCTGGGCGCCGATACCATAATCCCGCTGGTCGGGGCGGAAGCCCAGCCGCTCGTTCGCTTCCACCGTGTCGTGCCCCTCCTCCTGCAGCTCATAGGCCCGCAGCTTGTTCATCAGCCCGATGCCGCGCCCCTCTTGGAGGAGGTAGAGAAGGATGCCCTTGCCCTCCTCGGCGATGCGGTTCAGCGCCTGCTCGAGCTGCGGGCCGCAGTCGCACCGGCACGAGCCGAAGATGTCGCCGGTCAGGCACTGGCTATGAACCCGCACCAGGTTCGGCTCCTCGGGGAGGATCTCCCCCATCACCAGCGCCACGTTCTCGTCGCCGGTTTCGTCCGAGCGGTAGGCGTGGATGCGGAAATCGCCGTAGACGGTGGGCAGGCTGGGCGAGGCGACCTTGCTCACCAGCGTCTCATGGCGCAGCCGGTAGCTGATGAGATCGGAGACGGTGATCATCAGCACGCCGTGCTCCTCCGCCACCTTCACCAGGTCGGGCACACGGGCCATGGTGCCGTCGTCGTTCATGATCTCGCAGATCACGCCGGCGGGCTTGAGGCCGGCCAGCTTGGCGAGATCGACCGAAGCCTCCGTCTGCCCGGCACGCTTCAGCACGCCGCCCCGCTTCGCCCGCAAGGGGAAGATGTGGCCCGGGCGGAGCAGATCCTCAGGCCGGGTCGCCGGATCGATGGCGGTGAGGACGGTGGCGGCGCGATCGGCGGCGGAGATGCCGGTGGTGATCTTGCCCCGGGCCTCGATGGAGACCGTGAAGGCGGTGCCGAACGGCGAGCTGTTGGCCTCCACCATCAGGGGGAGATCCAGCTCGCGGCAGCGCTCCTCGGTGAGGGTCAGGCAGATAAGGCCGCGGCCAAACCGCGCCATGAAGTTGACGGCCGCCGGAGTGACCTTTTCGGCCGCGATGGCAAAGTCGCCCTCGTTCTCGCGGTCCTCGTCGTCGCAGATGATGACGATCTCGCCCCGCCGGAAGCGCTCGATGGCCTCCTCGATCGAAGCGAAGGGATTTTCCTGGGTCATTGCACAGACTTTCTCGCCCGGAGCCGGTCGCGCCGCCCCGGAGCGCAGGGAGAGTGATTGGACGCGGAGGCGACCTGGAATCAGTCTACGTGGCCGCAGTGCGCCGGTCAACCGGTGGAATTCCGCTCCCGTCAGGCCAGTACGTATGGGATCTGCAGCGCCGCGACCGGCGTGAAGAGGAGCAGGCAGTGGAACGCCTCTCGGTGGGAGGCGGCGCTCGGCTCGGAGCTGATGTACAGCTCCGCGATGAGATCGCGCCAGCGGAGCAATTCACGCCGAAGCGTGGAGCGACTCTGGACCTCGACCGTGAGATCAACGAGACGCAAGACACGCTCATAGGAGCGGCGGAGCTCCAACAGGTCCTGAAGCTCCAAGGAGGTTTTACCTCGATTCATTTCATTCCCGATCATTAGAATCTGTTGATCGAGATTGAACTTCGCCCATCGTTCGGGAGACAAGGAGGAGTGCTGGGTCATTCGAGCGGTTCTCCCGACCCGATCAAGTCAAACGTAATTTCCCGAACTCGTTCACGAATCGCAGGATCCATAATCAACATAACCCGGTTCCCTTGCGAGGGCCGGATATTGATCAGAGGCCAGCTCTGCATGATTGATAGGGCGATCGACAATGACGATTTCAGGGCTCTCCGACACAGCTCGCAGCCTATCACCCGCCTAGAACGGGTTCCCAATATTGAAGAACAACTGGTACCCGGACTCGCCCTTCTCGCGGTTGAGCTTCCAGCCGATGCCGGCGCGGATGGGGCCGATGGGCGAGAGGTAACGGGCGCCGAGGCCGACGCCGTTCTTCACGTCCTGCAGGCGAATCGAATGCCAGTCGGCCCAGACGTTGCCGGCGTCGTAGAAGAGCGTCCCCCCGAAGTCTCCGAAGACGGGGAAGCGGTACTCGAGATTGAAGAGCAGGAGGCCGTCGCCGCCCACCGGCAGGTAACCCGAGCCGCTGGTCTTGAGAATCTGGGTCTCGCCGGGTATCCCCAGCTCGTCGCGGCCGTAGGCGCGGTTCGTGGAGTCGCCGCCGGCGAAAAAGCGCTCGGCGATGGGCACGTCGCGGCTCGGGAAGTTCCGTAATGGATCGTCGGCATTGGCAGTCAACGAAAGGTAGGGCTGAATGCCGCCCAGGCGCAGGCTGGCCGCGATCACGCCCGGCTTCCCGAGGTTGACGAATCCGGTCTGCTGCACGAAGAGCTTGAGGAACTCGGTGTCCGTCCGGAAGGCCGGAAAGGCGTACTGGAGCTGCACCAATGTGCTCCACCCCCGGGTGGTGGCGATGGGATCGTCCCGGCGGTCCCAGAAGAAGCTCGGCACCAGGCTGGTGATCTGATAAGGCTGGTCGTTGCGCTCGAGGTCGTTGGCGACGACGCCCGGATTGACCTGCAGCTTGACGATGCGGTAGTCGAGCGCCAGGCTCAAACGCCGGTTGCCGAAGAGACGCACCGCCTCGCTGCGGGCGCCGTAGCGCGTCACCTCGAAGGGGAGACTGATCTCCGCGGCATCCTCGTAGAAGACGGTGGAGGTCAACGAGACCGGCTGGTCGAAGAGAGACGGCTGGTTGAAGATGAAGCGGAAGCGCTTGTCCCGCTGGCTCCAGCGCACGTCGGTGCGCAGGCTGTAGGCCTCGCCGAAAACGTTGTTGTCGGAAAAGCCCAGGAGACCGCGCAAGCCGGACTCGGAGTCCCAGCCGACGCCGTAGGTGAGGGAGCGGGACTTTCCCTCCTCCACGCGGACGAGGACGTCCCGCTCCGCAGCGTCGAGGCCGGCCTGGACCAGTTGCACGTCCACGCGCGAGAAGATGCCGAGGCGATAAAGGTTGCGCTCGACCTCCAGCAGCTTGGTGTCGCTGATCGGCTCGCCATGCTTGAGGTCGAGCGTGCGGCGGATGACGTCTTCCTTGGTCTGCCGGTTGCCTCGCACGATGATGCGGTCCGCCAGCCGCTGCTGCCCTTCGACGGCCTGAATGGTCACCTCGACCACGGTGTGCTCGGTAAACCACTCCTGGCGGGCCGAGACCTGAGCCTGGGGATAGCCCTTGGCGGCGTAGGCCGCCCGGATGGCATCCAGGGTGAGATCGAGCAGGGCGGGATGGAAGGGTCCGCCTTCCTTGAGCGCCAGGTTGGGCAGCAGGGCCTTCAAGTCGAGGCTCTCGAGTCCCTGGAATTTGAGGTTCAGCACCCGCTGGCGCAGACCCTCCTTGACGGGGATGACGAGCTTGAGATCACTCCCATTCCGCTCCACCGCCGCGGGGCCCACTTTGGCGTTGGGAAAGCCGGAGAGGGCGTAGAAACGCCGCAGGTTGTCAAGGTCGTCATGGAGCTCCGAGTCCACCAAGCGACCGCTCCCCAGTCCCAGCAGGCGGCGGCTGGTGGTGTTCATATGCTGCATCAACACCGGATTCTCGAGCTGCTCGTTGCCCTCGAAGTCGATCGCCTTGAGCGTGTAGACGCGACCGGCCTCAATGCGAAAGGTGAGCTGAAGCTCAGTCTCGTTTCCCTTTTCCTCGGTCGTGACCTTGACGTCATAGTGCCCCTGCTGCTGGTAGTAGCTCTTGAGCCGCCCCACCGCTTGTTGCACGAGGGCCTCGTCATAGCCCGCCTCTCCGAGGAAGGGGAGGAGCCCTTTGCGGCGCAGCGTCTTCTCCTCGGCGCCGATGACCTTGAGCACGATCTTCGGGCCGATCTCGATGGGGTAGGTGAGCTTGACGGTGTTGGCCTTGTGGTTGATCTCCTCTTTCGGCGAATCGACGCGGGCCTTGCCAAAGCGCTGGCCGATCAGCCACTCCTGAAGGCGGTCGGCGTCCTCCCGGGCTTCGCGGCGGCTGAAGCTGTCGCGGGGCTTGAGCTTGAGCTGCTTGACCAGGGTTGCCGCCTCGAACGGTGTCACCGGGTGATCGAAGGCGATCGTCTGGACGATGGCGCGCGGACCGCTGTCTACCTGGTAGGTGATGACAGCCCGAAGGCGCACCGGGTTGGTGGCGACCGAGACTCGCACCCGGGATTTGAAGTAGCCGTTGTTTTCATACAGCTCCTCGAGCGCGTAGACCCCCCGCACGACCCGCTCTTCGGAGAGCGGCTGGGCCACGCCTTGAGGCACCGCCCGCCGCAAGTCGTCGCGGCTCAAGCCCAACTCGCCCGTGATGCGGACCTCGTCCACCTGCACCACGGCGCGGAACACGACGACCACCACTACGCCCCCCCCGGCCGGGTCGTCGCGAGTGTAGAGCTCGAGCTCCGCGGCATCGCCGGTCGCCTGAAGGTTGCGCAGGGTGTGGCGGACGGCGAGATCGGAAAGCGGCTGGCCGGGCTCGACCTCGATCAGGTCGTCGAGGTCCAGCGACTCGTCGAGCGGCGCGTCGCTGCGCACTTCGATGGCGGTGACAAGCGGACCGGCGGGCTCTGGCGAATCGGGCGTCGATGAAGGTGCAGGCGTGACCTCCTCGATCGGCGGCGGCGTGGAATCCGGCGGCGCCTGGCCGCAGAGAGCTCCCGGCCCCAGCAGGACCAGGACGAGGACCGGTGCCGCACCCCGCGAAACGAGCCGGTTCAGAACCGCCGCTCCCATTGCGCGTCGACGGTGTAGGTGCCGTCGCCCACCTGGGTCAGCACCAGGGTGACGTTCTTCCTCAGCTGCCATTCCACCTGGACGACGGACTGCCGGTTGTTGGTGGGATCGTAGGAGTAGGTGACGAAGACGTCCTTCGACAGGCGCTTGCCGACCGTGAAGCCGACGCCCGAGACGGGCTGGCCGACGGCGGAGGTCAGGGGATCGATGCGGAAGCGGTCAAAGCCGAAAAGGGTGCCGACGCGCTTGGTGAGAGCCGAGGCCGCCTGGCCGTAGAGGAACTGCCGCGCCACGTCGCCGGGGGCCGCCTGCTGGTCGGCCGTGGGCGGCGGCGTGTAAGCCGCCTCAGCCGACGGGCGCTGGCCGGTGGCGACGAGGGAGAAGATCTCCAGATCCGCCAGGTTGGTGTCGGACGCGAAATGCACGTCGGGTTTTTCGAAGGTTCCACCCAGGTTGAGGGTGACGTTGAAGCCCTGGATCTCCGTCTGCGCCACGAGGCTGATCACGGGATCGATCTTGGCGGCGTTGTCGAACGAGAGGTTGCCGCGCAGCACCTCGTACTTGTTGTCGTTGAACACCAGGGTGCCGCCCGGATTGACGTTCACCTTGCCGAAGATCACCGGCCGCGCCACGCTGCCGCGGAGGGTCAGGTCGATGTCTCCCGAAAGGTTGGCGAGATTGTTGCGGACGCGCAACGCATCCGAGCCGGTGACGGTAATGGCGAGCTGGGTGGTGGACTGGAAGTCGTCCGTCTCCGGTGCCAGCAGCCGCTGGCGCTGGAGGATCAGCCGCTGCAGCAGCAGGAGCGGATCGACCGTGATGTCCTCGACGTAGAGGGAGCGCTGGAGTTTGACCTGGCCCACGATCTGCCGGCCGCCGCCGTTGCCGTTGGAGATCACCGAAAGCTCGGCGTTGCCGCGGTTGAGGAGGAACTCGGGGAAACGGAGGGAGATGTCGTCGGCCGAGACTTCGAAGCGATAGTCGGTCTCCCGCCCACCGCCCGGCAGGGAGAACGAGCCCGACGCCCGCACCGTGCCGCCCCCCAGACGGCCGTGCAGCTCGTCGAGGACGATACGGTCGCGGTTGAAGCTCAGGGTGCCGGCGACGTTGTCGAAGGACTGCGCCAGGTTGGAAAGGATGAGCTGGCCGTTGTGGATCTCTCCCTGGCCGCTGAGCACGGGGTTGCCGGCGGTGCCGCGCACGCTGCCCAGAACTTCGAGGGCCCCCTGCACCTTGGTGCCGGGAAGGAACAGCTCGGCCCAGGAGGCGGCGAGAGTGCTCTGGAATCGCAGGTCGAGGGGAACGCCGCGCCGCAAGCCGAAGCCGCCAGAGATGACCAGCTCATTCTCCGTGCCCGGCTCGGCGAGATAGAACGAGCGAATGGTCACGCGCTCCGGAGTCACTTCCGCCACCACGGGCTCGCGGCTGGAGATGTTGTGCCCCTCGTACTGCAGGCGGAGGTCGGAGAGGCGGACGGCCGCCCGATAGAGCTTGGAGCCGAAGCTCGCGCCGAGGCCCACGGTGCCCACCAGCGAGCCGGTGAGCTCCGGCAGCGGCTGCGGCGAGAAGGCGCGGGCGATCGCCCCCAGGCTGTCGCTGCGCACGTCGACGGCCAGGTCGGCGCCCTTGCGGTCGAGGCGCCCACCGCCCTGGAAGGACGCCATGCCGAGGAGAGATCCCTGCACGTCCAACCGCTCGCCCGTCCAGGTGGCCACCACCTGGGTCTCCGCCTGCTGGCCCACCGGCTGGCCGTCGAGAGCGAGATCCCGGCCGCGAATGGAGACCATCGCCTTCGGCTGGTCGAGAGTCCCGGAGGCGGCGGCATCGATGGACAGCCGGCCGGTCAAAGCGCCGCCCAGCGGCTCGCGGAAGGGCGCCGCCGCCAGCGACAGCCCGGGGGCGGTGAGCGTGGCGTCGAAGCTTCGAGTCGGCTCGTCGTAGCTGCCGCGGACGATGGCGATGCCGGCGGGCATCTCCACCTGCCCCTCCTGCACGGCGAAATGCCCTTTGGCATAGGACGCCACGGCCTTGGCCTTGCCGAGCGCGAAGCCCTGGACTTCCAGGTTCTGGGCCTGGGCGTCGATGCGGGCCTCGGGCTGCTCGGCGAATCCGGAAAGGTCGACGCGGCCGGAGAGCTGTCCCTTGACGACGCCGCTCACCTGCGGCGGCAGGAAGTAGCCGAGGCCGTCGGCCGGCCACTGCACGGCGTCGACGGCGATCGCCAGCGGCTCGGCGGCGGCAGTCTGCCCCGGCGGCGCGAACGGCACACGCCCGGTGACCAGCACGGCGCCGCCCTCGCGAGTGAGCTCCAGGCGCATATCGTCCACCGCTCGCGGGCTCAGGGTGAGGGAGCCGTGGACGGAGTCGGCGCGAGTGACCGGCGCCACCGCGTCGTGGAGGTCGAGCGCGAGCTGGAGGTTGTAGTCGGCATGGTCGAAGGTGTAGGTGCCGGCAGCCGTGCCCCGCCCTTCCGTGGGCAGCCACATGGCGGGCGGCTCGCCGGGCTTCGGGTGGCCGGCCAGGACCGGATTGAGCGGCCTCACGTCCTGGCTCACCAACTGAAAGTCAAGCTTGCCCTTGGCGTGCGGGATGTCGTAGACGAAGCCGCTGGAGGTGATGTCCTGCCCCGGCGAGGTGAGGTGAAGGTTGTTTGCCGAGATCACGCCGCGGTCGAGAGCGATGGGCAGGTCGCCCTCGAGGGGCAGGCCGCCGCCGCCCTCCCCCTGGACGTGGAGATCGGCGCGGCCGGTGCCTGAGACGAGCGCCAGGTGGCCGAACTCATACTTGAGCTTCCCCCCGGCGCGGCCCACGAGACCACCGACAATGGGTATTTCCTGACCCGGAAATTGATCGGCGATCAGCTTCTGGATCTCCAGGCCCGAAAGGTCGAGGTCCAGGGCGACCGGAACTCCTTCGCGCGTCTGTTTCCGGTACTCGACCCCGACCTGCCCGGAGATGGCGCCGCCGGCATAGCGCGCGCGGTCGACCTTGACGTCGATGCGGTCGATGCCGCCGAGGAAAGTGACCGCCGCATCGTTGAACACGCGGCCGAGAGTGGCGATGCGCGGTGAGCTAAGAGCTCCCGAGTACGACCAGACATCCTTGCGCAGGTCGAAGCGGCCTTTCAGGGAGAAGGGGCCGACGATGGGATCGGTGACGTAGCCCAGACGGTTCACGAACTGCGTGGCGCCCTCGCCGGTGCAGTGCAGCTCGATATGGCGAACGTCTGTGAGGTAGTCGATGAAGCCGTCGGCGCGCAGGGAAAGATCGGGTCCGGCGATGCGGGCGGTGTTGATCGCCACCCGCCCTTTGTCCGGAATGATACTGCCGCGAGCCGACAGGGTCAGCCGGTACGGGAGGGCGCGCGGCAGCTTCATCGCGACCTCCTGGACGGTCACCAGGTAGTCGAGCCGGCTGCCGCCTTCACCGTGGCGCTCCGCCCGCCCGCTCAGGCGGCCCCAAACGGCGCGCGCATCCAGGGACAGCGGCGAACGCACCTCGTTGAGCCGGAAAACCCCGTCCTGGATCAGGATGTGGCCGATGCGGACGTCGAGCTGCTTGCGCCCTCCTCCCCCTTTGGGGACCACGAAAGCCGGGAGGTTGGTGCTGCCGTCGGCGTTGACCTGGATGTAGACCTCCGGCCGCACCGCCTCGATCTGCTCGAGATCGAAGACCCGCCCGCGCAGGTCGCGGACGGCGAGCCCGAGGCGGGCGAAGGGGGCGCGAAGCACCGGCGGATCGCCCGGGTGCGGCCCGGGGATCACCACGTTCGAGACCTCCAGCGCCGGGGGAAAAAAGGAGTAGTCCACGGCGCCGATCTGGATTTTCCGGCCGCCCAGGAAGCTCGTGGCGAGAGTCACCAGCCGGGCCAGGGCCTGCTCGTGAGCGAAGCGGCTCTGAATCAGCAGCAGGCCGGCCGCCAGCAGAGCGACGACCAGCAGCAAGCCCCAAACGAAGGGACGCACCACCCAGCGCCGCATCCGGCCGGGGCGCTTGGGCCGGTCCGGCGGGGTTTCCTGGGGAGGCGGCGGGTCCCGGGGCTCTCTCGGCTCGCCCGGATCGCTCACTTCAGGCCTCCTCCGCTCTCGCCGCCGGAGGGAACCTCCGTCTCCCCCGCCAAGCCGCCCCAACGGAGCTTGCCGCGCAGGCTCTCGTAGAACCGGCGGCCGCTGACCTTGGCCAGCCGCACGCTGGCGGTGCCGCGGGTGAGGCTCACGGTGTCGCCGAAGCTCAGCGAAGTGCCTTCCTGGCCGTCGAGGGTGAGGTACACCTCCTCGCGCCGGGTCTCCAGCGTAACCTCGATGGGCGCGGCGTCGGGCACCACGATGGGCCGCATGGACAGCGCGTGCGGGCAGATGGGGGTGAGCACGGCCACCGGCAGCAGCGGGTTGACGATGGGCCCGCCGGCCGACAGGTTGTAGGCGGTGGAGCCGGTGGGAGTGGAGATGATGAGGCCGTCGGCCCGGAAGCGGGCGATGAGGTGGCCGTCCACCTGGAGGGTCAGCTCGATGATGCGGGCGAGAGCGCTCTTGGTGATCACCGCGTCGTTGAGCACCCGGAAGCTGGATCGCGAGCCGCCCTGGCGCCGCAGCTCGACCTCGAACAACGAGCGCTCCTCGATGCTGAACCGCCCCTCCAGCACCTCGACCATGGCCGGGTACAGCTCGCCGCGGTTGATCTCGGTGAGAAAGCCCAGGTTACCGAGGTTGACCCCGAGAATGGGGATGCCGGGGAGGAGCGTCCGCGCCGCGGCCAGCAGCGTGCCGTCGCCGCCCAGCACCACCACCAGATCGTAGGTTTCGGCCGGCACGGACGGAGGCTCTCCCACTTTGCCGCGCCCCCGCAGACTGGTCTCGTCGAGAGTTGCGGCAAGGCCCCGCCGGCGCAGCCACTCGGCCAGCTCGTTGGCGGTGTCGAGGGCGTCGCGGCTCCCCGCCTTGGCGACGATGCCGATGCGCTGAAACTGGACGTGATGATTGCGCTTGCGGCTCATGCGGCATCCTGGCGGAAGAGCGCGAAGGCTTCCCGGTTGCCGCCGGTACCGGCGACCGGCGAGTCGAAGACGCCCAGCGGCGTCACGCCCAGGGCGGCGATGCCGGCCGCGCACTCCTCGATCACCCGCCGGCGCACCGCCTCGTCGCGCAGGATCCCTCCCTTGCCCACGGCGCCACGCCCGGCCTCGAACTGCGGCTTGATCATCGGCAGCAGCAGCCCTTCGGGAGCCAGATGCGGCAACAACGCCGGCACCACTTTGAGCAGCGAGATGAAGGAAACGTCGACGGTGATCAGGCCGCACGGCTCCGGCAGCGCGTCGACGGTGAGGAGGCGAGCGTTGACGCGGTCCATCACCACCACCCGGGGATCGTTGCGCAGGCGCAGGTCGAGCTGGCCGTAGCCCACGTCGACGGCATAGACGCGGGCGGCCCCGCGTTGCAGCAGGCAGTCGGTGAAGCCGCCGGTCGAGGCACCCACGTCCAAACAGACGAGGCCCGCCGGATCCACCCCGCAAGGCCCGAAATGGTCGAGGGCCGCGGCCAGCTTCCGTCCGGCCCGCGAGGCGAACGGCTCCCGGGCGGCGACCGCGATGCGGACCTCGCCGCGGACGGCGGTGCCCGGCTTGTCCACCCGCCGCCCCTCCACCTCGACGCTGCCCGCCATCACGGCGCGCCGCGCCGCCTCCCGGCTGGCGAACAGACCGCGCTGGACGAGCAGTTGATCGAGGCGCAAGGAAGCCGTCTCCCGTCCCTTTTTTCGGTCGTCGATCGGCGTCAAAACGGCATTGTTTCCCTGGAGCGACTTCGCCGAGTCTTGCAGAAGTGCAACGGCTGTGCCCGGCCGGTCTCTGGTGCTCTATATATCACCCGTTCGCGGGCGTTCCTCGTCGGGCTCGGCCGCCACGAGGCAGAAGGGGATCGCCAGGGCGAAAAGCGCCGTGCGCTGCACCTCGGCGTCTCCCCAGTTGTTCTCGAACAGACCGGCGACGTTGAAGGCGAGGATGGCGAGCAGGGCGCCGATCCAGAGGTCGGCCCGGGGTCCGCTGGTGCCGCCTTCCAGCCGGAAGCGGCGCCAGGCGAGACCCATCGACGCGAGAGTGAGCCCGAGGTAAGAGGCGAGCGCCGGCAGCCCACGCTCCGCCGCCAGCTGCAGCATGCTGTTGTGCAAGTGTGGCACGTTGTAGCGCGGCGCCGAGGGCGGCCGGTAGAGGGCGTAGCGGTGACGGACGACGTCCGGTCCGATGCCGAACAGCGGCCGCTCGCCAACCATCGTGAGTCCGGCCTTGAACATGCAGATGCGGTCGTAGTTGGAGATGTCGCGCGGATTGAAGATGGAGGTGACGCGGTGGACCAGCGGCACCGGCGCCACGACGATGAAGATCACCGCCGCCGGCACGGAGGCCAGCAGCAGGCGCGGCGCGCGGATCAGCGCCAGCACCGTCAGCGCCACGATCAGGCCCACCCAGGCGTTGCGCGTGTAGCTGCCGAGCAGGGCGGCGTTGATTACCAGCAGGGCGCCCCACCGCCAGAAATTTCGCCAGAAACCGGGCCAGCGCCGGGTGTACACCATGGAGCCGACGAGCAGCAGGTCGCAGATCAGCAGGAACCCCGAGAACGTCATATAAGTGGAGAACGGGCCGCGAATCCGCCGGTCGATGTCACCATAACCGAACAGGTATTGCGACAAACCCTGACAGGCCAGCAGGGTGGCCACCACCACCAGGGCGTCCACCACCCACCGCACCTGGCGCTCGCGGCGCAGCAGAAGCGGCGCGATGAACAAGGACGAGAGGGTGAAGACCTCGGTGGCGCCGCGAGCGCTGACCCCGAGCTCGTAGGAGGCGAGAATGGCGCTGCCGTAGAGGAGTACGTAGAGGCCGAGGAACACCCAGAGCGCCGGCGTCCGCCCCCAGGGCACGGGGCGGCGATGGGTCCAGGGGAGTGCCAGCAGGTTCAGGCCCAGGATGACGTTGGAAATGGCCAGACTGAAGATCGACGCCACGCTCGCGGCGTAGAGCAGGAATCCGATGCGCTCGCGGCGGCGCTCGGCGACCTCGGCGGGGCTGGCCACGGCCGGGCGTCAGCGCCCGACGGCGGAGGAGGGGAGCGCCTCCTCGATGAGCATGATGGGGATGTCGGAAACGATTGGGTAGACGAGACCCGAAGCGGCGCAGTAGAGGCCCTGCTCCACCACCGGCTCTTCATCCCGGAAGTGCTCCCGGTACTTCTCCACCAGACCGCCGCGAACTTCCCGCGGCAGCTCGATCAGCTCCAGCTCGCCCTTCGACTTCGGGCAGACGAGGATTTCCAGCAATTCAGGGTCGACGGCCATAGTTCGCGGAGGATAGCACGCTCAAAGGCGGTAGGCGAAGGTCAGCACCAGCGACTCGGACCCCGGGTTGTGCGAGTAGATGCCGGCGTTGGAGAGATGGTAGTAGATCAGCCCGAGCCGGCACCGCTCGCCGATCTCCCGCGTCACCTCCAGCCCGGAGCGGAACTCAACCTGCCCCCCCAGGTTGAAGCCGCCGTTGCGCTCGTACAGGCCGTAGCCGAGCTGCGGCGTGATCTGCCAGCGCTCGCCGACGGGAAACTCGAAGCGGAAGCTGCCATAGCCGTAGTAGGAGGAGTCCGAGTTCACCATGACGCCGAAGGCCGGCACGAAGACCACCTGCCGGGGAAGCCAATGGAAGCTGGGGGGCGCCAGGCGTATCTCCAGACCCCCCTCGCCGATGTGATCGTTGTCCGAGACCCGGAAGCGTCCGGCGCTGGCCGCGATCTCGTCGAGCGCCCTGGCGGGTGCCGCGGCGCTGAGGACAAGGACGAATAGGACCGATAGGACGGATCGGAGGCTTTTCACGCCCGCCGGTATAACACTGGAAGCCCTCCAGTCTCAAGAGACGCGCAAGACCGAACCGTCCTCCGCGCCCCTTCGGGGCGGACCCTCACCCCCTGGCCCCCTCTCCCGCCCCCGCCCAACCCCCCACACCGGGAGAGGGGGAAGGCAATGCGAGCCGCCTACTTACCTGTCTCCCTCTTCTCCCGGTGTGGGGGGTTGGGCGGGGGCGGGAGAAGAGGGCCGGGGTGATGAGGGTCTTGGGAGGGGGGCGGTAAGATACCGCCGTGCCCCCGCCCGAGATCTCCGTCGTCATCCCGGTGTTCAACGAGGAAAAGAACCTGCCTCTCCTCGCGGCCGAGCTCCAGGGCGTCCTGCGCCCCCTCGGCCGTCCCCATGAGGTGATTTTCGTCGACGACGGCAGCACCGACGGCAGCTTGGAGGCTCTCTGCCAACTGGCCCGGCAGAACCCGGCGGTGCGGATCGTCCGCCTGCAGCGCAACACGGGCCAGTCGGCGGCCCTTGCCGCGGGCTTCCGCTCGGCCCGCGGCGGCGTCGTCGTCACCCTCGACGCCGATCTACAGAACGATCCGGCGGATATCCCCGGGCTTCTCGCTTGCCTCGACGGCTGTGACGTGGTCTGCGGCATACGAACCCACCGCCAGGATCCCTGGCTGCGCAGGATCTCCTCGCGCATCGCCGCTCGCGCGCGCAACCGGCTGACCCACGAATCGATCGCCGACATCGGTTGCACCCTGCGCGTCTACCGCGCCGAGTTTCTGCGGCGCCTCCCTCTGTTCGACGGCATGCACCGCTTCCTTCCCACCCTGCTCAAACTGGAGGGGGCGCGGATCACTGAAATGCCCGTCCGCCACCGGCCGCGGCGGCACGGCCAATCCAAGTACAACATCCGCAACCGCATCTGGCGGTCGCTGGCGGATCTCGTCGCCGTGCGCTGGATGCAAAAGCGCTGGCTCGACCGCCGCGCGCCTGAGGAGATCTTCCCTTGCCATTCAACGCCCGTCTCATCTGGATCGCCATCGGCTTCCTCGGCCAAGCTCTCTTCTTCGGCCGCTTCTTCGTGCAGTGGATCGCCTCCGAGCGCAGCAAGCAAAGCGTCATCCCACGAGCCTTCTGGTACCTGAGCCTGGCCGGCGGCAGCGTGCTGCTCGCCTACGCCATCCACCAGCGCGACCCGGTTTTCATCGTCGGTCAGGCCACGGGCTTCTTCATCTACAGCCGCAACCTGTGGTTCATTCACCGCGGACCGGCGAAAGGAGGAGAGGCTTAGGTCTGGGGATCGGGCACCAGCAGACGTTCGATACCCCGCGCCTTGCCCGTCGTCTCGTCGATATCGACGAGGACGGCGGCCAGCCGCACGTCGCGCTTGGCGACCTCGAAGGAGGCGGGGGTCTGGAGAAGGAAGCGCTTGAGGACCTTGTCGGGGCGCATGCCGATCACCGACTCGTAGGGGCCGGTCATGCCGACGTCGGTGAGCAGGGCCGTGCCGTTGGGCAGCACGCGCTCGTCGGCGGTGGGGACGTGGGTGTGGGTGCCCACCACCGCGCTCACCCGGCCGTCGAGATAAAAGCCCAGGGCCTGCTTCTCGCTCGTAGCCTCGGCATGGAAGTCGACGAAGATCGCTTTCACCTTGGGATCCAGCCCGTTGAGTAACTGGTCGGCGACGAGGAAGGGGGAGTCGAGGTGGTGCATGAACACCCGGCCTTCGAGATTGATCACCGCCACCGGCACACCGCTCGCCGTCTCCCCCACGTGCAGGCCCGTTCCTGGATTCCCCTCGGGGTAGTTGTGCGGACGTAGCAGCCGGCGCTCGTGATCGAGGATGGCGACGCCTTCCTTCTTGTCCCACACGTGATTGCCGGTGGTGAAAACGTCGATGGGCAGCGCGGCAACCTCCGCCAGCACCTCGGGCGTAACGCCGAAGCCGCCGGCCGAGTTTTCGACGTTGACCACCACGTAATCCGCCCGGTGGTGGTCCACCAGGCGGGGAAGCAGGTTCTGGAGCGCTCGGCGGCCGGGCTTGCCGATGACGTCGCCGACGAAAAGGAGCTTCAATCGACCCCCCTCATCGAGCGTACTCGACCGAGCGGGTCTCGCGGATCACCGTGACCTTGATCTGACCCGGGTAGGTCAGCTCCTGCTCGATGCGGCGGGCGATGTCCTTCGACAGCCAGAGGGCCTGCTCGTCGCCGATCTTGCCGCTGTCGACGATGATGCGCACCTCGCGCCCGGCCTGGATGGCGAAAGTCTTCTGCACGCCCTTGAAGCTGGAAGCAATCTCCTCCAGCTTCTCGAGGCGCTTGACGTAGGTCTCCAGCACCTCGCGCCGGGCGCCGGGGCGGGCGGCGGAAAGGGCGTCGGCGGCGGTGACCAGCACGGCCTCCACCGTCTGCGGATCGTAGTCGCCATGGTGGCAGGCCATGGCATGGACGACCTCCTCGGTCTCGCCGTACTTGCGCAGCAGGTCGATGCCGATCTGCAGGTGGGTGCCGTCCATCTCGCGGTCGATGGCCTTGCCGATGTCGTGCACCAGGCCGCCGCGGCGGGCGATGCCGACGTTGGCCCGCAGCTCGGCGGCCATGGTGCCGGCGAGGAAGGCCACCTCCTTGCTGTGCTGGAGGACGTTCTGGCCGTAGGAGGTGCGGTAGCGCAGGCGGCCGAGGAGCTTCACCAGCTCGGGGTGCATGCCGGGGATGCCCAGCTCCAGCAGCGCCGCCTCGCCTTCCTGAAGGATCTTCTGCTCGAACTCGGCCTTCACCTTCTCCACGATCTCCTCGATGCGGGCCGGGTGGATGCGGCCGTCGACGATCAGCCGCTCCAGGGCGACGCGGGCCACCTCGCGGCGGAACGGATCGAAGCCGGAGAGGATCACCGCTTCCGGCGTGTCGTCGACGATGAGGTCGACGCCCGTCGCCATCTCCAGGGCGCGGATGTTGCGCCCCTC